>Ga0335079_10000177_pt1 | contig 74132 bp, 65 predicted proteins | sample Lox_Sample_33_FD_206719 | JGI IMG/M metagenome (GOLD analysis project Ga0335079, IMG submission 206719) | Soil microbial communities from Loxahatchee National Wildlife Refuge, Florida, United States - Lox_Sample_3.3 | ecosystem: Environmental > Terrestrial > Soil > Wetlands | place: USA...
CGCGCCCGCCCTGTGAATCTCCACCCACGCCGTCACCAGCCCCAAGGCTGCACCCGCCGCCACAAAGGGGATCAGAGCAACCACCTCGCGCCGGCGGACCCGACCCTGCTTCCACCACAGCAGCAATAACACTGCAAACGGCATCGATACCGCGCTGGTCTTGCTCCACAACGCACACACGAACAACCCCAACGACAACGCGTAGAATCCCCACCGCCGTTGCGGCTCCTCCCCGAAACGCAGGTAGGCCAACAGCGAACTCAGGTAGAACAACCCGCACAGCACATTCTTCCGCTCCGAGATCCACGCCACCGACTCCACTTGCACCGGGTGCAGCGCAAACAGCAACGCCGCCAGCCAGGCCCCCGGCACCCCCAACCGCGTCAGCAACACCCCCACGAGCACCGCGTTTACCGCGTGCAACAGCACGTTGACTTCATGATAGCCAGCCGGACGCAGCCCCCAAAGATGGTACTCGGCCCAGAAGCTGGTATATGTCAGCGGGTAGTACTGGAACGAAGCTCTTGGATCCGTCCAAATCCGTCCCAAACCCGCCAGCGTCCGCAGCGACCGATTGTCCGTGACGCTATCATGGTCGTCAAAGACGAACCCGGCGTTTCGCACCGGCAGGTACGCCACAACCGTCAAGGCCACAACGAGTGCGGCCCGCACGCCCACCGATCTCCATGCGTTGTTCATCGCCTCGCCCGTCATTTGCCAACCGCCCGCAGCCGAGCCAATCCGTCCTGCGCCGCGGCGTAACCCGGTTTGAGCCGCAAAACCTGCTCGTACTGTTCGATGGCCTCCGGAATTCTGCCCGCCTGCTCCAAAGCAACGGCCAGATTGTAATGCGTCGCCGCCAGGTCCGGTTTGAGCCGTAACACTTCCTCGAACTGGTTGATCGCCTCCTGCGCCTTGCCCAGTCGTAACAGCGCCGCTCCCAAATTGTTGCGCGCATCAACATAATCAGGTTTGAGCCGCAACGCCTGCTCATAATGACCGACTGCCTCCTGAACCCTGTCCAGTCTGAACAACACGTCCCCCAAACAGTAGTGCGCCTCGGCATAATTGGGTTTCAGCCGCAACGCCTGCTCGAACTGCTCCACCGCTTCCTGAAGCCGGCCAGCTTGCGTCAAGGCGATCCCCAAATTCTGGTGGGCATCGACGTAATCAGGCCTGAGTCGCAATGCTTGCTCGTAATGTCCAATCGCCCCGGCCACATCGTCCGATCGGTACAGGGCAATCCCCAAACTGTTGTGCACCTCGGCATCATCGGGCTTCAGAGACAACGCCCGTTCCCATTGCTCTATTGCCTCCCGCATCTTGCCCAGCCGAACCAGGGCAACCCCCAGATTGTAGTGCGCCCCGGCGTAATCAGGCTTCAGTTGAATCACCTGTTCGAACTGCTCCACCGCCTCCGGGACCTTGCCCGATTCCAGCAGAGCGTTCCCCAGATTATTGTGCGCTTCAGCATAATCGGGCCTGAGCCGCAACGCTTGTTCGAACTGCCCCATGGCTTCCGGCACCCTGCCCAAATCGAGTAGACTGCTTCCCAAATTGTTGTGCACCTCGAAACTGTCAGGGTTGAGGCGCAACGCTTGTTCGTAGTGCTCCTTTGCCTTTGCCGCCTCGCCGGAACCTTGTAAGGCGATGCCCAGATTGTTTTGCGCCACCCACGCGCCCGGATTCTTTGCCACATTATCCTGCCACAGTGATTCAGCGTCCGCATAAATCCGGCTCCGTCTCCAGGTCGCCGTCCCCAGCACCACCACCAATACCGCGCTGACCAGACCCGCTCCAAGCGGAGCCAGGACTCGAGCAGACCGGCCCCATTCGCTCATCCGCCGGACCGCCTCACGCCCGGCGGCGACCGTCAACGCGATCACTCCGATGATCGAGTGATACTGCCAGTGATCGGCAACCAACGTGTGCAAGTAGAACCCCTGGTCGAAAAACCCCAGTACCGGGAACAGCATCACCACAAAGTACCCCAGTCCGAATAACGCAGTCCGCCCCCAGGTGTTGCGCTTCCACCAGAAAACAATCAGCCCACCGATCAGGATAATCCCGGGCACGTACGAAACCCACCGCGAGGGGTCAATCTCCCACTTCGGATAAATCAGCATCAGATCCACCGGCAACAGCGCTTTGGACAGGTAAAACCACGGGACCTGACCGGCCATGGCCAACCGCGCCCCAAAACTTCCCGGCCGCACGAACGCCACCGGCAAAGCCCGTTGGTGCTGAAGGATGGTCACCAGTGCCAAAGCCAACGATCCCACAAAATACGGCAGGCTATACAGCCAGTCCCTCGCTCGCACCCGTCCGTGCCGCCACCAGCCGCATCCCAGCAACACCACCGGCAACATGACCACCGCCGTCTTGCTCAGCAGGGCCAGAAAAAAAGCGCCCACCGACAGCCCGTACCAACCCCGCCGACCCTCCTCATCGAACTTCAGGTACAACAGAATCGCCAGGGCGTAGAACAACATTGATAGCGTGTTCTTCTGCTCGCTGATCCACGCCCCCGTCGCCACGTTCACCGGATGAATGGCAAATACTACCGCCGCCAACCACGCTCCCGAGACCTTCAGCCGCCGCAGGATCAGCCACACCAACACCGCATTGACGGCCAGCAGCAACACGTTGACCACGTGATAACCCGTCGCTCGACCGTCCCACAACCGCCACTCCGACCACCACAAGCTCCAGGTCAGCGGTCGGTAATCCGGGGATTCCGACGTAAACCAGAACCGATACAGTCCATCGCTGGCCTTGACCATCCGGTTGCCGGTGATCAGTTCGTGATCGTCGAAGACGAATCCGCCGTGCAGGACGGGAACGTACGCCACAACCGTCAGCAACACGATGAGCGCGGCGCTGCCGCCCAGCGATTTCGATGCGTTCTTCATTGGGCTACCGTCTCCCCGTCGCTCTTATCCTGGCTTCCTTCGGCAACTCCTCCGTTCCGCCGCCCGGCAATCGCGCGCGAAGATTTCGCAAGGATTCAGCCTTTCCACCGCGCTGTCAACACTGCGAACGCGTCTCCATCGGTGGACCATTCGGCCCTGGCTTTGCTGGCCGCGGAGAGTGTGCCGCGGTCGCCCCAACCCGCCCGGATCCGGAAGATCACAACGCCAGCACCGGCGCGACCGAACAGGCCCATGAGATTGGGAACGCGGCGTTGGTCGTACACCCATCTACGTGGGACCCGGCGTCAACCACGCTCCGCATGGCTCGGAAAACCAAAGCCCGTTGAAGTCCTCCCACTTCAACGGGCCGGTCGATGTCAAACGCGTCGGCGTACCCCCGCCCAAGACTTACAGGTCGGTGATCGGCTTGTGCTGAGGCACCAGCATCTTCATGACGCCCCACGCCGTCAGATAGCTCAACGCGCAAATGATGAACATGATGAGGTAGGCAGTCTGCGGGTGACTTTTGAAAGCGTCGGTGAGCACGCCCGCCAGCAACTGCACAATCGCGCCGCCGATGGCGCCCGCCGTGGTGCCGATGCCCGTGACCGAGCCGACGGCTTTCTTCGGAAACATGTCGGAGACCGTGGTGAACAGGTTTGCCGACCACGCCTGGTGCGCGGCCGCCCCGATGGAGATCATGGCCACCGCCAGCGTGGCCGCCATTCCGCTGAACCGGTCGACATCGCCAAAATATTGCGTCAGCAACACCGCCAGTGGAGCCAGCGCAATCAGAAACATCGCCGTCATGCGCGCTCGATAGACCGGCATTCCTTTCTTGATGAGCGTCAGCGGAATGCTCCCCCCGTAAATGCTGCCAACGATGGCGATCCCGTACACAATAAACGTCGGAAGTATGACCTCCCGCGTGGTCATGTGAAACTGTTTGGTCAGATAATCCGGCAGCCAGAACAAGTAGAACCACCAGATGCCGTCGGTCATGAATTTGCCGAAAAAGAACGCCCAGCCCTGGCGGTAGCCAAACAGCTTCCACCAAGCCAGTCTCGCCTTGTCTTCTCCCGTCGCTGCTTTGGCCGCACCCTCATCGTCAATGTGGATGTAGTCATATTCCGCCTTGGAAATCCGCCGTTGTTTGTGCGGCGTGTCGTAGAGCCAAAACCAAAAGATCAGCCAGAGGAAGCCCGACGCGCCGGTGAGAATGAACGCCATTTTCCAACCGAGGTCGTGGCTAAAACTGATCAGGATCCACGGAACAACCAACGCGGCCACCATCGCGCCAAAGTTGGAGCCACTGTTGAAAATGCCCGTCGCCAAGGCCCGTTCGCGCTTGGGAAACCACTCGGCAACCGTCTTGATGGACGCCGGGAAGTTGCCCGCTTCCCCCACGGCAAACGCGCTGCGAATCATCACGTGCATTGTTACCAGCTGTCCGACAAAAGCGTTGGCCATCCCGCACAGCGACCAGAAGATGAGCGACAGCGCCAGCCCCAGCTTGGTCCCGATCCGATCGATCACCCAGCCCATCATGAGCGTCATGCAGCCGTAAAATATCGTGAAGGCGGTCGTCAAAAAGGAGAAGTCTTTGTTGGACCAGCCAAACCCGCCCTGCGCCGTCGGCTCGCAGAATATATAGTCCTTCAGGTAACTGATGACCTGCCGGTCCATATAGTTGAACGTGGTGGAAAAAAACAGCAGGGCGCAAATGACCCATCGGTACCGGCCGATGGAGCTACCGAACCCGACGTCTTTCTCTCCTCCTGAGACCGCCATGCTTGTGTCGCTCACGATGTTATCCTCCCGTCAGAGAATTCAGGTTTGCGGTTGAGCTCCGATCCAGCTGCGCTCCAGCAACCCGCGCACGAACGGGTCGCAACGCACAGAATACGGACTGCAAATCCGTCGGTCAAGCGGGGATTCCTGCGGCCCCGAAAACTTCCGTCTAGCCATCGTTCCCCCTTTGTGGCACCCTCTCGCGAGAATCACCAGGGACCGACTGCGGCCCGACAGGCGCAGTCGACCGAAACGGAAGGCGTTCAGGTGCGCCGACCCTGCTCGGAACAAACAGCGTGTTTTATTTGGAGATGCTCACATGAAAGGGAGTATCGTAGCCGCGGCTCTCGTGTTTCTCGCCGGTGCGTTTCTTTCCTGTCGTGAACTCAGGGCGAATCCGCAAGGGGGCACGGTCGCAGCCGGTTCGGCCAACATCAATAGCACGGCACCCAATACACTCACGGTCGACCAGTCCTCCCACCGCGTCATCATCAATTGGCGGGACTTCTCCATCGGCCCCAACGAAGTCACCAAGTTCGTTCAGCCATCCAGCACCGCCGAAGCGCTGAACCGGGTCGTTACCGGAAACCCGTCGCTGCTGTATGGCACGCTGCAGGCCAACGGTCGCGTCTTCTTGATCAATCAAAATGGGATCCTGGTGGGCAAGGGCGCCGAAATTGACACCGCCGGGTTTACAGCGTCCACCCTCGATTTGTCGGATGCGGCCTTTCTGGCGGGCAAGAGCCTGCATTTTTCGGGCAATTCCGCGGCCGCGATCAACAACCTCGGCGCGATCACGGCTCTCGGCGGCGACGTGTTTCTAATCGCCCAAACGGTCGAGAACTCCGGCCAGATTAACGCCCCCGCAGGGACAGTCGGTCTGGCGGCCGGGTCCGACGTGGTTCTTGTCCAGCGGGGCAGCGAACGGCTGTGCGTCGTCGCGGGGAACGCCAGCGCTCCGGCCGCCGTGGGCGTCGATAACGCCGGCCAGATCGAAGCCGCGTCGGCCGAACTCAAGGCCGCCGGCGGCAATATCTACGCACTGGCCATCAATAACGACGGCGCGGTCAGGGCGACCGGCGTCGTCAATGAGAACGGACATGTCGTTCTGAAAGCCAATGGCGGGAACATCCAGAACTCCGGCACGCTCGTCGCCAACAACAAGAACGGGAGCGGCGGCCAGATCGTGGTCGACGGCGGCCACAATCCGACCTCGCCCAGCACCGTCATCAACTCTGGCGACGTCGAAGCGCAAGGGAAGGCGACCGGGACCAAGGGCGGCACGGTCGAGATTCTGGGCGATGACGTCGGCCTCTTCGGCAACGGCCGCGTGGACGTCAGCGGCGCTGCCGGCGGTGGAACGGCATTGATCGGCGGCGGCCTCCACGGCCAAGACCCGTCGGTGAGCGACGCGGACCGAACCTACATCGACCAAGACGCGACGATTGCGGCGGATGCCCTGTCGAAGGGCAACGGCGGCACCGTTGTCGTTTGGGGCAACGATGCCACTGCGTTTTATGGAAACATTTCGGCGCAAGGCGGAGCACGGGGCGGCGAGGGCGGCTTCGCCGAGGTCTCGGGTGAAAACGAACTGATTTACAGCGGCCTCGCCGATCTTCTGGCGCCACGAGGAGCGACCGGCGCCTTACTGCTGGATCCCAAGATGATCACCATCCAAACGGGCGGCCCCGACAACATTTCCGGGAACGAGTTCTTCACCCAGAATCCGTCCGCCGCCGTAACCATCGGCCCCGACCGCCTCATCGCGGCGCTCAATAACGCCAACGTGTTCCTGCAGGCCAATACCGACGTCAACATCAACAACTCAGTTGACGCCTCCGGCAACCGTGCGGCGGGTACGCTCACCGTGCAGGCCGGTCGTTCCATTTTCGTGGCCGACAATGTTGCGATCAAGGTGAACGGAGGTTTTCTGGCCCGGTTCAACGACGACAATGCGACCACCAAGTACCGCGACCCCGGTGCCGGCGTCTTCTCGATGGGCACGGGGTCATCGATCATCGCACCGGGTCGCATTCTCATCATCGCAGGCGGGTTGTCCGCGGATAGCCTCGGGCCCAACACCGTCAGCGCGAACACCGGCGATATGACGCTCACAACTCTCAGCACGACGTCCACCAAGGCGGGAGACGCCGGTGGTAGCATTACCCTGAATAATAACGCGGTCGCCGGCAAGAACATCACCATCTCCGGCACGGTCACGGCCAACGGCGCGGACAACGATGCCGGGGCCGGCGGGGATGGAGGCGCTATTACCATGACTGCCACCGGCAATCTGACCGTTAACTCCGTTACATCCAGCGGCGGGAACGGCACCAGTGGCGCCGGCGGCGCCGGTGGAAGCATCAGCCTGAGCGCCAGTGGCGGGACGTTGAGCACGTTAACGGTTGGCTCCTTGCTGTCCCAAGGTGGAAACAGCACCGATGCCGCGGGAGGCCGAGCCGGGAATATGACTCTCAGCGCCAACGGGATCCTGAATGTCGGGGCCATCACCTCCACGGGCGGGAACAGCATCAACGACGTAGGCGGCGACGCTGGGAACGTCAGTCTCAGCGGCAACGGCGGCATCGCGGTCAACGGCCTCATCGCCACCCAGGGGGGAACCGGCACCTCTGACGGGTCGGCCAGCACCATCACCCTGGCGTCGCAGGCCGCAATCACTTTCAACAACAGCATCACGGCCAGCTCCGTCAGCTCCCATTCCGGAACCACCGGTTCCGGCGACACGACGTTTGGCGCCGGCGTCCAGATCAACGCTGACAGCCAATCCTACCAGGCCGGCAACGGGACCGGCTCGGCCACGGTGGATCTATCTGACAACACACCGGCGTTTCGGAACACCGCCGGTACGGCAGAACCCGATGCGTTCACCTATCGGCAGGATGCGGCAATGACCGACGCCAATCTCCCCGACCTGGTGCAGTTTGGCGGAACCGCGCCGACAACCTACACGCTCGAAACCGACAACGGGTCGCTCACGCTCAACGCGGGCGCCAACGTCGCCGGCAGCGGGCTCATCCTGTCAGCGACCGGAGCAATCACCTTCAACGCGTCCCTGACGCTGGCGTCACTGACTTCGCATTCGGGTGAGTCGGGTCTGGGCAACACAACGTTCGGCGCCGGCGTCCAGATCAATGCCGACAGCCAATCCTACCAGGCCGGCGATGGAACCGGCTCGGCCACGGTGGACCTGCTGGGCAATACGCCGACGTTTCAGAATACGGCAGGCGCAGCGGCGCCCGACTCCTTCACGTTCCGGCAGGACGAGGCGATTACCGACGCCAACCTCCCCGTCCTCTCGCAGTTCGGCGGGACGGCGCCCGCAACCTACACGATCCAATCCGACAACGGCGCGGTGACGCTCAACGCGGGCGCCAATGTCGCCGGCAGTGCCCTGACGTTGTCCGCTGCGGGAACGATCACCTTGAACGCTTCGCTGACGCTGGCGTCGCTGGATTCGCATTCGGGTGTGTCGGGTCTGGGGAACACAACGTTCGGCGCCGGCGTCCAAATCAACGCCGACAGCCAATCCTACCAGGCCGGCAACGGGACCGGCTCGGCCACGGTGGATCTGCATGGCAATACACCCATGTTTCAGAACACGGCAGGGACGGCGGCTCCCGACTCCTTTACGTTTCAGCAGGATGCAGCGATCGCCGACGCCGACCTTCCCGATCTCTCGCAGTTTGGCGGGACGGTGCCGGCAACCTACACGATTCAGTCCGATCACGGCGCGGTGACGCTGGACACGGGGAGCAAAGTCGGCGGGAGCGTGCTGACGTTGTCCGCATCGGGTACCCTCACCATCAACGACACGCTGAATCTGGCGTCGCTGAGTGCGTCCGGCAGTTCCATTGCCCTTAACGGCGGAACAATCACCACGACCGGGACGCAGACCTACAACAGCTCCGTGACGCTGGGTAACGACACCGTGTTGAACGGTTCATCCGTGACCTTCAAGAGCACCGTGGACGGATCGCAGGGACTCACCATCAACGGCGACGCAGTGCTCGGGGGCGCGGTCGGCAACGGAACGGCGCTGAACTCGATCCACGTCACGGGCACCACGGCGATGAACGCTCAGGCCATCACCACCACGGGAGCCCAGATGTACGACGGAGCAGTCACGCTCGGCAACGATGCCCTGCTCATCAGCTCCAGCGGCGGCATCACCTTTGGGTCGACGTTGGACGGGGCGCATCAGCTGGCGCTCGCCGCCCGCGCCGGAACACTCACGCTGAGCGGCGCCGTCGGCGGCAGCACCCCGTTGACGCAACTCGACATCGAAAGCGCCAATACCACGGTGCTGAACGCTGACATCTCGACGTCCGTTTTCTCGATTCAGTCACCCAGCATCTTTACGGGGCCACGAGTGATTCGCGCCGATTCCATGAACATCGGCGACACGATGACCGGAACGGGTCGATTGACCCTCGAACCTCTGACGGATGGATCGAGTATCGTTCTGGGCGGGTCGGGCGTCTCAGGAACGTTGGACCTGACCACGGCGGATCTCTCGTTCATCACGGCGGATGTGCTGCAAATCGGAAACGCAACTGCTGGCGATATCACGGTGCGCGGCCCGGTTCGACCGAACGTGACTGTGTTGTCCCTCGAGAACGCAGGCTCGGTCGTCGAAAACTCCGGCTCGAAAATCGCGGTGCCCCAATTGGCCATTCGCACGGCCGGCCCCGTTCTTCTGGCTCCGAGCGGTTCCTCCGGCAATGACATCCATTTTCTTGCCGTACAGTTTACCGGGGGCTCTGCCAAACAACGCGTGCTGGTGGTTAACAACACCGGCGCGCCGAACCTGGTCGCCACGGTCGACGGCGTGACCGGAATCAACCCCGCAAGCTCGGTCAAGTTCATCGTCAATGGGTTCGGTTCAGACTCGTGGATGGAACAACTGGCCTCCTTGACGTATCATCCGATGCCAGCGTTGACGCTCTCGACCGCCCACCTCTCCACCAATCCGAACGTCGACCGCAAATTGATCTCCAGTCAGTGCGGGCCGGGGTGCGTTCCGACCCTGGGCGTCACCGTGCCGTGGTCCACGGACGAAGAGACAGGGGAGCCGAGCGGATGGGCCGGCAAGGTCGAGGACCGATCACCGTCGATGAGCGAAGCATGGCCCGTTTTCGGCGTGGCCGCATCCCCGGCAATGCCCCAATGACAGTCCCCCTTATGACCTCGCATCCACAGCCCCCACTTGCCGTCACCCGAAAATCAGTGTGCCGCGCGCTGGTCTTTGCCCTGGCCTTGTCGGGCACTACTTACGCCCAACAGTCTGAGCCCAACCAACCGCCGGAGACGACACCGAAACCGCCCTCGTTCAGGACCCACCCCAGCGAGCTGTTGAATCGACTGCTGGAGGAACAACCGGTCACGGCGGAAGATAGCACCGTGATTAGCCCCAGGCTGAGAGGCATCATCATCGTCAAGACCAGGGACGAAATTGAAACATCCGGAGTGGCCCCGATGCGCGGCCTGGATGTCAGGAACATTCCGCTTCTGAACACCGCCGACTTCGAGGACGTCGTCGTGCCGTATCTCGACAGGGAATTGACCGTTGGCACCCTCAAGAAGCTGCAACGCGACATCATTTTGTACTGCCGTTCCCGCAATCGGCCACTGGTCGACGTCATACTGCCGGAGCAGACCGTTCAGAATGACGTGATTCAGCTTTGGTTTCTCGAGGGCAAAGTCGGCACGCTTACCGTACAGCCGGTCGGTCACAAGTGGTTCAAGGACAAACTGATCATCGGTCAAGTGCACCTGCATTCCGGCGACTCTGTGGACTCTCAACGATTGTTGTCCGACCTGAATTGGATCAACCGCAACCCGTTTCTCCAGGTCGATGCCGAATTCAAGCAGGGAGCCCAGCTGGGACAATCCGATGTCGTGCTCCTGCCGCAGGAACGATTTCCCCTCCGCCTTTATACCGGGTACGAAGACAGCGGAACCAAATTGACCGGAGAAGAGCGCGTCTTGGGCGGTTTCAATTGGGGGAACGCCTTCGGCCTCGGCCACCAGTTGAATTACCAGTACATGACCGACACGGACTTCGAGTTCGTCCAGGCGCACTCGGGCAGCTATCTGGTTCCGCTGCCCTGGCGGCACAGCCTGACGGTGTTCGGATCGTATGTGGACGCCCGGGCCAACCTCCAGTCGCTGTCATCAAGCTTCAACCAGCACGGGTTCGATTACCAGATAAGCTTTCGCTACGACGTCCCTCTGCCCTCCCTCGGCAAGTATCGCCACGACGTGACCCTGGGTTACGATCACAAGGTCAGCAACAACAACCTGCTGTTCGGCGGCTCCGCCGTGATCCGGACAGAACCGGCCATCGACCAGTTCGAGCTTGGGTACAACGGCTTGCTTTCCGACACCGGCGGGCAAACTTCCTTTGGCCTCGAGGGCTTTATCAGCCCCGGCGGCCTGACCCGCAATAATACCGATACCTCTTTTGGCTCACTGCGGTCCGGCGCGCGCGCCTCCTACGAGTACGTCCGGCTAAATCTGGAGCGGGACACCCGATTGGCCCGCGACTTTTCCTGGATCCTCAAAATCACGGGCCAATTCGTCAGCAATCGATTGTTGCCCAGCGAGGAACTGGGGATCGGAGGTTACGACACCGTTCGTGGCTACGACGAACGCACCGCCAGCGGCGACGAGGGCTGGATCATCTCCAACGAGTTTCGGACGCCGCCATTCAGCGTTCTTCGGTTCGCCCCCCTGCATTGGACAACGCAACTGAAATCCGCCGGGAGACCGGGCGCCAGACCGAGTTACCCGGACCAGTTGCAGCTTCTCAGCTTCTGCGACTATGGGACGACCCACACCACCAAGGCCCAACTCGGCGAAGACCGGAACGTCGAGCTGGCGTCCGCGGGCGTCGGGCTCCGCTACGTGATCACCCGGTACCTGTCCGTGCGCCTCGATTATGGCTGGCAGTTGCTTCCCAGCGAAGAGAAGTCGGTCTCCTCAGAAGACTCACGCGGACATGTCGCCGTGTTGCTCAGCTACTGAAGCCAGGACCGCTCGACACGGAAATACGGTTGCGGCTTGACGGCGGGCCGCCTTCCGACGACATATAAAGGGTTGCGATTATTGGCGGGAAACTTTCCCGCACCCAGATTATTCGGAGGCGCCAAGCTATGATGACTGTGGAAAAAAGAGTGCATGAATTTGTCCGCGATGGGTTCCATCATCGATTCGGCAAACCAGCGGTGACCGTCCGGGACGACCCCGAGTGGCGCAAGGTGCGCGACGCGGGCACGCGGCTGTGGCTCGATACCGGCGACATCGATGAGGCCAGCAAACTGTGGAACTCGGCGTTCGACGCGCTGACGACCAACAACACCCTGCTCAACAAGGAAATCCAAAAAGGGATCTACGACGATCTGGTGTCCAAAGCGGCCGCCGCCGTGCGCGAAGCTGCGCCGAAAATCAGCAACCAGGATCTGATCCTCGAAATCGCCTTCATCCTTAACGCTCACCATGCATTGCGGTTGGTGGAGAAATTCGACGCGTTCGTCAGCGTGGAATTGCATACGGACCTGGCCGGCGATGTCGAACGCACCGTGGCCTACGGCAAGCGCTACTTTGCGATCTGCCCCGAACGGTTCTACGTGAAAGTGCCGCTCACGCCCGCCGGCTACCTCGGCGCCCGCCGGCTGGTCCAGGCGGGTATCCCAATCAATTTCACCCTCGGTTTCTCCGCGCGCCATAACTACGTCGCGGCCCTGCTCACCAAACCCGACTACGTGAACGTGTTCCTCGGACGGCTGAACGCGTTCGTGGCCGACAACAAACTCGGCACCGGTCAAGACGTCGGCGAAAAAGCCACCCTGGCCACCCAGCGCGAAATATTGAAGCTGCGTCAGGCGGGACGGACGAAGACGAAACTGATTGCCGCCAGCATCCGCTCGGGGGCCCAGGTCGGCGATCTCGCGGGCGTCGACGTCCAAACCATGCCCACCAAAGCCGCCGCCGAGTATCGCGCCAAACCACGGTCCCAGGTCACATCGCAAGTAGCCAACGACCCCGATGTTCCGCTGGCCAGTGGCGTTACATTTGCCCAGTTCAACGCCGGAACGCTCTGGGCCGTGTCCCCACAGTTCCAAAAGGCCGTCGATGATTTGCTGCGCCAGAACTTCGACACGCTCAAACCCGCAGACCTTCAAGCGCACTTCGAAAAGGCCGGGTTCGGCGATTTCCTGCCGCGTTGGTCCGCGGCCGACGTTCAAACGGCCACAAAGGACGGCAAGATCCCCGTCTACGCGACGTGGAAGGATCGGCTGGCCTCGGGCAAGATCGGGCTGGATGCGTTGATGAACCTCAGCGCACTCTTCTCGTTCGCGACTGACCAGAAGGCGCTCGACGATCGTGTCCGCTCACATTTGAAAGCTGGCTAACGCTCCGTCGCCCTTGATCGGGAGGGCGAGCCTCCCGGCGAGCCAACAGAATCCTGCATGAACGGCGTGGCTCAGCAGGAGCTTCGCCCTCCCAGCGCCCTTGATTTGACTGGTGCGACAAACTGGAGCCGAAGCGTCTCCTCCGGCCAAGAGCGACTAACAAACCGATCCTTGTAGCCACGCCGCTCTGTCGGCGTGGGGCGGCAAGGCTCGAGTCTCGCCAAAGATGCCCGTCTCGGGTAATACTCTTCCTGAATCTTGGCCGACCCGATGAGAACTTATCTTTTGGGGATCGATGTCGGAACCACCGGCAGCAAAGCGCTGTTGATCGATCCCCAGGGCACGGCCAAAGCCAGCGTCACCACCGAATACCCACTGCGCACACCACGCCCTCTCTGGGCCGAACAAGACCCCGAAGCGTGGTGGCGTGCCACCGTCACCAGCATCAAACGCGTGCTGCGCCAAAGCCACGCGCGCGCCGGGCAGGTCGCCGGCATCGGTCTCACCGGGCAAATGCACGGTCTGGTGTTGCTGGATCGACACGGCGCGGTCATCCGCCCCTGCATCCTTTGGAACGATCAGCGATCCGCGGCGCAATGCGCCGCCATCACAAACGCCATCGGATCCAGAAGAGTGATTGGCCTCACCGGTAACCCGGTCCTGCCGGGGTTTACCGCGCCGAAACTCGTCTGGGTGCGCGAACACGAGCCGTCCGCCTACCGCCGCGTGGCCAAGGTCCTGTTGCCAAAGGATTACATCCGGTACCGACTCACAGGTGAGTTCTTCAGCGAAGTTTCCGATGCGTCGGGGACTTCCTTGTTCGCGGTCGGCAACCGACGGTGGTCCGACGACATGCTGCAGGCGCTCCGCGTGCCCCGCGCGTGGCTGCCAGATGTTACCGAATCTCCCGTGGCCAGCGCAGCGGTCAGCACCAATGCGGCCAGGCAAACTGGTTTGCTCGACGATACGCCCGTCGTGGGCGGCGGCGGCGACCAGGCCGCCCAAGCGGTCGGCACCGGCGTCATCACGGAAGGGACTGTTTTCGTGACGCTGGGAACGTCCGGCGTGGTCTTCGCCGCGTCGGACAAATATCGCGTCGAACCCCAAGGCCGGTTGCACGCGTTCTGCCACGCCGTGCCCGGTCAATGGCATTTGATGGGCGTCATGCTGTCGGCCGGTGGGAGCCTCCGGTGGTATCGCGACGCGTTGTGCGTCGCCGAGATGGCCGAGGCAAAACATGCGGGACGGAATGTCTACGACGTGATGCTGCGTTCGGCGTCCCGTGTCGCCGCCGGTTGCGAAGGCTTGATTTTTCTCCCGTACCTCGCCGGCGAACGCACGCCGCATCCCGATCCGAACGCCCGAGGCGTGTTCTTCGGCCTGACTCTTCGCCACGGCAAGACGGACATGACGCGTTCGGTGATCGAGGGCGTCACTTATGGCCTGCGCGATTCGCTGGAACTCATGCGCCGGCTGGGGTTGCCCCTGAAGCAGGCACGTGCCTCGGGCGGCGGCACCCGGAGCCGCCTCTGGCGACAGATTTTGGCCGACGTGTTCGACATGCCGATTGGGACCGTCAACGTCACCGAGGGCGCGGCCTACGGCGCGGCTCTGCTCGCCGCGGTCGGCGTCGGCGTCCATCGCAGCGTCGCCGATGCGTGTCGCAACTCAATCCGGCTCACCGGCACGGTCAAGCCGGGCCCGGCCGCCAAGGTCTACGCGGATTACTACACGCGGTATCGGGAACTTTATCCGGCGTTGGCCAGTCAATTCGCGTCGCTCGCGCCCGTCGTGAACAAACATTTGGAGATGTGACATGAACCAAGCAGCGTTTCCCGGGATTTCGAAGATCGAGTATGAAGGACGACGGTCGAAAAACCCGTTGGCCTTCAAGCGCTACAACGCGGTCGAACTGGTCGACGGCAAATCCATGCGCGATCATCTGCGGTTTGCCGTGTGTTATTGGCACACGTTTCGCAATCCGCTCAGTGATCCGTTCGGCGTCGGCACCGCCGTCCGCCCCTGGGACGACGGCTCGATCTCCGTCGAGAACGCCCGGCGCCGGGTGCGGGCTGCGTTCGAGTTCATCGAAAAACTCGGCGTGCCGTTCTACTGCTTTCACGATCGCGACGTCGCTCCCGAAGGCAATAACCTGCGGGAAACAAACAAGAATCTCGATGTGATTGTGAAGGTTTTGAAAGACGAACAGCAGCGCACCGGCGTCAAGCTGCTCTGGGGCACCGCCAACCTGTTTTCTCATCCCCGCTACATGCACGGCGCGGCCACGAGTTGTAATGCCGACGTGTTTGCGTTCGCCGCGGCGCAGGTGAAGAAAGCGCTCGAAGTCACGCACGAACTCGGCGGAGCCGGCTACGTCTTCTGGGGCGGGCGCGAAGGCTATTCGACGATGCTCAACACCGACCTCAGACGCGAACAGGAACACCTGGCAAAATTCCTGCGCATGGCCGTGGACCACAAGAAAGCCATCGGATTCAACGGCCAGTTCTACATCGAGCCCAAGCCGAAGGAACCCACGAAACACCAGTACGATTCCGACGCCGCCGCCTGCCTGAATTTCCTACAGAAATTCGATTTGCTCGACGATTTCCAACTGAACATCGAAACCAACCACGCCACGCTGGCCGGGCACACGATGTTGCACGAACTCACCGTCGCCGCCACCGCCGGCAAGCTCGGCTCGATCGACGCCAACCGCGGCGACGAATTGCTCGGTTGGGACACCGACCAATTTCCGACCGACATCTATTTGACCACCCAAATCATGCTCGTCGTGCTCGGCATGGGAGGGTTCAAGTCGGGCGGGCTAAACTTCGACGCCAAGGTGCGCCGGGAAAGCTTCGAGCCGGTGGATTTGTTTCACGCGCACATCGGCGGCATGGACGCGTTTGCGCATGGACTGAAAATCGCCTCGGCCATCCGCAGGGACGGTCGCCTGGCTGATTTCGTCCGCGAACGTTACGCCTCCTGGAACAAAGGTATCGGACGCGAAATCGAAAAAGGCACCATCGGCTTCAAAGAACTCGCAGCCTACATGCTCAAGAAGGGCGAAGCCGACCCGAGCGCGAGCGGTCGGCAGGAGATGCTGGAGAACGTCATCAATGAGTTTATCTAGTGCTCCGTTATGCTTCATTCCGAGGTTCGTTGGTAGGGCTGCGCTCCTGCGCGGCCATCTGATCGGCAATCCGCCATGAATTCCTCCGCTCCTGCGCCCGGTGGCATTGGGAGGGTTCGCTGGACAATTTGCGGACTCCTCTTTTTTTCGGTCGCAGTCAACTACATCGACCGGCTCGTCATCGGCATCCTGAAAGGGCCGCTCAGCGATAAACTGGGCTGGACCGACGCCGATTATGGAAACATCGCCGCGGCGTTTTCGTTTGCTTACGCGTTTGGCTACCTGTTCGGCGGCCGAGCGATGGACCGGCTCGGCGTGAAACGCGGTTTGCCATTGTTTGTGTTGTGTTGGAGCGCGGCGGCGACCGCCCACGGGTTGTGCGGCTTGATCGGGGTCGAACAGCAGTTCCGGATGCAGTACCCGTGGTTCTCGTGGGCGGAAAAGGGAATGATCTGGGTGACGTTGGTGATGCCCATGACCGCGGCCGGGTTCATGTTTGCCCGCATCGCGCTCGGTCTTGCCGAGGGCGGGAATTTCCCCGCGGCGATCAGGACGGTGGCTGAATGGTTTCCCGTGAAAGAACGCGCACTGGCGACGGGCTGGTTCAACGCGGGAACAAACGTCGGCGCCATCCTCTGTCCGATCGCGGTGCCGTGGATTTACCGGCACCTCGGTTGGGAGGCGACTTTCTACCTGACCGGCGCCACCGGGTTTGCGTGGGTGATTGCTTGGTGGTTCCTCTATGATTCGCCGGAGAAACATCCGCGGCTGTCGCCATCGGAACTCGCCTACATCAAGGGCGGACAGCCGGCAGCTGAGAAAGAACCGGTCAAAGTTCCCTGGCTCTCGCTGCTGGGATACCGGGCCGTGTGGGCGTACGTGCTTGCGAGCGTCCTCGCCGCGCCGGCATGGGGATTCTACCAGTTCTTTCTGCCCGATTTTTTGGCAAAAGGATTCCATCTGAATCTTCAAGCGATTGGGTGGTGGACCGGCGCGTTCTTCGCGATTGCGGCGGTGGGCGGCGTGGCCGGCGGATGGCTCGCCGAAACACTTCTCGACCACGGCTGGAACCTCAATGCCGCGCGTAAGGTCTCGTTGCTCGTGTGCGCCGTGGCGGTGGTGCCGGTGTTTTTCGCGACGCGGGCCGCGACCGTCTGGCTGGCGGTGCTGATTGTTGGCGTGGCCGGCTCGGCCCACCAAGGCTGGGGATCAAACCTCTATAGCGTGGTCTCCGACACGATGCCGAAAGAAACAATCAGCTCGATCATTGGAATGGGCGGATTCGTCGCCTATTTTGCCGGGGGATTCATCAACGCCATCACCGGCCAAATTCTTCAGAAAACCGGCAGCTACCAACTGGTCTTTGCCTATTTCTCGGGAATGTACGTTCTCTCGTTGGTCTTGATCCAACTCCTCGTGCCGAGAATTGGACTGAAAGCGTGACCCACGGACGACACCATGCCTCCCAACCCTTCTCTCCGTTCACGACGCGGTCGCGCATCTGCGTGGGTCCCGGACAACCGCGACGGCACCTACAAGAATCCCATTCTCTTTGCCGATTACTCCGACCCCGATGTGATCCGGGTGGGTGACGACTTTTACCTGACCGCATCCAGCTTCAATTGCGTTCCCGCACTGCCGATTCTTCACTCCAAGGATCTGGTGAACTGGACGATCATCGGCCACGCGGTCGAACGGTTGCCGGATCGATTCGACACCGTCCAGCACGGCAGCGGCATCTGGGCGCCATCGATTCGGTACCACGACGAATGGTTCCGGATCTTCGTGGGCGACCCCGACTGGGGCATCTTGATGACCAAGACGAAGAACCCCGCCGGACCGTGGGAACCGTTGCACGTCGTGCATGAAGGCGAGGGACTGATCGATCCGTGTCCGTTGTGGGACGACGACGGCGACGCGTATCTGGTTCACGCCTGGGCCAAGAGCCGCGCCGGTATCAACAGCATTCTGACCGTGCACAAAATGAGTCCGGACGGGAAGAGATTGCTCGACGACGGCACGATGGTGTTCGACGGACGCAACGGCGTGGCGCCGATCATTGAGGGCTCTAAGTTGCACAAGCGCAATGGCTTGTATTACATCCTCGCGCCGGCTGGTGGGGTCGAGGAAGGCTGGCAACTGGCGTTGCGTTCGAAGAATCCGTTCGGGCCGTATGAAGCCAAACGCGTCCTCGAACAAGGTTCGACCAACATCAACGGACCGCATCAGGGCGCATGGGCTGAAACACAATCCGGCGAATCATGGTTCATCCATTTCCAAAACCGGGGCGCTTATGGACGGATCGTCCATCTTCAACCGGTCAACTGGGTAGACGATTGGCCATTGATGGGCGTAGATGCCGACGGCAACGGCGTCGGCGAACCGGTGACGACTCATAGGAAGCCGAACGTCGGCAAGACGAATCCGGTTGTCGTGCCGCAGACCAGCGACGAATTCGACGGCAACAAACTGGGTCTGCAATGGCAATGGCAAGCGAACCCGAAGCCCGAATGGTACTCACTGACAGCCCGACCCGGCTGGCTCCGGTTGAACGCAGTAGCACGACCGTTGGCGGCCGCGAACAATATCTGGACGGTGCCAAATCAGTTGCTGCAGAAAATTCCCGCACCACGATTCACTGCAACCGCGAAACTTGAATTTAATCCTCGCGCCGAAAGTGACGCCACAGGTCTGGTCGTGATGGGCGAAGACTACGGCGCATTGATGGTCTGCCGTAGCACGGCGGGCTTCGACGTGAAACGTGTCACCTGCCAGGACACGGCTCAGGGAAATGCGGAAACGGTCGACGCCAGAGTGCGTGGGCCTGTAGCCGCAGGGTTGCCATCTGCCGATGGCGTCTCGCAGACTCGGCTCAGCCTGCGTGGGAAAGGCGCACCCGTAAAGGGTGCAGCTACAGGGAAGACGGCTTTGTTAAGTACCCCAGTGAACCCGATCTGGCTGCGTGTGTCGGTCGAGCCGGAAGCGCTGTGCACGTTCAGCTACAGCGCCGACGGCAAGAAGTTCACAGTTCTCGGTTCACCGTTCCCCGCGCGCGCCGGACGCTGGATCGGGGCCAAAGTCGGCCTCGTCTGCCTCGGCACCGGCGGCCACGCCGACTTCGATTGGTTCAGAGTTTGGTAGGGCGCGGTGGCCCACCGCGCCGCTTTCGAGCTTGCCTGCCCTGAGTTTGCCGAACGGGTTGAAGTTCACCGAAAGCTTTCGGGGTAAGTCTCAGTCGTTGCCGTTCCTCGCTGACGGTCGAGAGCTGAGGGTTGACGGCTTTCTTGGACGCCGACTGTATTCGTTCAGGACGAATACTTCCTACGCGGTTTCTCTCGCGCAACGGCTGTCGTAGAGCGGGGTCCGGCCTCGACGATTTCGACTCGGACCGCATAGCCGAGCGAGTCGAGAAACTGCTCACAGTTTTCCCAGGTCAGCCCGAAAGCGCGCACGTCCGCGAGACCGAGTCGGGCCACTACATCCCGAATCCGGTCGAGATTCCGCGCCTGGAAATCTCCTTCCATCATGGCACGTTCGGCCCAATCCACGAGTTGGGACAATGAGATCCGGTGATGGAGGTAAGCGGCGAGCTTACCCGCCACCTGTTTCGATGTGACGGTCATGTCGTTTGCACCTTTCGATGTGCGGTATCCACGGGATACTTTTCATGAATTTCGACCAGTTGTCCACCGCCGTCGTACACTTCCTGCCAGAACTTCACGATCTTCTCGGCCGCATCCTCCTCCTTGATATAGCGCGCTTTCCAGCCTTGCCGGCCGATGATCTCATACCAATAACGCCGGCCACCACCGGGAAGTTCCTGCCAGTTGCCGAACTTTCTCGCGTTCTGGTGGCGTGCGCTCATCTCCTGCGGCGCACAGCACAAACTGCCATTGTGCAGCAAAACCAGACAGGTCTCTACGGAAAGGAGTCAACGATAACGACATAGACCCGCCCTGCCTTGGACGGGTGAACTTCGACGGGCGCGCTCTGAGCGGAACAGGCTCAGCATGACATCGTTACGGCAGCGACGGCCGGGGTCGGTGACCACGGCCGTGCCTTTTGTTCATAGCCAAACACGCTGTGTTTAGGCGGCGGCTTTCTGCATTCGGTGGACGTCGCGGGCATGCAATGTCTGGCCCCCGACAGACCAATTGCCTTCCTTGATCTCATCGATCTTCACCAAGGTGTATGGGCGAAGGGCTTCCCCTTCGATGGACACCATCGTCTCGGTGATCTTGGTGATGATCTCCCGTTTTTGTTCAGGTGTGAACACGTTTTCGATTACCTGCACGTTTACGAGTGGCATGACTTTACTCCTTTCAGTTGTTGTTCGTGGGATTCCAGTCCCGTTTGACGCGAGCAACCTAAAGGAGGCGCGGGGTTCCCTCCACGACATAGAATGTAGCAATTCGCTACTTTTTCAGTAGTATTACGGCGGCTGGCAGGCATGAGCATCCGTTACGGTCAATTTTGTCCCATCGCCAAGGCCTCCGAAGTTCTCGGCGAGCGCTGGACGATTCTCATCATCCGCGAACTCCTGCTGGGCACGACGCGTTTCAGCGATCTCCAGCGGGCCCTGTCGCAAATCTCGCCGTCCCTGCTGACCAAGCGACTCAATCAGTTGGTGGATTCTGGTTTGGTCATTCGGAAGCGGTCGCCGAAGCAGCGTCGGACGGAGTATCACCTCAGCGCCGCGGGCCGCGAGCTCTTGCCGGTCGTGAACGGCCTCGGCAAGTGGGGCATGAAATGGGCCCGGGGCCAGATGTCGGACGACGAACTCGATGTGGAACTGCTCATGCACGATTTCTGCCGGCGGCTGGATGCGAAGGAACTCCCGAGCGGACGAAACGTGATTCATTTCGTGTTCAGTGGTCTGACGAAGTTTGCGAATTGGTGGGTCGTCATTGAGGCAAATAGGGAACGCGAACTCTGCGTGTTGAATCCGAACAAAGGAGTCGACGTCCAGCTCCGCTCGGATCTGCGCACGATGACCGAGATTTGGGCCGGCGACACAGAAATCCGGGTGGCCAAGAGGGACGGTCGGCTGCAAGTGACCGGCAATCCACTGCTCGTCCGGACCCTGCCGTCATGGTTGCGAATTGGGGTGTTCGCCAAGGTGCGGCCCGCTCCCAATCCGCTTCGAGCTTAACGAGGCAAGCGGGTTCAACTCCTGTAACTTGAAATCCGCTTGCCGGTGGGGCGACAGTTGGTTACAAGGTGATGCACGGCGCGAATTCGAGTCGTTCCTGACCGACTGGCAGAACGCTAATTCCCACAACCTAGAACTTGCGGAGGCGCGCCGGGAAATGTACAGATGTACCGAAATAAATGATTGGAGACCATATGATCCGCGGTGTGTTATTCGACCTCGACGGCGTGATCGTCGATACCCTTCACTATCACTATCTGGCCTGGAAACACATGTTCGAAAAACGCGGCGGCACGCCCGTCAGCGAGCACTCGGTGCTGCTGCACGAAGGGCGGGCCTCCCGAGAGATTCTGCCGATTCTCATGAAAGAAACCGGGATCACGATTCCCGAGGCCGAACGGTCGGCCTTTATCGAGGAGAAACGCGCTTACTTTCGGACCATCGTGCAGACCACCCAGTATCCCGGAGCATTCGAGGCAATCGACGAACTGCGCCGGCGCGGATTCAAAGTGGCGCTCGTCACGGCCTGCGCCACGAAGAACATGCAGCACGCCCTCAATCGCCAGCAGCAGGCCCATTTTGATTTCATCATCACCGGCGATGAAGTCCCCCGCGCCAAGCCGTTCCCCGATCCCTATCTGACCGCGGCCCGCCAACTCGGATTGCGTCCGGAAGAATGCGTCGTCGTGGAGAATGCGCCGCTCGGCATTGAGTCGGCTCGCAATGCGGGGATGTACTGCGTGGCCATCGAGACCACGTTGGGGAAAGAGTATCTCACGTCTGCCGACCACGTGTTGCAGAACATCACCGAATTACTAAGCCTGCCGATCTTAATTCGAGATTCGAGTCGGAATTAGGCGGTAGAGCGCTTGCTTTCCGACCTTATCGGGTTTATACAGTGTTCTCCGCAGGGAGAAGCTATGAATAGGGTTACGGCTTCAGGGCGTCGGCTGTTCGTCGGGAGACTGGAGCCGATGGAAATGCGCGGATTCGCATGCGGATCACACCCGACCGGCTCCCCCCTGCGCTCCAAAAGCAATTCCCTATCAGTTTCCCTCCGCCCGTATGCACCCGTTGGCCTTTCGCGCGCGACCGCCGCATGCTCCGTCCTTCGGCTCAATACCGCGATCCTTGCCCTCGTGATCCTGTCGCTGCTCGATGCGGTCGTCGCCGGGGCAGCTCCCGCCCTGCCGATGCTGCCGACGCCACCACCGCCAGCACCCGCAGTTCATCTGAATGTCCGGGATTTCGGCGCGACAGGCAACGGCACCACCTATGACACGACAGCATTTCAAAATGCGCTCAATGCCGCCACCGCCACCAACGGCGGCGCTGTGGTTGATGTCCCGGCGGGCACCTATCTGATCGGCAGCATCGTCATGCAGTCCAACACGTGGCTGAACATCCTGTCGGGTGCGACCGTGGTGGGCAGCAACCGGACCTCCGACTACCCATTGGTCACCGAGCGCTGGGAGGGCAACGAGGTCACCTGCTACCGCGGCCTCGTTTCCGCCGATCACGCAACGAACATCGCGCTCACCGGCGCCGGCACGCTCAAGGGCGGGTCGAGCGTCGGTGCCAACCGCGACCCGCGCGGGCCGACGCTGTTCGAACCGCGCTACTGCCAGCGCATTTACATTTCCGGGTTGACGCTTTCCAACTACTCGATGTGGACGGTCCACCCGACCTATTGCTCCGACGTCACCATATCGGGCGTCAACTTCTCGACTTCGGGCACCAACTCCGACGGCATCGATCCCGACTCGTCCCAGCGCGTGCTGGTCGAGTTTTGCACCTTCAAGACCGGTGACGACAACATCGCCATCAAGTCCGGCAAAGGCCTCGAGGGCGCGACCATCGCCATTCCCACCACGGACGTCACAGTCAGCGGTTGCACACACAAGGGCGGGCACGGCGGCGTCTCAATCGGCAGCGAGCTCTCGGGCGGAATCCAGCGGGTGCTCGTTCAGCACGGCACGTTCACGGCGGGCGACGAGGCGCTCTACATCAAGACGACGGAAGGCCGCGCCGGCTGGGCACTCGACGTCGCCGGCAACGATCTCGTCGTTTCGAACATCCCGGTCTTTATCGTCAACGCCACCTACAGCTCCAATCCCGATACCAACCCCGTCCCGCCGCCGGACAACATCACGGACGTCGGCAGCCTCAGCATCGCCAACGTCCGTGCGACCAACGTCAGCACCCTCGCGACGGTCACCGGCGATGCCGCCCGGCCCATCCACGACCTCGACTTCGAAAATTTCACCGGCAAGTGGACCCACGGCATCACTGTCACCAACGCGATCGACGTCACGCAGACCGCCGTTGGGGGCACGCAGCCGGCGGCGGACTTCCAGATGGCGGCCACCCCCTTGGCGCAGACGGCCGCGCCCGGACAGCCCGTCAGCTTCACCGCCAACGCCGGCGCGATCAGCGGCTTCACCGGCGTCGTCACCTTCGCCGTCAACGGCCTGCCGCCAGGCGCCACCGCCATGTTCGATCATGCCACCGCCACCGGTTCGGGGTCGTCCTTGTTGTCAATCACGACTGCCTTCTCGACCTCCAACGGCACCTACACGCTGAACATCACCGGCGCCAACGGCGGCACCGTCCGCTCGGTTTCCGTCGCGCTCACCGTGCAGGCCACGTTCGCCGGCTGGCAAATCGTGCACTTCGGCGGCGACGCCAGCAACGACGCGATCGCCGGCCCTCTCGCCGATCCGGACCACGATGGCCTGCCCAACCTCATGGAATATGTTCTGGGCACCGACCCGCTCGTGGCGACGTCTGCCAGCCAGCCCGTCGCCTCGCTCGCACTCGATCCGACCGACGGCAAACTCCATCTCACGCTCACGACCGCGCTCGATGCCAATGTCAGCGACGTCACCGTTTCGGCGGAAGTCTCCTCCGACCTGCAGACCTGGCAGACCGGGGCGGGCGCAGTCGAGATCGTCAGCGACACCACCGCCGGCGGCGTGCGCACGATTGTCTTCCGCGACCTCACGCCAGTCGACGCCGGGTCCGCTCGTTTTATGCGTCTCCGCGCTACCGAACCGTAAGTCTCTCTCGAAGCTGAATCCCGCTCCGATGGGATTCAGACCGTATCCGGGCCTGTCTCACGCTTGGATGGAGATTCACATTGGGATCGGCCGGTGGTCAACGTCTCGCGAAAGCAGATTGTTGATGGCCGATCGCTACACTACAATTGCGCAATCGTTCCCATGCCGCTTCCTGAGACAACGTCTGTCGAAGCCTTTGAACGCTATGTGGGCGGGAAATGTTTGGTGGCTTGTCGCGGCAAAGCCTGGCGAGACATCAAAGCCTGGATCGTCGCCCCGCCGCGTAGCCTCGATACGTTGCACCTTCCCTCCGTCAGCGAACCGTTCCTCGCCTGGACCGTATCGGGTGAGGTCGAGTTTCAGGAGCGGGAATACAAACGGCCTTGGATCACTCATCGGATTAAGAAGGGGTCTTTCTTTCTCACGTCGGGAGGCGCTCCCTACGAGTGCCGTTGGAAAGCGGTGACCCCGGAGCCGTTTGAATCCATGTTTGTGTTCGTCGAGCTGCCGCTGCTTCAGCGCGCTCTGGAAGAAGTTTTCGGTGCCGATGCGGCTCACGCCCGGCTGCGGGATGTTTCAGGGTTCACTGACGCTGCTTTGGATTCGTTGATGGAACGGGTGCGCGAGGAGCTGGTGCGCCGGCACGCGAGTCCTCTTTTCTTGCAAGGTGTCGCGCAGGCAATCGCCATCCACCTGGCTCGAAACTATGCCGAAACGGTCAGCGAATCGGGCAGCGGTAGCCCGTCGCTGCCCGGCTACAAGCTTCGACAAATCACGGACTGGATGGTGGAACATGTTGCCGAGGAGTTCAATCTTGATCGGTTGGCGGCGCAAGCCGGCTTGAGCAAGTTTTACTTCAATCGTCTCTTCAAGCGCGCGATGGGCATGTCACCGTCCCGCTACTACATCAATTTGCGGATGGATGCTGCGCGACGACTGCTCCGCGAGACCAAGAAGAGCGTGGTGGAAGTCGCCCTCGACGTGGGCTACGGCAATCCTAGTCATTTCGCACAACTTTTCCGAAGAGAAACCGGCCTTTCCCCAAGCGACTACCGTCGGCAGCGGTGACGCCGCCAGCGGCGGATTTCGCCTGCGCCTCAGCCCGTTGTGCGAGGGTCTCCCGACCCCGCACATGCTCCGACCGAAGGTCTCCCAGTCAAGCCCTTCTGCGGAGACCTGCGGTCATCGGGACCGGCGCGGTCGGGAGACCGGCGCCGAACAGCAGGTATGTTCAGGCGCCCTGATCTGCGTTTTTCAAGCAATCTCGCAACAGGTGGAGCAAGACCACATGCGACAGCCGCCCCCATGTGAAGTAAATTCGCTCCGACGTTTTGGGCGAACCGGCCAGTCACAGTCAGCAGCGCAATCACCACGAAGAACGGACTTCCGCCCAGCGCGAATGCTGTCACTCCCGCCCGTCCGGCATGCGTTGCCGACCTCAGAACATCGGTGTCGGCACACTGCCCCAGCCGCTGCCAACAAGTAGGTCTTGCACCCGCAGGATTTCGCCGGTGTGCAGGTGAACATCCACAAAGAACAGCGGAGTACGCTGGACGTTAATCCCGAAATCGTCGTTGCCGGCAATGTCGAGGAAGATGACGCGGCGTTGCATCATCGGGCTGTTGTACATCGTCATGTCGTGGGTCTGGCCCATCATGTGGTGCCTGTGGCCACCCGTCAGATGCGTAAATGGATGGAGAATGTACTCGACGATCATGCGGACGGTTTTGTGATGGTGGAACAATTTCCATTGCTCGCCGGTATCGGCGATCATCCCTTGCATGATGTAGTCAATGGGAATGAAGTAGGCGAGCACGCGGTGGCCAGCGCGCCCGCGCCCGGCCTGAAGTTTCGCGGCCACACCGGCGTCTTCTAGCACTGCCGGCACTAGTTGGTTCGCCGCCACCAGGTCATCGCGGGTAATCGTGATGACATCGATGCCGGCAATCTGCGCCACCGGCAGATGACGCACCGTATAGGCTCGCAGAACGAACCCGCTGCCGACGCACACGACCAGCAGCGCCAGCAAGATGCCGGCGGCTTTCCGTACCGTCAGCGGTTGCCGGCTCCGCTCGCGTTTGACCAGGCGCGGCAGGAACATTCCGGTCCGCTCCAGGTACGCGCGGTAGCGGTCTCCGAATCGATTCAGCATCCGCCGTTCTTCGTCGCGCGCCAACAGGTAGTAGAGAAAGAGCATGACCGCGAACAACGTCAGCGTGAAAAACCGGGGCCACATCACCGCCAGCCCCCACGCCGCGCAGGCCAGCGCGACGTATTGGGGATGGCGAATGACGGTGTAAAGACCTTTGACGGCCGGCCCGTTCCGGAACAAGCGGCCCAGATAAACCTGCGCCGCGCAGACAAGAAACACGGCCATTCCGACCAGGAAAAACCACGAGCCGAGAATGCGGAGGATCTTCAACGGCTGATTCGGCGGCACGACCATGTGCGGCAGAAAAAACGCCGTGAGCCAGCGCGTCAGGATCGAGTGGTTGAGCGCGAGGAGAAACGGATTCAGCGCCGCATAAAACACAACCGCAAACGGGCTGATCATGATGACGAATTCCGACGCGACGATGAATGAAAGAACAATCGCGCTGTTGGCAGCCAGTCGTCTGCCGCCAGTTCCGGATGGGTTCGGAGATTCTTTCATCGTGAAGGCTGCGTCCACGCATACCAGACCAGGCCAATACATGCAAACGGCCAGAGAGACGCGCCACCGGCAGTCCGTCGTTCCCCGGCTACAAGCCTCGACAAATAACGGACCGGATGGCCGAACAGGTCGCCGAAGAGTTCAACCTCGATCGGTTGGCGGCTCAAGTTGGGTTGAGCAAGTTTCACTTTGATCGCCCGTTCGAGAGCGCCACGGGGGTATCACCTTCGCGCTACCACATCAATTTGCGGATCGAAGAAGAGCGTGGTGGACGTCGCCCTCGACGTGGGCTACGCCGATCCCAGTCATTTCGCGCAACTCTTCCGCCGTGAAACCGGCCTCTCCCCAAGCGATTACCGCCGGCAGCGGTGAAGACGCTTGTGGCGGCGCTCTATGAGCGCCGTGGGTGCACGATGCCGGATGCCGACGGTCATACTCGACGCAAGGTGAGGCCGAGGGGTCAGGGCGGCAAACCGCCGCTACAACACTAAAAGCGCAAAGGAGTTCACAAGATACAAAAGCGCAGACTTGGAAAAAGGAACTTGGAAGTCTCGGCTGTCGGGCTCGGCTGCACGGTACGCGGTCATTCCATGGTATTGGCAATTGCCCCGAAGCAAGATTCGCGTCGATTCGCAAGAAAGAACGCCGGCGCGGACGCAGCCGCTCCCTACCAACGACTAAAGATGGCCGCGACGCAGCGCGGCCCTACCAACGACAGAGGCAAAGCGGTTTAGCCACCGTCCAAATCGGTCGCCGGTGGCGGTACGAGCGACTTGGCCCTTGGCGGAGGCGGTAATCCGTGTCGCTTGTTACTTGCAGACTGACACCTCCATTGCAGTTCATCGCAGAACTTTACCGGGCCCAAATCTTTGCCCTCCTCTTTCATCAACTCCTCGGGGCTGGGGCTTCCATATAACATGAAATCGGCGACGCGCTTGCGGAAGAGCTTGTTCTTGGCGGCGGCCATGGTCGTCGCCATCTGATAGACTTCAACCTTTGTGAGAGTTCCCTTTCGAGCCCAGATGGCAGCGATCTGATCGCACTCGGAGACCGTATCCCGATGACCGCCCAAGGCCGCGACCAGCTCTGCGCGCGCCTGAGCAACGACCCTGTGCCGTTCCCACCATGACGTGTGACGAGCCACGAGCACGGCAACAATAGCCAAGAGCAACAAGATGCCGATCCCGATCTTCACCGTCTCGAAGATGCCTCTCCTTGGCTGCGCGGGAATCGGCTCGAGAACCGGCGAGGCTGGAGCTGACTCTGTAAGCGGGCGCCCGCAGAACCGGCACACGTTGGCTCCCGCCTTGATTGTTTCGCCGCAGAAGGAGCAGCGGCCGGTAGCGACGGGTTCAGGCTGTCGGGGCTCTGGCGATGGGACGACGAGAAGCTGGCCGCACCCTGGGCACTGCACCTGAACGCCTGCGCCGGCCTCGTCGATCACGACCTGCTGCCCGCACTTCTCGCAAGCAAACGTGATGTCTATGTTAACGCCTTTCTCTTCAGGGTACCGTAACGCCGGGTGTTTCTGCTGGCAAGGAACCAAGACCATGGCTGGTGTCCTGTTTTGGAGGGCCATGCTCCGTCATGGCCGCATTTCCCGAACGGACGCGACGGAGCGCGTCCCTCCAGCCGGCAAATTAGGACACTACCAGATCACCAACACCGTGCACATACACCGCCGGCTCCTGCACTCGCACTTGCGCTTTTCCAGCAATATCGCAACAGGCAGAGCAAAACTCCATGCGACAGCCGTGCTGATGTGGAGTAGATTCGCGGCAAGATTTGAAACGGAGCGTTGGAGCGTTGGAGTAATGGGACAAATCAAAAAAGGAGTTCAGAAAATGCAAAAGCGCAAACTTGGAAAGAGCAACTTGGAAGTCTCGGCGGTCGGACTCGGCTGCATGGGAATGAGTTTTTCCTACGGTCCACCCAAAGACAAAAAGGAGATGACCGCACTTCTTCACGCAGCCGTGGATCGCGGCATCACCTTCTTTGATACCGCTGAAGTGTACGGCCCATTCACCAACGAGGAACTCGTCGGCGAAGCTCTCGCTCCGTTCCGCGGGAAAGTGGCGATCGCGACCAAGTTCGGGTTCGATCTCAGTGGCAGCGATACGCGGCCGGGTGCGGCAGGCCTGAATAGCCGGCCGGAGCGCATCAAGCAGGCCATTGAAGGTTCGCTCAAACGCCTCAAGATCGAGACCATCGATTTGCTCTATCAGCATCGGGTTGATCCGAACGTGCCCATCGAAGACGTCGCCGGAGCAGTGAAGCAACTGATTAAGCAAGGCAAGGTGAAACACTTCGGCCTCTCTGAAGCCGGAGTGCAGACGATCCGTCGCGCGCACAAAGTCCAGCCGCTGACGGCTCTTCAGAGCGAATATTCGCTGTGGACGAGAACCCCCGAGAAGGAAGTGATACCAACGCTCGAAGAACTCGGTATTGGCTTTGTTACTTACAGTCCGCTGGGAAAAGGTTTTCTCACGGGCAAGATTGACGAACACGCGAAGTTCGACAGCTCCGACTTCCGCAGCACGCTGCCGCGCTTCACGCCGGAGGCGCTCAAGGCAAATCAGGCCCTGATTGATTTGATCGGCAAGATCGGTCAACGGAAGAAGGCGACCGTCGCACAGGTCGCGCTCGCGTGGTTGCTGGCGCAGAAGCCATGGATTGTTCCGATTCCCGGCACCACGAAGTTGAATCGTTTGGACGAAAACATCGGAGCAGTTGCAGTCGAATTGACGCCGGACGATCTCCGAGAAATTGACAGCGCGGCATCAAAGATTACCGTGCAAGGAGCCCGGTATCCGGAAAAGCTGGAGCAAATGACGGGGCGGTGAGCGAACTGGAACCAACGGTAGGGCGAAGCTGCGGCTTCGCCAAGGCGGCGCGGCAGCGCCGCCCCACCAGCAATAAGGTGGAGTACCAAAGGAAGATTTATGAGCAATAACATCAAAGGCAAAATCGTCGTCATCACGGGCGCGAGCAGCGGGCTGGGCGAGGCAACCGCGCGTCTTCTCTCCGCACAGGGCGCAAGCGTTGTGCTGGGCGCCCGGCGCGCCGATCGCCTCACGGCATTGGTAAAGGAACTGACCGCCAGCGGCGACAAGGCACTCGCCATAACTACGGACGTGACTGACTGTGACCAGGTGAAGAGATTGGTTGACGCAGCCGTGCAGAAGTTCGGGCGTATCGACGTCATGCTCAACAACGCCGGGCTGATGCCGCAGTCGTTACTTGAACGTCTCAAGGTTGACGAGTGGGACCGGATGATCGACGTGAACATCAAGGGTGTGTTGTATGGCATCGCCGCGGCGTTGCCGTATATGACGCAGCAGAAAGCCGGGCATATCATCAATGTCTCCTCGGTGGCCGGCCACAAGGTCAGGCCTGGCGTCGCGGTCTATGCAGCGACCAAGTTTGCCGTTCGTGCACTCTCCGAAGGACTGCGGCAGGAAGTGAAGCCCTACAACATCCGTACGACGATAATCTCGCCGGGCGCGGTGGCGACGGAACTGCCGGACAGCGTGACCGATCCGGACGCCGCCGAGCGCATCCACAAGTTCTACCAAGAAGTCGCGATTCCTCCCGAATCGTTCGCGCGGGCGGTCGCCTTCGCCATGAGCCAGCCGGAGGATGTGGACGTGAACGAAATCCTGTTCCGGCCCACGCGTCAAGAGTTGTAGGCTCCCGCTGGCAATAGGATGACCAAAACAGAAAATAATCCATTTGGAGGAATTCAAAATATGGAAATCAAAAGAGTTGGCTCACAGCCGTCCAACAAAGGACCGGCCGACTGGTTTACCGGCACGGTGCGCATTGATCCCCTGTTCAAAGCCGACGCTCCGGCACGCGTAGCCGGTGCCAGCGTCACGTTCGAGCCTGGCGCACGAACAGCATGGCACACCCATCCGCTGGGCCAGACGCTGATCGTGACGGCTGGCTGCGGGCGCGTACAGCGCTGGGGTGGCCCGATCGAAGAAATTAGACCAGGTGACGTGGTCTGGTTTTCGCCGGGTGAGAAACATTGGCACGGCGCTGCGCCGACCACGGCCATGATGCACATCGCCATTCAGGAACAGCTCGACGGTAAAGTCGTTGACTGGATGGAAAAGGTGAGCGACGAACAATATCGGGGCTGAACAAGGCAAGACAGAAAGGATTCAAGAATGCCAAAGCACATTCAAGGTTACCATCTCATCAAGCCGGAAGGCCTGGTCTGGCGGCCCTCCAACCTATGAACAACAGCACTAGTAATAAAAAGCAGTTGTCACCAAAACAACGGGAAGAACTACTCAGAGCATTGAAAGCCCGTTTTGAGAACAACATGAACCGCCATAAAGGTCTTGAGTGGGCTAAAGTCCAGTCCCGCCTATGCGGGATGGAAGCTCATGCTGAAAAGCTGTGGTCACTCAATGAAATGGAAAGAACCGGCGGTGAACCGGATGTGGTTGGTCATGATAAAAAGACGGGCGAATACGTTTTTTATGATTGTTCAGCGCAAAGTCCCAAAGGCCGCACCAGTCTATGTTACGACCGTGAAGCGCTGGATTCGCGGAAAGAATTTAAACCGAAAAACAACGCCATGGATATGGCCGCGGCCATGGGCATCGAGCTTTTGACGGAAGAAGAATATCGAGAGCTGCAGAAGCTTGGAGAGTTCGATACGAAGTCGTCGAGCTGGGTGAAGACGCCTGCGGATATGAGAAAACTCGGCGGCGCGCTCTTTGGTGATCGTCGCTTCGGCCGTGTCTTCTTCTATCACAACGGTGCGGAGTCTTATTATAGCGGCAGGGGGTTCCGCGGCTGGCTAAGGGTCTAACGTTTGCGGAGCATCTCGCAACCTCTCGGAAATTCATGAAACCCATTCAAGGCTACCATCTCATCAAGCCGGAAGACCTCTTCTGGCGGCTATCCAACCTGATGAAAATCCCGAACGCGGATTATCTGGAGCGCACCGGGAGCGAGAACATGGGCGCCCGGCTCTGGCGGTTGCCGCCCCAGAGTGCGAGCACGCTTCACAAACACATCCGCGCGGAGGAGTTTTATTTCGTGTTGGAAGGCGCGGGACGGATGCGCGTGGGCGACGAGACGTTGACCGTGCCGAAATACGGCGGCGTGCTCGTCGGGCCGGACCAGTTGCGGCAGGTGTTCAACGACACCGACGCCGAGGTGCTCTGGCTCATCGTCGGCGCGCCGGAGGAACTGGAATTCCTTCAAGGCTCAAAATCCAAAATGGATCTCTCGCTCATTTACCCGGTTGACCCAACGCAATTGCCCAAGGAACTCGCCGGCGTGGAGTGGCCGCCAAAGAGTTGACCGCGCAAGAGTCGTCGGGGTCAACTTTCCACGCGACACGCAAGCGCCGACAACGGAGACCGTTACCGCAAACAACAGCGGCATCTCGTCGGACTCGGCTCGACAAACTCAGCGTGACAGAACGTGGATAAGTTGTTGCGGTACCGAGAGGGCTACAGCGACCACTTGTAGCCGAGGTTGACGAGCAGATTGTGCCAGAGGTTCGTTCGCGAAACAGTCAGCCGCTTGCCGATGGATCGCCACGAACAGAATTGTCGGCGAAACCACATGTACCCGGCGAACAATTCCTCGGCGGACATCTGCCGGGGCGCAAAACTCACGCGGGTCTTGCCATTGAACCAAGCCCAGTCCTGGTGGAGCAGTCGGCCTTCGCGGTCCATCTGCTCGTGCAGCACTGTGCCCGGCAGCGGGGTCAACAGGCTCACCGTTGCGCCTTCGATGCCCAATTCCTCGCAGGCACGCAGCGTGTTGGCGAACACTTCCCGCGTGTCCGCATCGAACCCGAACACCACGCCGGCCTGCACGCTGATGCGATATCGGTGGATAAGCTCGATCGTCTCCCGGTAGCGGGACACGCGGTTGAAACTCTTGTTGACGCTGGCCAGTCCCTCTTCCGAAAACGTCTCCAGCCCGATGAACAAATAAACGCAGCCGGACTCGCGCGCCCGCTGCAGGAGTCGTTCGTCGGCACAACGGTCGATGCTGACCTGCGCCGCCCATCGCTTGCGCAGTCCCTTCAGCGCCGTCATCAACTCCACCGCGTACTCGATGTCGCCGAAGAAGTTGTCATCCCAGAACACAAAGTACCGGTTTCTCATGCTCACGATATCTTCCACCACCTGGTGAATCGGGCGGGTGCGGAACCCGTCGGCGTAGATCTGTTTCAGGTTGCAGTAGCTGCACCGGTACGGGCACCCTCGCGTGGCGAACACCGCTCCCTTGGTGAACGGACGGTGACGGACCAAATCGCGCCGTGGAACGGGAAGATGTTCCAGCGACGGTGTGCGCTCGCAATCGTAGCGCGGGCGCGCTTGGCCGTCGTAAAACTCGTCGAGGAACCGCGGCCAGGTTTCCTCCGCTTCGCCCACCACCAGGTGATCGCACTGCCGGGCCGCTTCTTTGGGTCGGAGCGTCGCGTGCGGACCGCCCATCACAACTTTCGCGCCGCTGGCCCGGAACCGCTCGGCCATGCGGAAACAGTGGGTGGCGTTCGGTGTGTTCACTGTGATGGCCACGAGGTCCACGGGCGAATCGTAGGGGATGCGCTGGTTGTATTCGTCCACCAGCCGGATCTCGTAGCGTGCCTCGTCGATGAAGCCGGCGAGGTACGGCATGGTGATCTGGGTGAAGTTGTTGAATTGACGGCGTCGGACCCGGTTGATCTCCCGGTTCTCCGGCGTGATCAGCAGGATCTTCTTCCGGCAACCTGGCACCCTTTGGTGATAGAAGTTTGCGCTCTGAAATGCACGTATAAATATCCGAACGACTTGGCGTCACCCGCGAGTTAAGGGTAGACTCATGGAGCCATGGAAAAACTTCGAGTCTTTGTGGATTTCGCCATGTCCCCGGACGTTCTGGCAATGCTGCGCAGGGGAACCAAGGGACATCAGTTGGTTCTTCCGGAAAAACCCGCAGCCTCCGTTCTGGCCAAGTCGGAACGCGACCCGCAATTCGCCACGGTCGACGTCGCCTTTGGCCAGCCCGATCCCGGGGCGATTGCGGAAGCCAACCAACTGAAATGGATTCACGTCAGTTCCTCCGGCATCACGCGGTATGACACGCCGGAATTTCGCGCATTGGCGGCCCAACGAACCATCGCGGTGTCCAACAGCGCCAGCGTTTACAACGAGGCGTGCGCCGTTCACGCGTTGAGTTTCATGCTGGCTCAAGCACGGAAGCTACCCTTGGCGCTCAAGACACGTGCCGCCGGCGGCACGCCGGCCTGGCATGCCGTGCGCAGTGCCTGCAAGACTCTCCGGGGCGAGACCGTTCTGATCGTCGGCTACGGCGCCATTGGGAAGCGGCTCGCTGAATTGCTGCGTCCCTTCAAAATGAAAATCATCGCCTATCGCCGGAGAGCACGGGGCGATGAACGCGTACCGGTCATCACGGAAGACCAATTGGCCCACATCCTGGCCGACGGGGTCGACCACATCGTCGACATTCTTCCCGAAAGCGCCGAGACGCGTAACTTCTTCGATGCCAAGCGCTTCGCAACGATCAAGCCGGGCGCAATTTTCTACAATATCGGACGGGGCACGACCGTCGATCAAGGCGCACTGCTCGAGGCGCTTCGGTCGGGACGCGTCGCGGCCGCCTGGCTGGATGTGACCGAACCGGAGCCGTTGTCGGAGGATCATCCGCTGTGGGCCGAGCCGAATTGTTTCATCACGCCGCACGTGGCCGGAGGACACGCCGACGAGGCCAAGACGTTGGTCCGTCATTTTCTCAAGAACCTGAAGCGGTTCGTTCGAGGAGAACCCCTTCTGGATCGAGTGATGTGAGGGTCGCATCTCCGGGCGACATGGCGGACAAACATGAGGGGGTTGACGATGCTTCAAGTGGGGTTATGGTGCTGCGGGCTGGTAAACCCACAGGAGGCATTACATGAAAGTTCTGTTGAAGGTGACGTTGGCACACGAGGAGTTCAACGCGGCAGTTCGCAATGGCTCGGCCGGCAAGAAAATGCGGCGCATTCTCGACGAGCAGAAACCGTCCGCGGCTTACTGGACCGAGTTCGATGGGAAACGGACCGGGCTGCTCGTCGTCGAGTTGCGCGATGCAACCAAGATCCCGGCTTTGGCGGAGCCATGGTTCCTCACCTTCAAGGCGGACGTGGAGATCCATCCGTTCATGACCAGTGAGGATTTGGCCAACGCCGGCCTGGATGCGCTGGGCAAAAAGTGGAAGTAGCGCCTCAACGGGTCGTGCCGGTCCTCTGCATCGGCGATGGGTGGAGACGCCTCTTACGAGAAACCCACGACGGGATGGGGCACGTACGGCTCTTCCAGCGAAGCGATTTCCAGCGGAGAAAGCTTCAACGACTCTGCCGCGACTGCATCCTCCAGGTGATCCGGTTTCGTCGCGCCGACGATGGGCGACGTAACGCCCGGCTTGTGAAGCAGCCATGCCAGTGCCACCTGGGCACGCGGGGCGCCTTTGGCCTTGGCAATCTGGCCGACCCGCTCGACCACTGTGCGATCGGCGTCCTGCGCCTTGTCATAGAGCGACCGGCCGAATTCGTCGGTCATCGCGCGCGCGGTGCTCGGTGCGGGTTCCCAAGGACGCGCCAGCCGGCCACGGGCCAGCGGGCTCCACGGAATCGCGCCGATGCCTTCCGCCTGACACAGCCCCATCATTTCGCGTTCTTCCTCGCGATAGAGCAGGTTGTAATGGTTCTGCATCGAAACAAACCGGGTCCAGCCGTGCCGGTCCGCCAGATAGAGCGCCTTACAAAACTGCCACGCGAACATGGACGACGCGCCGATGTACCGGGCCTTGCCCGCTTTCACCACGTCATGCAATGCCTCCAATGTCTCCTCAATTGGCGTGTCGTAATCCCAGCGGTGTGTCTGGTAGAGATCGACGCAGTCGGTGCCGAGCCTCCGCAGGCTGGCGTCGATCTCGCACAGGATCGCCTTGCGCGACAGACCCCTGCCATTTGGATCGTCGCGCATCTTGCCGTAAACCTTGGTGGCGAGGACGACCTCGTCGCGTTTGGCGAAATCGCGGAGCGCCCGACCGACGATCTCTTCACTGGTGCCGTCGGAATACACATTGGCCGTATCGAAAAAGTTGATGCCGAGTTCGAGGGCCTTTTTGATAAACGGCCGGCTCTGCTCCTCGTTGAGCGACCACGGATGTTGTCCGCGTTCGGGCACACCGTAGCTCATGCAGCCCAGACAGATCCGGGAAACCTTCAACCCGCTCTTCCCCAAATTAACGTAGTTCATGATTTCCTCATTCGCGCGTCAATCGCCCTATCAGAATGCTGCTCCCGGCATCCTGAAACAAGCCGGATCGACACACACGCCCACGCCAGCGAAGTTCCCGGAGCCATCTGCCCTACGGAACGGTGCGGACGCGGTAGTAGCGTGTCGGACCGTTGGTAGCGCCCCCGGTGTCAATGTAGTTGGTCAACGCGTCACCGCTGCCGGCGATCTCGAGGGGCGGGCTGAGATCGGTGAACGAATTGGTCGCAAAATCCCCGGTCGCCGGAGTGGCCGACTGGAGGATGTTGGTATGGCCGCCCGCGGTGCGCCAGCCGATGTTGACGTTGCTGCCGTCGAGCGCGAGCAAGAGAATCCGGAGTTGCGAGAGCGCGTTGGTCGGATCGGTGCCGGCAACGAACTCCTGGAAGTCGGTGTGGCCATCGCCATCGTGAGCCGTGAAATTGGGAACGACGCGCGACCTGCCAGTCCCTTGGAGCCCTTCATGCGGTCGGTACTGCACCAGATGTCTCTCAGCCCGGAAAGAGCGGGGTGCCTTGCGATCAGATAAGAGTCTTGTAGCCGCGAGCAGGCTCGCGGCTACAATTCGGTGGCAGTGTCAAGCTGCGCCTCCTTGCGAGCAACCCAGTCAGGCCAGATCGAACAACAAGAACTCGCCCGCTTCTTGAGACCGTATTTCGAGTTGCTTCTCATCGCTAACGGCAGCGCCGTCGCCCGCCCGCAGTTCCGTCCCATTCAGTGTCACCGTGCCGCGCGCCACCTGCAGCCACGCGTGGCGGTCCGGTGCGAGAGCGTGGGTCACCGTTTGCCCCGCATTCGGCCGGGCCGCGTACAAATCCACGTTCTGATGCACCTGTAACGAGCCGTCGCGCCCGTCGTGGGAGGCCACCAGGCGCAAGCCGTCGACGTCAAACCGCCGTTGCTCGTAGCCGGGTTTCAGTCCGTTTCTCTCCGGCACGATCCAGATTTGCAGGAAGTGCACCGGCTCGGTTTGCGAACCGTTGAACTCGCTGTGGCGGATGCCGCTTCCGGCGGTCATATGTTGCACCTCGCCGGGGCGCAGGACCCCTTCCCCACCGGCGCTGTCCTGGTGGGCGAGTGCGCCCGACAGCACGTAGGTGATGATTTCCATGTCCCGGTGGGGATGGGTGCCGAATCCCTCCCCGGGCCGGACCCGGTCCTCGTTGATCACGCGCAGGGACCGAAACCCCATCTGAGACGGATCATAGTAATCCGCGAACGAAAATGTATGGTACGTGTTTAGTCATCCGTGGTCGAAGTGGCCACGCTCGTCGGAACGGCGAAGCTCGATCATGTTCGTCACCTTTCGTTTCTGGCCGTTACCGGGCGACCCCGGCCCGCACCTGGCGCGACCCGTCGCCCAAGTATTGTTCAACGACCGAATCTTTGGATGCAGAATCATCCGTCGCGGTTGCCGCAAGAGATGTCTTTTCGGTCGGCTTGGATCAGCGGACGTAGGTGTCGTAGACGCGCAGGAGTTCGGAGACGCTCCACGCTTGCGCGAAGCAGCCGCCGGGTCGGTGCGGCGGGTTGCCGTCGAAAACCTCCGCAACGCTTCCGAGTCCGGTGCCGCCGAGGTGATCGAGCAGCGGCTGGATCATTTTGGCGATTTCCCGGCGCTGGGTCTTGCTTGTGCCGTTCACCTTGGCATAGGCATCGCAGTACGGACCGATCAGCCACGGCCAAACCGTTCCCTGATGGTATGCGCAATCGCGCTGCCAGCGGTTGCCGGCGTATTTCCCCACGTACTTTTCGCTTTTCGGGGTCAGCGAGCGCAACCCGTAAGGCGTCAGCAAATGTTCCGTCACGACATCCAACACCGCTTTTTGCTGGGTCTTGTCGAGTGGCGAGTAGGGCAAACTGACCGCAAAAATCTGGTTGGGCCGAATCGCCGGGTCCTTGGTGTTGCCTTGAATCACGTCGTAGAGGTAGCCGCCTTCGGCGAACCAGAATGCTTTCGCGAAGCTGCCGGCCGCTTGATCGGCGAGTTTGCGCAGGATGACGGCGGCCTGGATGTCCCGCAGAATCTTCTCCTCCATCTCAGCCAGCATCAGCAGCGCGTTCAGCCACAGAACGTTGATCTCGACCGGCTTGCCGTGGCGTGGCGTCGGTACGTAGCCGTCCACGTTCACATCCATCCACGTCAACTGGGTGCCCGGCGTGCCGCCAGTAATGAGTCCGTCCTCGCAGGCATGGATGTCGTAGCGCGTGCCTTCCTGATAGGACTTCACCACCTCGGCCAACGCGGGAAGAAACTGCCGGGTCCCCTCGTCATCGCCGCTGGCCCGCCAATACTTCCAGCCCGCGACGACGAACCACAGCGAGGCGTCCACCGTGTTGTACTGGGGCGCTTCCCCGGCATCGGGAAACGCGTTCGGGATCATCCCCCGGTCGCAATATTGGGCGAACGTCCGGAGAACCTTGTGCGCAACATCGAAGCGCGCCGACGACAGGGTCAGCCCCGGCAACGCGATCATCACGTCGCGCCCCCAATCGGTGAACCACGGGAACCCTGCCAGAATGGTGAGGTCGTCCTTGCCGCGCCGCGCGATGAAAGCGTCGGCGGCGATCAGCAACGCCTGCCGTACCGGGTCGGTCTCGCTCTCGAACTGCCGGCGCCGTTCCCGCTCGCGTGCGACCAATTCCGCGGCATTGACTCCGCTCCGTTTCTCGGTGGAAACGACGATGTAGACGGTTTCGCCTTCGGCCAGCCGATAGCTCAACTCGAACGGCGTGAACAGGTCCTCCTCGAAATCCAGCCCCCGTTCCTGTTCGGCCGGGTAGGTGAACCGCAGATACCAATCCGGTTTCGCGTCGACCGCCTCGGGTTTGCCGTAGAAGTAAAGGCGCGGCAAGTTGGCGAGCGGCTGAACGCTGACCGTGCCATTCGCGCGCTCCACGCGCAGGTTCACCTGCTCGCCGCGCTTCATCAACGAATTGTAATCGCGAAACGCCAGCAGCGGACGCACCTTCAAGTCCAGCGCGGCGCGGGAACGCACGTTGCGATAGCCGACCACGACCGTGCTCTCGCCGTGAATCAGGCAGACGCTCTTCTCGATCTCGAAATCCGCGTCGCTGTAGCGAAAGGTTGGCCACGGTCGGAGCCGAAACTCCGTCTGGATGTTGAACCCGTGCGGGAACACGGTCCCGGGATAAAGATTGGTACTGATGTGGGCCTCGTGGCCGTTGACCAACACGCGCTCCTCGAATTTCGAGAGCAACACGTGCCGGGCAACGGGCGGATGCAACGACGCGACGAGCAAGCCGTGTTGCCGCCGGGTGTTGGCGCCGATGATTGAGGAGCTGGCAAACCCGCCGAGGCCGTTGGTCTCCAACCACTCCTTGGAGAGGGCGTTCTTAAGGTTCTGGCACTCACACTGATCGAAGATCGTTTTCATGCTGCGCCCGCCTACGGCAGCGTGTCTGGCCTGTTGCAGTTTATCGCCCGGAGGGCCCGGCGAAAAGATAAATTCAGCGCCCACCTCGCAAGCCCAATAAGATCAGGCTTTCAGGTTTACAGGTAAGATGGCGCGGTCGGCGCGAAGTGGGTGCTCGATCGACAATTGCGAAGAACTGCCCGACGACCTCCAGGCGAACGATTATTTCGCGAGACCGTACTTGCCACCTTTGGCCCGGTACGAGGCGGCATCGTCCACTGCAAATCCCTCGTTGCCTGCCAGCGCCACTACGGTGATTGTAACCGGAGTTCCCGGCCTCGCCACGTCGTGATTCACCAGCCCGATCGCATCCCACAGGGCCCGCCAGTCACCCCTGCCCTGATGGAAGAGCAGCGTCCAATGGTTCGTCTTCTTATTGAAGGACAGCCTGCAGGCTCCGTGAGCATTCACCCCACGTCCTCTGGCATTCAAGGTAAACGTGGCTTGTGCGCCGCCGACATCCACCACCACCACCCTGCCCGCGAGGCTGAAGTCGGGGGGCAGATCGATGGTCGCCTTGATTCTGAATCGGTCGTGGCCGGTTCTTCTAAAGTTGAGCCAAGTCCGCAGCCTGTCGATCTGCATCTGACAGGCCACCACCACCGTCAGGTCGTTACTGGACGAAGCCAGCCCGTCGCTGACCGTCGCGCTGGCACTGTAGGGTCCGCAATCATTGGTATACACGTGCTCCACACCGTCGATCGACGTATTCGTGCTGTCGCCATCACCGAAGACCCACTGATAATCCAACGTGTCGCCGTTCACGTCGATCGCAGTCAGGGCAAACTCATTCGTCTGATTGGCCACGACCACCACGGTGGTCCCCGACTGAAGCAGGGCATTCGTTACCGTTGGGCCCGACGTGATCTGCGGTGCGACGTTGGTGACGACGATGTAGTTCGGCTGGTTGGTGCTGCTTATGCCGTCGAAGCCAAAGACCGTCAAACTCACGCCGTTGGTCCCCAATTGGGTGTACGTGTAGTCGATGCTGGTAGCAGTCGTGTTGGTCGTGGAACCGTCGCCGAAAACCCAGAACCGATTCGTGATCACGCCGGTCGAGTTGTCGGCGAACGAAACGGTCAATGGTCTCGGGCCACTCCTCGGGCTGGCGCTGAAATCCGCCACCGGCGGCGCGTGCACCACCGTCAGGGTCGCGTCGTCACTTGTGACGGTGCCGGCGCCATTGGACACGATGACTGAATAGGTGCCGACGTCTGGGTCCAGCGCGGTGGGAATGACCAGCGTGGCATCGACGGCGCCATCGAGGTTGGTGCCGTCCTTGCGCCATTGGTACGACGGATCCGGGATGCCGGTGGCGACCACGGAGAACGTGGCGGTCACGCCGGCAGTCACAGTGATGCTGACGGGGTTGGTGAGGATGTTGGGCGCGAGTTGGGGTGACCAACCGTACAACCAGTTCGTGGCGATCGATGCCAACGTCAGGCGGTCATCGCCGTTTGTCAATTGCACCGACCAACTTGCCCGGGAGGAGACGTCGATCAGATTTGTGCCCGTCAGATCGGTGCTCTGGTGCTCCCAAAACCGCAATGTCCCGCTGGAAGCTGCTCCATTGTCAATCCAACCGGCCGGGATGATATGGTTGTCCATCGAGCAATTGATGTACGCCACGTTGCCGTTGGGGTAGGAACCGCCTCCGTCGCGCCCCAGATCGCAGTTGCTGACCGTGATGCTGGCCCGCGTGAGTTGGCAGTTCACAAACGATATCCCGTTGCTGACGGCATCGGTTCGGGCCTGTGTGATATGGCTGTTCACGGAGCGGCAGCGGATTTCACAGTTGGTGAAGAACGCATTCACGCCGCCCCAGATGAAGTCCGTGTCGCCCTGGATCAAGCTGTTGTTGAAGTACGCCTGCGTGCCGCTGGTGTTGCCGAGGATTGTGTCCTGATAGCTGGCGACATCGGCGTTGTTCAGGATGAACCGTTTGATGTTGGTCTCGAGGGTCAGCGCTTCCGCCTGTGATCCGCCCTTGGGCGTGCTGTTGGTCAGCGTGAGGTTCTCGATGGCAATGTCGTCGGCGTTCACCTTGAACGCCATTCGGTAATGAGTGCCACTGTTGAGATTGTTGTTGTTGGCATACGTCAGAATCGTCTGGTGACGGTCCTGACCGCGGAAGGTAAGGTTGTTCTTCGATTTGACGTCGACGATTTCCGTGTAGGTGCCGTTGCGAATCTTGATCAACGTGTACGTGGTGTTGGCGCTGGGCACCGAGTCCACCGCTCCCTGCACGGTGCAGAAGTCGCCGCTGCCGTCGGCCGCCACGACCAGATTGTTCGGATCAGTCGGCCCGGTCGTCTTGGTGGCAAACCGCCACGCATTGGTGTCGGTGATTCCCGCAAACAGGGCGCCATTGGTGTCGGCGACGATGCCGGTATCGACCGTGACGTAATACGTTTGATTGGAAGTCAACGCGCCCAGATGCGGATAAATCGCCACCGTGTTACCGGTAACGATCACCGGGTAGGTGTTGAATGTTTCGGTGCCGATGGTTCGCGATTGCACGCTGCCCAGGCTGGTGTCGATCGTGTCCACGGGCGTGACGCTGTTGGTGACGCTGTAGATATTGACCTGGCCCGTGCCGGTCAGGACCGGTGTCCGGTCAAACGCCATGTACAGGGGCGCGTCGTAGCAGACCTCGATCGCCCCGTTGGACGGCGTCAGCGAGGCCGTCATCGCCGAAACGACGGTCAGGGTCGCGCTGCTGCTGGTCGCCGTTCCGGCGGCGTTGGAGACGACGGCTGAGTAGGTGGCCGTGTCCGACGGTTGTGCGCTGGCGATGGTGAACGTGTCGTTGGTGGCGGTGGCATTCGCTTCACTGGAGATGGGGCTGCCATCCTTGTACCATTGGTAGGTGGGCGGCGGCACGCCGTTGGTGGACAACACGGAGAACGACGCGGGTTGCGCGTTGGTCACCACGAGGTCCTGCGGTTGCACGGCAATGGTCGGGGCCACGATGACGGTCAACGTCGCATTGCTACTGATGGCCACACCCGCGCTGTTGCTGGCGATGACGGAATACACGAACCCGTTCTGGGAGTACCGCACGCTCGTCAACACCAACACGGAGTCGGTGGCGCCGACAACATTCGTTCCGTTCTCCAACCATTGCACCGTAGGCGTAGGCAAGCCGCTGACCGATACGGTGAACGTGCCGTCGTCCCCGGCTACAACCGTTTGGTCCGTCGGACCGGTGATGCTCGGCGGGACCGGGGCGAGCGAAACTGTCAGGACCATGCTGGTGGTCGCCACGCCAGCGCTGTTGCTCGCAATCAGGGAATACGTGCCGCTGTCGGTCAACTGAACATCCGGAAGCATGATCGACGAACTCGTTGCCCCGACGAGATTGGTGCCGTCCATTTGCCATTGCAGCGTCGGCGTCGGCTCGCCGGTGACTGTTGCGATGATGGTCACGTCGGCGCCGACGTAAACGGCCTGATTGGTCGGCCCGGTGATGCCCGGCGCAACGGGCACGTTGGCCACGGCGAGAACACCCTGCGAATCAAGTTGGGAGGTGTCCCACAGGAGCGACGGATCGAGCGGGGGAAGGTTGGTCGCTGTGAAATCACCTGACTGGCTCCCAAAGGCGAAAATCTTGTAGGTATCGCCCGCTGCCAGCGCCGTGCTGCCGTTCGCAATCACCGTCAACGTCCCGCCATAAGTCATCGCCCCGACCACGGCGAGATAGTCGTTGCTGCCCGGCTGGCCGCTGTCGAGCTTCACGATCGTGGTTGAACCGGAGACGAGCGTCAGGTCGTTGGACAAGACAATCGTCCCAACTGCGGCGCCGGAGCCGGGAGCCAACTCGGCCCCCGAAGCGATGACCGTGTCGCCCACGATGGTGCCCGAGCCTTGGATCGTGCCACTGTTGGTAACTACGACCGATGCTTGGAGCAAGCCGCCTTGCAGAATCAGTGAATTGGCAGCCGAGACGGACGCCGTATTGATGTTCATGACCGCCGAACCGGTCCCGATCACGAGTTGGTTGCTTGCGCCCGTGCCGCCGACGTTAAGGTCATAGCCTCCGTTGTCCCACGTCGCCCCGCCCCGAACCGTCGCGACATTGTTGGACCCGCTGGTGCCAATGACGGTCGCGTTACTTCTGGTGAACAACTGGCCTCCTGTGTCCAAGAGAAGCGCATTGGTGCTCGAAGAACCGTTGGCGCCCAGTTTGAATTGGCCGACGACCGTCAACGAAGCCGAGTTGCAGATGACCAAATTGTTGCTGCAGCTCGATGCGTTGTTGCCGACCGAAAAAGTGAGGCTGTTCGTCCAATACGTATGAGGACCACTGAGCACGAGCGTCCCGCGCGAACTGCTGCCATTGCCCAGAATGGTGGAGTTCGCCGCGACCAACCCGCTGGTCACGATCAGCGTGCCCATTCCGTTCCGGCCGATTGTGAGCCGGGTATCGCCCGTAGCGTTCGTGACGAACAAACCTCCAACGCCGATGGCGGCGAGGTAAACCGTGTCCGTCGCCCGAGTGAGTTCGGCGATGTCGACTGCGGTGGGTTGTCCCGATCCGGCCTTATACACGCTGAGCGAGTTTGTGCCCAGGTTCAGCGTGATCGTCGCCTTGGTAGTGGCCGGGTTGGTGAGAAAGAGTTGGTTGACGCCCGCATCGGCGTTCAGCGTCACGGTGTACGTGGCAGGAGTTGTGCCCACCAGTCCGTTGGTGAACCACGCGTTGTCGTCGGGACCCGGAAAACCGCCCGTGCCGCCGCCGTTTGTGCACCAGGCGGTGGTGCTCTGCCAGAAATCACTGCCATTGGTCCAAATGAGATTCGCCGCCCGAGTGGTGCTGGCGCCCACGAACAACCCCAGCGCCAGAGCGCACGCAGCAATATGTCTGCACGATCGGCCTGCCCGTCTGCGGGGGCTGAGGGAAACAAGACCAAAGCGAGATACCAACAGAACGGCTAGCTTGGAATCCGCTGCTTTATGATATGAGTCCACGGCTTTGCCAGAAAGTAATCGGTCTGCCTAAAGTATGAACCCCTCCCTCTTGGTGTTTGCTCCCTGTCAAGTTATCTGGCGTTCCTCCTCAAGGAGAAACGCCGCATCTGGCGTGCCAGTAGCCAAATAGCGGAAGCCGCGACAGCCGCCGGGTAGGACAGCGCAGCTCGCCAGTGAGTCTCCTTCAGACAATCAAGACAATATTGTCCAGTGATTCGGTCGGATTTGTCCTCAGACACGCTCCCGACGGCCCGCCCGAGCAGGAGGTGGCGCTCCCGGCCCGATTCGAACGGGCGACCTGCGGTTTAGGAAACCGACGCTCTATCCATCTGAGCTACGGGAGCGCAGTTGCGTCCCGTAAATCTAGCGCAGCCACGCCCGAGCGCGAGCCAAAAAGTTCCGGATCCAGACTCGTGTATTGACAGGAACCTCGTGAACGAGCATTTTGCACTACATACTGCCGGGTGCAATGGCGACCGGCAGTCCCAAAATGAATTCACTCTGAAGGAGGCTCGACATGCCGAATTCGAACATCATCAAGTTGCTGGAGAAGGCATACGCGGCAGAATTGGAAACGGTGCAGAATTATCTGGCCAACTCGGTGTGGCTCGATGGGCTGCGTGCGGAGGAAATCAAGGAATCGCTCGCCGAGGACGTGACCGAGGAACTCGGCCACGCGCAAAAGCTGGCACACCGGCTCAAGCAGTTGAACGCCTGCCCGCCGGGGTCGCTGGGTCTCGAGCGCACGCAACCGGCCCTGCAGCCGCCGGTTGATCCCACGGACATCCTCGCCGTGATCAAGGGCGTGATCGCCGCCGAGAGCGACGCGATCACGCTTTACAAGAAGATCATCAAGGCGTGCGACGGCAAGGATTACGTCACCCAAGACCTGGCCATCAACCTCCTCGCCGACGAGGAGAAACATCGCTGCCTGTTCGACGGTTTCTTGCGCAGCCTCGAAAAGCACGGGGCAAAAGCCTGACGCCGACGCGGGCGGGCTTCCGCTTGTGCCGGCTGCATTTCATGCCGGTCATGGGGACAACGACCCTTGATGGCCCGTCCGCCGCCGCGGACAAGGAAAGAGGATTGGTATTATGGACCCGTACGTCCTGACGCTGTCGCGCATCCAATTTGCGTTGACCGTGATGTTTCATTACCTCTTTCCCCCTCTGTCGATCGGCCTCGGCGGACTGCTGGTGTTCATGGAGGGGGCGTACCTCAAAACGCGCGATTGGCAGTACGAGGCGATGACGAAGTTTTGGACGAAGATTTTTGCCGTCAACTTCGCGTTGGGTGTGGCCACGGGCCTCGTCATGGAATTCCAGTTCGGCACGAACTGGGCCACCTATTCCCGGTACGTCGGCGACGTGTTCGGCGCGGCACTGGCCGCCGAGGGGATCTTTGCGTTCTTTCTCGAATCCGGCTTTCTCGCGGTCCTCGTGTTTGGCTGGGACAAGGTTTCCCCAAAGGTGCATTTCCTGTCCACGTGCCTAGTGGCGCTCGGCGCGATCTTCTCATCGATCTGGATCGTCGTCGCCAACTCCTGGCAGCAGACACCGGCGGGTTTCCACATCGTTGGCCAAGGACTCGCTGCCCGCGCGGAGATCACGGATTTCTGGGCCATGGTATTCAACCCGTCGAGCTTGCATCGGTTGGTGCACACGTTGATCGGCGCATACGTCCTCGCCGCGTTCTTTGTGATGAGCGTGTCGGCATACTATCTTCTCGACCAGCGGCATGTGGAGTTCGCCAAGAAGAGTTTCACGATCGCGCTGGTCCTCGGCACGGTGATGTCGTTGACGGCATTGGTCTCGGGCGACCTTCAGGGCAAGAAGGTCGCGGTCACGCAACCGGCGAAGTTGGCGGCGATGGAGGCACGCTTCACCACGACTGCCGGGCCGACGCCGCTCTACCTGCTCGGGTTCCCCGATGAGCGCGGGGCGCGCATGAAATACGCCCTGGCCGTTCCGGGACTGCTTAGTTTCATGGTCCATGGCAATTTCCATGAGCCAGTCAACGGCTTGGACAAAATTCCTCGCGAGGACTGGCCTCCCGTGGCCATCACTTTCTACGCGTTTCATCTCATGGTGATCCTCGGGATCCTGTTTATCTGTTTGACGCTTCTCGGGCTGGTTCTCCGCTGGCGCGGCACGCTGTTCGAAAAGCGGTGGCTCCTGTGGGTCTTTGTGTTCGCCGTCCCGTTGCCGTACGTCGCGAATGAGGTGGGCTGGGTCACGGCCGAGGTCGGGCGCCAGCCCTGGGTCGTGTACGGGCTGTTGCGCACCAGCCAGGCGTTGTCGAAAGCCGTCGTCGCAAATCAGGTGTTCGGATCCATCATCCTGTTCATCGTCATTTACGCGTTGCTGTTTGCGGTCTGGCTCTTCGTGCTCGATAGCAAGATCCGGCAGGGACCCGAGGAAACCGGAACCGTCCCCGCCGCGATGGGGCCCGGCGCGATTGCGAGTGTCGCCGGTCTGCGAGCCGGCACGGGCGGCGCTTCGCTGACAGAGACCGAGGAAACGAACGGGGAGTGACTGCCATGGATCTGAACGTGCTGTGGTTCCTGTTGCTGGGCGTGCTGCTGGCGGGCTATGCGATCCTCGACGGGTTCGACCTCGGCGTCGGCATCGTGCATCTGGCGGTGAAGCACGACGAGGAACGGCGCATCCTGATGAACTCTATCGGGCCATTGTGGGACGGCAACGAAGTGTGGCTCGTCACGTTCGGTGGCGCGCTGTTCGCCGCGTTTCCGCAGGCGTACGCGACGGTGTTCTCGGGATTCTACACCGCCTTCATGATCCTGCTGTTTGCGCTCATTTTCCGGGCGGTGTCGATGGAGTTCCGCGGCAAGCACGACGCACCGGCGTGGCGCGCGTTTTGGGACGTCTCGTTCTGCGTCGCCAGCGTGCTGGCGACGTTTCTGTTTGGCGTGGCGGTGGGCAACGCGATGTGCGGCATGCCGATCGGCCCCGACATGGAGTTCCAAGGCACGTTCTGGAGTCTCTTGCATCCGTACGCACTGCTCGTCGGCGCGTTCGCCGTTGCCACGTTTGCCATGCACGGTTCGATGTACCTCTACCTCAAGACCGACGGCGCGTTGCAGCAACGGATTCGTGAATGGACGTGGCGCACGTTCGGGATCTTCCTCGTGTTCTACCTGTTCACCACCATTTATACGTTGGCGGATCCTACCCTCGCGGGACCGGCCACGGCCAATTTCCGCCTGTATCCGCGGGGCTGGCTTGTCGTCGGGCTGAACGTGCTGGCCATCGCCAACATTCCGCGGGCGATTCACCTGGGCCGCCCGGGTTACGCATTTGCCTCGTCGTGCGCCACCATCGCGGCGCTGACGTTTCTGTTCGGCGTGGCCCTGTTTCCCGACCTGATTCGTTCGTCGCTCAATCCTGCCTGGAGCCTGACGATTTATAATGCTGCCTCCTCGAAGAAGACGCTGACGATCATGGCGATCATCGCCGCGCTGGGCATGCCGTTCGTGCTGGCGTACACATCGGTTGTCTATTGGGTGTTCCGTGGTAAAGTGCAGTTGGGCAAATTCAGTTACTAACCAGGAGATCGTTCATGGACATTCTCATCCAAGCCGATGGCGTAACTCTCACGGAAGCGATCCGAGATGTCATCGATGAGAAGATCGGCCGCGTCGAACAATACGCGCCCCGCGCCTTGCGCGCGCGCGTGCGCCTCCGCAAGGTCAGTGCGCATCCTTCCCAGCGCCAATACGTCGTACGCGTCCTCGTTGAGATCCCCGGCGCGGACCTCAGCGCGGAGGAATCCGGGGCGAACGCGATCAGCGCGCTCGATGTCGTCGCGGGAAAAATCGAACGCCGCCTGCGCAAACGCAAGACCGACCGTCTCGCCCGACGCGCGCGCGGTGCCCGCCACCGGCCATAGCAACGACGCGGAGACCGCATTCACGCGGGCCGCGCGTCTGCCGTCCGTCTTTTGTTGTGCTCATGCCACGGCAACTATGCTAGTCTCGCGACGTGATCGTCCGCAACGTTATCCTCGATTGGTCCGGCACGCTGGTGGATGACCTCGGGCCGGTTCTGAAAACCACCAACCACGTGTTCGAATCCTGCGGGCTGCCGCCGATTTCACTGCAGGAATTCCGCGCCGAGTTTTGCCTGCCGATCCGGAAGTTCTATCAACGACGCCTCCCGCACGTGCCCCAGGCGACGCTCGAGGAATTGTTCCTCGCCAAGTACCCGGAGTACCACCACCAGATCACGCTGCTGCCGCACACGCGGGACTTTCTGCGATTCTGTGAGCGGCAGCAGATGGGCGTGTTCGTCGCCAGCACGGTCGATCCCCACACTTACGAGTCCCAAATGGCGCGATTCGGCATCGGGCCGTTCATCACCAAGCCGTACATCGGCATCGAGGACAAGACGGCGAAAGTCCACCACATTCTGGACGAGAATCGTCTCCCCCGTGAGGTGACAATGTTCGTCGGCGACATGGAACACGACATCGAGGCCGGCAAGGCGGGAGGCGTCTACACCTGCGCGGTGCTGACGGGCTACAACCCGGTCGAGAAACTGCGCGCCATGGAACCCGACCTCATCTGCCAACACCTCGGCGAGTTACAAGAGATTCTGGTCGAGCAGGAGGCCAGGCATGGATAGGATCGTCATCAAGAACTTGGAAGTAGACGCGCAGATCGGTGTGACGAATCCCGAACGGGCCCGGCCGCAGCGCCTGCTCATCACCATCGAGCTCGAGCGCGATCTGGCCGAAGCGGGACGCACGGATGCCGCCACCGCCACGACGCGGTATGATGCGGTCGCCGACTTGATTCGAAGGGTGGTTGCGGAACGCCCACGGAATCTGGTGGAATCCGTGGCTGACGAAATTGCCAAGGCTGTGCTGTCCCAGAACCTGGCGCTTGCGGTCAGTGTCGAAGTGAAGAAATTCAGCATTCCGCGAAGTGAATACGTCTCCATCCAAATTCGCCGCACGCGGTAGCAAGTTCCGACGCGCGTGTTGGGGGTTGCTCGCGATCGTCCTGGCGATCGGCCCGGGCCGCATCAACGCCGACACGGTCAAGCTGAAGGACGGCACCGTCTTGGAAGGCAACATTACGGCCGAAGACGCGGCGACGTTGTCGATCTACCTCGAGTTTGCCAAAGGTACCATCCGGCAGACGCGGCAGATCAACAAGGCGGACATTGCCGAGATCATTCGGTGGACACCTGAGCAGCGGGCCCAATGGCAGGCGAAACACGATTACGAGAAACTGCAGAGGTACCGACTGGATCCTCAGGCCAATTACATGGTGGAGTATTACGACCAGGTCATCAACAACGCTTTCCGCGAGTTTCTGATTCAGTACCCAGATTCCCCCTACGCGTCGAATGTGACCGCGAAAATCGTCGCGTGGCAGGCCGAGCGCGACCTGGTGGTCGCCGGAAACGTCAAGCTCCACGGCCGGTGGGCGCCGGCCGCGGAAGCGGCGCCGCAGATCGGGCGTCAGCGCGGCCACCAATTGTTGGACCAAGCCCGCGGGCTGATTTCCGAGGGCCGCTACGAGTCTGCCATCCAACTGCTTCAACTGGTCGTGCACATGGACGGACAACCGGATCTTGTTTCACAGGCGAAGCCGCTGTTTGATTCGGCCTGCCAGCAAGCGACGATCCTGCTCAATCGACAACGGCAGAAACTGGTGAGCGATGTTTCCTCCGCCGAGCAACGCGTGGAGCAGGCCCGCCACGCTCTGAACGAAGCCGAGGCACCGCCGCAACAGGCAACGGGCGCCGCCCACCCGCAATCCCTGGCTCAAAACCAGACCGCCGTCAGCAAGGCGCACAGCGACCTCGATGCGGCCGAGACGGATCTCCGCCTGGCAAAAGGCCGGCTGGATGATGTCGAACTGCGGCTCGAAACGTTGTACCTCCAAGCCTCCGCACCCCTCATCGTCCAAGCGCCCAAGCCTCAACCCGCGACCCGGCCGGCGTCTTCCTCATCCGAGACGCTGGACACGCTCGCGGACATCCTTGCCTGGGTCAAAAGCAACTGGCTGGCGATCGGGATCATCGGACTCGTGCTCCTGTTTCTGCTGTCTCGATTCGTCAAGGACTGAGCCCGTCGCGGCTGTCAGCCGCGCTCAGCGCCAGTACTTCTGAAAATCGTCTGCGTCCGCCTTGTCGAACGTCGGGAACCGCGTATGTCCCGGATCGGTTTTGGGCACGCCAAGCCATTGTTCCTCGATGTGCTGGTAGACCGCGATCGGGAACCGATCAAACGGCAGAGTCAGGGCATCGTGATTGTACGGCTCCCAGATCTTCGGGCCGATCACCGAGAGACTGGTGAAGATGCAGCCAACCAGAATCGAGGCGGCGACAAAACCGAACACGACGCCCAACACGGCATCGACGATCTTCGGGTAGCGCGGCACCGCCTGCTGCGTGATGCGATTGAGCACCAGGATCAACGGCAGGCACCCCGCCAAAAACATCGTCCAGTACGCCCCGAATGCACCATAGGCGCCTGCGCCCGGAAACACCGACTCGACCCACTGCGTCGCCCCGTACCAGTACCGCAGGGTCACCATCATCGCGAAGAATAACAATAGCGAACTGGTAAACTCGTAGAACACGCCGAAGAACACCCCGATCCGCGCCGACGACAGGATCAGCAAGATCGCCGCTATGCTCAGGATGACTTCTACCATGGCTAACTCGCGCGCAGAACCTCCTCAACCGAGGTGATTCCGCTCAGAACTTTATCGGCGCCATCGTCGTAATACGAACGCAGCCCCTTTTCCGAAGCCAGGACAAACAGCGTTTGCTCATCCACGCTGTCGGTCACCGCCCGGCGCAGTTCTTCGTCCATCACCAGCAACTCGAAGACGCCCGTCCGCCCCTGATAGCCCGTGTGATCGCAGGACTCGCACCCGACCGCGCGATAAATCTCGCTTCCGGGCGTCAGGGCCAGCCCGACCTCGTGCAATTCTGTTCCCGTCGCCACATAAGCTTCACGGCATTCCTTGCAGAGCACGCGCACCAACCGCTGCGCCACAACCATCAACAACGCCGAGGCAATCTGGTAACGTTCCACGCCGATGTCCACCAACCGCACGATCGTGCCCACGCAATGTTTGGCGTGCAAGGAACTGAACACCAAGTGCCCCGTCAACGCGGCGCGAACGGTGATCTTGGCGGCTTCGGCATCGCGCATTTCCCCTACGAAAATCACGTCGGGATCCTGTCGCAGAATCGATCGCAGACCCGCCTCGTAGCTAACGCCCGCTTTGACGTTGACCGGTATCTGGGTCGCCCCTTCCAGTTCGTACTCCACGGGGTCTTCGATGCTCATGATGTTGAGTTGCTTCCGATCGAGACGGCTCAGTGCCGCGTACAGCGTCGAGGTCTTACCGGACCCCGTTGGCCCAGTCGCCAGGATGATGCCGTTGCGCGAGTGAATGACGTGGTCGAACCGCTCCATCATGCCCTGGCTCATTCCCAGTTCGCCGAGACTCATCACTCCGCTCTTGCGGTCGAGGATGCGCAGCACCAGTTTCTCACCGTGAATCGCGCTGGTTGTCGCCGCGCGGAAATCGACCTCCCCGTTTCCCGTGCGTACGCGGAACCGGCCATCCTGCGCTTTCCGTTTCTCGGCGACATCGATCTGCGCCAGCGTCTTCAGCGCGGCGACCACGCGTAGCCCGTCCGCCCTGGCGAACGTCATCCGCTCCTGCAGGGCGCCGTCAATGCGGTACCGCACGCGACAGCCGTCCGCCTGCGGCTCCAGGTGAACGTCACTCGCACGCTCGCTCATCGCCTCCTCCAACACTTCCCGCGCAGCCTCGATGCCGGTCATCTCGGGCATGTCCTTGCGGATCTGGATCGGATTCCCATCCACGTCGAGAAAATCCATCCCGACGCGGCGCTTTTTGGCCGTGAGGATCGCCGCGATCTTTGTGCGGCCGCTAAACAATCCCCGTTTCTTCGGTACCTCGTCCGGTTTCAAACCGGCGACGCGACCCGTGAGTGTCCGCGTCACCGCGCTTTCGGGGGACCGGCGCTGGCGCCTGACCAGGTACAGGAGGAACCCGACCACGGGAAGCAGGAGCACTTCGGCGTTGATGCGTCTGATTTCCTTGGGCGTGCCCTTCACGTCGTATTGCACCCAAACCAATGCCGTAATCCACGCGGTGATCGCCACGCCAAGCAACAGCAGGAAGATGTCCATCGTCCAGCGGTGCACGTACGCGGGGCTTGGGAGCAGGGCCGGCAGTTGCACCGGGTTCTTCGCGGCAGTCGCGGGAATTGGCGGCGCCACCGGCTCCGCAGGTGCCGCAATGGATGCTGGCGCTTCGACTTTGACGCCGTCAATGCTCTCGACCAATTGGAGGTCCAATTTGACCTCGCCATGCGGCACGGCCAGTCGAATGGTTTGCGCGTCGCGATCCAGAATCTTCACGTTCTGATAGATCGTACCGTCCTTCAGCCTCACCTCGGACGCGAAGAGCGAGCCGACGGATAAAACAATGCCCAGAACAACCAATTTGAAGCTTCGCACGGCGGCAAGCGCCTCCTCTGCCGGGTCTCACTGTGCCCGCGGCATCACCCGGGAGTCAACTGTATTTTCCGATCGGAATTAATCGTCGGCCGGCTCTTTTGACGCCAGGGTCTCGGTCGCCCGCGAGTGATTGCCCCGCGTCTTGATCATGCCGCTCTTCCGGGCAAAATCGAAAATCCCCCCCGCGTCGATCACCGGCCGCGCCTCACCAAGCGGTTTGGTCGTGAGAACCTTTGACGACTTGAGGATCTTCAGCGTGTTGGCATCCAGATCGAGTTCCACGTCGTCGCCGGTTTGGACCGTCTCGCAGACGCGCGCGGTGGCCTCCACGGGATACAGTTCGCCCGTGGCCACGCAATTGCGGAAAAAGATACGGGCGAAGCCCTCCGCCACCACGGCCTGGCAGCCGGCCGCACCCAACGCGATCGGCGCGTGCTCGCGCGAACTGCCGCAGCCAAAATTGCGCCCGGCGACGACGATCGCGTACGACGTCTTGGTCTGTCCCTCGGGAACGTACCGCGTCGGGTATTGGTCCTTTGGCAGCCCACACAACGCGAAGCTGCCAAGTTTCTCGTATTCCTCAGGAATCGTGGGAACGAGAGTCAGATACTGTGCGGGAATGATCTGGTCGGTGTCAATATTGTCCCGCACGACAAACGCTTTTCCTCGAATCACCTTGCTCATGGCGGCAAAAGCCTACGCAAAGGCAGTCGCCAAATCAATGCCGAATACTTTCCAGCCAAAGGCTTTTCCCGTCGCCAGCGGCGGGTCCATCGGGCCGGCGGCGTCGGCACGTACCGGCGCGCAATTTTGTCTAGGGTCTTTCTTGGGGACGAGAAGCTCGATCCAACGGGTTGGAATCACATCCGGACGGGCTGGCAAGGCGGCTGCTTTTTACACCGGTCATGCCAGAGTACAGCGACCCCGAGAAGAATTACACGGTCAGTTACCCGGACGGGTGGCTGCCTCTGACGCACGAGGGCTCGGCGCACGTCAGCTTCGCCAGCCTGACCACGGGCGGCTACCTCAAGGTGGAAGCCTACCGGTTTGAGAAGCCGGCCTCCGAATCGCTGCGTCCAGAACGCACGTTGCAGGCACTGATCGAGTGTGAGAAACGCACCTGGCCGGAAATCGTCGAGCCGTCCATCCAACAGGGCAGCTATCAGGGTTGTCCGATGGCTCACATGACCTACACGCGCATCGAGCCGCAGGATGACGAACACGTGGCGGACTTCGGCCACACCCGCGCCTGGGTCTTCAGCCGCGGGCGGGTGCAAGTGCGCTGCCTCTACCGTTGCCGCAGCGACGACGCGGGCGTCGACGACGAGGATCTGGACCAAATCATCCATTCGATCGAGTTGTACGACGAACCACATCTCGACGCCACCAGCTTCACGAATTACTACTACAGCCTGCTGAAGCGTCATCGTCCCCATCTGGCGGTCCGCTCGCCCGAGGGCTTGGCGCTCGTGCTCGCCGACGGCCAAACCGTGTTGCTCGAGCATCTCTATCACCATTACCTGCTCGAACCGCACCGGATGGACGACCTCATTGAAGCGCACATCAATCTGCTGGATTACTGTGGCGACGACGTGCCCGACCTGAAAAGCTACAAGCAAATCAAAACCCTGCTGTTCCCGAAGATTTTTCGCGTCGCGTCGCGGCACCTGCCGGCCCATCGACTGCCGCTGTGGCCCGGCATCGCCATCGGCGCGGTCATTCAAGGCTCGGTCTTCACCTACGGGGTCAACTCGGAGCGGCTGAAAAATTGGTCTCGTGAATCGCTCGACGATATCCTCGAAGACCTGATCGACAACCTCTACGGGATCGAGCCCGTCGCCCCGCGCGGGCTGCGCGACGGGGACGGCCTGACGCAGGCCATCAGCTACGTCGACCACCCGTTCAGCGCGTCGTTCATCTTGTTCGAGGATTTCTACACCACGACGTCGCACAACCTCAGCACCGACGAGTTTCTCGTCGGCTTGCCCGATCCGAGTTGCGTGTCGTGCTTCCGCGATGACAACCCGCGCTTCGTCGTGCAGCACACAGCCATGCTGCGCTGGGATTATCACCGCAGCGTCGAACGGCTCACCGACACGATCTATCTCGTCAGCGGCCCGACGCCGCAAGACGTCAAACCGTACGACATCCTGCATTGCTGCCCGAAGCGGGCCTGAGCCGCGGCGGTGGCTGCCTCCCCTGCGCGCTGGCCGGCGTTCCTGTTCCTCCAATTCGTCCTGCCGCGCGCCGTTTCCGCCGAGAAACCGATTGACAGCGTTGTGCGGCGGCGCGTATGGTACCTCTGAATTTTTTGGAGGGCCACCCCATGGCTGATGAAAAACCCGAGCAAGAACGACCAGCAGAAGAGGCCAAGAAAGACACCGTCCGCATCAATCTACCGCCGGGGTTGACCGGTCGCGGCACGGGCCCCGCCGGGCCGACCGCACCTCCCGGGGCGAAGATCGTTCCACCCAAGCCGGCCGCCTCTCCGGAAGAAGAGGCCAAGAAGGAAACCGCCGTCCTGGGTCGACCCGCGGAAGCACCGAAGCCCAAACAGGACACTTCCCGCGTGCAAGTGGTCGCCGCCAAACCATCGCCCACACCGGGCCAGCGGCCCACCGTAAAATTGCGCCGTGACGAACCATCTCCCGCACCCGCTCCGGTAGCGGCGGCCCCTGCGGCCGCGCGTCCGGTGGCGACCGCCCCGGGCAGCGCAGCCGATCTTGGTCTGTCGGTTGTGGCCATGATTCTGTCGCTCCTGGTCGTCGGGTACTTGGCGTGGTTGGCGTTTGGCTGAGCCGGAATCGAATCGGGCCCACGCAACATCTAAGCCATAGAATACTTGAGTTGGGGAACGCCAATGGGAAGCCAACATATTGTTACCTTGTCCGCCGACAACTTCGAGCAGGAGGTTGCGAAATCCTCGCAGCCCGTCTTGGTCGATTTCTGGGCCGAGTGGTGCGGCCCGTGCAAGATGATCGCTCCGCTCCTCGACGAACTCGCCGAGGAGAAGGTCAACAAGGTCAAGATCGGCAAGGTCAACGTGGACGATAATCAGGAGTTGGCCAGCCGCTTTGGTATCCGCGCAATCCCGACGCTGCTGCTGTTCCAAGGCGGCCAGGTCAAAGAGACGATCGTCGGGATGACCGGCAAAAAAGACCTCGAAAAGAAACTCGCGGCGTACCTTGGATAAGAATGTTGTTGGTAGGGCCGCGCTGCGTCGCGGCCATTGTCGCGCGATTTCGGGCGGCCGCGGCGCAGCGCGGCCCTACCTGGCTGACCACTACCGTAGCGTTTTTTTCTGGCACGCCATCAATTCGGCAATCCCTTCGCGCGCCAGCTTGAGCATCGCCGACATCTGCCGCTGTGTGAACGGAGCATCCTCTCCGGTGCCTTGAACCTCTACAAACTGCCCCTCGTCCGTCATCACCACGTTCATGTCCACTGCCGCGTTCGCGTCCTCCTCGTAGGACAGGTCCAGCACCGGCACCTCATCGAGCAGCCCGACGCTGATCGCGGCCACGCAGGATTTCACGGGAATCTCCTGGACGACGCCTTCCGCCTGTAGTTGGCGCATCGCCAGCATAACCGCCACGTATGCGCCCGTGATTGCCGCGGTCCGGGTGCCGCCGTCGGCCTGCAACACATCGCAATCGATCCACACCGTGCGATCACCGAGTTTTTCCAGGTCCGTGACCGTGCGCAACACCCGGCCAATCAACCGTTGAATTTCCTGTGTCCGCCCCTCCGGTCGTCCCCGCGCCAACTCGCGCGGTTTGCGTGGCGCCGTCGCATACGGCAGCATCGAATACTCGGCGGTGATCCAGCCGCCGGCGATGTGTTGTTCGCGCATCCACCGCGGCACGCCGCCCTCGATGGACGCGGCGCACACCACGCGGGTGTTCCCCATCTCGATGAGCGCCGAGCCGGCGGGTCTCTTGACGTAGTGCGGGTGAATCTTGACGGGGCGAAGCTGATCGGGGCGGCGACCATCGGCTCGTTTCATGACCCGTTAGAATGGGTGGCCGCACAAACCGAGGCAAGCAATTTTTCCAGGTTGAAGGCGCGACGCGATGCGGCTAATCTACCCCGGCTGGCGAATCGTGTGCGCCCGTAGCTCAACTGGATAGAGCGTTGGCCTCCGGAGCCAAAGGCTGTGGGTTCAAATCCCACCGGGCGTACCACTTTGCACTAGCACTGTCGCCGCCTCATATAAACCGTTGAAAAGACAATCACTTGTGACGGTTCTAACACCGCCTTTTCCATCGAGCGTGAATCCCGCAGGACTTAGAACCGCCAGCAGGCGTCGCTTCTGCTCAATCGAAAGCTGCGTGTAGAGCGCCTTCGCGTTGGTCATGAGGAAGCAGGCGAAGCTGAGCGCGGCCTCAATGTCGAGTTCCTCGGCCTCGCAATCGTGCAACGCCACTTTTGAAGCGACAAGCTCCTCTTCAAGTTTGGCGCGCCGAGCCGTGTACACGTCTTTGGTGATGGCTTGCTGGTCAATGAAGAGGTCGTCGAGCCGGGCGAGTTTCTTCTCAACCTCCTCAACCGCCGCCTGAGTGCTTATCGCGCCCAGCATGGCGGCATCGCGGTTCTGCTCCCATTTGTTGAGCACTCTCTTTCGGAATAACCGCACGAAGCGCGGCTTTGGCTGCCAGCGTTCCAGATACGCCTCGAAGTCGGCTTCGAGCGTCTCTTTCTTCACCGAGGTTTTGCGGGCGCACTTGGAGTTGTAGCAGGCGTAGTACGCGTAATGTTTTGTCCGCCCTTTTGCATTGTAACCAGTCAATAGGCTGCCGCAGCACTCACACCGGACAGAACCGCGTAGCGGGAAGATCGCGTTGTCGCGGAGATGCGTTGCCGGGGTATTAGTTCTGCGACCTTGGGCCACAAATTGCACACTGTTGAAAATCCCTTCGCTGACAATCGGAGGAAAGTTCCCGCCCACCTTCTGACCCCATGCCCGCACATCGAGCTTGCCGGTGTAGATGGGGTTCGCGAGCACCCGCACAAAAGTCGTTATCGCGAGGCGGTTTCCATGAATGGTTCGCAACCCCATTGCGGTGACCTTGTTCAACACTTGCTGCTTCGTGTAATGGCCAGTGGCGTATCGCTCAAAAGCATGTCGAATCAGCGGGGCGCGTTCGGGGTCGTGAACGAGTGTCGCCTCACCTTTATCGTTGCGCGAATTCCGGTAACCGAGAGGCGCCGTGAACGGCCAGCGACCTTTGTCAATTGCCATCTTCATGCCGGCCACAGTCCGGTCGGAGCGCATGTTGTTGTCGAGTTCGGCCACGGCCGCCATGACGGTCTCAAAGAACTTGCCGGTGGTTGTTTCCTCAATTGGCTCGCAGACCGAGCGCAAACTTGCGCCGTAGTTACTCAGTTTCAATCTGACGGCCAGATGGTCGGATGTGTTGCGGGCAAAACGACTGAGATTATAGACGACGACCGCGCCCACTTTGTTCGCGTTGTCGCGGCAGTAGCTGAGCATCGCCTGCAATTGTGGCCGGTTCGTGGTCGCGGCTGATTCGCCTTCTTCTGTGAACACCCGCGCTACCACCCATCCGTTGCGTTGACAGAAGCGCTCACACTCCCGTCGCTGAGTTTCAAGCGACAGGTTCTTGACCTGCTCTTCACTGCTGACACGAATGTAAATGACCGCTCTCATCGATTTGCCTTTTGTCGCGCTGCTTTTGCCTTCCGCGCTTTCGCCGCCCTCGCGGAAAGCCGTTTGTAGTAGGCTTTGTTGCCGCGCACCTTCGCTTTGCCAGTACCCGCTTTGCCGCCCTTCGTGGCGATCTCTTTCAAGAATCGTCTCACCGCTTCGTTGATATGCTCCACCATGAGTGTGAGTTTATCGCAAGCAGGTTGCCATAGCAAGCCCTATGTGGCCCTTTTTTCGTGGGGACTCTTGGCGGTTTTGCGGTGTCGCTCGATGTAGCAGTCGATCACCATGTCGGCAATGGCGTCCAAACCGGCGATAATCTCCGCAAGCTGAGCGTCGGTCATGCCTTCAGCATCCTCGCCGAGGATCTCGCGCGCCTCCTGGATTTCCCTTGGATCGATCATGCGTCTTGCGGATCGTGGCTGAAACAAATGCGGACACGGACCGGGATTGCCTCCTGCCGCGGCGAGAATGCCGGCGTGGATTGGGAATGCCCTGCCATCCAGATCGGAATGTGTCGCGGCCACGAAATCCTTGGCTGGCCAATGGGTAACGCGTCTCCTGTCAAAATGCGCTCCGTCAAGCGCACAAACGGCAAGTAGATCTCGGCATCGGTTGTAGTGTGGGGTCTCATTGGATCCTCAAAAGGCGATGCACTCGCAGCAGTCCCGAAGTCGTCGCACCAGTGCTCGCCCCACATCGTCACGGAAGCAGGCGGCCAACGTCTCGCCTACAAAGTTGGTGGTTAGAATCATCGGCCTGCAATGCGCCATGCGCACTTCGACGATGCCGAATACCTCAGCCTCGCCCCGCTCTGTGAGCCGTGCCTTACCGAAGTCGTCGAACAAAACGATGGGCACGTTGATGATCTTCTCCAACCATTTTTCCCCGTCACCGTCCGGGCCAAAGTGCTTCGTGATAGCGTGCGAGAATGAAACGGCGTCGAAGGGAATTACGCGACGATTCTCCTCGATGTACAGACGACGGATGAGTTGCCACGCGCACCGCGTCTTGCCTGTGCCCGACTCGCCGTGGAGCAGTAACCCCTTCGCCCCGTATTGCCATTTCAGTACACCAGCCAGTTTCGGTTTCGACGCTACGGGGTACTTGGCGGAATCGTGTTCCAGATACAGCGGCGGACAAAACCGCGGCCATTCAGCGAGCCGTTCCAGCCGCGCCTGCTCTGCTCGTTCGGTTTGGATGATAGGGCGGCAATTGGGACAAAACTCATCCCGTTCGTAGTGGTAACGGCTGTCCGGGACGATGTACGACTTATTGCATCGCCCACACTGATGATAAGCTGCGTACATACCAACCGCGCGCAGTGTCATCTCGCAATCGGGGCAGTGACGGATTGACGGATGCCAATGGCCAAAGTGCTCTAAGTGCTCCACCTCAAAGCTTTTGCCGCAGTGGTCGCAGGCGTGAGTGGTCGGCGGTCCGGGTGGAATGTCAGAATCCTTTGACATGATCTTGGTCGGTGGTCGGTCGTGGTTGGATGCGCTGGCTGTGGCTGCATTGCAGTGCTTTCGGGTCGTCTTCCCAGCGCCGCTGGTTCAACCACGTTGCCGGATAGAGAATGAATCGTCCACCGTCCTTATTCCACTGGTCGCTACGCTTGTGGGCTTCGAGTGCGGCGGTGATCGTCGGCAACAATTCCAGACTGATTTTATTGAACGCCTTTTCTGCCGCTGCCTTACCAACCTTTCGAGGATACATTTCCCAAAAGCCAGCGAACGCGGCAGCGTGAGCGATAGGTACTTTCTTTCCATTCTCATGTTCTTTTGTTCTTTCATTCTTGTTAGTGGTCACTCGCTGGTCGCCTGTTGGTCGGTCGCTGGTCACTTGTTGGCCGTTTTGCTGGTCACTGTCCTGATAGGTCTGCCAGTTTCGCACAGTGATTATTGAGCCTTTTACGCCAGCTTGCTGGTCAATTTGCTGGTCGTTTTTCATCATTTTCAACAAGCGCTTCACCTTGGACTCGTGAGCACCCGTGGCATCGGCAATCGCCAGACGCCCGGTCACCAGTTGGCCCGGCTGCAATTCGACAAGGCGCCCGTCGAAGTTCACGCGATACGGTCGGTGCGTGGCGTTCAACAACAAATACACCCAGACGGCGACCCAGTTCGGGTCTTTGAACCGCGGGTGATTTAAGAGGCGACGGTGAAGTTTCACCCAGCCGATGTTCACGGAGTCACCCGCGAAAAGATTGTTATGGGTTCCACGCCACCCGGCGATTTCGGCGTGTCCTGTGGGCTTGCTGCGGGTGAAAACCTGCTATTAGCGGCGTCCAATTTGCGAAGCTGACGGTCAACAAACGCCCGCGCCCACCGCAACGGGCGTGTTATCACATACGTGCGGAGATAAGGTCCCGTGACAGACCAGACAACTAAACTGGCATCGCGTCGCTTCCGCAGTACGTCAGTGAATTCAGGCCGACGGCTTTGTACCCAGACAAGCCCCGGGCCAACCGACCAGGCTGATAGTTTGGGACCACCGACAGTGGCGAATGGATCATGTTTGGACTTGCACGCATTCGGCGTTGTGTTACTCTGGCTGCGGTTCGAGTTTTCGGCGCGTGTTGATCCGGCAAGATCGCGCGCGCTTTCTCTTTCAGGTTTCATTACCCACGCCCCCCTTCACGTTGCCGTTGCCTTTGCATCCGTACCTCGACAAGAATTCCAACCGATCGCGCTCGCGTAGCTCACCGGCGAGCCTGCCCAGTGACGGGTAGGCAACGCCCTGGGTTCCGGCATATTGAGCGAGCCCTGCATAAACCAACTTTGCTGTCGTGGACACTTCCCGACGACGCAATAGCCAGTTCGGAGCCGGGGCGAATGTTTGGACGCCAATCATCGGTAAGCCTCGCGTCTCCGCCGCTCGATCTCAGCGGCGATCTTTTCGACCATCGGACGCGTGAAAATCCAAATGCCCGACTTCGTTTTGAGAATTGGCAGGCGCATTTCAAGCGTGAGTTGTTTGATCGCCGTTGCAGACTTGCTCACCTCAGCGCCCACGTCGGCAGCCGTGTAAAACTCAGATGCTTCCGGTTTCACTCGTGAAAGCTCCGGGTTCACGGCAAAAAAATTCCCGCTTGAGCACTTGCGGCCTCGTTGGTAATTACTGTCACGCGCGCGACACTAGCGGAAGTGGGTCGCGTGAATACAGGACAGGAATAAAACAGAATTGTCCGCTATTTCCCGCCGTGGCGATTCTTGCTGCCCGTCTTGCGTCCGGGCTTCTCTCGGGTGAGGATGACGCCGCAATCCTGTTGCCACCGCCAAAGCTCTTTTTCGGATGGTTCCTGCAACTTCAGTTTGCGGAAGTGCTCCTTTACGTCGCTGCTCGTTTTGGCGCTTCGGATGATCCCGGTGACTGTCCCGGCAATGCCCTCGGGACAAAGGTGCTGGCTGACGAAGCAAAGAAACGCGTAGCGCCGCTTGTCTACGGGTTGACGCCTCAAGGTCTCGCAATGCCTCACGGCGTCTGCGAGTCGGTAGAAAAACTGTGAGTCGAAACTAAGAATGGCTTGTCTACTGCGCATCAGCAATTCCTCGCCCACGCGTTCTCGCGTGTTGCGAGCCGCTTTCGACGCTGCTCGCCGTGACTCGCGTTGCTCATCAGTCGGTAGCGGGTCGCCCTCGTTAACGATCGGGCCCAGCAGACACTGCCTGTGATACTCGTGTTCTGCTGCCAGGATGCTGCGGGCCAACTGTAACTCCTCTGTAGCCCAATTCGCCCCGATAACGGCTTTCAGAAGTTTACCACCCAGAGTTTCATGAGGGTCAATCGCAAGCACCTGCTTTCCCTTGGGTCGTCCGGGTTTTCGGAGTCGCTTCCTGACCTGCTTACAATTGGTTTTCATCGTTCACCATCCTGTTCATGGTGAAGCGGTGGGCGGGACTGGAATAGGCAGTCCCGCGCCCCGTGCAGGCCGTCGCCCGCGCCCGCTCACGTTGTCAAATCTTGCCGCGCCGCCCGCCGCCGCGCAAGCCCGCAGCAGGCCAATCAGTGTTACCAGCGGTGGCCGCACTTTGGGCAGACCCATTCCAAACCGGAGACCTCCTCGATGCCATTAAACACAAAGCGGCACTTGGGACACTTGACCGAAAAAGCCGCCTCAATCTCGTCTTCATGACTGACAAATTCATAGTCGGCGATGCGGTCGAGAGCGTCTGTCAAAGTCTCGCCTTCAAAGTCCTCCCAATCTTCCCCAGCCGCGCGCCGAATGAACTTGTAAAGTGGGGTTCCTCTGAAGTCGGAAAGGTCTTGGTATTTCTCCGACTCCCATCGCTCTTTGTTCGCCGGGTCCGCAAAGATCGAAGTGATAATGTCGGAGGCCGTTCCCCTGTTAAGGCCGCGAGCGGGCCGACCAAAAAACAGCAATACACCTTTCTGCCGAACACTAATCTTTCGCGAGCGCCCCGCCGTGTTGCCGGAGTCGTCGGCGCAGTAATTTTCGACGTGAGGCGCCGGTGGGGGCGCCAACGTCGCCGCAACCCGGCCCGACCCGCGCCCCGCCCGCGGTACGACGACGGGCGCCTTTTCGTGGCGTTTCACGGGGAAAAGGTACTCAGTCGCTACGCCGAACATTACACAGACGAGCACCACCACGACAATGCACTCGATCGGGGAGAGCAAGACAACGAGTATGGCCAAAAACCAGTGCCGCACGTACCATGGTAATTCCCGCTCAGGAGGCTCAACGGGCCGGGTTTGTGCCGGCGCGGGCTGGGCCGCTTCTGCTTGCTCATTTTGCTCTCGCTTGGTCTTTTCCTCCGGAGTAATCCATTCGCCACGGAAGTTGACCAACCCTTTGGCGCGCTGCTCCGCTTCGTATCGCAGTTCCCTTTCGCGTTGTGCTTCGGCTGCCCTGGAGCCAAACTCGGTGGCGAGCTTCTGCCTAGCATCAGCGGTTTCCTCGGCAAATCGGCCATTGTAACCTGTAAAGACGCGGGCAACGGCGGAGAAGTGGCCCACCTCAATCTTTTGGGAAGCTTTGTTCTTCAAGTCATCCAGCGTCGAGCCGATGGCCGCCTTGTATCCGGCATTCGACAGAAACTCCGCGTCTGCCCCCGCAATCTGGACAGTCTGAGTGAGAGCGGGAGAGGAAAATTCGGTCCAGAGTTTCTGATTATCCTTTTTGATGACCGCGTATCTCTTTCCCGCTTTCAATTCGATTACGCCGGGTTTGAGGTCAACCGTATCGAGCGTGTCCAGAATCCAATGTGGGTGGCTTACGATCACTTCGTCACCAGCTATTTCGACTGCAACTGGATAGCCAAGCCGGTCCCGTGCCGGCAGCAGTGCCGCGTGTTTCTCACCGTCTCGCCCTTCGCACACGATTGAATACCCATCTTCGAGTTTAGTTAGCAGCGGATAAGTTCCGCCATTACGGAGTGGTTTAAGGTTCAGGGGGCCGGTGTTCGTAAGCAGAAGACTGGTTTTTGGCCAGGCGTAGCCGATGGGTTCGGTAAAGAAAGAATTTGCCAAAACCAACAAGAGATCGGAACCTACCGTCTGCTGCGTACTTAGCTGGAACAAGCATCCGGTCGTCACCGCCCAGAATGCAAAGTTCATCTTCGAGTCTCCTTTCGGGTGGCCCTATGCCCACACTTTGGGCACTGTACCGTTGCTCCCGCACCAGCGGCGTCGATCACAATACTCTGTCCGCACAGGTCACGCTCAAATGTGATGTCCACAAGAAGCTCCCGGCAGCGGCGGGCGACGGAAAAAGGGGCGCGAACTTAACGCACCCTCGTCAGAGGCACCGCGAAGCGCCCATGCAAAGAAGTGACATCAAGCCGCGCCCTTGCGGGCGCGCACTCGACACGGTTTCTTTGCACTCGAAAATTCGCGGTTTTCTGACGAAACCGTAGCCGTAGCTACGCCAAAGTATTATTCAGGTGTTGTTCCCAATCAGTCTTTCCTCTCCCCACAACTCAGGCGAGTGTATTCTCCCATCCCGAAGGAGGCAAGCGTTTCACAAGACCACGCGCGTCTTTGCCCAGACACTAGCTGATGTTTTTTCAACTTGATAAATCGAGAAGGCGGCCTAGCGCGAACCTCGCGGCTCCGGCGCTCATCAAATAGATTCCTTATGGGGGTGGTCTGGTTCAACTGACTTTTTTTGCAGCAACGGCCTTGCCCCAAACACCCGCAGCGCCCGTGATGGCCAGTGGTCGCCAGCGCTCAAAAAACGACTTGCAATCCATACTCTAGCGTGTTAGTGTATAGATAGCAGAATGCTCTTTACGTTATGGTTCCTACCGTCAAAGGGACTGGCCAATGCAAGGCCTAAAAGATTGCGCGGAAGTAGCGCCCGCGATACCAAGAGCGCCGCAGTGGACAAAGCGAAATGTCCAAGCGGGTTGCAGAACCCGATAGGTCGCGAATGCGCGAGGCTGGCCACGGCTGGCCTTAGCGGTCGCAAGCCGATCTGCTACGCGTCCCGCGTATCGGTGCAAGCTGCTTTGGTGTTAGCAAGGCGACAAGTGCAAAGCTTCGGGTTTGCTGGTTAGGGCGAGAATGCCTGCCATTGATGGCCAGCCAGTCAACCGATGGCACTGGGTAGCGCTCCTTCTGGGGCAAAGCTAGGACTGGGGCAAGCGCATATTCACCGTGCACTATGCTGGCAAGGTTCAAGGCACGTTTCCCCTTACGACAAAGGGCAAGACCAACATCGGCAACCAAGAGAGGAAAACCGTCTTGGCAATCGGACTGCAACGGCATCCCGATTGCCCGCAGTGTCCACTCGATAGCAAGCGGCCACTGCGGGCAAGGCCACAACGGTTTTGCCCAACAAACCACAAGACCGCGTTGCGCTCGCGGCATATAAGCCAGCGCAAGACCAAATGAAGCGTAACACAAACAGCAGCAGCAACGGCAATGGCAGCGCCCAGCCTACCGCCAAGGAACGCAAAGCGGCAGCACTCGCCGAAGCAATCGCAACCTACAAGCCGCAATTCATTGCGGCAGCGCGAGCACACCACAAGACCGGCTCGACACTGGCCAGCATTGCAGCAAAGTGCATCGCGGCCAACGTGTCGCGGTCAACACTGGTTGCGTGGATGGAAGAAGCCGGATACAAGGAAAGCAGCGCTCGCAGTGTTCTCTCCCGCCTCTTGGTTGCACAAGCCAAAGGTGGCAAAGCTGCCAAAGGTGGCAGGGCCAAAGGTGCCGGTCGTAAAGATCGCAAGCCGGGTGTCGTAGCCTACGACAAGTTTACGGCATTCGTGAATAGCTTGGACGTTTCCAAGCTGCCGGAAAAGTTCTGGTCTGATATTGCCTTCCTCGCCGGACGTATGCAGGCGGGCAAGGCATTGCCAAAGCCTGACAAGGCCAGCGCCGTCACAGTCACCCGCACGGTCCCGGAAGCCGTCAAAGTGCACCGCACAAACCGTGTTGCCAAGTTGGTCCCGGCTTCCCGCGTCCCGGCTGCCGCGTAACATCGGAAGCCGTCTGCAATCAGTCAACCAAAGGCGGGCAAGGTTCAATCCCTTGCCCGCACTTCCCGCGTTGCGCTCGCGGCATATAAGCCAGCGCAAGACCACAATGACAGTCAACCTAAATGCTGCAATCAGCGTGAAAGCGCTGCCGCATGATGCCGAAAGCAAGCGGCATCTTGCCCGCGAGCTTGCCCGCGGTCTGATCGGGGCAAAGTTATCGCGCTGGCAGTCTTGGCAGACGTTCACCCTTGCCCAAGTGCGGGACGCTGCCAACAGCGCCCGCGAGTGCGTTGCGGCTTTGCGGTAAACGCCGCGTACACCATAGCGTAACGCCAGCGCCCGCAGTGTGTCCATCGGTAGGGCAAGGCCTGCGCTAGCGGTGTGTCCACGTCTGACTAAAGCCAGCGCCAGCGGTGTGTCCACGCCAAGCGCAATTGATTCAATCAATTAGCATCGCCGCAGGCCAGCGAACACGCGCACCGGTTTCGTCTAGGCACGCCAGCGCAATTGATTTCAACGATAACACCAACCCGGCTCGCGCTGCCGGTTTACAGCCAGCGCAAGGAGCAACATGCCACTGACTGCCAAACGTTACATAACTGTTGGCCGGCTGGCCGATGGCCAACATCGACGCGATGCCAGCAGCCTGCGCCTCATGGGGCGCTGGCTTTACGCGCTCGGCTTTTCGCCGGGCGACACCGTCCTCGTGGAATGCCGCGACGGCTGCCTAATTATTCGTCGCACCGTCGCGCAAACCGCCGAGTCACCAGAGAAGCCGCAACTGCTCGCCAACGTCGATGCCGCATTGTCCCGCGCGGCCTAATTGATCGAATCAATAGTCAACCGTCCAGTGCTAGGACGTAAAAGTCGGCAAGACCACATGAGCAATGAAGAAAAGCGGTTCTGGACTGACCGCAAATTCACCCGCGAAGAACGCGACCGGCTGCTGAGCGCGCCCTGCGCGCCAAGGTGGAGGTGATCCTGGTTCAATGAAAACGCAACCGAATGCCCCCTTCACCGAAAAATGGGCGCCGCGCGAGTTGCGCGACATTGTTGGCCAGCCGCACACCGTTCGCAGCCTGATCGCCTTCGCCCGCGCGCCGGTATCGAAGGCGTTCCTGTTCGTCGGCGAGCCCGGGGTCGGCAAGACCAGCGCCGCTTGGTGCCTCGCCGCAGCCGTCGGCGTGTCGATTCGAGATCGCGAATTCGGCGGCCTGCACCAAATCGCCAGCGGTGAGCAAACAGGCGAGACCGTCCGCGCGAAGCTCTGGGCCTGTCGGCATACGCCGTGGCACGGCTCCGGTTGGAACTGCCTCGTGATCAACGAAGCCGATAACATGACCGAGAGCGCTGCCGCCTGTTGGCTCGATGCGCTGGAGCCGGCCAACATTCCGCGACGCTGCCTGATCGTCTTTACCACCAACAGCGGGGAAACTCTCGACCGCCGCTTCCGTCAACGGTGCGAGGTCCACCTGTTCCAGAGCGCCGTCGACGACCGCCGCAAGAACCGCGTCGAACGCGATGCCGATGCCCTGATCCAGCGGATCTGGCGGGCCGAACTGCATCGCAACGATGCCCCGACCGCGCGCGATCTGCCCGGCGTGATCGTGGATGGCCACCTGAGCTATCGCCAATGCCTGCAAGCTCTCGAACCGCTGATCCGTGTCGAGAAAATGAAACGCTGCCGCCGCAATTGATTCCATCAATAACCCGGTCGCGCGCCGGCTCACCAAACGCGCAAGAAAGGAACCGTATGAAACCCAAACCACAAACCGCCACCGCGGAGCTGCCCTCCGCGTCGTTGTTCTACCGCGAGGGCCGTAGCGACAAGGTGTACCACGCCGACGTGAAGCTGTCGAACGGCGGCTACATCGTCGTCGTCGCTTGGGGCCGTCGGGGGAGCACGCTCCAATCCGGCATCAAGACGAATGGCCCGGTCTCGCTGGAAACCGCCACGGAAATCTTCGATGCCATCGTCGCCTCGAAGCGCCGCAAGGGGTATGCCGACATAGGCGGCAAGCCCTCGCTGACCGTGGTGCCGAAGTCGCAAAGCCTTGGAGCCAGCCCGCTCCGGCCGCGCGTCATGGGCGAAGACCCGCAAACCTCTGCACGCACGGCCGGGGTGCTGCCGCAACTGTTGAATGAATTGCCCGAGCATGATCTGGAATTGTTCGTCAAGCGCGCGGGCAATAACTGGGGCGGCCAGGAGAAATACGACGGCGTGAATATGACGTTGGAGAAATTCGAGTACGCCGTCCACGCGTCAAACAAACACGGCCAGCCCTCCGATATGTCTCTGGCCATCGCCAATCATGCCGCGTCGATCCCGGGCACGTTCCGCATCATGGGCGAGTCCCTAGGCGATCGGTTCGCTGCGCATAACGTCGTCGAAGTCGATGGCACGGATTGCACCGAGGCGACCTATCTCAGCCGGTGGGAAATCCTGCTGGACATGATCACCGAGGGGCCGATCTTCGTCGCCCCGCTGGTGATCGGCACCGATGCGATTCTGAAACTGTATCGCCGACTGAAAGCCGCGGGCGCGGAAGGCATGGTCCTCAAGGACCTGTTCGCGCCGCACACGGAAGGCAAGCCGAATTCGGGCGGCACGCAGCTTAAGGTGAAGTTTTGGGCCGACGCCTCATGCATCGTCGGCGCGATCAACACCAAACGCAGTGTCGCCCTGCGCCTCGGCGACGTCTGGATGGGCAATGTCACCATCCCGCCGAACAAGCGCATCCCCACAATCGGGGCCATCGTGGACGTGCGCTACCTGTACGCATACAAGGACGGCTCGCTGTATCAGCCGATCTACCGCGGCGAGCGCACCGACGTCCGCCCGTCCGAGTGCACCATCGAGAAGCAGCGCATCAAATTCAAATCCGCGCCGCGGATTTGAAAGCCGCCCCGTCGTATTCCCGGCGGCAATTCAAACGCGGAATAAGAACGGCAATCAAATGCCACAACAATCCCGGAAAACGAACCATGCCGGCCGCGTTCGGCAGCTGGAAAACTGCCTGCTCGATTTGCAGCGCTGGGTCCGCGATCGGCTGACCGAGGCCAACGAGCACGGCGCCGACGACCCGCGGGAGAATCCTGAAATCAAGGAGCTCGAACGCCTGCACAGGGGCGTCAACCGCACGCTGCCGTTGTAGCCCGCTGTTGCAGGCCGCCTCTGTGAGTCGGCCTGTCCATAATTGATTGAATCAATAACACCAACCGGCCAGCGCGAGGCCGTAAAAGTCCGCAAGGAGAAAATGCACGAACAAGCAAGCGAAACGCTAACCATCAAGACGCGAAAGGGCGAGAAAAAGCTGACGCGTCGCCAGGTGATCGATATGTTGAATCAGAGAACCCGGAAATTGCGCCGGCAGGACCGGGCCGATGGCCCGACGGAAGAATCCTTTCGTGACCATCAACGCAACATTCTGTTGCGCTACCCGCGCCTGGTGGCGCATTTGATCTGCCACAGCCTGGGCTACTTCTGCCCGCGCTCGGCCGCCAACGCCATCTTGTTCTACAAGGAGGCGAAACCGTTTTGGTGCGAGTGGTATTGCCACATGGCCGAATGCACCCTGCGAAGCTGGGACGAACGCGTGCGGCAAGGGTATGAGAAGCGCCAGAAGCCAGCCGACGAAAGCGGGATGCTGATCCTGATCGGTGCGGACGCTTTGAACGGCGCGGTCAGGAACCGGCGGACCCATCAGGGTTACATGGCCGAATACCTGCAGGGACGGGTGGTGATTCTCCGGGAACTGAACGGCAACGGCCCGATCTTGGCCAGTTGGTTCTAAGCCTATCTGTTGGGCAAGCGCTCCGCTTGCCGCCGTTCCCTGCCTAATTGATTCCGTCAATAACACCAACCCGGCTCGCGTCGCCGGTTCACAGCTGACGCCAGAAAGAAAGTCATGAGGTCAACGCATGCATTCGTGCAAATGTCGACGCTCACCGCGATCGACGAGGTACATCCACGGACCAGTCGGTCCGTGTGCAACAACGAAACGCTGGAGGAAATCCAGAAGCGTTATCCCGGCGCCGAGGTCATGGCCTGGGATGATTTCATCACGCGCAAGGAGAAGGCGCTGTCCACCGGGCCCGTCGAGATCGACGAGGGAAAATGGTTCTACGCGCTGGAAGTCCTGCCGCCCGCCCGCTGGCACAATGGGACCGAATGGAACAGCTTCCACCTCTCCGAGTTGGTCAGCGGCCGCATCGCCAGCTGGTATATCCGCCATAAGGGACGCTATTGGGAATGCCAACAGTGCTGTGATATCGAACGCGGCGCCCTGCACGCGCTGGTGTTGATTGCCGAGCGCTTATTTATCGGGGTCTTTCCTTGCGGGATTAGCTACGCCGATGCCGCGCATGGGGTCGCTGGCGACTACAAGCGGCTAGCGTTCCTGCCGTTTGCCACGCTGGAATTGAAAGTCGAACCCGATTGCCCGCCTGAGTTGGCCGAGCGCATCCGTGCGGACGCGGCCGTGATCCAAATGAAACGCGGCCAGCCCTATCAGGTCAGCACTTGCGGGCAGACCGTCATCCTCGGGGAGGCCGCATGAATATCGACGGCCTTAAGGTGGACGCGCAGGCCATCGCCGATGGCCTGTATCAAATCATCTGCGACCGCGGCCAGGAAGCGATTGTAGCCTTCGGGATGATTCCCAAGGAGATAATCGACCTGGTGGAAAAACTGATCCGCGACCGCGTCATCGAACTCGCAGCCAATCAACATGGCGTGACCGTCACCGAATTCCTGCCGTTCGTTGACGAAGCCAAGCTCCGCGCAATCGTCAATCCGATCGTCCACGAGATCACCGTGGGCATCTACGCCGCCGCCCAGCGCGCGGGAAAGATGTGCGTATGAGCACAGAAGCGCGAATTGAAATCGGCAAAGCGACGGTCACCGTCGAATCCAAAGGGTGTGTCGGCTGCGGTACGCAATGGAGCAGGGGCTGGCATGTCGCGCGAACCATCGGGGTCATTGTCAATGGCCGCACGTTTCTGATCACAATCCATCGCTGCGCGGATTGCCAAAGGGGGACCGCATGAAACGCAAACGCCGCAAACAGTTCATCGCGCCCGCGCCAGCCATCAAGCCGTGTCCCGAGTTGCAGGCGATGCTCGATGCCAGGACCTGGCAGGAGAAGGTCGCGCTCCGCGGCTGGATGTGTCCCGCGCTGATCATGGCCGATGAGGTCTTGCAGGGCCGATGGGACCATTGGTGTAGCATCATGTCGCGCATGTCGATTGGCGAGGATGAGATCCCGCCCGTCCACTGGTGCGGCGATCACCACAACAACGCCCGCAAGGTGTGGGAGCGCACTCTCAACGCGGTCACCCAATACGGCGGGTGGCAGGGATGGTCCAGCTGGCGCAACGTGGACTTCCTTTTCGACTGGTTGCTGTTCGGCTTCGGGCACAAGGGCATCGACAAGCCGCGCGAGGACGGCGAGTTCGAGGGGGCGACAATGCGCATCCTCGACGTGTTCGACCTGCCCGCGTTGTTGCGCGAGCCGAACGATTACCTGGGCGATATCCTCGCCGACAACGCGCACGGCAAACACATGCGCTTCTATCCCACGCCGATGTCGGTCACGCGGATGATGGTGGCCATGACGCTGCAGGGCGACGAAGACATGCGCGAGAAGTCCGTCTGCGATCCGTGCGTCGGCACCGGGCGCATGTTGCTGGCCGCCAGCGATTACAGTTATCGGCTCTATGGCGCGGATATCGACGGCACTGTGATCAAAGCCACGCTGATCAACGGGTATCTCTACGCGCCGTGGCTGGTGCGGCCGTTCCCCTGGCTGGAGTTGGCCGACCCGGTCGCCGTCAGCGATTCGATCGCCGCGCAGGCGCCGGAGCACCTGGCCGGCACCGAGCATGACCCGGTCCATGGCCATCGCTTCCTGCCGATCGCCAAGCGCCGCAAGGTCGGCCAGCCCGATATCCGCCAGGGCGTGTTCCTCTAATTGATCAAATCAATAGCGCTTGACGTCGCGCCCCACCATGCTAGTGTATGGAAAACCCGGTTCGCGTCGCCGGTTCATAGCTGACGCCAGAAAGGAATCAATGACTTGGCCTGATGCCAAGACCGCGGCGCACGAATTGCTCGCGTTACTGGACCTGCCCCCCGAAGGCCGGCTCAACGGCTACCGCATCCAGCTGACCGAGTACGCGGACGAAAACGTCTACCGCTTCGCCTGCGGTGGACGCCATGGCTGGCCGCTGGCCTATTATCACACGGTCGTCGAGGCCATGTACCGCGAACTGCGCAAACGCGGCGCCATCGTCGAGCGCCACCTGGTCACGCGCGACCAGATCGTCATGGCGCATCCGAACCCATCCACCATCCCCCATCATCCATCGTCCCCATCATGAGCGAAATCACCCTCAAGGAACATCTGAGCCGCATCGCCTCGATCCGCACGCCAGCCCGAGCGGCCGCCAGCCGGAAAAATCTCGAACGCGCCCGTGACGCCGCCGCGAAAAGCCCGAAAGCGAAGGCCGCCCGTCGCCGTAATGCCGCCAAGGCTACCGCCGCCCGCTGGAAAAATCATGTGGCGAAACGCCGGAAATTGTAGCGCGGCGATCTTCGCCGCCATCGGCCATTGCCGCATCGCCCTCCATCGTCCTCGACGGGTTCCACGTCCGCATCGAACGCTACACCCGCTGCACACTTGAACGGTTGAAGAATTGCGCCTTTCCTGTAGACTCGGTTGTGTCTAGGAGAGCACATGGATGTATATTTCTCTGATGTCTTTGGCGTGTCCGAAGCCGATTTGAAGAAGCACGGCGCTTTCAATATATCTCTCGTCACCGACCTTCCGTTGTTTATTGACCCATTTCTTCTGTTCAACAGCAAGAAGACGGAGTACCAACAGCTTCACGATGCCATAATCGAATATCTTGCTTTCTTGCGAGACGAGGTATCGACGGGGACAGTTCCTTCAGGGCTCCTAAAGGCGTTGTTTCGGTTCTCCGAAGTAAAGCAGAACTGGTTTGGCTTCACTGCGGCTAGCAACACCGGAAGAGGGCTCGGGATGAACTTTGCCAGCGCTCTACAGGCCAACTTGCACCGGATATTTGCAGATTTCGGGAATGAACGTATCACGCAAGGAAGTCATTTGGAGAAATTGTGTCTTATTGAGAAGAACGTCGGCAAAGACATGATTAGCGATTTCACGACCAACTTGGTGAAGGAGTACCTGTTGACCTACACGCAGACATTCGCATGTAAACACATTCACAGGTCCCTACGAAAAACAGTCTCCGTAGCACGGGTCAGATTCAACTACCAGACGAAGACGTGGGAAAGCGGTCAATATGACCTCCCGTGGTTTGAGAACGACTACGTGCTTTTGACACCAATTGACCTACTCACGAAAGATGACACTTGGATAAACCGAACAGATTTGGTTCGAGATTACGACCACATACCGGACGCGGTGGACAACGACCAGCTACGTGCGCAAATCAACCACTATTTCCTGTCGGTTCTTCCGAAGAAACCGAGGAAAAAAGACCGGGACGCGGCGATAATCAAGACCATCCTCAAATTCCCCGAACTCATCGACTACTTCATCAAGTACAAAGAGGACAATGGCGACAAAGCGAAGAGACGCAGTATTGAACATGTGAA
>Ga0335079_10000178_pt1 | contig 73994 bp, 66 predicted proteins | sample Lox_Sample_33_FD_206719 | JGI IMG/M metagenome (GOLD analysis project Ga0335079, IMG submission 206719) | Soil microbial communities from Loxahatchee National Wildlife Refuge, Florida, United States - Lox_Sample_3.3 | ecosystem: Environmental > Terrestrial > Soil > Wetlands | place: USA...
GCCTGGGCGAGACGCCGATTTTTATGGCCGGAGGCGTCTGGTATCTGCGCGAGTGGGAGGACTGGATCGACAATCCCGAGCTCGGGCCTGTCGCCTTCCAGTTCGGCACGCGCCCACTCCTCACCAAGGAAAGCCCGATCTCCGACGCGTGGAAACGCAAGCTCCTGACGCTCAACGAGGGCGACGTCTACCTCAACCGCTTCAGCCCAACGGGCTTTTACTCCTCGGCCGTGCGCAACCGCTTCCTCAACGAGTTGCAGCAGCGCTCGGAGCGGCAGGTGGCATATTCCATCGAGTCCGTCGGGGACCACTTGGCCCCGCTCGAGATCGGGGCGCGCAAGCGTGTTGTCTTTCTCACCCCGCATGACCGCGAGCGCGCGCTTATCTGGATCAGCCAGGGCTTCACCGAGGCGCTGCGCACCCCCGATTCGACGCTCGTCTTCGTGGCGCCCGAGAAGGCGTTCGAGATTCGCACCGATCAGATCGGCTGCATGGGCTGCCTCAGCGCCTGCCAGTTCTCGAACTGGGCGCAGAACGAGGCCGGAAGCACCGGCAAGAAGGCCGATCCCCGCAGCTTCTGCATCCAGAAGACGCTGCAGGCGATCCGCCATTCGGACGATGTCGAAAATCAGCTGATGTTCGCCGGCCACAACGCCTACCGCTTTGCCGGCGACCCGTTCTATGCCAACGGCTTTATCCCGTCGGTGCGGGAGCTGGTGGACCGGCTGCAAACCGGTGATTGAGCCCTCGCGGCTTTTGCCACGGCGCGCAAAACTCCCTATATTGGTTCTAATGACGACGGCACGCCCCTATTCAGGCGCCCTTGACCTTCTGCGCGTGGCCAAGCTGCGGCCAACCCGGCAGCGCCTCGCACTGGCGCGTCTCCTGTTCGAGAAAGGCGATCGCCACGTCACGGCCGAGCAGCTCCACGGCGAAGCGGTGGCGGCATCGATCCCGGTGTCGCTCGCAACCGTCTATAACACGTTGCACCAGTTCATCGACGCTGGGCTTTTGCGCGAGGTGGTGGTGAATTCGGGCCGGTCTTATTTCGACACCAATGTCAGCGACCACCACCATCTGTTCTTCGAGGACACTGGCCGGCTCCACGACATCCCGGGGGAGCAGATCGGCGTCTCCGGCCTGCCGAAGCTGCCCGCCGGCGCCGCCGTCCGGCGCGTCGATGTGATCGTCCGGGTTGGGCAGGACCCGGCGCCCAAGACAGATTAGAAATCTCCTAAAGTGGATTGACTCGGCGCCCGGGCGCGGGCATAGTCCCGCTCGTCAGCTTCATTAACCTTACCGCCAAGGCACGCCGCTCCGCGAGCGATCGCGTGATGCGGCGGCGATGAAGCAAGAACCCAGTTCACGTGAGGGAGCGACCATGGCAGAGGAAGGCAAGTGTCCGGTTGTGCACGGCGCCACGAATGTCGGCATGAGGTCCAACAAGGACTGGTGGCCCAACCAGCTGAACCTCAGGATTCTTCGCCAGAACTCGCCGCAGTCCGATCCCATGGGCAAGGCTTTTAACTACGCCGCGGAGTTCAAGAAGCTCGACTACGCCGCGCTGAAGAAAGACCTCGCCGCGCTGATGACCGAGAGCCAGGACTGGTGGCCGGCCGATTTCGGCCACTACGGCGGCCTCATGATCCGCATGGCATGGCACGCTGCGGGCACCTACCGCATCGGCGACGGCCGCGGCGGCGCGGGCGCTGGTCAGCAGCGCTTCGCGCCCCTCGGCTCCTGGCCGGATAATGCGAACCTCGACAAGGCGCGACGGCTCCTGTGGCCGATCAAGCGGAAATATGGGTCGAAAATCTCCTGGGCCGACCTCATGGTCCTTGCCGGCAACGTCGCGCTCGAAACCATGGGCTTCAAGACGTTCGGTTTCGGCGGCGGACGCCCCGATGTGTGGGAGCCCGACGAGATCGTCTATTGGGGCAAGGAGAAAGCCTGGTTTCCTGATGCTCATAGCGACGAGCGCTATAGCGGCGTCCGCGATCTGGAGCATCCGCTGGCTGCCGTGAATATGGGCCTCATCTACGTGAATCCGAATGGGCCGAACTTCAAGCCGGATCCGGTTGCCGCCGCCGTCGACATTCGCGAGACCTTCAAGCGCATGGCAATGAACGACGAGGAGACGGTTGCGCTCATCGCCGGCGGACACAGCTTTGGCAAGGCTCATGGCGCGGGGGATGCCGCGCTTGTTGGCGCCGAGCCGGAAGCTGCGCTGATCGAGGAACAAGGTTTCGGCTGGAAGAGCAAGTTCGGCACAGGCATCGGCAAGGACACGATCACCGGCGGCCCGGAAGTCACCTGGTCGCAGACGCCAACGAAGTGGAGCAACCACTTCTTCGAAAACCTGTTCAAATACGAGTGGGAGCTGGAGAAGAGCCCGGCTGGTGCCAATCAGTTCAGAGCAAAGGGCGCTGACGCCACGATTCCGGATGCTTTCGACCCGTCCAAGCGTCATACGCCGACCATGCTGGTCACGGACCTCGCTTTGCGGATGGATCCCGCCTACGAGAAGATTTCCCGGCGCTTCCTGGAGCATCCGAACGAGTTCGCCGATGCGTTCGCCCGGGCGTGGTTCAAGCTCACGCATCGCGACATGGGTCCGCGCGTCCGCTATCTCGGCCCAGAGGTCCCGAAAGAGGAGCTGATCTGGCAAGATCCTGTTCCGTCTGTCGATCACAAGCTGATCGACGCCAAGGACATCGCCGATCTCAAGGCGAAGATTCTCGCCTCGCGGCTTTCCGTCTCCGAACTCGTTGGGGCCGCGTGGGCGTCGGCGGCAACCTTCCGTGGCTCCGACAAGCGCGGTGGGGCGAACGGGGGGCGCATCCGTCTCGCGCCGCAGAAGGATTGGGATGTCAATCAGCCGGCGCAATTGGCAAAGGTGCTCGACACCCTTGGGGAAGTGCAGAAAGCCTTCAACGGCGCGGCCAGCGGCGGCAAGAAAGTCTCACTTGCTGACCTGATCGTGCTGGGTGGCTCAGCCGCGATCGAGCAGGCCGCGAAGAAGGCCGGACACAACGTGACCGTTCCCTTCGCGCCCGGCCGCACGGACGCGTCGCAGGCGCAAACCGACGTGGAGTCCTTTGGCTATCTCGAACCGATCCACGACGGCTTCCGCAACTACGTCAAGGCCAAGTTCACCATATCGGCGGAAGAGCTGCTGCTCGACCGGGCGCAACTCCTAACGCTGACGGCGCCGGAGATGACGGTTTTGGTCGGCGGCCTGCGCGTCTTGGGCGCGAACCACGGCAAGTCTCAGCACGGCGTCTTCACCATTCGTCCGGAGACGCTGACCAACGACTTCTTCGTGAACCTCCTTGACATGGGCACCGAGTGGAAAGCGACCTCGGACGAAAACGTGTTCGAAGGACATGACCGCAAAAGCGGCAAGCGGAAGTGGAGCGGCACCCGTGTCGATCTCATCTTCGGTTCGAGCTCCGAACTGCGCGCACTTGCCGAAGTCTACGGCACCGACGACGCGGAAGCGAAGTTCGTGACCGACTTCGTGGCGGCATGGACGAAGGTAATGAACGCCGATCGTTTCGACTTGGCCTGAACTCTGCGGTTGATGGCGTCGCTCTCCCCAAGTGGAACGAGAGCGGCCCAGACTCTGATCCAGCCCTCTCCCACAAAGGGAGAGGGCTTCTTTTTTTAGTCGTGCTTGAGCGCTTGAGGCGCCCGATAGCGGCCGGCGGGCGGCGCCGGTATCATTTCGGATGGACGGCAGACGCGGCGGCGCGATGGCAGACGAAGCACGGCCCCGCACGCTCCAGGTGCGGATTTTCCTCTTGGGCGAGCGGCTCGATACGCGCGCGCTCGAGCGCAAGGATTCGCTGTCGGCCTCGCCGCTGACGCTGCGGCTTCCGGACGACGGCGTCGCGGTGCTGTTCCGCTATGGCATTGCGGCGCTTGTCAACGTATCGGCAACCGAGGAGGCATCCTTCCTCGAACGCATAGCTCCCTGCGTGATAGAGCCGCTGCCCGTCCGTGAGACGGACGAGACGCAGGTGAAGATCGCGCCGAGCGCCGAGGAGCCGATCGATCTTGCGGGCACGATCTTCCTGCACGATGCCTCGATCGCACGCCTGCAGCTTGTCGCCGACGTACTCGCCAAGAGCCTCGTCCTGGCACATTACGAGGCAAGCGTCGCCGGGATTTTCGACCGGATCGAGCCGCTTACCACCTCGCTGCGCTTGACGGGGAGCAGCACCGCTTCCGGCCGCGAACTCTTGCGCCAGATCGGCGACGTGCTCGCGACGCAGCACAAGATGGTGGGGCGCGTCGAGACGGGCGAGAAACCGGAGCTCTTGTGGGAGCACCCGGAGCTCGAGCGGCTTTACATGCGGCTCGCCGAAGAGTACGAGCTGCGCGATCGCGACCGCGCGCTCGACCGCAAATTCGACGTGATCTCGCGCACCGCGGAAACGCTCCTTAGTATCCTGCAGAACCGCAGTTCGCTGCGCGTCGAGTGGTACATTCTGGCGCTCATCGTCGCGGAACTGATCCTGTCGGTCGCCGCGCTGTGGCGCTGATCCCGGGGGAAGGATGAGCACGCGCGAACCAAGGCTCGAGCCCGTCGCCATCGCCGACCTGCATCCGACGCAGATCACCGTGGGATTCCGCGAGGTCGCGGCAAAGCGCAAGGAATGGCGCCACCGCGCCGGCAAAACGAAGCCGGATTTCCTTGGCCGGCACATGATCCCGGTGATCCTGGGCCCGAAGGACCGGCATTACGTCATCGATCACCACCATCTTGTCCGCGCGTTGCATGAGGAAGGCGTGAAGGACGTCCTCGTCAATGTGGTCGCCGATCTCACTGCGGTTCATAAGGACTCGTTCTGGGTCGTGCTCGACCATCACGGCTGGTGCCATCCCTATGACGACGAGGGCGTGCGGCGCGGCTTCGACGCCATTCCTCCCTCGATCACGAAGCTCAAGGACGACCCTTTCCGCAGCCTCGCCGGAGAGCTCCGCCGCATCGGCGGCTATGCCAAGGACGTGACGCCGTTCGCGGAATTCGTGTGGGCCGATTTCCTGCGCCGCCACATCAAGCGCAGAAGGATCGAAGACGATTTCGCCTCGGCCCTGGCGAAGGCGCTGGAGCTGGCGAAGGGCCGCGACGCCGATTACCTGCCCGGATGGTGCGGCGCCGTCGAGACGTAGTTGGCGCTATTGCACGGTCTCGCCGGGCGCGACGCCCCACACATCGTTCTCCGGCAGCCACCCTTTGATGCCCTGCGTCTCGACCCGGCACCACGATGAGCGGCATTCGAGAAGACGGGCCACGACGCCCGCTTCCGCGCGCGCGACCGGCGCTGCGCCCGGCGCCGGATCGGCGCGCAGCGTCCGCTCGCCGCCGGCGACGACGATACTGCGCGTCGCCGAGAGCATGCGCTCATGCACCCAGCCTTCGGTGCCATCGCTGTCGTGCACCTTGCGCCAGACGTCGAACGTGGCCGTCACCTCGACCGGCAGGCCCTTGCGGTGATAGACCCACTCGATCGGATAGCGATCGCCGGGCCCGGCGCGGAGATTGACCTCGTCGACACGCAGCGCGGCAAAATGCGGCAGCTTCTCGTCCGCGGCGCGCGCGGCACCGGCGGCGAGAAGAAGGGCGACGGGAAGAGCCACGATGAACCGCACGCCGAATGCTCTAATCCGGCACGCGCGCGCGGGTCAAGCGCAACAGCGACTCGGGATGGCTCCGCGCTGGACAGGCAATGGCGCCATTGCTAAGCGCGCGCCATGCCGCAGCGGCCGCTCGTCGTCGTCACCCGCAAGCTGCCCGAGCCGGTCGAGGCGCGCATGCGCAAGCTGTTCGACGCACGCCTCAACGAGAAGGACGTGCCGCTGACGCGGCAAAAACTCGTGGCGGCCGTCGGCATGGCCGACGTCCTCGTCCCGACCGTGACCGACCGGATCGACGCATCCCTACTCGCCGCCGCCGGCCCCCGCCTCAAGCTCATCGCCAATTTCGGCGTCGGCATCGATCACATCGACCTTGCCGCGGCCGAGACACGGGGCATCGTCGTCACCAACACGCCCGGCGTCCTGACCGAGGACACCGCCGACATGACGATGGCCCTCATCCTCGCGGCCGCCCGGCGGCTCGCGGAGGGCGAGCGCCTGGTGCGCGGCGGCAAGTGGAAAACCTGGGCGCCTACCTTCATGCTCGGCGCACGCCTCGGCGGCAAGCGGCTCGGCATCATCGGCATGGGGCGGATCGGCCAGGCCGTGGCGCAACGGGCGCGCGGCTTCGGCATGGAGATCCACTATCACAACCGGCGCCGCATCGCCGCGGGGCTCGAGCGTACGCTTGAGGCGACCTATTGGCGAAGCCTCGACCGGATGCTGCCGCGGATCGACATTCTCTCGGTCAACTGTCCCTACACGCCCGACACACACCACCTGCTCTCGGCGCGGCGGCTCAAGCTCCTGCCGGCGCACGCGATTGTCGTCAACACCGCGCGCGGCGGCATCATCGACGAAGCGGCGCTCGCGCAAATGCTGGCCAAAGGCGAGGTCGCCGCGGCCGGACTCGACGTGTTCGAGCGCGAGCCCGCGGTCGATCAACGTTTGAAGCGGCTCGACAATGTCGTGCTGACGCCGCACATGGGCTCGGGCACGCGCGAGGGCCGGATCGACATGGGCGAGAAGGTCATCGCCAACATCAAAAGCTTTACCGACGGGCGCCGTCCGCCCGACCGCGTCGCCGGCACGTAGAGATCGCGCGGCTCAGTCGTCGTCGCCGAGCGCCGCCTCCAGGCTCTTGGGCATGCGCCGCACGGGCGCGCTCCCGCCGCCCGTCTGCGGATGCATGAGCGGAATGAGTTCGCGCCGCCAGTCGGCATTTTTCGAGAGAACGGCCTCGGCCGCGCGCGCCTCGTAATATTCGGGGCCAGTCCCGCGCGGATCGCCGCCGCGCTCGACCGTGTCCACCGCCTCGAGCAGCAGGCGGCGGGTCGCCACGACGGCACGGTCGCCCGGGCCCAGATTCTCGCGCGTGCGGTCGACGATCGGACCCATGCTCTCCTGGATGGCCCGGTCCTGCTGGTTGATGCCGTCGATGCCGGTGAAGGTTTCCGTCTTCTGCATCTTGCGGTCGATGAGCCAGTCGTTGGCGCGGTTGCGGATCGGCCGGAAGTCGTTCTTCGGATCGACGTGCGTGCCGTAGCCGTTGCCGCCATCCTCCGAACGGCGATCGATCAGCTCGTCGCCATATGAATAGTAGAAGTTCCACACCATGGTGTTCTCGTCGTCGATCGGGACCCAGAAGTGCCCGTGCACTTGCTTCATATCGGGTCCCGGCGGACGGAGCTGCGTGAACGGCATGACGAAGTGATAGCCGCGCACATATTGCTCGTCCGCGCCGAGCGGCCTGATGCCGAAATAGCGGTAGCCATAGTCGGTCACGTCGACCTCGAGCGTCGGCGCGCCGCCGCGTACGCCCGGCGCGTCGACGGGGATGCCGGGCTGCAGCGGATTCCGCTTCAGGGCACGGTGCAGGATCGTGAAGTGTGAGGTGTCGATGCCGCCTTCGAGCGCCTGGAGCCAGTTTGAGGCCTGCCAGACCTTGCTCACCTCGCGGCGGTTTTCGGGAACCTGGATCAGCTCGAAATTGGGCGGCGCGGGCTGGCGCTCCTTGGGGCCCATATAGGTCCACACGATGCCGCCCAGCTCGAGCGTCGGATAGGCGGTGGTGCGGACCTTGTCGCAGAATTGGCGCGGCTCGTTCATCTGGTCGATGCAGCGCCCTTCGATATCGAACTTCCAGCCGTGATAGACGCAGCGCAGCCCGTTCTCCTCGTTGCGGCCAAGCCACAGCGACGTGCGGCGATGCGGGCAGAACTCATCGAGCATGCCGATGCGCCCGTCGGTCTGGCGGAACGCGACCAGGCTCTCGCCGAGGAGCCGCACGCGCACCGGCGCGCAATCGGGCTCGGGCAGCTCCCACGACATGAGCGCGGGCATCCAGTAGCGCCGCATCGTCTCGCCCATCGGCGTTCCCGCGCCGACACGCGTCAGGCGCTCGTTCTCTTCCCGGGTGAGCATCGCCATTCTCCTCCAGATGCCGGATTCTTCTCCGCAAACGCGGGCAAGTCCAGTGGCGGCGTCAGGCTTGGAGGCGAATGATGCGCTTGCCCAGGTTCTCGCCGCGATAAAGGCCGGCGATCGCGCCCGGACAGGATTCGATGCCGTCGAGAATGTCCTCGCTGTAGCGCAGCTTTCCCTCGCGCACCCAGGCGGCAAGACGAGCCACGGCCTCCTCGGTGCGATGCTCGAAGTCGAAGGCGACGAAGCCCTGCATGCGCGCGCGCTTCACAAGGAGATGGCGCTCGACGCGCGGGCCCATGGGCGGCGGATCCCACGAGGCGACCGATGCCGTGCCGCAGATGACGACCCGCGCGCCGACCGCGAGGCTTGGCAATACCGCATCGCTCACCGCGCCCGACGTGTTGTCGTAGTATATATTGACGCCTCCGGGACAGGCCGCCGCCACCGCCGCGCCGAGCGCGCGCTCGGACTTGTAGTCGAGCGCCGCGTCGTAGCCGAAGAGCTCGCGGCAGAGCCGGACCTTCTCGGTACCGCCGGCGATGCCGACGGTGCGGCAGCCCATGATCTTGGCGATCTGGCCGACCGCCGAGCCGACCGATCCCGCCGCGGTCGAGACCACCACTGTATCGCTGGGGCGCGGCTCGCCCAAGTCGAGAAGGCCGAAATAGGCGGTGCGGCCATTGAGGCCAAGGACGCCCAGCGACAGCGACAATGGCAGGTCGGTTTCGCGCACGAGCCGCACGCCCGCGCCGTCCGAGAGAGCATATTCCTGCCAGCCGAACTGGCCCATCACCTTGTCGCCTTCCTTGAAGGCGGAGTGACGCGAGGCCGCGACCTCACCCGCGGTATAGGCGCGCATCACCTCGCCGATCGCCACGGGCCGCGAGTAGTTCTGCACCGCATTGACCCAGCCGCGCATGGCGGGCTCGACCGACAGAAATTTGTTCTTCACGACGAAGCTGCGCTCGCCGGGCTCGGGCACCGCGCCCGTGACGATCTCGAAATGCTGCGCCTCGGGAATGCCGTTGGGCCGCGACTTGAGGACGACCTGGCGCTGGGTTTTGGGGAGCATGGGCATCACCCGCCGCAGGTCGGGCACGCGGGATCGCGCGGCAGCTTGAAGCGGTGGAAGGCGGAGCGCAGCGCGTCATAGACGAGGAGCGTGCCCGAAAGGCTCTCGCCGATGCCCAAGAGCTCCTTCAGCACCTCGGTGGCCTGGAGCGTTCCGACGACGCCGGCGACGGCGCCCAAGATGCCCGCCTCCTCGCAACGCGGCACCGCTCCGGCCGGCGGCGGCTCGGGGAAGAGACAGCGGTAGCACGGGTGCGGCGGGCCCAGGTGCGACTTGAAGGTCGAGAGCTGCCCCTCGAACGGCGACAGCGCCGCGGCGACGAGGGTGCGGCCGACGCGGTGGCACGCATCGTTGAGGAGATAGCGCGTCGCGAAATTGTCGCTGCCGTCGGCGACGATGTCGTAGGCGCCGACGAGCGCCTCGACATTGCCCGCATCGAGCCGCACGGCGTGCGTTTGGACCCTTACCTCGGGATTGATCTCGGCAAGCGTCTTCTGCGCGCTTTCGACTTTCGCCACGCCGATCCGCGCGGTCGGGTGGACGATCTGGCGCTGCAGGTTCGAGAGGTCGACCGTATCGTCATCGACGATGCCGAGCGTGCCGACCCCAGCCGCGGCAAGATAGAGAAGGAGCGGCGAACCCAGGCCGCCTGCGCCGACGACGAGCACCCGCGCGGCCATGAGGCGCGCCTGCCCTGCCTCGCCGACCTCGTCAAGGATGAGGTGGCGGGCATAGCGCTCGAACTGCGCCTCGGTGAGTGCCGCTTCGGCCAAGGTCAGATCCCGTCGAAGAGAGCCGTCGAGAGATAGCGCTCGGCCGTGTCGGGCAGCACCACGACGATGGTCTTGCCCTCCATGCCGCGGCGCGCGCCGACTTCGAGCGCGGCGGCTAAGGCCGCGCCCGAGGAGATGCCGCAGGCGATGCCGTCGAGCCGCGCCACCTCGCGCGCCAAGGCGAGCGCGCTCTCATTGCCGATGCGCACGGTCTCGTCGATCAGCGTCACATCGAGAATCGCCGGGATGAACCCCGCACCGATCCCCTGGATCTTGTGCGGGCCGGGCGGGCCGCCGGAGAGCACGGCGCTGTCCTCGGGCTCGACCGCGATCATCCTGAGGCCCGGCTTGCGCGGCTTCAGCACCTGGCCGACGCCGGTCAGCGTGCCGCCCGTGCCGATGCCGCTCACCACCACATCGACCTTGCCGTCGGTGTCGCGCCAGATCTCCTCGGCCGTGGTGCGGCGGTGCACCTCGGGATTGGCCGGGTTCTGGAACTGCTGCGGCATGAAAGCGTCGGGCAGCGAAGCCAGCAGCTCTTCCGCGCGGGCGATCGATCCGCGCATCCCTTGCGATGCGGGCGTCAGCTCGAGCTCGGCGCCCAGGAGCTTGAGCATCCGTCGCCGCTCCGTCGACATGCTGTCGGGCATGGTGAGAATGAGGCGATAACCCTTGGCCGCCGCGACGAAGGCCAAGGCGATGCCGGTGTTGCCCGAAGTGGGCTCGACCAGGACGGTTTGGCCGGGGCGGATGCGTCCGTCGCGCTCGGCCGCCTCGATCATCGCGGCGCCGATGCGGTCCTTGACCGAGGACAGCGGGTTGAAGAACTCGCACTTGCCGAGAATGTCGGCCTTGACGCCGTGCTTCGCCATGAGGCGCGCGAGGCGCACGAGCGGCGTTGCCCCGATCGCTTCGATGATGGTGTCATAAACGCGTCCGCGGAACTCTGCCATCGCGGTACTCCTAGATCGAGAAATCGAGCCGGGCTGCATAGTCGGCCGCCACGCCGACGCGGTGGGCGCGCGTGCACAGCTCGTCGATAGTAATGCCGTCGAGCCGGCCCATCACCTCTTCCTGCAGCTCGAGCCACAAGGGGCGCACGACGCGCCGGCCAAGCTCGGCTCCGGCCTCGGCTTCGAGCGGATTGTCGCCGCCCTCGATCGCCTGCACGACGCGCACTATCTCGCCCAGGGTGATACGGCGCCGCTCGCGCGCGAGGCGATAGCCGCCGCGCGGCCCGCGCACGCCCGCCAGCACGCCGGCGCGGACGAGCTGCTGCAGCACCTGCTCGAGATAGCGGCGCGGGATGCCCTGGCGGCGCGTGATCTCGCCCGATTGCACCGGCAGATCGCCGGCGTTGTAGGCGATGTCGAGCACCGCTTCGATCGCGAACAGAAGCTTCTTCGAGAGCCGCAGCATCAGCCGGTCGACCCGAAGCCGCGCGCCGCGCGCGCGGAAGGCGGGAGGATCGCGACTTCGCGCCACTCCGCCCGCCGTACCGGCGCCACGACGAGCTGCGCGATGCGGTCGCCGCGGGCGATCGTGACCGGGGCCGTGCCGAGATTGACCAGAATGACGCCGATCTCGCCGCGATAGTCGCTGTCGATGGTGCCGGGGCTGTTCAGCACGGTGACGCCGTGCGCGAGTGCCAAGCCCGAGCGCGGCCGCACTTGCGCCTCGAACCCGTCGGGCAATGCCACCGCCACGCCGGTCGGAACGAGCGCATGGCCGCCCGGCTGAAGCACGAGCGGCGTCGCGACCGCGGCCGCGAGATCGGCGCCGGCGCTGCCCTCGGTCTTGTAGACGGGAAGGCCGATCCCGGCGCCGTGCGGCAGTACCTGGATCGAGACGGGTAGCGCGCTCATTCGGCCGCGCTCCGCGCGAAGAACCGGGCGATGCGCTGAGCCAGGCGCTCGCCCACGTCGCGTTTCGAAAGCGGCGGCCAATCCTCGACGCCGTCGGCCGAGACGAGGTGGATCGTGTTGGCATCGGCGCCGAAGACGCCGCCCGCGGCGGAGACGTCGTTGGCGAGGATCCAGTCGCAACCTTTCTTCGCCCGCTTCTCGCGCGCGTTGGCGACGAGGTTCTCGGTCTCGGCGGCGAAACCCACGACAAGGCGCGGGCGCGCGTTCCCGGCCGCCGACAGGCGCGCCAGGATGTCCGGATTCTCGACCAGCTTCAGCGCCGGCGGCGCGCCCTTCTTCTTTATTTTCTGAGCGGCTTCCTCGGCGCGCCAGTCGGCGACCGCGGCGGCGCAGACCGCGACGTCGGCCGGAAGCGCCGCCTCGCACGCGGCCAGCATGTCGCGCGCGGTCGTGACATGGACGACGCGCACGCCGGGCGGATCGGCCTCGGCCGTGGGGCCGGAGACGAGCACGGTCGCCGCGCCGTGGCGCGCGAGTGCCGCGGCGATGGCATGACCCTGCTTCCCGGACGAGCGGTTGGCGATGTAGCGCACCGGGTCGATCGGCTCGTGTGTCGGGCCGCTGGTGACGAGGGCACGGCGGCCGCCGAGGATCGCCGAGGCACGCAATATCTCTTCCGCCGCGGCCGCGATATCCGTGGGTTCGGCCATGCGGCCGGGGCCGACCTCGCCCTCGGCGAGTGGGCCGCTGGCCGGGCCGACGCGGCGGACCCCGCGCGCCTCGAGCCGCGCGAGGTTCTCGCGCGTTGCCGGGTTCTCCCACATACGAGTGTTCATGGCGGGTGCCACGAGGATCGGACGCGTCGTCGCGAGAAGCGCGGTCGAAGCGAGGTCGTCGGCGAGCCCCGTTGCCATCTTGGCGAGGAGGTCGGCGGTCGCGGGCGCGACCACGACAAGATCGGCATCCTGGGCAAGCTTCAGATGGCCCATCTCGCTCTCGTCGGTGAGGGAGAAGAGGTCGTCATAGACGCGCTCGCCCGAGAGGGCCGAGGCCGCAAGCGGCGTGACGAAGCGCTCGGCCGCGGCGGTCATCACGACGCGGACCGCGGCGCCCCGCTCCCGCAAGCGACGGATGAGGTCGAGCCCCTTATAGGCGGCGATGCCGCCCGAGATCACCAGCAGGATGCGCCGGCCTTCGAGCATTGCGGGCCTCTTTGCCACTGCGGGACGCAGAATAAATATTATAGAACACTAGCTTGAGTGTGCAACCTTGGAAACAGGCCAGGACCAGCGAAAAATTGGCTTCGTTTGGTAATTCTAATGTCGGGAGCTACCTAAGGCGCCGCTGCGCCCCGGCATCGGAAATTGGGTTCGTTCGGGAAAATCGCCCTCACTTGGGCGTCCGAAGGTCACCCGTGACCATATCGAAAGAAAGGTCACGCCCGTCGTTGGTTGTCACCTTAAGGGTTTCGTTTTCGAGCGAAGCAGTTTTCGACCAAAGCAAGTGCGAAATGGAAGTCTGCAGGCCTGTCGTGGTCGCAAACAAGTCCGCTAGTGTCCACTGCCGGACCATTTTGCCCAGGTGATAAAAATGGAGGATGGGCTGATCCAGTCCGCTCCCAATCCAAGGATGGCCAAAGATCACGAAACTTTGCCCGTCGCCGGATAGAAGCACGCTTTGGCCCAGGAATGTGTTCTGCCAAGGCGAGATCGACCACATTGGCTCGCGTTTACCGCGCACGATCCTCATGACAACGATCTTGTTTGCCGCGACATCGCCGTGCGCGACAAAATTCTTGTCTGCTGACCATGCATCCCAGTCGCTCGGCGGAGGTGGCGGAGCGTCGGCCATTGCTCCAGTCGCCAGGAGGACGGCGGCCAGCGACCATCCGGTTAGTACGCTTTTCAAGACCAGCCCTGCGCGCGGGTTCGCCAAGGTAATGTTCCTGTCCGTTCGGTAAATCTTGCTTCACTGCCCGCAAATTGGCTTCGTTCGGAAATTTTGTCCTGATGCTGCGAATTGGCTTCGTTCGGTAGAATCACGTCCTTCGCCAATTGGGTTCGTTCGGTAATTCCACCCTCAGCGGCCGTCATCGCGAGCAAGCGAAGCGATCCCCCGGATCGCTTTGCCGCGTTCGGCGCCTCGCGACGACAGCCTGCCTATACATATAGTGCGGCGGTAACCCGTCACCAGACGCGGAAGGCGATCGCGGCGAGCGCGAGCGCGATGATCCAGAGCGGCACGCCCAGAAGCTCGATCGCGCCGCGCCGGGCGATCTGGGCAAGCGAGCTGGGATGAAGCGGCAATCCGTCGCCGCCACCGATAAGCCCGGCCGCGTGCTCCAGATTCCGCAACAGCCCCGGCAACCGCTCCAGCGCCTCGAATGTGTCGCGCAGCGCGGCGGCGATGCGCGCCTCGGGACCGCGGTTCTCGCGCATCCAATCTTCGATCAGCGGCCGCGCCAGGGTCCACATGTTGACGGTCGGGTCGAGCATCCGCCCAACGCCTTCGGCCACGACCATGGTCTTCTGCAGCAGCAGGAGCTGCGGCTGCGTCTCCATGTCGAACGCCTCGGTGACCTGGAAGAGCTGCGCCAACAGCCGGCCGAGGGAAATCTCGTGCATCGGCCGGCCGAGGATCGGCTCGCCGATGGCACGGCAGGCCTGCGCGAAGGCAGCGCGCGAATGGTGCGAAGGCACATAGCCCGCCTCGAAATGCACATCGGCCACGCGCATGTAGTCGCCGGTGAGGAAAGCGAGAAGCATGTCGGCAAGGTAGTCGCGCGTCTTGCGGTCGAGCCGGCCCATGATACCGAAATCGACCGCGACGATGGCGCCGTCCGGGTCGATGAACAGGTTGCCGGGATGAAGGTCGGCGTGAAAGAAGCCGTCGCGGAAGACCTGGTTGAAGAAGGCGCGCGCCGCCTTTTCCATGATGGCGCGGAGATCGTGCCCGGCGGCGAGAAGTGCGGCGCGGTCGTCGATGCGGATGCCGCCGACGCGGCCCGAGGTCAGGACTTGGCGCGAGGTGCGGCGCCAATCGACCGGCGGCACGCGGAAGGTCGGATCATCCTTGAAATTCTCGCCAAGCTCCGAGGCGCCGGCCGCCTCGAAGCGCAGATCCATCTCGAGCCGCACCGACTGCGCCAAGGTCATGACCACTTCGCGCGGCTTCAGGCGGCGCACGCGCGGCTCGAACCGCTCGATCACGCCGGCGATCCAGAAGAAGAGCGCGATGTCGCGCTCGAACGCGGTCTCGATGCCCGGGCGCAGCACCTTCACCGCCACCGGCTCGCCCTCCGCCGTCTCGGCGAAATGAACTTGCGCGATCGAAGCGGCGGCGATCGCATCCTCGCCGAAGCTGCGGAAGAGGGTGGCGATCGGCTGGCCCAGCTCGCGCTCGATCGTGGCGCGCGCCTCGGCGCCAGGGAAAGGCGGCAGCCGATCCTGGAGCAGCGCCAGGTCCGCCGCCACCTCGTCGCCGATGAGGTCGGCGCGGATCGAGAGCGCCTGGCCGAGCTTGATGAAGCTCGGACCCAAGGCCGTGAGAGCCTCGGCAAGACGCTGGCCGGGGCGGAGCTTCGCGATCGCCGCGTCGCGCCGGCGCAGCAGGCGCAGAAGCCGCGCCGCGCTGACCGCGCCGGCTATGCCCGTCACCCCTTCCAGCGGGAAGAGCGCGTCGTAGCGCGCGAGCGTCAGCACGATCTCGACGAGCCGAACGATATTCCGAAGGCCGCGCAGGAAGCGGAGCATGTGGACTGATCTTAGAAGCGACGCGCGCGCCCCCTCACCCTGCCCTCTCCCCGGAGGGGAGAGGGTTGGGGTGAAGGGGCTAGAGCTGTCACAGCCGCCAGCCGGAATGCAGCGCCGCGATACCGCCGGAGAGATTGCGGAACGCCACCTGCTCGAACCCGGCCGCGCGCATGAGTTCGGCAAGCTCGTCCTGGGGCGGGAAGCGGCGGATGCTTTCGACCAGATATTGATATGCCGCGCGGTCGCCCGTCACGATCTGGCCCATGAGCGGCAGCACCGCGAAGGAATAGAGATCGTAGGCTTGATGCAACAGTGGCAGCACGACACGGCTGAATTCGAGACAGAGGAAGCGGCCGCCCGGCTTTAAGACGCGCCGCGCCTCGGCGAGCGCGCGCTCGATGTGCGTGACGTTGCGCAGTCCGAAGGCCATCGTGCAGGCATCGGCGCTCATGCTTGCGAGCGGCAGCGCCTCGGCATCGCCGACGAGCCACGAGATCTCGTCAAGCACGCCGCGATCGATGGCGCGGTCGCGCCCGGCCTCGACCATGGCGGGCGAGAGATCGCACACGACGGCGCGGCTCCCGGGCGCCGCGGCGATGAAGCGCAGCGCAATGTCGCCCGTGCCGCCGGCGAGATCGGCGAGCACCTGTCCCGGCCGTGGCGCGAGCTTCGCGATGAGCGCCGATTTCCAGAGCCGGTGAATCCCGCCGCTCATCAGGTCGTTCATCAGGTCGTAGCGTCCTGACACCGACTGGAAGACGCGGCGCACGAGTTGCGGCTTTTCTGTCTCGGCGACGCGGCGATAGCCGAAATCGACCGTGCCGCTTGTGTCGCTGCCGCTCATGACTGCAACATAGAGGACGATCCCGAGAGCGCCAAGACAGGCCCCGACCTTCTCGCCCCATGCCCGAGCTTCCTGAAGTCGAAACCGTGGTGCGCGGGCTCAACAGCCGCATCGCCGGGCGCCGCATCGAGAAGCTGACGCTCAACCGCGCCGACCTGCGCTTTCCGCTGCCGCGCGGGCTCGCCGGCAGGCTCGAGGGGCGCCGCGTGCTGCGCGTCGCGCGGCGTGCCAAATATCTCCTGTTCCATATCGAAGGCGGCGGCGTGCTGCTTGCGCATCTTGGCATGTCGGGACGCATGGTGCTCGGCGGCAACGGTGCTGATGAGGATCGCCGCCATGACCACGTCGTCGTCACCTTCAATGACGGCACCGTGCTGCGCTTCAACGACGCGCGCCGCTTCGGTCTCCTCGACTGGGCCGATAGCGAGGAAGAGCTCAAGCGCCACAAGCTCCTCGCCGGGCTCGGGCCCGAGCCACTCGGCAATGAATTCAACGGCGTGTCGCTGGCCGCTGCGCTTGCGGGCAAGGCCACGCCGATCAAGGCGGCGCTGCTCGACCAGCGCATCGTCGCCGGGCTTGGCAATATATATGTGTGCGAGAGCCTCTATTATGCCGGCCTCTCGCCGCGGCGCCGCGCCGGCACGGTCCAGGGCGAACGCGCCGAACGCCTCGCGCACGCCATCCGCCGCGTGCTCGAGGCAGCGATCGCGGCCGGCGGATCGAGCCTTCGCGACTATGTGCAGTCGTCGGGCGAGCTTGGCTATTTCCAGCATCAGTTCGCGGTCTACGGCAAGGAAGGCGAGCCCTGCCCCGAGTGCGACTGCGGCAAAGGGATCAAGCGCATCGTCCAAGGCGGCCGCTCGACCTTTTATTGCGCGAAGCGGCAGCGGTGAGGAAGCTGGCAGCGGGCCCTATTGTCCGTCATGGCCGGACTTGTTCCGGCCATCCACGATTTGCCTCGCGCAAAAAGCACGTGGATGCCCGGCACGGAAGCCGGGCATGACGGACGGGGATTCGATCTCGGCCGGAAAAGCTCTAGACTAAAATCGATGAAGCTTCTTTCCACGTTCGTCATCGCGCTGGCGTTGGCGGCGGCGCAAGCACACGCCGGCGACTTCGTCGCCGGCACCGAGGATGTGCCGCTGATGCCCGGCCTGGCCGATGTCGCTGGTACATCGGTGGTATTCGACAAGCCCGAGGGCCGCATCGTCGAGGCCCAGGCACATGGCGCGCTCGTCCGCGCCAAGGTGCACGAATTCTACGCCGCCACCTTGCCGCAGCTCGGCTGGCGCGCGGCCGGCGAGGACCGCTGGCAGCGCGAGGGCGAGGCGCTGCGCATCGAGTATCGCGGCCGCGACGGCGACCTCACCGTTGGTTTCACGCTTTCGCCGCAGCAGGAGCGCCGGCCATGACGTATGAAAATATTACAGTCGAGACACTGGGTAATGTCGGTTTGATTCGCCTCAATCGGCCCAAGGCCTTGAATGCGCTCTGCGATGCGCTCGTGCGCGAGATGGGCGCGGCGCTCGACGCGTTCGAGAAGGACGACGCGATCGGCGCCGTCGTCATCACCGGCAACGAGCGCGCGTTCGCCGCCGGCGCCGACATCAAGGAGATGCAGAGCCGCAGCTTCGTCGACGTTTACCTTTCCGACTTCGTCACCAAGGGATGGGAGCGCGTCACCACCTGCCGCAAGCCGATCGTCGCCGCGGTCGCGGGCTTCGCGCTGGGCGGCGGCTGCGAGCTCGCCATGATGTGCGACACGATCATCGCCGGCGAGGGCGCCAAGTTCGGCCAGCCCGAGATCAACCTCGGCATCATCCCGGGCGCCGGCGGATCGCAGCGCATGGCGCGCGCCATCGGCAAGGCGAAGACCATGGACCTGGTGCTGACCGGGCGCATGATGGACGCGGCCGAGGCCGAGCGCAGCGGCCTCGTCAGCCGCATCGTGCCCGACGACAAGCTCGTCGAGGAGGCGGTGAAGGTCGCAACACAGATGGCGGCGATGTCGCGCGTCGCCGTCTACGCCGCCAAGGAGGCCGTCAATCGCGCCTTCGAGACAACGCTCGCCGAAGGCGTGCGCTTCGAGCGCCGCCTGTTCCACGCGCTTTTCGGCACCGAGGACCAGCGCGAAGGCATGGCCGCCTTCGTCGAGAAGCGCAAGCCAGCCTTCAGGAACAAGTAGCCGCTTAGCCGTCCGCTATCGGCTCCCGGCCCTTCGTTGCGCAAGAATCTATCGCCACGGCGACAGAAGAGAGCCGATCGCGGAGAGCGACGAGCTTCCCTCGCTTGACTCCGAGTTAACGCTCGCTATAAGCGCACGCATGGCAACGCATCCATCGGCGGAAAAGCGCCACCGGCAAAGCGAGAAGCGGGAGGCGGTCAACCGCGCGCGCACGAGCCGCCTCAAGACCTTCGTCAAGAAAGTCGAAGTCGCGATCGCGAGCGGCAACAAGGAAGCGGCGCGCGCCGCATTCGCCGAGGCTGCGCCCGAGATGCAGCGCGGCGTCAGCAAAGGCGTTGCTCATCGCAACACCGTCGCGCGCAAGCTGTCGCGTCTTTCGGCGCGGATCAAGGCGCTCTGACCGCGCGCAACTGAACGTGGCGTTGCATTTGCAACGCGCGTCAAAAAATTTTCATCGTTCCCCATTCAGTCTAGTTGCCTTCTCCTATTCGGCAACGGTAGAGTTTTTTTCGCGCCGGATGCGGGGGCCAGAAGGAGAAGGTCGCGGCGCTTGCGAGCGTCGGAGACGCTCAAAGCAGACAAGTGTTTAGCGACGAGCGGGCAAGTAGAACGTGAGCATCACGCTCGAAACTGCATCGCTCACGCACTCGAACGGCGAGGGGTTGTCGTCTCCCCGCCGAAAGATGGTTCGTCGCTCGATCCGGTGTGTGGTTGGGGGGACGCGCGTGAAAAAAAAGCATATTCGCCAATTTATTTATTCAGCATTTAGAGCCGGGCGCGGGGCATGACCGCGATGGCGCGCCGGGACGATCACGATCCGCACGTGCAGGGACAGTGGGCGCGGGTACGCGCGCGGATGCGCGAGGAGTTTGGCGAGCCCGCCTATCGCAGCTGGCTGCGCTCGATGACGTTCATCGAGCTTGTCGACGGCCGCGTCAGGATCGCGGTGCCGACGCGGTTCCTGCGCGACTGGGTGGCGCAGCATTACGCCGATCGGCTGCGCGCGCTTTGGAACGCCGAGAACAGCTCTGTTGCCGCGGTCGAGATCCTGCTGGGCGGGGCGCCCGCGCCGGGAGAGGCGGCCGAACCCGCGCGGCGCGAGGCCAAGCCCGAAAAATCCGAGAAGAGCATCGAAAAGGGCGAAGAGCCGGTCGACGACAAGGATGTCGGCGCGGCACTCGATCCGCGCTTCACGTTCGAGAATTTCGTCGTCGGCAAGCCGAACGAGCTGGCGCACGCGGCGGCCCGCCGCGTCGCCGAGGCGGCCGTCAGCGCGCAGCGCAGCGTTCCGTACAATCCGCTCTTCCTCTATGGCGGGGTCGGCCTCGGCAAGACGCACCTCATGCACGCGATCGCGTGGCACATCCGCCGCGAGGACCCGTCGCGCCGCGTGATCTATCTCTCGGCCGAGAAATTCATGTACCAGTTCATCCGGGCGCTGCGCTTCAAGGACACGATGGCCTTCAAGGAGCAGTTCCGCTCGGTCGACGTGCTCATGATCGACGACGTGCAGTTCATCAGCGGCAAGGATTCGACCCAGGAGGAGTTCTTCCACACCTTCAACGCCCTCGTCGACCAGAACCGGCAGATCGTGATCTCGGCCGACAAGTCGCCGTCCGACCTCGAAGGCATGGAGGAGCGCCTGAAGTCGCGCCTCGGCTGGGGCCTCGTCGCCGACCTTCATCCGACCACCTACGAGCTGCGCCTCGGCATCCTTCAGGCCAAGGCCGAACAGATGAAGACGCCGGTGCCGCCGAAGCTGCTCGAGTTCCTAGCGCACAAGATCACCTCGAACGTGCGCGAGCTCGAAGGCGCCTTGAACCGCATCTACGCCCACACGCAACTGGTCGGTCGCGCGATCACGCTCGAGGGCGCGCAGGAGGTTCTGCACGACCTGCTCCGCGCCAACGACCGCCGCGTCACGATCGACGAGATTCAGAAACGGGTCGCCGAGCACTACAACATCCGCCTCGCCGACATGCATTCGGCGCGCCGCGCCCGCGCCGTGGCGCGGCCGCGCCAGGTGGCAATGTATCTCTGCAAGCAGCTGACGCCGCGCTCGCTCCCCGAGATCGGGCGCAAATTCGGCGGGCGCGACCACACCACGGTGATGCACGCCGTACGCAAGATCGAGGAGCTGCGCACCGCCGACCGCTCGCTCTATGAGGACATCGAGCTGTTGCGGCGGATGCTCGAAACCTGAGCCAAAGCCCGGGCGCCGGCCCCGCCTCCCCGGCCGGCCGAGAAGGGCAAGGGGCCGCGCGAATCGGCCCCTTTTCTTCTCGAAAAATCGCGGGCGTGCTATAGTGCCGTCCCGTTCCGTTCCAGCCGGATTGCTAGGGACGCCGGGGCGCCGCGGAGGGGGCTTCGAGGCGCCGAGGGACTTCCACACCTAACCGAATTGTCCCGCCATGAAGCTCACGATCGAACGTTCCGCGCTGCTTCGCGCGCTGGGCCACGTCCAGAGCGTGGTCGAGCGGCGCAACACCATCCCGATCCTCTCGAACGTCCTCATTCGTGCCGAGGATGGCAAGCTTGCCCTGTCGGCCACCGACATGGACATCGAGATGGTCGCCTCGATTGCGAGCCAGAACGCGCGCAAGGGCTCGACCACCGTCCCTGCTCATACGCTTTACGACATCATCCGCAAGTTGCGCGAGGGCGCCCAGGTCGAGCTCGACGCCGGCGGCGACAAGGCGGCCATGAGTCTGCGCTCGGGCCGGTCGACCTTCACGCTCCAGTGCCTGCCGCCCGAGGATTACCCGCTCATGGCGGGGGGCGACCTGCCCTTCAATTTCATGCTCTCCGCGGCCGACCTGAAGCGGCTCATCGACCGCACCCGGTTCGCCATCTCGACCGAGGAGACACGATATTACCTGAACGGCATCTATCTCCACGCCGCCAAGTCGAACGACGTGCCGATGCTGCGCGCGGTCGCGACCGACGGCCACCGTCTCGCGCGCATGGAGATCCCGCTGCCCGAAGGAGCGAACGGCATGCCGGGCGTGATCGTGCCGCGCAAGACCGTGCTTGAGCTGCGCAAGCTCCTGGACGAGATGGACCAGGACGTGGCGATCGCGCTTTCCGACACCAAGGTCCGTTTCAGCTTCGGCACCACGGTCCTCACGTCGAAGCTCATCGACGGCACCTTCCCCGACTACGACCGCGTCATCCCGACCGGCAACGACCGCATCCTCGAGGTCGAATGCAAGCCCTTCGCCGAGGCAGTCGATCGCGTCTCGACCATCTCGACCGAGCGCAGCCGCGCCGTAAAGCTGGCCCTCGAGCGCGGCAGCCTCACGCTGTCGGCGACGAGCCCGGAGAACGGCACCGCGAGCGAGGAGCTCGAAGTGCGCTACACCGCGCAGCCCTTGGAGATCGGCTTCAACGCCCGCTATCTCCTCGACATCGCCGAGCAGATCGAGGGCGACGGCGCCTCCTTCGCCATGGCGGACGCTGCCTCGCCGACCGTGGTGCGCGACACCGCCGACGCGAGCGCGCTCTACGTCCTCATGCCGATGCGGGTCTGACATGACCATCGATACACTCGGGTTCAGCAAGTATCTCGAACAGCACGGCGTCGCACGCGAGCAGGCGGAAGCCCACGCCGAGGCGGCTAACCTCTTTCTTTTTCCGCAGCTTGCGACGAAGGCAGATCTCGAGAAGCTGGAAGCCACCATCGACAAGATGGAAGCCTCGCTCACGATGCGGACCATCGCCATCGTTGGCGCCATTGACGCGCTTCTTTTTACTCTTCTCAAGCTCACCTGAGATGCCGATCCGGGCCGCAGCGGCGGGAAGGGTTTGACCTGACGGTGCTCGAACCAGGACCGGACGGCGCGCTGGCGGTCGGACGCGGCGATCCCCATATAAGGGACGTGCCGGCTTCATCGTTCCGGCCGGCCGTGTCCCGGCTTTCCCTTACTGATTTTCGTGGCTACGGCGCCTTGCGGTTCGAAGCCGACGATCGCCCCGTCGTACTTTCGGGCGAGAACGGCGCCGGCAAGACCAACTTATTGGAGGCGATCTCGTTCCTGGCACCTGGGCGTGGCCTGCGCCGTGCGAAGCTCGCCGAGATCGACCGCCGCGTGCCGCCCGCGCGCGCGACCGAAGTCGCGCCCGGCGCCTGGACCATCGCCGCGCGCATCGCGACTGCCGACGGCCCGATCCAGGTCGGCACCGGCCGCGACGCAGCAAGCCCGTCGGGCGAGCGGCGCATCGTCAAGATCGATGGCGCGAAGGCAAAGACCCAGGCCGAGCTTGCGCACCTTGCGCACCTTGTCTGGCTGACGCCGCAGATGGACCGGCTTTTCATCGAAGGCAGCAGCGGCCGTCGGCGCTTTCTCGACCGTCTCGTACTGGGCTTCGATGCGGGGCACGCAACGCGGCTCTCAACCTTTGAGCACGCGCTGAAGGAGCGTGCGCGCCTGTTGCGCGAGGGACCGGCCGATCCGGCGTGGCTCGCGACGCTCGAGGAGACCTTGGCCGCGGACGGCATCGCCGTCACCGCCGCGCGCCAGACATTAGTTGCGCGGCTCGACGCCGCTTGCGCCGCAGCCGAGGGGCCGTTCCCGAGCGCCGTTCTCACCCTTAAGGGCGAGATCGAGACGATGCTCGGCGCCATGCCCGCGCTCGCCGCCGAAGACGAATTGCGCCGGCGCCTTGCAGCGGCGCGGAAGAGCGATGGCGAAAGCGGCACGACCGCCGTCGGCCCGCACCGCTCGGACCTTGTCGTCCATGACCGGGCAAGCGGCATGGCGGCAGCGCTGTGCTCGACCGGCGAGCAGAAGGCGCTCCTCATCTCGATCGTGCTGGCGCACGCGCGGCTCGAATGGCAGGTCGCGGGCGTGCCGCCGATCCTGCTGCTCGACGAGGTCGCGGCGCACCTTGATGCGGGCCGCCGCGCCGCGCTTTTCACGGCGCTTACCGAAATTGCAGCACAAGCCTGGCTCACCGGAACCGATGCCGCGCTCTTCGCGCCGCTGATGGGTACCGCGCAATTCTTCACGGTCGCCGACGCGGCGGTCGTGCCGACGAGGATCTAGGAACGTTATGGCCGAACCCCATCCCATTGTCCCCGACGAATACGACGCCGCATCGATCCAGGTGCTGCGCGGGCTCGACGCGGTCAGGAAGCGTCCGGGCATGTATATCGGCGACACCGACGACGGCTCGGGCCTGCACCACATGGTCTACGAGGTGGTCGACAACGCCATCGACGAGGCACTTGCCGGCTTCTGCGACCGCATCATCGTCACCCTCAACGCCGACGGCTCCTGCACCGTCACCGACAACGGCCGCGGCATTCCGGTCGACATTCACCCCGAGGAGGGCGTGTCCGCGGCCGAGGTCATCATGACCCGGCTCCATGCCGGCGGGAAATTCAACCAGAACGCCTACAAGGTGTCGGGCGGGCTGCACGGGGTCGGCGTCTCAGTGGTGAATGCGCTGTCGTCCACGCTCGACATGCGCATCTGGCGCAACGGGCACGAATATTTCATGCAGTTCCACGACGGCGATCCGGAGAGCCCGCTCGCCGAGGGTGCCGCTGTCGGCGACAGGACCGGAACCGAGATCACCTTCCATCCGAGCCAGAAGGTGTTCACCCGCACCGAGTTCGATTGCGCGACCTTGGAGCACCGGCTGCGGGAACTCGCGTTCCTCAATTCCGGCGTGACGCTCGAATTGAACGACGCGCGCGGGGTCGAGCCGAAGCAGGTCGTGCTCCATTACGAGGGCGGGCTCGTCGCCTTCGTCAAATATCTCGACCACTCGAAGCAGGCGCTGCACGTGCCGCCGATCACCATCATGGGCGAGCGCGACGGCGTCACGGTCGAGGTCGCGATGGAGTGGACCGACTCCTATCACGAGACGATGCTGTGCTTCACGAACAACATCCCGCAGCGCGACGGCGGCACGCATTTGGCCGGATTCCGCGCCGCGCTCACCCGCACCGTGAACCAGTACGCCAACGAAAGCGGCATCGCGAAGAAAGAGCGCGTGCCCCTGACCGGCGAGGACATGCGCGAGGGGCTTTCCTCGATCCTGTCGATCAAGGCGCCCGACCCGAAATTCTCCTCGCAAACGAAGGACAAGCTCGTCTCGAGCGAGGTCCGCCCGGTGGTCGAGGGGATCGTGGCCGACGGGCTCCAGCAATGGCTCGAGGAGCATCCCTCTGACGCGCGCCGCATTGTCGCCAAGGTGGTCGAGGCGGCGGCCGCGCGCGAGGCGGCGCGCAAGGCGCGCGAGCTGACGCGGCGCAAGGGCGCGCTCGACATCGCGAGCCTCCCCGGCAAGCTCGCCGACTGCCAGGAGCGCGAGCCGGAGAAGAGCGAGATCTTCATCGTCGAGGGCGACAGCGCCGGCGGTTCGGCGAAGCAGGGCCGCGACCGCCGCTTCCAGGCGATCCTGCCCTTGAAGGGCAAGATCCTCAATGTCGAGCGCGCGCGCTTCGACAAGATGCTCAGCTCGCAGGAGATCGGCACGCTCATCGCCGCGCTCGGCACCGGCATCGGCTCCGAGGAATTCGATCCGGCCAAGGCGCGCTACCACCGCATCATCATCATGACCGACGCCGATGTGGACGGCAGCCACATCCGCACGCTCCTTCTCACCTTCTTCTTCCGCCAGATGCCGGAGCTCATCGACAAGGGCTTCGTCTATATCGCGCAGCCGCCGCTCTACCAGGTGAAGCGCGGCCAAGGCCGCGCGGTCTATCTGAAGGACGATGCCGCGCTCGAAGAATATTGCATCAGCGCCGGCATCCGCGACGTCGTGCTGCGCCAGCACGATGGCGTCGAGCGCGCCGGCAACGACCTGCGCCAGCTCGTCGATCAGGCGCGCACGGTGCGTACTCTTTTGCAGCCGATGGCGCGCAAGGCCGGCAGCCTCGATGCGGTCGAGCAGGCGGCGATCGGCGGCTTCCTCGATGCCACGCTTCTCGACGACCCGGCCCGCGCGGAGGACGCGGCCCACGCGCTCGCGCGGCGGCTCGACGCGGTGAGCGACCCGCTTGAGCGCGGGTGGCGCGGCAGCGTCGAAAAGCGCGGCATCCTTGTCGCGCGCACCCTTCTCGGCGTGACCGAGGAGCGGCTTCTCGATGCCGGGCTCCTCAAGAGCGCCGAGGCACGCCGCCTTCACGACCGTCACGCGGAATTGGCCGAGACCTATGCCGCGCCCGGCCGCCTCGTCACCAAGGACAAGGAGACCGCCGTCAACGGCCCGTGCGGGCTTCTTGCCGCGGTGCTGGCCTTGGGGCCGAAGCAGGGCGACATCCAGCGCTATAAAGGCTTGGGCGAGATGAACCCGGACCAGCTCTGGGAGACGACGCTCAATCCCGACGCGCGCACGCTTCTCCAGGTGAAGGTGCCGCACGCCGACCTCGCGGAGGAGACATTCTCGACCTTGATGGGCGATCTCGTCGAGCCGCGGCGCGACTTCATCCAGACGAACGCCCTCGCGGTCGCGAACCTCGACGTCTGAGGCGGACCCGAAGGCACATTGCCAAAACCTGATGCCAAAACCTAGTGCATGACCGGCAGCAGGCGCGGATCCATTTTTCAGGCAACAAGGCCGGTATGTTGCGTCCCACTGAGGAAGCGATTTTTCCTTGTGCAGTCACGCCGCCAACTCGTTTATTCGGTCATTATCGTTACAGGCGTCAATATCTTACTTCAAACGGCTGCCTCGTTTGCTAGACCACTTGGTCTTGGGGCTGTGCTCGGAGCCCACATCGGCGGCGCCCTCGGAGGCAACCTTTTCTTCGTTGCATTCCTATGGGAGTCATTTCCGCATCGAATGTTCGTCACGGCGGCGATGGAGCTCGAACGGTTACGATTACAGATTTCACTGCTGCTCCACCGCTACGGATATCGCGTCAGGGGGCAAATGGAGTCGAAAACCGTGTTCGTGGAGGCGCTTCCAGCGATGCTCACCTGGGAAGAGGCGAACGTATCGCTTATCGTCGAGGCGGGCGGGATCAACGTTGTTGGAAACGGACTAGTGCTCAAGCGTCTCTTTCGGCGGCTAAGACGGATGCAATCTACAGAATTACAATAATATCTTTCTCCTAGGCGGCCCCGCGTAGCCTCAATGCCGCTGCGATTATTGGACGGCCTATGATCGCGGCGGCGACTGGCAAGTGGTTGCCGCTACCGGCCGGCAAGATTGCGCATTAGTTCCTGTGCCTCGGCGGCAAGGCGGCGCGTCGCCTCGGCGGCCGGGAGTGCGCGGCCCAAGGCCGCCGCCTGGCCCGCCCAGAGCGGCGAGAAATCGCCCGAGCCTTGCGCCTCGGCCTTGGCGCGAAGCGGCGCCAGGGCGCCGGCCGCCAACGGGAATTCCGGCGCCACGTCGCAGACGGGTCCAAGCTCGCGGATCGCGCGGTTCAAGATGCCGCGCGCCGGCCGCCCGGACATGACGTTGGTAAGCGCGGTCGCATCCGAGCCCGCCTCCGCGAGCGCCTTGCGGTGGAGCGCGGAAATCTTCGATTCCGCAGCCCAGAGATATGTGGTGCCGACCTGCACGCCCGCGGCGCCGAGCGCGAAGGCCGCGGCGATGCCGCGCGCGTCGGAGACGCCGCCCGCGGCGATCACCGGCACCTTCACCGCATCGACGACCTGCGGCACGAGCGCGAAGGTGCCGACCTGCGCCGCGAGGTCGTCGGTGAGGAACATGCCGCGGTGCCCGCCCGCCTCCGAGCCTTGCGCGATCACGGCATCGCAGCCCGCCTCCTCGAGCCACTTCGCCTCGGCCGCGGTCGTGGCCGAGCTCAAGACGCGGCAGCCCGCCGCCTTGACGCGCGCGAGGAGCGCCTTCTCGGGCAGGCCGAAATGGAAGCTCACCACCTCGGGCCGCAATTCCTCGACGACGGCGCAGAACGGCTCGTCGAAGGGCGCGCGCATCGAGCTTGGCACCGGCGCCGCCGGATCGATGCCGAGTTCGCGGTAATAGGGCTTGAGCCGGTCGCGCCAGGCCGTCTCGCGCGCGTTGCTCGGCACCGGTGCCTGGTGGCAGAAGAAATTGAGGTTGACCGGGCGCTTCGTATTCGCGCGGTAGCTCGCCACTTGCGCCGCGAGCTTTTGCGCGTCGAGCATCGCCGCCGGGATCGCGCCAAGCCCGCCTGCCTCCGCCACCGCGGCCGCGATCTCCCAATCGATCGCGCCCGCCATCGGCGCAAGCAGGATCGGATGTTCGATGCCGAAAAGATCGGCGAGGCGGCGGTCGGGCCACATGAGCGGTCTCCCTCTCCCGCGCGCGCGGGTCAGTGCGCGGGCGCTTCCTCCGACGGCTCGTAGGTCGCCTTGACGGCGGGCCGCGCCATCACGCGCCCGTACCACTCCTTCGTGCGCGGATGGTTTTGAAACAACTCGGGCCGCACGAGATTGAAGGCGAAGACATAAGGCAGGATGGCGATGTCGGCGAGGCTGTAGTCGCGGCCGGCGAGATAGGGGCCATCGGCGAGCGCGGTCTCGCAGCGATCGAACACATAATCCATGCGGCCATAGGCTTCCTCGAACTCCTTCTTCGAGAAACCCTCGCCGCGCAGCGCCTTCATCTTGAGCTGATGATCGACGAGCGGCGTGTCGTGGATGGTGCGCTCGAACTCCTGCTCGCTCATGGCCTTGAGGTTCGCGGACTTGGTGCGCGCCCAGGTCGGCACGCGCGTCGCCGGCAGGGCGTATTCATCGGCCATCTTGCAGAAGACGCGCATCTTCGCGCGCGTCAACGGATCGGCCGGGCGCAGCGGCACCTCGGGGAAGACCTCATCCACATATTCGTTGATGACGCCGGATTCGATGACGACGCGGCCATCGTGCACGAGCGTCGGCACGATGCCGTTGGGGTTGAGCTTCAGATATTCGGGCGTGTGATGCTCGAACTTGTCGAGCCGCACGTAGTGGCTCTTGTACGGCAGGCCCTTCTCCTTGAGGCAGAGCCGCGATTTCTTGGAGCAGGTCGTCAGTCCGGCGTGATAGAGCTCGAGCATATCTTCCTCCTCAGGCCGCATTGGCCAGAATGGCGCGCACCTTGGGCCAGGCCTCGACGCCTTTGGCGCGCATGATCTCGGCGACTTCCTTGGGCTCGTAGGCGCGCAGCGCGGGCTTGAAGCTCGGCCGCGCCTGGATGCGGCGCCACCAGTCGGCAAGGCGCGGGCGCGCCTCCGTCCAAAGGCCCGATAGCTGTAGCCGGTCGAGACGATTGACATACGGGATGACACCGACCTCGGCGAGCGAAAACCGGTCGCCCGCGAGCCATGGCGTCTCTTTGAGCTGCGTCTCCATGTCGGCGAGGAAGCGGTCGTAGATGCGGAGCGCGGCTTGCGCCTCGGGATCGTCGATGCCGTTCTCCATGCGCTGCCGCCGGCGGACCCGCTCGGCCGGGCTTCCCTGGTTGACCCAGCGCTCGACCGCTGCGGGCCCATTCGCCATGACGGCGAAGCGGTGCGAGATCGCGTAGGTGACGATGCCGGTTGCAGGATGAAGCTCCTCGTCGAGCCGCTTCGTCCAGAGCCGCATGGTGACGCGGTCGAGCGGCGCCGCGGGCCTGAGCGGCGGATCGGGAAACACCTCGTCGAGATATTCGCCGATCAGGGTCGATTCCCGGATGACGTGGCCGTCGTGGATCAGCGTCGGCACGACATGCTTGGGATTGAGCTTCAGATATTCGGGCGAAAACTGCTCGCCCTTGAGGATATCGACATAATGGCCCGTCCACTCGAGGCGCTTTTCGGCAAAGACGATGCGCGGCTTCGCGGCGCACACGGACGTGCCATGGTGATAGAGTTCGAGCATGTCGGCCTCCTCGCCCGATTATCGCGCGGGCGCGCGTGCCCCGCTAGACTGCGCCGCCTTTTGCCATTGGGGGAGCTATCGCATGAGTTCGGATGCCGAGGCGGCGCGCATTCTCACCGCCATCGCCACGCGCAACGGTGTCGGGCGCGATCTCGGCGTCGAGCTGGTCGAGGGCCGCGCCGGCTATGCGAGGCTCGCGTTCGTCGTCAGCGACCGCATGGTCGGCGGCCACGGCATCTGCCAGGGCGGCTACATCTTCACGCTCGCCGACATGACCGGGGCTTATGCGTGCCTCTCGCGCGGCACCTCGTGTCTGACGCAGACGGCGCACATCACCTATGTGAGCCCGGCCCAGCGCGGCGAGCGGCTCGAGGCCGAAGCGATCGAGGTGACGCGGACCCGGCGCAGCGCCACTTACGACGTACGCGTCACCGTGGGCGACCGGCTCGTCGCCTTGTTCCGCGGCTTGTGGCGCGTGCTCGAAACGCCGGCCGTGCCTTCGCCCTAGTCCCGGCGCGCCTCAGACCTTGAAGGCGGTGCGGACCTCGGGCGGGAACAAATCTTCCGGCTCCAGGAGCTTGTGGCACACGCCCTGCTCGTGCGCGAAGCGGAGATAGGCTGCCAGCGTGGTGCGATTGGCGGCGATGCCGTAGGGCATGGGGTCGCCGTCGAACAGCTCGGCGGCACGGTCGGCAATATCCGCGATCCACGGCACCGGGAAGCGGCTCGCCGTGATCTCGCGCGAGCGCGCGAGGCTCCGAACCTTGGCCGCCTCGAACGCTTCCATGAGGTTCGTCGCCACCCACGGGAAGCGCGCCAGCACCTCGGACCGGAGCGCGATCACGTGCATGATCGGATAAATCCCGGTCTTGCGGAAATAGGCCTCCTCGACGCCGCGATAGTCCGGAAAGAGGCGGACGATGTCGGCGTTGCCCGCCTCGAACGAGGGCGGCGCGTGCGCCGACATGGCGGCATCGATCTCGCCCGCGCGCAGCATGCGGTCGAGCGAGGAATCCGGCCGCGGCGTCACGCGTACGCCCGGCGGCAGCTTCAGCTCGACTTTCTCGACGCGGCCGGGCTCATCGACGCCGGCCTGCACCCACTCGACCTCGTTGAGCTTGACCCCGTACTCGTGGACAAGCATGCCGCGGGTATAGACGGCCGCCGTCTGCGCCCATTCCGGCAATCCCACGCGCTTGCCGCGCAGATCCTGCGGCGCGCGCACGGAGCCACCTTTGCGCACGTAGATCGAGGAATGGCGGAAGACGCGCGAGGGGAAGACCGGGATGGCGGCGACGCTCGTGTCGCCTTGCGAGACGAGCGAGGAATATTTCCCCATCGACATCTCGGAGACTTCCCATTCGCGATAGCGCGTGAAGCGATGGAAGATCTCCTCGACCGCGAAAGAGAGCACGTTCACGGCAATCCCCTGCGGCCGCACGATGCCGGTCGCAAGGTCGCGCACATGGTCGTACTCGCTGATCGCGAGCGAGAGGGCAAGACGCCCGTCGGGCGTGAAGGTCGGGGTCCATTGGCTCATGGCGGGCCGATGCTACACCATTTTTCAGCGCCGGGCTTCGGTGGGCCGGTAGCCGTCGGTCAGCGTCTTGAGGAAGGCCACGATGTCGTCGATCTCGCCTTGATCGAGCGCGGGCGGATCGCCCGGCGCGCGGTCGAACGGCGGCTCGCGATCGACGTTGCCGGCGTATTCCGGCGGCAGGTCGTCATATTTCCGCACCGTGCCGTCGGCGTTCTTCGGATACCAGTGCGCCGGATCGGTCTCGCGCGAGGCATAGAACGCGACGGCGTCGCGCAGGCTGTGGAACACGCCGTTGTGGAAGAAGCTCTGCCGCAATGCCACGTTGCGCAAGGTGGGCGTGATGAACATGCCGCAATAATCCTTGCGCCCGGCGAGATCGGTGCGGAGCGGCCCGCACAGGCCGAGATCGAAATAGGCGGGATCGGCGTTGGCAGGGATCTCGCGGTTGCGGGGGGCGCCGAGCGCGGCGTAGCCGTAATCGGTGAATTGCGGCGGACGGCCGTCGGCGCCGCGCTCGCTGATGTGGCAGAGGGCGCAGTTGCCTTTGCCAGGATCCTCGAAAAGCGCGCGACCGCGCGCCTCCTCGGGCGTGAGCGCGGCCTTGCCCGCCAGCACCGCATCGTACTTGCTCGAATAGGGATAGAAGGCCGCCGCATCCTCCTCGAAGGTTTCAAGCGCGACGAGGATCGCCGCGAAGGGATCGGCGCTGACGCGGCGAAGCGCGGGTCCATAGCCCGCCGCGAGCGCACGAGCCGCGATCTCTCGCGGATCGCGGTTCGCCATCTCATAAGGCGACAGCAGCGGAAAGCGCGCCTGGTCGCGGCCGCGGTCCGCGCGCCCGTCCCAGGTGAGGCCGCCGGTCGGTCCGTTGTCGACGCTCTCGTTGCCGGAATCGTCGGAGTCGAAGAAATGCTCGGTGAATTGCGGCACGATCTGGAGATATTTGAACGAGGGCACGGCGCGCACGCCGCTCTGGCGCAGATCCGCGCCGCCCAGCGCGACCGCGCGCGCGTCAGCAGGACCGAAGGCGTGCGCCGGATCGTGGCAGGTGGCGCACGCCATCTTGCCCGAGGCCGAGAGCGCCGGCTCGAAGAACAGCTTCCGGCCGAGCGCGCTCATCGCCGCCGCGCGCGCATAGGCATCGGGACGCGACAGGGCCTGGCCCGCGGCGCCCGAGGCATAGATCGCGAAAGCGCAGGCGAGTACCACGACGAACCGCATCGCGGCACAATGACGGAGAGAGGCGCACCGTGCCAGCATCGGCGCTGTCACAAATCTGTCTCGGGGCGGCGCTAGAAGGCGGCAAACAAGGGAAAGAGGGGAAGCCATGATTCTGCGCGGCTTTTTGGCGGCACTCGCGGCCACGACGATCGCCACAGCGGTGCATGCCGCGGACGCGCCGGCGCCACGCGGCATCGACCGCATCGACACGCTCGTCGTGATCTATGCCGAGAACCGCAGCTTCGACAACCTCTACGGCTTCTATCCCGGCGCCAACGGATTGCAGCACGTGACGCGCGCGGCCTACGAGCAGCGCGACCGCGACGGCAAGGTGATGGCCGATCTGCCGCGCATCTGGGGCGGACTCACCGCGCCGGGCGTGAACCCGCCCGTCACCGAGGCGATGACGGCGCATCTGCCGAACAAGCTCTTCGCGATCGACGATCCCAAGGGCTTCAACGAGCCGCTCGATGTCGTTCACCGCGACCTATGGCACCGCTTCTATGAGGAGCAGATGCAGTTGGACGGCGGCAAGAACGACAAGTTCGCCGCCTGGGCGGATTCGGGCGGGCTCGTCATGGGCCATTACCAGAGCGGCGCCAAGCTGCCGCTCTGGGCGATCGCGAAGCGCTATACGCTCGCCGACAATTTCTTCCAGGGCGCGTTCGGCGGCTCGTTCCTCAATCACTTCATGCTGATCTGCGCCTGCGCGCCGCAATATCCCGATGCCGACAAGAGCGCGGCGAAGCCCTCGATCGCCGCCGTCGAGGCCGACGGCATCTCGCTCAAGGTCGCCGACAATTCGCCGAAATCGGCGCTCGACGGCGTGCCCAAGTTCGTCTCCGACGGAAACATCACCCCGGACGGATACGCCGTCAACACGATGCAGCCGCCCTATCAGCCGAGCCACAACAAGCCGGCGCAGGGCGCAGACCCCGCGACCGCTGACCCGATGAAGCCGGACACGCTGCCGCCGCAGACAATGCAGACGATCGGCGATCTCTTGAGCGCGAAAGGCATCGGCTGGGCGTGGTACGCCGGCGCGTGGCAGGTGACGCTCGACGGCAAGAACGCGACGCCCGTGCCCAATTTCCAATTCCACCATCAGCCCTTCAACTATATGGCCGACCTTGCGCCCGGCACCCCGGCGCGCGCCGAGCATCTGCGCGACGGCGGCATGAACGGCGAGGCGTTCATCAAGGCGATCGACGAGGGCAACCTGCCGCCCGTCACCTTCTACAAGCCGCAAGGGAATTTGAACGAGCACGGCGGCTATGCCGACGTCGCCTCGGGCGATGCGCACATCGCCGACGTTATCGCGCATCTGCAGAAGGGCAAGCAGTGGGCGCACATGCTCGTCGTCGTGACCTATGACGAGAATGGCGGCTTCTGGGACCACGTGGCGCCGCCCAAGGCCGACCGCTGGGGCCCGGGCAACCGCATTCCCGCGCTCATCGTCTCGCCGTTCGCGCGGCGCGGCTATATCGATCACACGCAATACGACACGACCTCGATCCTGCGCTTCATCACGCGGCGCTGGAGCCTGCCGGTGCTGCCCGGGCTCGCCGCGCGCGATCAGGCCTTGGCCGCGCACGGCAGCAAGCCAATGGGCGATCTGACGCACGCGCTCGTGTTCGGGCGTCAGAAGAAGAGCTAGGGCCGTTCCACGACACCATCCTCTCCCCTCCGGGGAGAGGATGGTGCGCAGCGTCAGGTGAGGGGGAGCATTGCACCTCACACGCTCGAACGCCCCCTCACCCTAACCCTCTCCCCGGTGGGGAGAGGGCAAACAGCGCTCGAAACATGCCTCGCACGCTTCACTTACCCTTAGCGCAAGCAGCTTGCCGAACCGGCCGCGATGTGTTTGGGTCCGCGGCAGTATCCCCGGCGCGGTCTCCCGAATGCCCATTGCCGTGAGTCTGCTCGCCTTTGCCATGACGCTCGCGGGCGGCCTCTTCGTGCTGCGCATCGAGCGGCACATGGCGCTCGTCTTGGGCTTCAGCGCCGGGGCGGTCATCGGCGTCGCGCTCTTCGATCTCCTGCCGGAGGCGATCGAGCTGAGCGGCGACGCGTCGCTCGTCTTCGTCCTCGTCGCCGCGGGCTACGCGGTCTATCACCTTCTGCACAAGAGCGTGGCGCAGGCAACGCGGCGCGGCGCGCTGGGCGGGCTCACGCTCTCGCTGCACAGTTTCCTCGACGGGCTCGCGATCGGCGTCTCGTTCAATGTCTCCATCGCGGCGGGCGCGGTCGTCGCGGTGGGCGTCGTCGTGCACGACCTTTGCGACGGCATCAACACGGTGACGGTGGTGCGGCGCGCGGGCGCCGGCGACGGCGTCGCGCGGCGCTGGCTTCTCGCCGACGCGCTGGCGCCCGTCGCCGGCGCGGCCGTCGGCTGGTCGCTCGGCCTTGGCGAGAACGCGCTCGGCCTCGTTCTCGGCATCTTCGCCGGCTTCTTCCTCTATATCGGTGCGAGCGACCTGTTGCCTTCGGCGAGTGCGCATCCCGATGCGGGCCCGCGCGCCGGCATCGCCACCATCCTCGGCATGGCGATGCTCTATGGCGCCGTGCGGCTGGCGCAGCTTTAGCCCCCCGGAACAACCCCTTTGCCCCTCGCCCGCGGGCGCGGCAATATCGGCAAGAACCCACGGCAAATAAGGACGCGGAGGATTTGCGATGAAGAAGGTCGATTTCGCCAACGAGCCCCAAGGCATCGAAAAGCCGCTGCCGTCCGAGGGCAAGACCCATTGGGGCAGCGACGCCATGGCCGAGGCGATCCGCAGCCTCGACATTCCCTATGTCGCGCTGAACCCTGGCTCGTCATATCGCGGGCTCCATGACAGCCTCGTCAACAAGCTTGGCAACGAGCGCCCGCAGATGCTGCTCTGCCTGCACGAGGAAGCGGCGGTCGCGATCGCGCACGGCTGGGCCAAGGTCACGGAAAAGCCGATGCTCGCCGTCGTCCACGCGAATGTCGGGCTGATGCACGGCTCGATGGCGGTCTACAACGCCTGGTGCGACCGCACCCCGCTGATCCTCCTTGGCGCCAACGGGCCGCAGGATGCGAGCCTGCGCCGGCCGTGGATCGACTGGATCCACACGACGCGCGACAATGGCGCCTTCATCCGCAACTTCACCAAGTGGGACGACCAGCCGGCCTCGGTCGGCGCGGCTTATGAATCGATCCTGCGCGCGCGCAAGATCGCGGCGACGAGCCCCAAGGGCCCGACCTATGTCGTGCTCGATGTCGGGCTCCAGGAGACGAAGCTCGACGCGCCGCCGGCGGCACCCGAGGTGAAGCGCTATCTGCCGCCCGCGCCGGTCGGGCCCTCACAGCAACAGGCCGAGGCGGCGGCGAAGATCCTGCTCGAGGCCGAGCGGCCGCTCATCCTCATGGGCCGCGTCAGCCGCAGCGAAAGCGACTGGGCCGAGCGCATCAAGCTCGCCGAGACCTTGGGCGCGGTGGTGTTGACCGATTTGAAGCTCGCCGCCGCGTTCCCGACCGACCATGCGCTTCTGGGCGCGCCTCCAGGCACGTACTCGAGCGGCGTCGGAGGCGAGCTCGTGAAGACGGCCGACGCGATCCTGCTGCTCGACTGGGTCGACGCGGCGGGCACGTTCAAGAGCACCTACAAGAACGAGCGTGTCGGCGCGACCATCATCAACGTCTCGCTCGACCAGCATCTCCATCGCGGCTGGGCCATGGATTATCAGGGCCTGCCGCCCGTCGATCTGCAGATCATGGCCGACACCGATCCGGCGGCAGCCGCGATCCGCGCCGCGGCGCAGAAGCTTGGCGGGCGCAAGAAGCCGTCATGGCCCAACCGCAAGCCGTTCCAGCGCCAGCAGGTGGCGATGGGCGATGCGGCGGGATCGATCGCCGTGCCAATGCTCGCAAGCGCGATGCAGCAGGCGGTGGCCGGCCGCACCATCAGCCTCATCCGCCATCCGCTCTCCTGGGCGGGGCATCTGTGGCCGATGAAGCATCCCTTGGACCATCTCGGCAGCGACGGCGGCGGCGGCGTCGGCTCCGGCCCCGGAACGACGGTGGGCGCGGCCTTGGCGCTGCGCGGCACCGGCCGGCTCCCGGTCGCGATCCTCGGCGACGGCGACTTCATGATGGGCAACAGCGCGATCTGGACCGCCGTCCACTATCGCATCCCGTTCCTCGCCGTCATCGCCAACAACCGCTCTTTCTATAACGACGAGCTGCACCAGGAGCGCATGGCGAAGGAGCGCGGCCGGCCGGTCGAGAACAAGTGGATCGGCCAGCAGATGAAAGGCCCGGAGATCGATTTCGCCCAGATCGCGAGCGCGCAAGGAGCGACCGGCTTCGGCCCGGTGACGAAGCTCGGCGATCTCGCCGGCACGCTCGAGAAGGCGGTGAAGGCCGCCGAGGCGGGCGAGGTCGCGGTGGTCGACGTGCGCGTCGAGCCCGGCTACGACCAGGCGTCCTCGGCGGCGATCACGCGCGCGCCCGGAACCTGAGCGGCGATGAGCCTGACCGAGCTCGCCGCTTCCGGCTCGGCGGGAGCGGCGCAGCCGCTTCTCCAAGTTGCAAACATCTCGAAGCGGTTCGAGACGGCGGAAGGGCTCGTCCACGCGCTCGACAACGTCTCTCTTGACGTGCGCCAGGGCGAGTTCGTCGCCGTCATCGGCCCCTCGGGCTGCGGCAAGTCCACGCTCTTCAACATAATCGGCGGGCTCATCGAGGGGTATGACGGCGCGGTGCGCGTGGCCGGCGCGACGATCACCGGCTCGCACCGCGAGATCGGCATGGTGTTCCAGGAGGAATCGACTTTCCCCTGGCGCACCACGATCGAGAACGTGGCGTTTCCCTTGGAGGCGGCCGGGATGGCGAAGGCCGAGCGGCTCGAGCGCGCCCGCGCGCTCGTGCATCTGGTCGGGCTCGACGGGTTCGAGAACCGCTATCCGGCCGAGCTTTCGGGCGGCATGCGCCAGCGCACGGCCTTGGCCCGCACGCTTGCTTTCGAGCCCAAGATCCTGCTGATGGACGAGCCGTTCGCCGCGCTCGACGAGCAGACGCGGCTTCTCCTCGGCGACAAGCTGCTGCAGATCCAGGCGCAGTTGAAGCAGACGACCTTGCTCATCACGCACAATATCGCCGAGGCGGTGCAGCTTGCCGACCGCGTCGTCGTGATGAGCTACCGGCCGGGGCGGGTGAAACGCGTCGTCGCGGTCGACCTGCCGCGGCCGCGCACGTCGGAGATCATCGGCAGCGACAAGTTCGGCCGCTGCGTCGCGACGATCTGGGCCGATCTGCGCGAAGAAGCCTCGAAAGGCTTGAGCGAGAGCGAGGCGCGCGTTGCGCGTCCGCATGGGGGCGATACATGAGACGGGGCTGGGCGCCGGTAGCGGCGCTTGCGGTGCTGCTGCTTGCGGGAACGGCCGAGGCCGCCGACACGGTTTCGATCGGTCAGGTCGTGAGCATCGCGCAGTCGCCTTATTACGTTGCCGTCGAGAAAGGCTACATGGAGCAGGCGGGCATCACGCTTGACTCGGGTAATTTCCGCGGCGCGCAGGAGATGACCTCGTCGCTCGCGACGGGCCAGCTCGACGTCGGCATGGGTGCGTTCAGCGCCGGCTCCTTCAACGCCGCGAACCAGGGGCTCGATCTCCGCGCGGTGGCGGCACTCGGCTATCAGCCGAGCCCGGTCATCGCCACGCCGCCGCTCGTGCGCAAGGATTTGTGGGACAGCGGCGCCGTGCGCAGCGGCAAGGATCTGAAAGGCCGCAAGGTCGCCGTCAACGTCCCGGGCTCGACACCCGAATACGACCTGTCGCTCATCCTCAGTAAATACGGGATGACGCTCAAGGACGTGGACGAGACCATGCTGGGCTTCCCGCAGATGGTGGTGGCGCTCGCCAACAAGGCGGTCGACATGGCCTTCGTCACCGCGCCGTTCCAGGCGATCCCGCTTCGCGACGGCACCGCCGTGCTGCTCGAGCCGGAGGCGGGCGTCACCGCGGGCGACATAACAACGGTCGTGTTCTTCAGCGGCAAGTTCCTGCGCGAGCGGCCCGATGTCGGCGTGCGCTTTCTCGCCGCCCTCATCCAAGGCGCGCACGAGACGCAGGGCAACTACAGCAAGGACCCGGCCATGGCCCAGCTCCTCGCCAAGGCGACAGGCCTGAAGCTCGCCGACATCGAGGACAGCGTCGCCTTCCAGTTCGACCCCGATCTCGACATCGACAAATTCCAGGCGAGCATCCGCCGCGAGGAAAAGCAGCACATGCTCGACGGCCGCCTCGATTACACGACGCCGCTCGCGATGGACCGCCTGGTCGACGACACGCCGCTCAAGAAGGCGATCGCACAAAGGAAATGAAAGAGGAGAACAAGATGAAGAAGACGACCCCCACCGCCGCCACGGCCATCGCCTTGGCGCTCGCGCTCGCGGGCGCGCCCGCCGCCGCCTTCGCCGCCGAGACCGTCAAGGTCGCGATCCCGCAGCGCGGCGCCTGGGACACCTCCTTCACCGAGCTCGGTGTCGGCCAAGGCTTCTTTCAGAAACAAGGGCTCGACGTTCAGCCGACCTATACCCAGGGCGGCGCCTCGAACGAGCAGGCGGTGATCTCCGGCAGCGTCGACATCGCGATCGGCACCGGCTTCCTCGGCATCCTCGCCGCCTATGTGAAGGGCGCGCCGGTGCGCATCATCTCGCCCGAGGCGACGGGCGCCCCCGACATCTTCTGGTATGTAAAGGCCTCGAGCCCGATCAAGAGCATGAAGGACCTGCACGGCAAGACCGTGTCGTTCTCGGAGCCGGGCTCGTCGAGCAACCTCATCCTGCTTACGCTCCTGCAACAGGCGGGCGTCTCCGACGCCAAGACCGTGCCGGTGGGCGCCGCGCCCAACGGCCTGCCGCAAGTCATGACCGGGCAGATCGATGCGTCGTGGAGCACGCCGCCGACGGGCCTCAAGGAGCTGCAGGCGAAAGAGATCCGCATGATCGCGCTCGGCAACGATTCGCCCGAGGTGAAAGGCGAGACGGTGCGTGTCAACGCCGCCAACCTCGCTTTCCTCCAGGCCCATCGCGCCGCCGCGCTCGGCTTCTTGAAGGCCTATAAGCAATCGGTCGATTGGGCTTATTCCGATCCGGCCGCGCTCGCGGCTTACGCAAAGCTCTCGGGCCAGCCGCTCGAGCAGGTGCAATACGCGTTCAAGACATTCCAGACCAAGGACGAGGACCAGGTGGAGGCGATCAAGGGCGAGGACCAGGTGCTGGCCCAGGCCTTGGCGGCAAAGCGCATCCCGCACGCGATGACGCACGACGACATCAAGGGCGTCTACGACCTCCTGCTGAAGCAGGGCTCGTAGCGGGCATGGCCGCCATCCCGGCATCGGCACGCGAAGGTCGCCGGCGGCGGCCCGTGCTGACGCCGGCGCTGGCCGGCGTCGCCACCATCGCGATCTTGCTCGCGCTGTGGCAGGGCTGCGTCGAGGCCGGCTGGTGGAACAAGCTCATCGCACCCGCGCCGACCTCGATCTTCGAAGGCCTGGCGCCGCTTTTCGCCGACGAAGGGCTCGCCGTGAGCTTCCTGCAGACGCTCGCGGAGACGGCGGCCGCGGCGCTTCTCGCGCTCGCGGCGGGCGTGCCGATCGGATTGTGGCTCCATCGCTCGCGCTGGGCGGGCCGCGCCTATTTCAACTGGGTCGCCAGCATCGCCGCCGCGCCCGTCGTTCTCGTCTATCCGCTCTTCCTCGTGATCTTCGGGCGTAACGCCTCGACCATCGTGGCGATGAGCTTCTGCACCGGGATCACCTCGATCATCCTCAAGACCAAGGAAGGGCTCGACGGCACGCGGCCCGTGCTCATTGCCGTCGGTCGGAGCTTCGGCCTTTCGCGCGCGCAGCTCTTCTGGAAGATCATGCTGCCGGCCGCGGTGCCGACCATCGCGACGGGCGCGCGGCTCGGCGTCATCTATTGCCTCATCAGCGTCGTCGGCGTCGAGTTCCTCATCAATTTCGGCGGCATGGGCGAACTCATCGACGACCTCGCCGATCGCTGGGAAATCCCGATGATGTTCGGTGCGATTCTGTTCGTGATGCTGACGAGCGTGGGCTTTTTCTGGGTGACGGAGAAGGCGGAGAAATGGCTGAGGCCGATGTGAGCGGCGTGGCCGCGGCGGCCGCTCCGCACAGGAAGCGCTCCGCGCCGCGGATCGCGCTTATCCGCGTCGCGACGCTCCTCGTGCTCTGGGCGCTTTGGGAAAGCGTGTCGGCCTCGGGTCTGCTCTACAAGGGCGTCGCCCCCTCCTCCTTCGCGATCGCGGGCGCGATCGGCCACGAGATCGCGAGCGGCGATTTCTACTGGAACCTCGAATGGACGCTCTACGAGGTCGCGGCCTCGATCGCGCTCGGCTGCGGGCTCGGACTCGCGGCGGGACTCGGATTGGGTGTCAACCGCTTCGCGGGCGCGGCCTACGAGCGCTATCTGCAATACATGGCGCCGACGCCGAAGATCGTGTTCCTGCCGGTGCTGCTTGTGCTGTTCGGCGTGGGCGCGGGCTCGAAGATCGCGATGGGCGCGCTCTCGTGCTTCTTCCCGATGGCGCTCTCGGTCGCCGCGGGCGTGCGACTCGTCGATCCCGTGCTGCTGCGGGTGGGCAAGAGCTACAATCTCACGCGCGCGCAGATGGTGCGCATGATCTATCTGCCGGCGCTGATGCCGCCGATCGCCACGGGCCTGCGCATCGGCTTGGGCGTCGCGATCATCGGCTGTCTTCTCGCCGAGCTCAAAATGTCGAATCGCGGATTGGGCTTCATGATGATGCAGTACTACGCGCAGTTCCGGACGCCGCAGATGTATGCGATCCTGATCGTGATGTTCCTGATCGCGGTGTTTTCAAACGCGCTCGTCGCGCGTGTCTTCCGCCCGCGCGGCACGCGCTAGGCCTCACCCCCAAAGGATCGGGGGAAGCCTCCCAAAGAATGAATTTGGCGACGAACGGCGCATTTGTCGCGCCTGCCGCATGCAGATTTTACACTCTAATCCTTGATCCTGCGGCGCTCACGAACGACAATTTTGCATGGCGCCAATCGTTGGTACGAAGCAGCGGATCCTTCTCGTCGAAGACGATTGGGACGTTCGCCTTCTGCTCGAGCATGTACTGCGCGACGCCGGATACGAGGTCGATTCCACTGACACTGTGGTGGTGGCGCGCCGGCATCTCGCGGCACAAGACTATACGCTCGTGCTCGCCGATGGCGTCCTCACCGACGGCAGCGGCATCACCGTCGCCGACGATGCCGTCGCGCGCGGCATCAAGACGCTTGTCATCACCGGCTACATGCTGCGCCTCGACAAGGATGCGCTCGCGCGGCATGAGTTCCTGATGAAGCCGGTGCGGCCGCAGGAGCTCCTGTCCGCGGTCGAGCGCCGGATCGCCGCCGAGCGCTGATTCCGGCTGCGGCGGGCGCCCCGGCGCCCCACGTTTTCCGGGCGAAACTCGAATTTGTCAGAGTTGCCAATCGGGGAAAATCGGGTAAGGTGGCTCGCCCCGATGGGCGAAACGTTTCGTTAACCTTGCAGCAAATTCGAGGCTCGTAATGGCGGGCAAGAAGGGGGCGGTTTCCCGGGGTCTGCGCGTTCTGGCACCGGCGCTGTCGCTCGCCTCATTGGCAACGGCTGGGGCGCATGCGCAGCTCGTGGGCGCGAAGGTCGTGTCGGGCCAGGCGACGATCACTCAGACGGCAACGGGCGCGCTGATCCAGGAGCTGACGCCCAAAGCCTCCATCACTTACAACTCCCTCAACGTACCCAAGGGCTTCACGCTCACGGTCCAATCTTCGCTGACCAATCCGCTGTTAATCAACACGGTAACGGGCGGGACCGCGTCCTACATCGCCGGCCTCATTACAGGGAACGTGCGGTTCTGGCTCATCAACCCGGCCGGGATCACGGTGGCGCCGGGAGGCATGATCAACACGGCCAGCGTGTTGCTCTCGACACTTGCGCCAAGCGCGCACGGCGGCGGCAACTACACGTTCGGCATCCCCGGCAACCCGGGCGCAGGCGTGGTGAATTACGGCACGATCACTGCAACCGGGGGTTATGCCGTGCTCGCGGGCGAGCAGGTTTCGAACTCGGGCGTGATCGTCGCTTCGCTTGGCAATGTGGTGCTGGCGGGCGGCGCCAAGACCTACGCGGTCGATTTCGCGGGCGACCACTTGCTGAGCTTCGCTATCACGACGCCGGTGGCGCAAGCGAACGGGGCGCTCGTCTCCAATACCGGCAAGATCGCCGCTGACGGCGGCATGGTCCTGCTGACGGCGGCGTCGGCCAAGTCGGTGCTCGACAACGTCATCAACACGAGCGGCATCATCGAGGCGACAAGCGTCGCGAGCGTCGACGGCAAGATCGTGCTCACGGCGACGGGCGGCGGCACCGCCGTCGCGGGCACGCTCGATGCGTCGGGCAAGGGCGCGGGGCAGACGGGCGGCGAGGTCGACGTGCTGAGCGACCGCAGCGTCACGCTCGCGTCGGGCGCGCTCGTCGACGTGTCGGGCGACGCGGGCGGCGGCACGGCCTTGATCGGCGGCAATTTCCACGGCGCCGGGCCGCAGCAGAACGCGGCTTCGACGACAGTCGCGTCAGGCGCGCGCATCGATGCCGACGCGCTCTCGGCCGGCGACGGCGGCGGCGTCGCGGTGTGGTCGAACGGCAGCACCGTCTTCGCCGGCGCGATCAGCGCTGAAGGCGGCGCCGAGGGCGGCAATGGCGGCCACGTCGAGACTTCGGGCGTGACGCTCGCCGTCTCGGGCTCGGTCACGACACTTGCCCGGAACGGCGCCGCAGGGACCTGGCTCCTCGATCCCGCCGACCTCACCATCTGCAATTCCGACTGCACCATCAGCCCGGACGCCATCACCGCGGCTCTCGGCGGCAGCGACGTCGTGATCGAGGCGACGACCGACAACACCGAGCTCGCCGGCAGCATCACCGGCTCGTTCGGCGGCTCGACCGGCAACATCCTGGTCTCGGACGCGATCACTTATACGAGCCCCAATCAGCTGAGCCTGCTCGCCGAAGGCAACATCACCGTCAACGCCAACATCCTCAATTACGGCGCCGGCAATCTCAATTTCGTTGCCGGCTGGGATGGCGTCACCGGATTGAGCGGCGGCAGCTTCTCGATGGCTGCAATCGCCGCCAACCCGGCAAGCTATATCCACAACGGCGGCGCCGTCACCGTTGCGCCCACGGCCTTTGTCGGGAGCCTCGGCGGCGGGACGGCCTATGCGGGCGCGAGCATTGTCGCCGACCCCGTCATCTCGGATGCGAGCTTCTCGGTCGGCGTCGACGGTTCCGGTGCGCTCTATGATTCCAGCTCGGGAATCGGATTCAAGCGCCTGTCCGACTCGTTCGACCCCCTCGCGCCCGGCTCCCCACGCGACTCTTGGGGCGTTTCCTATACCGGCGCAGTCACCGGGGAAGCCCAGGGCGATCCCGTCGATTTCAACAACATTAACGAGACGACGACATTCATGACGTTCGCCGGAAGCACCGGCACCGTCGTAAACACCACAACCGACGGCGCGCTCTCACTCACGCAGAACTACAGCCTGACCGGCAATACGTTGACCATTCACGAGATGATCACCAACCTGAGTTCAGGGCCCCTTATGGTCACATTCCAGCGTGATATCGACTGGGACGTGGCGCCGACGGAGACGGAAGAGATCACCACCATCCCCGGCGTCGGAAGCTCCGGCCCGGCGGACCTCGGCGCCGGCATTAAAGTAGGCCTCGGCACGCTCGGGATCAGCAGCAGCGTCAACTTCAGCTATTTCTACGGCATCAGCCAAAGCGGCGAAACGCCGACGGCGCTCGCCGGAGACCTGTCACGGGCCGGCGCCAATTTCGTGATTACCACCGAAAGCTCCGACGGCGGCAGCAATACTGCGGCGCTCGGCTCGTCTGACTCCTCACCCTTGCAAACGACCTTCTACGGATTCGAGAATCCGAATCCGACCGTCGCCTATGCGTTTACGTCGCCTTCAGGACCCGGCGTCGGGGAAGGTGGAGGAAGCACCGGCACTGGCGCATCGGGACCAATGAGCACGATGGGGACAGGCATCGCCTCTCTCATCACGCCGCCGCCGCCCCCACCGCCCACGCTTCCGCCGACGACCGACACAACCACGACCACGACCACCGGCGGCGGCAGCCCGCCGCCCCCACCGCCTCCGTCCGGCGGTTCCTCCGGAGGCGACGTCGGCACCGTGCTCGGCGGTGGCGGTGGCGGCGGCGGTACCGCACTTTTCGGCTCCGGCGACAGCGGCACCCCGCCCGAATCCTTCTCCGAGCCGCCGCCGCCCATTCATCCCGCACCCAACGCGACGCCGAAGACGCAGACCTCGGATCAGGCGCTCGGCGGCAACCTGTTCCAGGCGCACCAGACGTTCGTCCACAAGCTGGGGCAGGTGAACGGCATCCAGACCTGGGTGTCGAGCGATGGAAACTGGGCGCTCTACTGGGCCGCGGGCTTCACCATCCGGTAATCGCGAGCCGTTACCGGATACCGTCATTGCGAAGAACGTAGCGACGAAGCAATCCCCCTGCGGAGGGGGATTGCTTCGGCTCGCGCTCGCAATGACCGTCGGTGATGTGGCGTTACGCGTTGCCGCGCTGCTCGCGCCAGAAGTCGAGCTTCTCCTGCACGACGCGATCGGAGAACTGGAAGATCACGGCGTCGCTCGAGGCGATGTGCTCGCGGAACTGCCAGCTCGGCGCCACGACGATGTCGCGCGGCTTCCACTCGAAGGTCTTGCCGCCGATGATGCTCTTGCCCTCGCCCTCGACGACGACGAAGCCGGTGCTGTCGGTCGAGCGGTAGGGCTGGGTGTGGAAGCCCTTGGGTAGAAGGGCCATCCAGGTCGAGATCGTCGGCATCGCCCACTCGCCGTTCACCGGATTCACGTATTTCATGCGGAAACCGTGATAGGGATCGGGTGCGCGGAATTTCCGCAGCCGCTCGAGCGCCTCGCGCGTGCGCGCATAGGGATAGTTGAAGATCGGCGTCGTCTTCGACTTCCACGATTCGCCGTCGGGCAGCATGTTGTAGGCGACCTCGGCCTCTGCCGCGCCTTCCGGCCGCGTGACCGGATGCATGCGCTCGGGATAGTGATCGAGGAAGCTCGCATCCATGAGATTGACGAGATGCATGTCGAGCACGTCGAGCCACACCATCGGTCCCTTGCCGAGATTGCCGTGGTCGTGCCACGACATCGACGGCGTGATCACGAAATCGCCGGGCGACATCATCGTGCGCTCGCCGCCGACGGCGGTGTAGGCGTCGGTGCCTTCGATGATGAAGCGGAGCGCCGCAGCGGCGTGGCGATGCGCGGGCGCGACTTCGCCGGGCAGGATGATCTGCAAGCCGCCGAACAGGCTGTGCGTGATGCGCTGCTGACCGGTAAGCCCGGGATTCTCGAGGATCATCACGCGGCGCTCGGCCTCTTCGGTGCTGATGATCTTGCACGCCTCCATGAGATAGGGGCGGATCTCGTCATAGCGCCAATGCGCGGCTTGGACCGGTGTGACCGGCTCCTTCGTCACGAGCCGGCTCAGATGAAGCCAGAGCGGCGACATGTTGCGCGACCCGGCACGGGCGTAGAAATCCTCGCGCGCCTTGTCAGACACCGGGGTTGCGCTCGTCGTATCCATGGGGACCTCCTCGGCGAACAATTGGGCGATCCCGGAGCCCTGTCAAGACGAGGGCGTTAACGGGTCGGGCTCCGGTAACTATAATGGTCGGCGTCGAGGGAGGTGCCGTCATGACCATATTGCTCGACCACACCATCGTGCCGTCGCATGACAAGGAGAAGGCGGCGCGGTTCTTCGCCCGTATCTTCGGGTTGCCCTACGAGGGCCCTCGCCTTCATTTCGCGCCGGTCAGGATCAACGACGCCCTGACGCTCGATTTCGACGAGCGCGATGCCTTCGAGCATCACCACTATGCCTTCAAGGTGAGCGAGGCGGAGTTCGACGCGATCTTCGGCCGCGTGAAGGCGGACGGCGTCGTCTATGGCAGCGGCCCGACCTCGCTCTCCGACATGGCGATCAACGAGCGCCGCGGCGGGCGCGGCTTCTATTTCCGCGATCCCGACGGCCACGTGCTCGAAGTCATGACCCGGTCGTAAGCGCCATGGCCGAAATTCCCAATGCCGCCCTGCCAGCGCGATTCGCCGCCGGCGACAAGGTCCGGGTGCGCAAGGCGGCGCCGCCCGGCCACATCCGCACGCCGTGGTACATCCGCGGCCATGCCGGCGAGATCGAGCGCCTGTGCGGCGCCTTCGCCAATCCCGAGGAGCTTGCCTACAACCGCACCGGCCTGCCGGCGCAGCCGCTCTATCGGGTGCGCTTCCTGCAGCGCCAGATCTGGCCCGACTACAAGGGCCCGGCCTCGGACACGATCGAGATCGAGATCTTCCAGCACTGGCTCGAGCCGGCGCGCTGAGGGCGGATCGCAGGACCGGTCGCGCCCCATCCGGTCACGGTTTGGGGCTCAGGCGACTCGTGCCACCGGCGCCACGAGGCGGCGGAAGCGCCAAACCACGGCCGGCGGGAAATTGAGGAAGATGCGGTCCGCGACCTCGCCCTTGAGGCCGAACTCGGGCGCCGGCACGGGCGACGCGACGCCATAGGTGTACTGGATAAAGGCCCCGTCTCGCCCCAGCACGGCGACGGTTTCGGCGACGATGCGGCGGCGCAGCGACTTCGGCATCGAGAGCAGCGGCAGGCTCGACACCACGGCATCGACCGCAACGACGCCCAGCGGCTCGAGCAGTGCGGAAAGCTCGCCCGCGTCGCCGCGCACGATCTTCACGCCGGGAAAGCGCTTGCGCAAAATCGCGGCAAGCGTGTAGTCGCGCTCGATGACGATGAGGCGATCGCGTGCGACGCCGCGCTCCAGAAGCGCGCGCGTGATGCTGCCGGTGCCGCCGCCCAGCTCGACGACATAGCCGGCGCCGCGCGGCGCCACCTCGCGCGCCATGGCGCGCGCGAGGCCGCGACTCGATGGCGCCACCGCGCCGATCCATTGCGGCGACTTGAGCCAACGCGAGAGGAAGAGGGCCGCCTCCTGCTCGGGCCTGAGCCGGCGCCGCGCCCGCGGTTTTTGGCGCAGCCGCGCCGGCGCCACCCTATCGGCTTCGTTCAACCGTCATCCCCTTTTCACCCGATCAATCGTAGAATGGGCATTGCGGCTTCCGGACCCCGGCCGTTCTTCGCTCCCAAGGTAGCGCCGGGCGAGAGAAATGCAATTCGGCGGACGCATTAGTTTCATTTGGGGGAGATCGGGCGATGTCCCTTCGCACCGAGCAGTTGAAGGATGAAGCCGTCGCGGCCGCGGCGGCGCTCGCGGCCGATCGGCTCGGCGGCGCACGCGCCGGCATGGTGCAGCGCTTCCTGAAGCAGTTCTATGGCCGCGTGCCGCCCGCCGACGTGCTCGAGCGCCGGCCCGAGGACCTCTATGGCGCGGCGCTGTCGCTGTGGCAGTTCGCGCAGGCGCGTCTGCCCGGCCGCGCCAAGCTCCGCGTCATCAACCCGAAGATCGAGGTCGATGGCTGGCGTGCGCCGGCGACGGTCGTCGAGATCGTCAATGACGACATGCCGTTCCTCGTCGATTCGGTCACCGCGGCGTTGAACGGCGAAGGCGCCACCGTGCGCCTCGTCATCCACCCGATCCTGCGCGTCACGCGCGCGCGCGACGGCCGGCTCGAAGCGCTCGACGATGCCGAGGCCGGCGCCGGCATGCGTGAGTCCGCGATGCATGTCGAGATCAGCACCATCACCGACGAGCGCCGCCTCGAAGCCTTGCAGGCGCGGCTCGCGGCGGTCTTGGCCGACGTGCGCGCCGCGGTCGAGGACTGGCGGACCATGCGCGAGACGTGCCAGAAGCTCGCCGGCGAGCTGCGCGCGGCGGCGCTGCCCGTCGCGGGCGAGGAGCAGGCCGAGGCGACGGCGTTCCTCGACTGGCTCGGCGAGGACAATTTCACCTTCCTCGGATATCGCGAATACCGCTACCGCGGCGGCAGCAACGGCGGCGCGCCCGATATCCTGCCGGGAAGCGGGCTCGGCATCTTGCGCGATGAAGGGGTCATGGTGTTCGACGGGCTGCGCAATTTTGCCGCGCTCTCGCCCGATGTGCGCGCCTTCCTCATGGAGACGCGCATCCTCAGCATCAGCAAGTCGAACCGCCGCTCGAGCGTGCACCGGCCCGCGCGCATGGACACGGTGGCGGTGCGCAGGTTCGGCGCCGACGGGCAGCCCCTGGGCGACCGGCTCTTCGTCGGGCTTTTCACCTCGCAGGCTTATGCGATGAGCCCGCTCGCGATCCCGGTCCTGCGCCGCAAGGTCAACCGCACGATCGAGCGGGCGGCATTCGAGAAATCGAGCCACGACGCGAAAGCGTTGCAACACATCCTCGAAGCCTATCCGCGCGACGAGCTCTTCCAGATCTCCGAGGACGAGCTTCTCGACATCTCGATGGGCGTCCTCGGGCTCCAGGAGCGGCAACGCACGGCGCTTTTCGCGCGACGCGATCCTTATGGCCGCTTCGTCTCGCTCTTCGTGTTCGTGCCGCGCGACCGCTACAACACCGAGCTGCGCCAGCGCTTCGTCGGGATCCTCGAGAAAGCCTATGGCGGCCACGTCGACACGTTCTCGACGCAGCTCGATGAATCCGTGCTGGCGCGCGTCCACTTCATCCTGACCTTGCCGACGACGCCGGTCGCGGTCGATCAGGCCGCGATCGAGCGCGACCTCGCCGAGGCGGCGCGAAGCTGGTCGGACCAGTTGCAGGACGCGCTGACGCAGGCGCTGGGCGAGGAGAAGGGCTTGGCGCTCTTCCGCCGCTATGGCGCGGCCTTCCCCTCCGACTATCGTGAGCGCTTCGCAGCCGCGGCCGCGGTCGCCGACATCGAGCGCATCGAGGAGGTGCGCGCCGGCGCGCCGCTCGCGATGACGCTCTACCATTCGCTCGAAGCGCTGGCGAACGAGCTGCGTTTCAAGATCTATCGCCAGGGATCGCCCGTGCCGCTCTCGGACATCCTGCCGATGCTCGAGCACATGGGCCTCAAGGTGCTGGCAGAGGTGCCTTACGAGGCGCGGCTCGCGGACGGGGCCGCCCCCGTATGGATGCAGGATTTCTCGCTCGCCGCCGACGGCGAGGTCGATCTCGCGCATTTGAAGCCGCGCTTCGAGGAAGCGTTCGCGCACGTCTGGGGCGGCGCCATGGAGAGCGACGGCTTCAACCGCCTCATCCTCCTCGCCGGGCTCGACTGGCGCCAGGTCGTGGTGCTGCGCCTCTACGCCAAGGTGATGCGCCAGGCCGGCAGCACCTATAGCCAGGCCTATATGGAGGACACGCTCGCCGCACACCCGATCCTCGCGGCGAAGCTCGTGCGGCTCTTCGAGCGCAGGTTCGACACCGCGCCCGCGCCCGAGAACGCGCGCGACGCCGACGCGCTGGTGAAGGAGATCGAGAGCGATCTCGACGCGGTGACGAGCCTCGATGAGGATCGCATCATCCGCGGCTTCCTCACTCTCGTCACGCACTCGCTGCGCACCAACTACTACCAGCGCCCGCAAAAACCCTATCTCGCGGTGAAGCTTGCAAGCCGCGAGGTCGAGCTATTCCCGCTGCCGCGGCCGATGTGCGAAATCTACGTGCTCAATCCGCGCGTCGAAGCCGTGCATCTGCGCGGTGGCAAGGTTGCGCGCGGCGGCATCCGCTGGTCCGACCGCAAGGAGGATTTCCGCACCGAGATCCTGGGCCTGATGAAGGCGCAGATGGTGAAGAACGCCGTCATTGTGCCGACGGGCTCGAAAGGCGGCTTCGTGGTGAAGCGTCCGCCCCAGGGGCGCGAGGCGCTCCAGGCCGAAGTGGTCGCCTGCTACACGTTCCTGATGCAGGGCATGCTCGATCTCACCGACAACATCGCCGGCGACAAGCTCGTGCCGCCCCCTGACACGGTGCGTTATGACGGCGACGATCCTTATCTCGTCGTCGCCGCCGACAAGGGCACCGCGACCTTCTCCGACATCGCCAACGGCATTTCGGCGCAATACGGGTTCTGGCTCGGCGACGCCTATGCCTCGGGCGGCTCGGACGGCTACGACCACAAGGCCATGGGTATCACGGCGCGCGGCGCGTGGGAGACGGTGAAGCGCCATTTCCGCGAGCTCGATCTCGACATCCAGAGCGCCGACTTCACCTGCGTCGGCGTCGGCGACATGTCGGGCGACGTGTTCGGCAACGGCATGCTGCGCTCGCCGCACACGAAGCTCCTCGCCGCCTTCGACCATCGCCACATCTTCCTCGATCCCGATCCCGATCCGGTGAAGAGCTTCGCCGAGCGCAAGCGCCTGTTCGAGCTGCCGCGCTCGTCCTGGGCCGATTTCGACAAGGGCCTGATCTCGAAAGGCGGCGGCGTCTTTGAGCGCAGCCTCAAATCCGTGCCGGTCTCGCCCGAGATACGTGCGCGGCTCGGCATCGAGGACGAGCGATTGACGCCGATGGAGCTGATCCAGGCGATCCTCAAGGCGCCGGTCGATCTCCTGTGGTTCGGCGGTATCGGCACCTATGTGAAGGCGGCGCACGAGAGCCAGGCTGACGCCGGCGACCGCACCAACGACGCGCTCCGCATCAACGGCGCCGACATTCGCGCGCGCGTCGTCGGCGAAGGCGCCAACCTCGCCGTGACGCAGGCGGGCCGCATCGAGTACGCGCTCAGAGGCGGCCGCATCAACACTGACGCGATCGACAATTCGGCGGGCGTCGACACCTCGGACCACGAGGTCAACATCAAGATCCTGTTGAACGCCGCGGTCGCGGCGGGCGACCTTACGACGAAGCAGCGCAACGAGCTCCTGCACGCCATGACCGACGAGGTCGGTGCGCTTGTCCTGCGCGACAACTACCTGCAGGGCCTCACCCTCTCGCTCGAGGAGCACGAGCGCGCGGAGCGCTTCGACCGCCACATCCGCCTCATGCGCGAGCTTGAGCGCGCCGGCAAGCTCGACCGCAAGGTCGAAGGGCTGCCCGACGAGGAGGCGTTGGCTGAGCGCATCCAGGCGCGCCAGGGCTTCGTGCGGCCGGAACTCGCGGTCCTCATGGCCTACGTCAAGACGACGCTGTCGGAGGACCTGCTCGACTCCGACGTGCCCGACGACCCGCAGCTCTTGGACGATCTCCTCGCCTATTTCCCCAAGGTGCTGGTCGAACGCTTCCGGCCCGGCATCCTCGCGCACCGGCTGCGGCGGGAGCTCGTCGCGACCTTCGCCGCGAACGATCTCGTCAACCGCGCCGGCATCGCCTTCCAGCGCGAGCTGAGCGAGCTTACCGGGCGCGGTCCCGGCGAGGTGACGCGCGCCTATATGATCGTACGGCGCATCTACGCGCTCGATTCATTCTGGGACGCGATCAATGCGCTCGACAGCAAGGTCCCAGCCGCGGTGCAGCACGAGATGCTGCTCAACGCCAATCGTCTCGTCGAGCGGGCGACGGCATGGTTCCTGCGCGGCCAGAAGCTCGATATCGCCGCCGAGACGCAAGCCTATCGCTCGAGCATCGCCGCGCTGGCCGAGGGCATCAACCAGATCCTGCCTGATTCGCACCGCAAGGGTCTGCAAGAGCATGTCCGCCAGCTCGAGGGGCACGGCGTGCCCGCCGAAGTGGCGCTGACGGCGGCGCGGCTCGACTTCCTCCACTCTGCCGTCGACATCGTCCGGCTCGCATTGCAGACGCGGCAGAACGTCGTCGAGCTGGGCCGCCGCTTCTTCGCCATCGGCTCGCGCTTCCGGCTCGATGCGCTGCGCGTCGCGGCGCGCAAGCTCGACTCCCATACCGCCTGGCAGAAGCGCGCGGTGGCGGCCGTGATCGAGGACCTCTATGCACAACAGGCCGAGCTCACCGCCAAGGCGGTCGCCGAAAGCCACGATTTCGAAGCGTGGCTCGCGCGCCACGAGCGCGACCTCGCGCGGCTCGAAGGGCTGGAGCGCGAGATCGAGGGCGCGCCGGCGCCTGATCTCGCCATGCTGACCGTCGCGACGCGGACGCTGCGCGGCTTCCTCGCGACGTGAGCAAAACCTGATTCACCGCGTTGGAGTGACCCTCGCCCCACCGGGGAGAGGGCGGCACGGCGCGAGAGCGACGTGCGGGCGAGGGGGCAAGTGTTTGTGCGCCCGTCGCCGATCCCCCTCACCCCTTCCCTCTCCCCGGAGGGGAGAGGGTTCGGAAAGGGGCTCCATCTCAACGCAGCTGGACCGCGTCTTACCGCCCGGCGCCGCCCTCGCCGGCCAAGGTGAAAGGACCCCAGATCGACGGGTGCGCAAACGCCGCCGGCAGCGTCTTGTCGTCGAGAAGCGCCAGCTCCGAGCGCCGCAGCGCTTCGGCGCGGCCGATCGCCGGCTCCTTGGCGAGTGCCGCGAAAGCGCCGGTGGTGAGCTTCACCGCCGCCTTCGAGGCGATCGACCAGTTCGACACGAGAATTGCGCGGCTGCCGGCATAGAAGAACGCCTTCGCGAGACCCGAAAGCCCCTGCGCGCCAGGCGTGCCGTCGCCCGCAGCCGTATTGCATGCAGAGAGCACGACCCAGTCGGCGTCGAGCTTCAGGCGCGCGATCTTCGACGAGGTGAGGAGGCCGTCATTATCGGCCGAAGGCGCCGCGGGCGGCGTCAGCACGAGCGCCGGCTCGGCGAGACCCGAGATGTCGCCCGACATGAGGCCGTGCGTGGCGAATTCGATGATGCGGAACTTTCCGAGATCGGCGCTGCGCAAGAGCGGTTCGCTCGCGCGGTCTTCGAGAAAGAGATCGGCCGACGGCGCGCCCAATGCCGCCGCAACGCTGCGGATTTCATCGGCGGTCTCGGGGAGCCGCGGCAGCTCGCGCAGTTTGTCGGGGTCGGCGAGGCCGCCCTTGAAAAGATCGGCGAGATTGGCGACGCCGCGGGTGGCGCCCGCTCCGCCCTTGAGCAGCGGATCGCCGATGCCGACGAAGGGCAACGACGCCTTCGATCTGACCGCGACCTGGCGCAGCGCCTTCAGCGAGCTCACGCCGGGCAGCACGATGATCGCATAATCGCGCGCGAGCCAGGCAAGCTCGCGATGGTCGGCAAGCTCGCGCGGATCGGCGGCCGGCGCCTTCGTGACGAGAACCCCGAACGGCAGGCTTTCGAGCGCCCCGTCCGGCACGATCATAACGTGATGGACGCCGGCGAGGAAGGGCGCGGCGGGCGCCAATATCTTCTCGTAGAGCGCGAACGCCTCTTTCGCCGGATAGGGGCGAAAATCGAGATTGACCACGGGATCGAGGTTGGCCCGCAGCGACTTCACCGCGGCCGTAAGATCCTTTGCGTTGAGCGCGATGTCGTAGATCTCGGCGCCATGCTGGCGCACCGCCCAGAGCCAGCTTTGCTTCAAAGCGACGACATAGACGAGAAGGGCCTCGTCCGGGCCAAGAAGGGATTGCACCGCTTCGAGCGAGGAAGGCTGCGGATTGCTCAATTCGGCATAGCCGGGAAAATCATGCGCGATCTGCTGGTCGAGCGCGCGGACACGCTGCGCCGCCCGGTCGAGACCGGCGCGCAGATCCTTCTCGGCCTCCTGGTTGCGCGCGTCACCCGCCTTGCCGAGCGTGTCGATCATGGCCGAATCGAGCGTCTTCCATTGCTGCACGGCGTCCTGCTGCTCGCGGATGAGCGTCGCGAGCGCATCGGTGCCCGAGGCGAAGCGCGCCGCCATGCCGGCCAAGGCCTCGGCGGCGTCCGACGATTGCGCGTATTGCGCCGTGCGGAAGGTCGATTTGACCATATCGCCACGCCGATCGGGCGTCTTCGCCGCGTTCGCTTCGGCGAGCGAGATATTGAGCAGGAACGGCAGGCGGTGCTGCCGCTCGACGTCGCTCGCGCTGGCGATCTTGCCGGACGCTTCGCTCGTGAAATGCTGCAGCAGAATCTCGACCGCGCGGTTGCTCGCCTCGAGCGCGCCGGCGACATTGCCGTCCGCCTCGTAGCAAAGCGCCAGATCATCGAGCGTCTGTGTCAGAAGGGGATGCGCGGTACCAAGCGCGCCCTGTTCGATGTCGAGGGCGCGCTTCAGGGTTTTCTCGGCATCCGCCCGCTTGCCGATGTCGCGCTGCGCCGCGCCCAAGGCGGAGAGCGTACGCGCCGTCTCGGGGTGGGTTGGCCCAAGCGCCGTCTCCTCGATCGCCAGCACGCGTTCGAGGAGCGGCTCGTATTTCTTTGCGTCGGCGCCGCGCGCACGCTGCAGCATCGCGAGGTTGTAGAGCGTCGCCGCGACGAGGCGATGCTCTTTGCCGAGAGACTTCTCGCGGATCGCAAGCGCGCGCTCATAAAGCGGCACGGCCTGCGCGAAATGGCGCTCCATCACGTAGATGACCGCCAGCGAGTTGAGCGAGCTTGCGACGCTGGGATGATCGGGGCCCACGACCTTCTCGCGGATCGCGAGCGCGCGTTTTGCCAGCGCCTCGGCGTCGCCGTAGCGGCCCTCGGTGCGATAGACGATGGCGAGGTTGTCGACCGTTTCGGCCACGGCCGGGTGGTCGGGTCCGAGCGCCTTTTCCCGGATCGCCAGCCCCTGCTGCAGCAACGGCTCGGCCTGGGCGAAATGGCCTTCGGCGAGATAAACGGATGCCAGCGAGTTGAGGCTGTTGGCGACCGCGGGGTGATCGGGCCCGCGCTCCTTGATGTTGAGCGCGAGTGCGTCCTTGTCGAGCTTCTCGGCGTCGGCATAGTGCCCGAGCGAGAGGTCGAGCGCGGCCGCGGTGCGCATCATGTCGGCGTCGAGCTTGGCGTTCGGCGTCTTGCCGATGAGCGCGAGCGCCCGTTGCACCAGCGGCTCGGCCTTGCCGTAGAAACCTTCGAGGCGATAGAGCTGGGCGAAGCTCGCGATCGTATTGGCAAGGCGCGGGTCGTCGGGCCCGTAGGCCTTCTCCAGAATCGCAAGCGCGCGGGTATAAAGCGGCTCGGCGTCGAAATAGCGGCTCTCGTTGCGATAGACGGCGGCAAGCTCGGTGAGGCTCTGCGCGACCGGCGGCGCGTCCGGCCCGAGCGCCTTCTCGCGGATCGCGAGCGAGCGGGTGATGACCGGCTCGGCCTGGTCGGGCCGCGCCTCGAAGATGTAGACGCGCCCGAGCTGGCTCAGGGTCTGCGCGACCGGCGGCGCGTCCGGCCCGAGCTGCGCCTCGCGCAGCTCGAGCGCGTGTTTCAGGAGCCCTTCGGCCGCTGCATAATGGCCTTGCGCGATCTCGGCCTGGCCTTGCTCCTCCGCATTCTTCGCCTCGCCGAGGGCCTGCTTTCTCTGTTGTGCCGCCGCGGGGCCAGCGGCGAGAACGAGCACCGCGCAGAAAGCCAGCGCGAGAGCGAGCGGGCGCGTCATTCCGGCACCGCGGGCGAATGCGCGAGCATCCAGTCGGCCATGATCGTCGCGACCTGGCCCTCGATGCCAAGATAGCCGTGCGGCGCCAACGCCTCGCACGGCCCGCTCTTGGAGTCCGTGCTGGAGACCGGCACCAGCTCCTTCGCGGGTGCGGCGACAAGACGCGCCAAGCCCAGCGGGGCGCCGGCGAAGTTCGATGCGGGACACATGTCGTTGCGATTGTGCACGATCAGCACCGGCACGGCGATCTTTTCGAGCGGCACGTTGCTCATGCCGCCCGACCAGACGCTCGAGGTCAGCACCGCGCCGGCGATCTGCGGCGGACCGACGCGCGCCGCGCTGTTCGCCGCCGAGATCGAGCCGTTGCTGGTGCCGACGAGCCAAACCGGCACATCGGCGCGGCGCTTCAGCGCGCTGACAACGGCGGCAATATCCTGCGCCTCGGCCTCGCTCGCGCGGAAATTCGGATCGATTCCGCCGCCGCCCTTGTCTGACGGCGAATTCGCGGCGGCGACGAGGAAGCCGCGCTTGGCCAGCGCGTTCCTGATCCGCAGCAGGAAATTGTCGCCCCCGTGGGAGCCCACCACGCCGGTGCCGCCGACGAAAAGAACCGCGATCGCGCGCGTTTTGCCGACCGCCGGCACGAGATGAAGCTCGACCGTGATGCCCGGCCGCGTCGGGACGACGACGCTCTCGTCGGCCGCGGCGCTTGCGGCCCAAGTGCAGGCGACGACGCACGCGGCCGCCGCCGCGGCGAACCTCATCCGCGGTTCATCCGCTGCACGACGAGATCGTTGACGACCGTGGGATCGGCGAGCGTGGTCACGTCGCCGAGCTGATCCTGCTCGTTCGCCGCGATCTTGCGCAGGATACGGCGCATGATTTTGCCGGAGCGGGTCTTCGGCAGATTGGGAGCCCACTGGATCAGGTCAGGCTGGGCGATCGGCCCGATCTCCTTGCGCACCCACTGCACGAGCTCGGTGCGCAGATCCTCCGACGGCTCGATCCCGGCCTTCAAGGTGACATAGGCGTAGATGCCCTGGCCCTTGATGTCGTGCGGATATCCCACGACCGCCGCCTCGGCGACCTTGGTGTTGGCGACGAGCGCGCTCTCGACCTCGGCCGTGCCGATGCGGTGGCCGGCGACGTTGATGACGTCGTCGACGCGCCCGGTGAGCCAGTAATAGCCATCCTCGTCGCGGCGCGCGCCGTCGCCGGTGAAGTATTTGCCGGGGAATGTCGAGAAATAGGTCTCAATGAAGCGCTTGTGATCGCCGAAGACGGTGCGCATCTGGCCGGGCCAGGAATCGGCGATGCAGAGATTGCCCTCGCACGGGCCCTGAAGCTCCTTGCCCTCGCCGTCGACGATGACCGGCCGGACGCCGAAGAAAGGCCGTGTCGCCGAGCCCGGCTTCAGCGCCGTTGCGCCCGGCAGCGGCGTGATGAGGATGCCGCCCGTCTCCGTTTGCCACCACGTGTCGACGATCGGCACGCGGCTCGAGCCCACGACGCGGTGATACCAGAGCCACGCCTCGGGATTGATCGGCTCGCCGACCGAGCCCAAAAGCCGGAGGCTCGCACGCGACGTGCGGGTCACGTACTCCTCGCCTTCGCGCATCAGCGCCCGGATCGCTGTCGGGGCCGTGTAGAAGATGTTGACGCGGTGCTTGTCGATCACCTGCCAGAAGCGCGAGGCGTCGGGATAGTTGGGCACGCCCTCGAACATCAACGTGGTCGCGCCGTTGGCGAGCGGGCCATAGACGATGTAGCTGTGGCCGGTCACCCAGCCGACATCGGCCGTGCACCAGTAGACGTCGCCGTCGTGATAGTCGAACACGTACTTGTGCGTCATGGCGACGAAGGCGAGATATCCACCCGTCGTATGCAGCACGCCCTTGGGCTTCCCCGTCGAGCCCGAGGTATAGAGGATGAAGAGCGGATCCTCGGCGCTCATCTCGGCCGGCGGGCAGTCGGCCGAGACCTTCTGCGTCTCCTCGTGATACCAGCGGTCGCGGCCCTCGACCCATCCGGTCTTGCCGCCGGTGCGGCGCACGACGAGCACGGTCTTGACGCCGGGGCAGGCTTTCAGGGCCTCGTCGGTATTCGCCTTCAACGGCACCTTGCGCCCGCCGCGCAGGCCTTCGTCGGCGGTGATGACATAGGTCGAGCTGCAATCCTGGATGCGGCCGATCAGGCTCTCCGGCGAGAAGCCGCCGAACACGACGGAATGGACCGCGCCGATCCGCGCGCAGGCAAGGATCGCGTAAGCCGCCTCGGGGATCATCGGCAGGTAGATCGTGACGCGGTCGCCCTTCTTGACGCCGTGCGCCTTCATGGCGTTGGCGAGCCGGCACACCGCCTCGTGCAATTCGGCGAAGGTGATGGCGCGGTGCTCGCCCGGATCGTCGCCCTCCCACAGGATGGCGGTCTGCTGCGCGCGCTTCGCCAGATGGCGATCGATGCAATTGGCCGAGGCGTTGAGGGTTCCATCCTCGAACCAGCGGATCGAGACGTCGCCCGAGTACGATGTGTTCTTCACTTTGGTGTAGGGCTTGATCCAGTCGAGGATCTTGCCGTGCTCGGCCCAGAAGCCGTTCGGGTCCTTGAGCGACCGCTCGTAGAGCTTCTGATAGCCCGCTTCATCGATCCAGGCGCGCTTGGCGACCGTGGGGGAGACCGGAATGACCTGGGACATCGCGCTCGCTCCCGGAATGATGTTTTGCCGATTATGCGCTGCCGAATCGGGTTGACAAGGCGTCACGACGACACTTAGGAAGCGGCCCATCGCGGGCGATCGACCGCGGCACGAAATGCAGCGCGCCACTCGTGCACGCCCGCTCTTCCGCCCCGATCACGACCGTTCCTTCATCTGCTTGTCATGCGGGAGACGCATGATCCGGACGTGCTGCACCTTTCCGAAGCTCCTGCAGGTGCGTGAGACGCATTGCGCCGCCGCAGCGGCCCTCCTGGTCTTCGTGGCCGCGGCCGCCGTCGCCGCGCGCGCGCAAGAGGCGGCATCGTCCGCACCCGCGGCAACGCCGGCGCCCGAGGACTGGAGCCTCCACGCGCAGCTCACGGCGATCGGGCAAGGCTATCCGGCCTTCAATTCGCCGTTCCAGGGAGCGAACAGCCTGCCCGGCAATTCCCAGGGGCGCGAAACCGTGGACGGTACCGCATTTCTTGGCGCGCGCCTGCCGTGGCAAGGGGGCGAGGCCTATTTCGATCCCGAGTTCAACCAGGGTTTCGGCATCGGCCACTCGCTCGGCATCGACGGCTTCGTCAACGGCGAGGCGGCGAAGGCCGGCTACCACACGCCCAAGCCCAACGTGGCGCGCCTGTTCGTGCGCCAGGTGTTCGGGCTCGGCGGGGAGCAGGAGACGATCGCGCCGGACGAGAACCAGCTCGGCGAAGCGGTCGATGTTTCGCGCATCATCGTGACCGCGGGCAAGATGTCGGCCTCCGACATTTTCGACAACAACCAATATGCGCACGATCCGCGCACCGACTTCCTGAACGACAGCTTCTGGGAATCGGTCGCCTGGGATTATCCGGCGGACGCCAAGGGCTATACCGACGGCGCCGCGGTCGAGCTCAACGAGGCCGGCTGGGCGCTGCGCGGCGGCTGGTTCCTCGAGCCGAAGATCCAGAACCAGCGCAACCTCGATCCGCGCTTCCTGAAGCGCTACGGCGCCGTCGTCGAGCTTGAGACGCGCCACGTGATCTGGGGCGAGCCGGGCAAGATCCGGTTCCTCGTCTTCGCCAACCGCGCGCCGCAGGCCAATCTTGACCAGGTCGATTCGGCAGCGCTGGTCGCGGGCACGACGCCCAATCCCATCCCGTTCCGGCGCGACGACTGGAAGACGGGCTTCGCCGTCAATGTCGAGCAGGCGATCACCGACACGCTCGGCGCCTTCGTCCGGGTGAGCTGGAACGACGGCCGCACCGAGGGCTGGGCCTTCACCGACATCGATCACAGCCTATCGACCGGCCTCAGCCTCAAGGGTAAAGCGTGGGGCCGGCCCGACGACACGGTGGCGGCCGCCGCGGCGGCAAACGGGCTCGCGAAGCCGGCGCAGGACTATTTCGCGGAAGGCGGGCTCGGCATCCTCGCCGGCGACGGCCGGCTCAGCTACGCGCCCGAGGCCATCCTCGAGACCTACTACAGCCTCAGCGTGGCCGAGCCCCTGACGCTCTCATTCGACTACCAGCTCGTCGTCGATCCCGCGTTCGATTCCGCGCGCGGACCCGTGTCGGTCTTCGCGGCGCGGCTTGATCTCGAGTTCTGAGACGCCGGTCACAAAGAAGGGACCCGAGACGGCGCGTGGCCATCCGGGTCCCTGACGCCGCAGGGGGGATAAGCGGCGTGAAGCTGTTACTCGTGAGCCGCCACGGTCTCGGCGTTGCCGTTGGCGCGCGGTGTCGGCGGGAAGAAGGCGCGGCCAGTTGCCACGAGCGCCGCCTGGGTGCGGTTCGCGACGTTGAGGCGCTTGATGATCTGCTTCACATGCGCCTTGACCGTGCTCTCGGACATGGTGAGCGCATCGGCGATGAGCTTGTTCGATTTGCCCTGGCTGATGAGCGCGAGCACATCGCGCTGACGCCGGGTCAGCTCGGACCAGGGCTCGGCCGAATGAGTGCTGCCTTGCCAGCTGCCGGGCCGCTGCGTGCTCGACTCGATGAGGGAGGACGGCACATAGACGCCGCCCGCGAGGACGAGGTCGATCGCGCCCATGAGGACGCGGAGGCTCAAGGACGCCGGCAGGAAGCCGCGTGCCCCGGTGCTCAGAATCTGCCGTGCACGCTGCGGGCTGTCGGTCTCGGCAACGACGACGAGCGGGGTGTCCGGAAGCGTCCGGCGCAGCGATTCGATCTGGCGCAGATCGACATGCTCGGACGTGGCCGCGCCCACGAGGACGAGGTCAAAGTGGCTGCCGCCGCTCACGAGGTGGAGCAATTCGTCGGCGCTCCCCGCCTCGGTCACCTGGCGCTCGGGGCTGTGTTGAGCCAGCGCGAGGCGCATGCATTCACGCCGCAGCCGGCTCGGATCGACAATGGCGATCGCGCTGTCGGCATGGGTCTGTGGTCCGGTACTTTCTGCGGCGACCGTCGACTCGAAGCGTGCCATTTCTCTTCCCTCCAGCGAATTTTCTCGGATATCCCGCGCCCGGCGGTTTTATCCATGCTTCCATGCGAAGGATCGCTGGTTGAGTGATCCCAATGAAGTAAATTTTCGTGAGGTTGTGTATCAGAATGTAACTCGGTTGGGGGATATCGCCGGGATAAACTCAGACTTAACGGGTGAGGGACGAAAATGTGGCAGTGACCGTCCCAGCGGCATCACCCCTTACTTCTCCGCAACTTGCGGTTCTTCAGAAGCCGGCCGACTCGGCCGCGCCAGCGCCAGTTGCAACTCCGCGTAAAGACGCGCGCGCGGCCGATACACAAACTCCACCGGCGAATTCGGGCCGCGGCCGGCTCCTCGACATCGTCATCTGATTTAGCCGGCGGGCCAGCGCACAACCCGCGCGTGAGCCCAATCGCGGCTCCGCCCACGCTCCTCAGTGCCGGAAATGGCGCATCCCGGTGAAGACCATGGCGATGCCGGCGCGGTCGGCCGCGGCAATCACCTCGGCATCGCGGATCGAGCCCCCGGGCTGAATGACGGCGGTCGATCCCGCCGCGATCGTCGCCTCGAGTCCGTCGGCAAACGGGAAGAAAGCGTCGGAGGCCGCGACCGAGCCGCGCGTCGCGGGCTCGACAAGGCCCGCCGCGCGCGCCGCGTCCTCCGCCTTCGTCGCCGCAATCCTGGCTGCGTCGACGCGGCTCATCTGTCCCGCGCCGATGCCGACCGTCGCGCCGTCCTTGGCGTAGACGATGGCGTTCGACTTGACGTGCTTCGCCACCGCGAAGGCGAACAGGAGATCGCGCGTCTCGGCCGCGCTCGGCACGCGCTGCGTCACGACCTTGAGCTCGTTCGCCGCGATCCGGCCGGTATCGGCGGTCTGCAGCAGATATCCCCCTGCGAGTGAGCGCAGGGTCATCGCGCCCGCGCGCGGATCGGGCATGCCGCCCGTCACCAGGACCCGCAGCGCCCCCTTGCGGGCAAGGATCGCGGCGGCCTCGTCGGTCAGGGCCGGCGCGATCAGCACCTCGAGAAAGATCTTCGCCATCGCCTCGGCAGCGGCAGCATCGAGCGGGCGGTTGACGGCGACGATGCCGCCGAACGCGCTCACCGGATCGCAGGCAAGCGCCTTCGCATAGGCGCTGGCGAGGTCGGCCGCGAGCGCCACGCCGCACGGATTGGCGTGCTTGATGATGGCGACGGCGGGCTCGTCGAATTCGGCGACGCAGGCAAAGGCCGCGTCGGTGTCGTTGAGGTTGTTGTAGGAGAGCTCCTTGCCCTGCACCTGGCGCGCGGATGCCGCCGAGGGGACCGGCGGGCCCGCGAGATAGAGCGCCGCCTGCTGATGAGGATTTTCGCCATAGCGCAAGAGCTGCGTGCGCGTGGCGGCGAGGACGAGCGTCTTGGGAAAGGCGTCGCCTTCCTGCTGCGCGAACCATTGCGCGATCGCGGCGTCGTAGGCGGCGGTGTGCGCGTAAGCCGCGGCGGCAAGCCGGCGGCGCAGCGAGAGCGTCGTCGCGCCGCGATGAGCCGCCATCTCGGCGAGCACGGTGTCGTACTCGGCGGGGGCGGTGACGACCGTGACGAAGTCGTGGTTCTTGGCGGCGCCGCGGACGAGCGACGGGCCGCCAATATCGATGTTCTCGATGCACTCGGCGAAGGGCGCGCCGCGCGCGACTGTGGCGGCGAAGGGGTAGAGGTTGACGACGACGAGATCGATCTGCGCGATCCCGTGGCTTTTGAGCGCGTCCTCGTGCTGCGCCATGTCGCGCCGCGCGAGGATGCCGCCATGGATCGCCGGGTGGAGCGTCTTGACGCGGCCGTCGAGCATCTCCGGAAAGCCGGTGACGGAGGCAACATCGGTGACCGCGATCCCCGCTTCGGCAAGGGCGCGCGCCGTGCCGCCGGTCGAGATGAGCATGACCCCTCGCGCGGCAAGCGCGCGGGCGAAGGGTACGAGGCCGGTCTTGTCGGAGACGGAGATGAGCGCCCGCGCGATCGGGCGGGAAGCATCGGGCATCGCCGCGACGATAGTGGGCGCGCGCAGGCCGATCAAGCGCGCTCAGGGGCTGCGCAGGCGCCTGATGTTGTCGGCATAGGCGCCGGCGCCGCCATGGAAGCTCGCGGTCCCGGCGACGAGCACGTCGGCGCCCGCCTTCACCGCGAGACGCGCGGTCTCGTCGTTGATGCCGCCGTCAACCTCGAGATCGATCGTGCGCTTGGCGCCGTCGATGCGGCGGCGCACCGCCGCCACCTTGTCGAGCTGCGAGGCGATGAAGCTCTGCCCGCCGAAGCCGGGATTGACCGTCATCACCAGCACGAGATCGACCGCATCGAGCACATAATCGACCGCATCGACCGGAGTCGCGGGGTTGAGCGAGACACCGGCGCGCTTGCCCAACGATTTGACGAGGCCGATGGTGCGGTGGAGATGCGGTCCCGCCTCGGGATGGACCGTGATGATGTCGGCGCCGGCCTCCGCGAACGCCTCGATATAAGGATCGACCGGCGCGATCATGAGGTGCACGTCGAAGGGCAGCGTCGTGAACGGCCGCAGCGCCTTCACCACCACCGGGCCGATCGTCAGGTTCGGCACGAAGTGCCCGTCCATCACGTCGATATGGATGTAGTCGGCGCCGGCCGCGGCGATGGCGCGCACCTCCTCGCCGAGCCGGGAGAAATCGGCCGACAGGATCGATGGCGCGACCCGCACCTTTTGCTGCATGAGGCCTTGCTAACAGGGAAAAAGCGCCGCCGCAACAGCGCCCGGCCGGGAAATACCCTGAGCCTAGCCGGCGCGCACGAGCCGCGCGGCGTAGAACCCGTCAAGCCCTTCGAGCGCCGCGAGATGGCACGGCAGCGTGCGCAGATCGCCATCCGCGTTCACGCATTCGGCGAGCCCGCCGATCTCCGCCGGCTTGACCGGGACGCGCTTCAGCGGCGCGCCACGCGACAGGAGCCGCGTCACTTGCTGCACGCCTTCCTGCGGCTCGAGCGAGCAGACGCAGTAGATGAGCATGCCGCCCGGAGCCAGCATCTCGACTGCGGCGGCAAGAAGCCGCTCCTGCACCGCCGCGAGCCGCATGACGTCGTCGCCGCCCTTGAGATGCGGCACGTCGGGATGGCGCCGGATCGCGCCGGTCGCGGTGCAGGGCGCATCAAGCAGCACGAAACGGTAAGGCTCGGGCGGACGCCACACCGTCGCATCGGCGGTAAGACATTCGGCACGAAGCGAAAGCCGCGTGAGATTGGAGTTCAAACGCTCGACGCGCCGCGGCGAGCGATCGACAGCGAGGACGCGCGCGCCGGCCGCGGCGAGCTGCGCGGTCTTGCCGCCTGGCGCCGCGCAGAGATCGAGCACGCGCTCGCCCTCGACGTCCGGGAACAGCCGCGCCGGCAACGCCGCCGCCGCGTCCTGCACCCACCAGGCGCCTTCGGCATAGCCCGGCAGCGATGTGATCGCGCCGCCGGCGTTGCGCCGCAAGGTGCCGGTCGGCAGCAGTATGGCCTCAAGCTCCTGGCGCCAATGCTCGGCATCGCGGCGTACCGTCAAATCAAGCGGCGCTTCCTTCAGATGCGCTTGCGCGATCTGGCGCGTCGTCGCCTCGCCATAAGCCTCGCTCCAGGCGCGCCACAACCATGTGGGCGTGTTGAGGCGCTCGGCATCCTGCTCGGCGGCGAGCCCGGCGCCCTCCTGCGACAAGCGGCGCAGCACGGCATTGACGAGGCCTTTGTGCGAAACGAAGCCGCGCACCTCGGCGAGATCGACGCTCGTCGCCACCGCGGCGTGAGGCGGCGTGCGCAGGAACAGAAGCTGCGCGATGCCGAGCCGCAACATGTCGTGCACGGCGGCGGCGCGCGCCGGCAGCGGCGTGTTGAGGCAGTGCGCAATGAGCGCGTCGATTTGGCCGAGGCGCCGCAATACCATCGCGACGAGAAGCCGGGCGAAGGCGCGGTCGCGCGCCGGCAACCCCGCCATCTCACCGTTCTCTTCGATTGCGTCATCGAGCGGACGCTTGCGGCGCAGAACCGCACCGATCAGGTCGATTGCGACGCTGCGGGCGGTCGGAGGCGCGGACGCTGCGGATAAAGGTGCGGGCACCGGTCGAATCCCGACAAATAAGGTTAACCTGCGGGCCTGCAAACGCCGTCTATGGACCATCGTTCCAGGCTTGGGCAAGGGCCGCGCCGGGGCCCTATCGGCTCTAGGCAATGCATTGGCCGCACGCGATAATTCAACTATGAGCGAGGATCACGAGAAAACCAAGAAGGACATGCCCGAGACGGCGCAGGACGCGACGAAGGCAACATCCGCGCGGCGCGAGATCGGCGGCCCGAAGGGGCCTGAGCCCACCCGCTACGGCGACTGGGAACGCGGCGGCCGCTGCACCGATTTCTGAGCGCACGTCGCGGCTCACCTAGCCGCGCGCGAGCCGCGCCTCGTGCACTTCGAGGTTGGTGAGCGCGGCCGCGAGAATTGGCACCGCGACGCCCAGCGCCGCGCCCCGGCGCATCATGTCGCCGACGATATGATCGCCCTCGGTGCGGCGCCCGGCCAGCATGTCGCGCATGGTCGAGGCGGCGAAGGGCGAGCCGCGTGTCGTTAGCAAGGTGCGCGATTGTGTCATCGATGAGGCCCCGGGCGCGTGGCCCGCAGCCGTCGCGACGGCCGTGCACTCCGCAAGCGCGCGGAGCGCGAACGCCTCGCCCGACGGCGCCGCCATGAGCTCGCCAACCGTGGCGCGGGTCAGCGTCGTTGCCGCCGCCAACGCCGCGAGCATGACGAATTTTTCCCACATCGACTGAAGGATCGAGGGCGGGATCGACGCTTGCGCCTTGGTGCGGGCAAATTGCGCAAGGAGAGCCTCTGCGCGCGCAGTGCGTTCGCCCGAAAGCTCGCCGAACGAGAGTGCCTGCAACTCGCCGATATGCCGCACGACCCCTTCGCCGTCGAGCGTCGCGCCGATATAGCAGGCGCCGCCCATCACGCGCTCGCGGCCAAGCGCGTCGGCGAGCGTATCGAGATGCCGCAACCCGTTGAGAAGCGGCACCACCGCGGAGTCATTTGCCATATAAGGCGCTACCGCCTCGATCGCCGAGGCGAGATCGTAGGATTTGCACGACAGCAGGACGACATCGAAGGGCGCGGCCGCGCCGCCGGCGGCGAGCGTCTTGGGGCGGAGCGAGATATCGCCGGTCGCGCTTTTGACGATGAGGCCACCCTTGTCGAGCTCGGCTTTCCGCCGGGCGCGCACGAGGAACGTCACATCGGCGCCCGCCTCGGCGAGCCGGCCGCCGAAATATCCGCCGATCGCGCCGGCGCCGAGAACGAGGATGCGCATTCCGCGGGCTCGCTAGCCCGCCTTCTCCGCTTCGAGCTTTTCGACGAGGCTCGGCAGCACGCGGAGATCGAAGCCCTTGGTCGCGCCCTCGGCGACGAGCTTCAGCGCGCTTTCGCGGTCGTAGAGCGCGCGCGAGGCGGCCCAGAGAAGATAGGAGCGCGTGCCGCTGCGGCAGTGCGCGAGCACCTTGTGGCCCCCGCGCAGCACCGCCTTCTGGTGCGCAACCACGTCGCGCACCGAGATCGTGTTGGTCAGCACCGGAATGTAGTGGTACTCCATGCCGTGCTTGGCGGCTTCGGCGGCGGCCTCCTCATGGCCGAGTTGGCCCGGCTCCTCGCCGTCGGGGCGATTGTTGATGATGGTGCCGTAACCTTCCTTGGCGAGCGCCGCGATATCCTCGCGCGTGATCTGCCCGGCCACGCTCAGCGAGTCCGTGATCGGCGTCGGCTGCATGCGTACTCCTTCCTTCAAATGTCCCTTTTTTAGCATAGCCGCCCCCGGAACGGGAGTTCACCGGTCCGGCATTTAGGCATAGACTGTGCGTGTGCGGGGCGGCGGGGTCGCCGCATTCCGCGCGTGGTGGGGGCGGCCTCGGCCGCTGGGACGAGCGCCGCTCTCGTTTGGAGCGATGGAGGCGCTCATGAATGTCGAGACCATTCTGCAAGCGAAGGGACGGGCGGTCGTCACGATCGAGCCCGATGCCAGCATTGCCGATGCGGTCGATCTGATGCGGCGCAAGCGGATCGGTGCCGTCGTCGTGAGCGACGACGGCGAGCGCGTCGGCGGCATCCTGTCGGAGCGCGACATCATTCACGCGCTCGCCGACGAGGGCGCGCGCACGCTCGAGCTCAAGGTCGCGGCGCTGATGACGCGGCACGTCTATTCCTGCCGGCCGGACGACACGGTCGCGGACATCATGGCCGAGATGACGACGCGCCGTATTCGCCACCTGCCGGTGGTCGAGAACGGCCGGCTCAGCGGCATCGTCAGCATCGGCGACGTCGTCAAGAACCGCCTCGACGAGGTCGAATCCGAAGCAAGCTCGCTGCGCCAGTTCATTACCAGCGCCTGAGAGCGCGCATCGCGCCTATGTTGAAGCGGCGCGCGCGAGGGCGTAGTCTCGCGCGCGGGGAGGCGGGTGTAGCTCAATGGTAGAGCAGAAGCTTCCCAAGCTTACGACGAGGGTTCGATTCCCTTCACCCGCTCCACTCCGCGCCTGAACGATCTGCCGGTGCTGTGCGCCTTGCGCGCGGCAGGTTGGTATTTCCGGACGCTGCCGCATCTGCCGTGGAACCGTGCGCTCGAAAAGCGCCTCGCGCGCGGACTGTTGCGGCGTTGGCCGCGGCAGCTTGCCGTCGCCACGTGTTTCGGCGCCCGCATGGAGGTCGACACGGGCGATTTCCTCGGCGGGCGCATCGCGCTTTTCGGCCTGTGGGAGCCGTCGATCACGCACTATGTCGCAGCGGCGCTCGCGCCCGGCGATGTGATGATCGATGTCGGCGCCAATATCGGTTACTACGCGCTCCTCGCCGCCACGCGCATCGGACCCACGGGCCGCGTCTTCGCGATCGAAGCCTCCCCCAGCATCTATCGCGACCTCGAGCGCAACATCGCACGCAATTCCTTCCGCACCATCGTTCCCCTCAACTGCGCCGCAATCGATGGAAGGCGCCCGGTTTCCGTGCATTTGCACGATCCGGCCAATCGCGGCCGCGCAAGCGTGCTCGACCGTTTCGAGGCTGTGGCGTCCCATCCGGTCGAGACCGGCGTCGAAGGCCGGGCGCTTCCCGACATCGTGCCGGAGGACGCGCTCCGCGCGGCGCGCCTCATCAAGATCGATGTCGAGGGAGCGGAGTGGCTCGTCGTGGCGGGCTTGCGCGACCGGCTTCGCGATCTTTCGCCGCGTGCGGAAATCCTGGTCGAGATCGATGCGGACGCGATCGAGGCATCCGGCGGCTCGGTCGCCGCGCTCGCCGACATCTTCGCGAGCGCCGGCTTTGCCGCGTTCCAGATCGAGAACACCTATTCCGCCGCTGAATATACGCACGCGCGCCGCGCCGCGCCCGTGCCGCTCACATCGCATGGATTGCGGCAGGGCGACCTGCTGTTTCGGCGCTAACGCGCCTCAGCTTGCCTCGAGAAAGACCGGGCCCGCCGCATCGAGCGCGGCGCGCACGTCCGCCACAAGCTGCTCGGCGGTGAACGGCGCGCGCGCGGAGGCGGCCACGCACAGGAACTTGAGGAGTGGAAACCGCACCATCAATTCGGCGGCGAGGTCGGGGCGCTTGTCCGGCACCGCGGAGCTGGCGAGCAGCAGATCCGGCGGCGCGCCGGTGCGTGCGAGAATGGCGAGCGCCTCATCGCGTTCGGCGGCACGAGCGCACTGGAACCCGTGCTCCGTGAGCGCGGCATAGGCGAGATTGCGCAGCTCGGGTTCGGCGATCACGATGAGGACATTGCGGTGCGGCTGCGTCCGGAGCGCCTCGGGCGCGCCCGTGGCGAGCGGCAAGAGGATCGAGAAAATCGTGCCGCGCCCCGCTTCGGTTTCGACGTCGACCGCGCCGCCCGATCGCTCGACGATACTCAAGACAGCCGGGAGGCCGAGGCCGGTTCCCTTGCCCTGCTCCTTCGTCGTGAAGAACGGCTCGAAGATGTGCGCAAGGACGGCGCCGCTCATGCCGCTTCCGGTGTCGCGCACGAAGATCGAAGCGCAGCGCACGCCGGCGAGCCCCTTTTCTACAGTCGCGGGCCGCGCCGGCGCGGTCACGATGCCGGTGCCGACAACGAGACGCCCTCCATACGGCATCGCATCGCGCGCATTGATCGCGAGGTTCAGAACCGCCTGGGACACCTCGTTCGGATCGACCGCGATCGCAGCATCATCGTCGGCGATATCGAGCACGAGCTCGATCGTCTCGGGGACAAGCGTCCGCAACATCCGGTCGAGGCCGCGCACGATGTCGGCCGCACGGACGATCTCCGCATCGAGCGGCTGCTTTCGTCCGAAGGCGAGGAGCTGCCGCGTCAGGTGCGCGGCGCGGTCGGACGAAGCGATGATGTCGTCGAGGCACTCGCGCACGTAATCAGCCTGGCCCAGGCGGCGCAGCGCCATCTTGGCGAAGCCGCCGATGGCGGTCAGGAGATTGTTGAACTCGTGCGCGACGCCGCCGGCGAGATAGCCCAGCGCCTCGAGTTTCTGGGATTGGCGCTGGCGTTCGGCCGCCGCCTTGCGCTCGGTGATGTCGGCGAAGGTGACGACGCAGCCCCCGTCGGCGGTCTTGCGCTCGCGCGCCAAGATCCAGCGACCATCGCTCATGAGATACTCGTAGACGCCGCTGCCGGCGCGATGCGCGGCGAGCCGCTGCGCGATCCACGCCTCGTCACGGCTTTCCTGCTCGATGCTCCACCCGCGCGCGACGACGGCGCGGACCAGCATCTCGAAAGTCGCGCCCGGCGCGATGAGGTCAGCGATGGCGCTGAAAATGGTGCGATAACGGCCGTTGCACAGCACGAGTTGGTCGTAGCGATCGAACAGGACGAATCCTTCTTCGAGCGCCTCGACTGCTTCGCGCAAGCGCATCTGCGACGTCATCAGGTCGGCTTCGCGGCTCTTCTGCTCGGTCGTTTCGATCAGCCGGCGCATCATCGCGCCCGATCTCATCGGCCGCTCGTTGATGCGGATCCAGCACTCCTCGCCGTCGATCTCGACGATCCCTTCGTCGCCGTCGCCGCCAGCCCACGGCGCGACGAGCGGGTAGATTTTACGGTAGCGCTCGTTGGCTATAAGGACGGAGCCCGCGGCGTCGAGGATCGCGAGACCGCCCCGCACGGTTTCGATGCTCTCGGCCAGAAGCTCGAGCGCGTCGGCGCCCACCGATCAGGCCCCGAGGCAGGCTTCGACCCGCGCCGCCAGATCGTCCGGATCGATCGGCTTCGCGACCGCGTCCGCCGCCCCGAAAGCGCGCGCCATCTTGAGAAAATCGAGATTGGGGAAGCGGCCGCCGCCGCTCATGGCGATGATGCGCGCATCCGGCCGCCTGAGCCGCATCTCGCGGATGAGCTCGATGCCGTCCTTGTCGGGCATGATGATGTCGACGATGACGAGATCGGGCGCCTCCGCATCGAACGCGCGCATCGCCTCGGTGCCGTCCTTCGCGCCGACGACATGATGCCCGCTCGTCTCGAGCATCATAATGACCGCCTTCCGTACGGCGGCGTTGTCGTCGATGACGAGAATGTTCGGCACCGGGTCCCGCTCCTCTCGGGCCTCAGGCTGCGGGCGAAAGATTGATATTTCCTTGATTTTGAGCGTTCGTTAACGATCGTGCTCGGGCAAGCCGTAGACGTCTTCGAGATCGCTCAGGCCGCGGATCGGATGCGAGCCGAGAGGCGACAGCGCGACCGGGCAGGCCTCGGCAAAGGCGCCCGAGGCGAGCACTGGACGCTTCAGCGTCTTCGTCAGATCTTCGAGACGGAAGGCGAGATTGACCGCCGGCCCGATCGCCGTGAAGTCGAGCCGGTCGGCCGAGCCGACATTGCCGTACATGATGTCGCCGATATGGAGCCCGATCCCGGCGCGCAGCTCGACGCGCCCGGATTCACCGCCGGCGGCGTTGTGGGCGGCAAGGCGGGCGACGATGTCGCGCGCGGCCGCAAGCGCCGCGGCCGACGCTTCAGCATCGCTCATGCCGTCGATGCCGAAGACGGCGAGCACGCCGTCGCCGATGAATTTGAGGATGTGGCCCTTGGCGCCGTGCGTCGCGAGCGCGACGTGCTCGAAGTAATCGTCGAGTGCGTCGATCACGTCCTCGCCGGGCAACCGGTCGGAGATCCCGGTGAAGTCGCGCAGGTCGGTCGCCATGATGGCGGTGCGCACGATCGCGAACTCGCCGCGCCGGACATTTCCCTCGAACACGCGCTCGCCGACATGCTGGCCGTGATAGATCGCGAAAAGCCCGCGCGCGGTACGGCGCACGGCGATCACCTCGATCACGGCCGCGAGCGCGGGACGGATCGTCTCGAGCAGTGCGAGGTCGTCGTCGTCGAAGCCGCCGGAACGATCGCTCGCCCAGGCGACCACCGGATAACGCGAGCCCATGCGATTGAGCGGCGCGGCGATGTAATCGGTGCCGCCCTCGGCCTGCAGCTCGGCGAGCAGCGGAAACTCGGCCGGGCCCTCCTCGCCGAGCCGGCGGCGCAGCACCTTTCCTTCCTCGATCGTCGGGCGCAGCGGGCTCAGGATGTATTCCTCGGTGCGCTCGATCCCTTGCGCGACGCGGACCTCCTCGCTGACCGGCCGTCCGCGCCACCAGCGCCAGCCAAAGGCGCGGATTTGCGGATGGAGCGTCGCGACCCAGATGGTGACGCGCCAAAGCGGCACGCCCGCCTCGACCAGGCGCAGACACATGTTGGTGAGGAAGCGCGCCGGATTGGGCGCCTCGCGCCCCTCCGTCAGGATCCAGCGGACGATCTCGTCGCCGCTTGCGGCATGCGTTTTTGCCACAATGATCGATCGCGATCAGGGCCGCGCCGAAGGGACCAGCACCACTTTGCCGATGCCGCCGCGCTCGGCAACGATCCGGTGTGCCTCGGCGGCCTCGGCCAATGGCAGCACGCGGTCGACAAGCACGCGCAAGCGGCCGGCGGCCGCAGCCTTCAGGCTCTCGTCTACGTCCGCGTCGCTCTGCCCGGTCCAACCCATGATGGTGATGTGATTGAAATAGAGATGCGTCACCTCGAGCGGCACGACACCGCCGCCGTGGCTGCCCGCGGTCACGAGCCGGCCATTCGGCCCAAGACTGCGGAACGCGGCACGGAAGAGCTCGGGATCGCCGATATTCTCGAGCACGATGTCGACGCCGCGCCCGGCGATGCGTCGCGCCTCGGCGGTGAGATCGGCGGCGCGGTAGTTGACGCCGGCATCGGCGCCGAGCTCGCACGCGGCCTTGACGCGCGCATCAGATCCGGCGGCGGCGATCACCTTGGCACCCAGATACTTCGCGACCTGCACCGCGACGCTGCCGAGGCCGCCCGCGGCGCCCATCACCAGCACCCACTCGCCGGGCGCCACCCGCACCTTCTCGCGCAGCATGGCGAAGGCGAGGGGCGCGTGGCGTGCGACCACCGTCGCCGTCACGAAATCGAGCCCGTCCGGCACGATGTAGGTCGAGCGTTCGGGCAGGCGCACGTACTCGGCATAGCCGCCCCAGATGTTGACCCCGAGCAGCACAGTGGTCTGGGTCGCGGGGCCGGAATCGAGGCGCAGGTGCGAGGCGACGCGGTCGCCGACCTTGCGCTGCCGCACGCCTTCGCCCACCGCCACCACGACGCCCGACGGGTCGACCCCAAGCACATGCGGCAGTTCGACGGGACGCGGATACTTGCCCGAACGGACGATGAGGTCGAGCGTCCGATTGACCGAAACGGCGTGGACCTCGACCAGCACCTCGCCGGGACCGGGAACCGGGGTCGGGACCTCTTCCAGGCGAAGGACCTCGGGCGGCCCAAAACTGCGCATGACGACGGCCTTCATGGGCCGGGACTATAGACTGCCCTCTCCCCTTGGCCAGCCGCTACGCGGCTCACCAGATGCTGAAGAGCCTGCCCCCCTCCATTACGGCGAGGACGAGCGCACCCCAGGCGACGAGCCCGAGCCCGAACAAGAGCGGATACTGACCGCGCATCCCCCTGCTCCGGTCATTTGATGCCGTCGCGGACAACGCCCGGGACAGGAAAATACGCGAGCCTTCGACGGGAAAGGCAGACGGTACCCCACCCGTCTGCGCGTAGGTTGAGCTGAGCCGTTCTGCCGGGCGGTGCGTTATATTCGGGCGGTACGCTATATTATCGACACGGGGGCGCCCGTCCCACGCCGATCAACACGGAGAAACTCTCATGTCCCGCTTGTTTGCAACCACGGCGTTCGTAGCCACACTCGCCATCGCGCCGGCGCTGGCGCAGACGCAGACAATGCCGCCCAGCAGCTCGCCGCCGGCCAAGGCGCAGACCATGAAGCCGAAGGCCGCCAAGGCGCACAAGCCTGCCGCCATGAGCGGTATGAGCATGTCCAAGAAAAGCAGCAAGGCCGGCGACAACAGCGCCGATGAGCTCAACCAGCAAGAGCTCAGCCAGATGCAGAAGCACTGACGCGCATCAGGCGGGCCTGCGCGCGAGCCTTTTCTCAACGAGCCGCGCGAACAGGCTCGCCCCGAGGGGCAGAATCTCGTCGTTGAAATCGTAGCCGGGATTGTGCACCTCGCAGCCTCCGGGCCGGTCGCCGTTGCCGATCTGCATGTAGGCGCCGGGGCACTCGGCGAGCATGTAAGAGAAGTCCTCGGACGCCATCGAGAGATGGCCGGAGCGGTTGACGTTCTCGGCGCCGACGATCTCGGCCGCGACGTCGGCCATGAACTCCGTTTCGCCCGCGTCATTGACGAGCGGCAGGAAGAGGTAGCGGAAGTCGAGTGCGGCGGTGGCGCCAAGGCCTTGCGCGACGCCTGAGGCCACCCGCGCCATGTTGCCCTCGATGAGCTTCATGGTCTCGTCGCTGAACGTGCGCACCGTGCCGCGGATCACCGCGCGCTCGGGGATGACGTTATAGGCTTCGCCTGCGTGTATCTGCGTGATGCTGAGCACCGCGGTGTCGAGCGGGCGCACGTTGCGCGCGACGATCGTCTGCAATGCCGTCGTCACGTGCGCCGCGACGACGACCGGATCGACGCCGGCTTCCGGGCGCGCGCCGTGCGCGCCGCGGCCCTCGATCGCGATGTCGAAGAAGGCGCCGCCGGCCATCATCGCGCCGGCCCGGATCGCGAACTTGCCGCTGGCGAGGCCGGGCCGGTTGTGCATGCCGAATACCGCCTCGCACGGAAAGCGCTGGAAGAGCCCGTCTTTCAGCATCGCCGTCGCGCCGCCCAGACCTTCCTCGGCCGGTTGGAAGATGAAATTGACGGTGCCGTCGAAATTGCGCGTCTCGGCGAGGTAGCGCGCGG
>Ga0335079_10000180_pt1 | contig 73723 bp, 54 predicted proteins | sample Lox_Sample_33_FD_206719 | JGI IMG/M metagenome (GOLD analysis project Ga0335079, IMG submission 206719) | Soil microbial communities from Loxahatchee National Wildlife Refuge, Florida, United States - Lox_Sample_3.3 | ecosystem: Environmental > Terrestrial > Soil > Wetlands | place: USA...
ATGAGGATTTCCGTGTCCCGTGTAATTGAGCACGAGCGTTCCCTGGTTGATTTGATTATCGATCGCCGCATTGACGTCAGGTTTCCGCCTTCCTCCGGCTGCCTCGATCGTCGGGTACGCCCATTCGTAAATCTTCACTTTATCGAAGAGACCGGGAACAAGGGTTGAGACTGCTTCCGCCTCCGAGGTATGGAGGAACCCGTCATCGATGACACCCGAACTGCTGAGGCCGGCCGGTCCGTCATCCGCCACGAATGTAAAGCGCGATTTCCAGTCGTCGGCAACTGCATGCGTTTCATATTGAATGATCTTGCTCACCATCGCATCGGCATCTGAACCCGACCGCGCGGGCAGCCGGCCGATACCCATCCCCACAAGGTCCGCCGAATTGAAGATGACGAACTGGTCATCGCTCGAATAGGTATTCAGCGGAATGAACGATTCCTCCGTTTCCCACGGCGGCACCCATTCCGGCCCCGTCGCAATAATCCGCCGGTAGTCATAATCCCCGTCGCCAAAGAGCAGCACATACTTCGGAGGTTGTGCCCAGTTCTGATATGCATACCGGAGATAATTCCGGATTGCAACAGGTGTCAGAAGTCCGCCGCTGAATTCATTGTAAATCTGGTTGACATCGACGACAACAGTTGAGATTGGATTTGGGCTCGTCTGCTGACGATACGTCTGCAAGCGCTGAGCTGCTGAAAGAAAATCGCTTTCGGTGACAATAATGTACGCCGCACCTGGATCGGTCCCGTGGAGATTCTGATTCTCCACGCGGGTGAGACTTCCGGGAGATCGGAAGCCGCCAGGTCCGACCACAAACAACTGCCTCGGATTCCGCGCCGTTTGCTGGATCTGAAACGTGGCCGTATCGGCGACAATCTGGGGGTTCGAAATCATGACCACGCTGTCGAACCGGGAGACATCAAATATCATTACCGGTCCTCCGCTGAAACCGTGGACGCGGTATTGGATCGTTGCCGTTGTGTCGTACGATGAAAAATTGACGACATCGTTTTGCGCGAAGAGAAAACGATTATACGCCACTTCATACCAGTCAATATACCCCACCCCCGCAGAGCTCGTAGAGGAAAAAAGGAAGCGGAGACGACTTTGCGCGTCGGTGAACCCGTTGATCTGATTGGGAGCGATCGAAACCGGAACTATGCGATTGATAAACTGTGAGGAAATATAATAGGAGTCACCGGTCGTGTAGGTTCCTGGAAGCGAAACCGTTGTGATCGTGGTGGAATGTTCCTGAACCGAGAATTGTGAGGATCCGTTTGATTGAGCACCGATATCAAATCTGTAAAAAATCGGCTGCGTGACATCAACTCCCGGAAGCTGATGGACGTACGTGATCTGATCTCCGGTATTGAAGACCTGTCCGAGCCAGTTGAGGCCCGAAGCGAGAATATTTTCGTTTTCATCCTCACGGAAAAGTTTTGCGGTACCGGTAGGCGGAGCAAACGCCGCGGGATCATTGAGTGACGGCACGACCGTCATCGATTTCGCCGGAGATCCGCCGAACGTCAGCCAGCAGTAGTTCGTCTCGCTGAACCGGTTGATGTGGTGGGAATACGTTTTTGTAACCGGGTCATAGGTCCAGCTGTTGGTGGGAGTTCCATAGAAAATTACATAGTCAGACGCGTCGAGTTTTCCCGAAGTTCCGCCGTCGTAAACGTAATCCGCGTTGGGGAGGAGATCATCCACGGCAACCGATGTGGGTGACAGCGGTGTCTCTGCTCCGCCATTGCCATAGATCTTGATGGTTTTCGGATCGGTTGATGAAGGAACCCCAGCGTTAAGGAGTGCCTGACCCGTGATCTTGTACATCCCTTCGGTTGTAATCGGGATGCGGTACCAGGTTCCGGAACTCAGGACGCTGTTCAGGAGCGTGACCCTTGCCGGTGCAGGGGCGGGCTGCAAACCTGAAACGGTCTGATCGTTGACCGCAAGCCGGGCAGTGGTCATCCGGGCGCTGCGAGCCGGCTCGGATGGGCCGAATGTCACGCGCACAACGATGCTTTTGAATCTCCGCAGAACGCGGAGCGCCGGATTATATTCATACGGAGCAACTTCAACATGACCAAGATACACGCCGCGGGATTCTCCCACGGCGGAAAGTGAAACAAGCTGATCGGGCATCATGCCGGTCCGGGAATATTCAGCCGCGTTCATGGTGTACGTCGGCTGAGGATCCATCCCGCCTTCCTGAAATCCGGGAACCGGCGCCAGGAGAACATTCGATGAATCCTCATACTCGGTCCTGATCACCTGGACGGAATTTCCCTTGCTGCCCCTGAACCGGAGGAGTATCGAGCGTTGAAAGAATTGCGGCGCACCAGGCATCTGTCGGTTAAGGGGAATTCCGCCATCAACGCGAAACCGGAGAGTAGCCGGCCCGTTCTGCAGTTTCACTCTTTCGGCATGGTAGACCGGAGTGTATTCTATTACGCATCCCGAGCCATCCGATTGAATCAGATGAACGTCTCCGGCCTCTGTTCCTGCGGCGTGTGAGAGCGAAGGTCCAAACAGAACACAGACCACAAGAGCGCCTAGAATGAGAACGGGTATCCGGTTGCCACTATCTACAAATCCATGTGCTAGTGGAAGACGGAATGCACCCGCGGTCGGGACGTCAGAGTTCAATTTGTTAATCTTACGGATCATTTTTATGCAGAATGCCGTGCACGATCAATCGGTGCGTCCTATCCACTGGTTGGGCGCTCGCAGTAATTGGAATTTCCCATCCGCACCTGTAACCCTCACGATGACGTCGACTGATGAATTCGGTCCCCACTTTGGACCATTACGGGCGTACTTCACGACTTTGTTCGGCCTCAATTCATCAGTCGGGATGGTCTCATTGGTAAACCAGGTGTTCCAGACCTGGTTGCGGTAGACAATCCAAACTGCGTCGGCTGAAATCGAAGCCGGGAGTCGCGTCGAGTCTGTCGCTGTGACTGAACAGATGGCAACGAGCGGTTTGCCATCCGGCGGACTAATGGGCTGAAAGTCTCTCCGCATGGAAGTTGCAAGATACAGTTGTCGTCTATCCATGGTAATGGTATCGGGTGATGCCAGCAACTGGCTGATCGGGATATCTGGAGGGCTGGAAACCGGATTCTGCGAGCATCCGATGAGGATGCCCGATGTCAGGTAAAATAAAGCTGCTTTCACTGATACCTCCTCGGCGTTGTGCATCGCCCGGGCAAGTATGTTGATTTTGTTCACTTTAGATAATATGACCGATTACAAAAAAAAACCGAACGCCAGAACACCCTGACATTCGGTTACACCAGAAACTCTTCACCTCACGTTGTCAAAGGCATCCGCCATATCGCTGAACGTCAAACAACATGACGCTGCGAAAAAGAACACAACCAGCGTTAGAATCCAACCTTTAACAAAATCGTGCGGGCTTATCTCCTAAGTGTACAATTTCAACCACTTAATATAGAGAAAGTTGAAACCATTGTCAAGACGGGAGTTGATTTTGACCCGGATTCTTCTTAAATTACGTTACAAGTAAATGTTTTTCCCCAACTTTGTAACGGCATGCCTAAGTCGATCGGAGTACTCTTTGTAGCCAGCGAAGCGGAACCGTTCATAAAGACCGGAAAGATCGGTGACCTTGCGGGAAGTCTTCCAAAAAGTGTAAAAGCGCTCGGACATGATGTACGCGTCATGCTTCCGGGGTACGGCTTTCTTAACAGCCGCCGCTTTCAGATCCACAATCTCCTTCGGATGAAGGATATTGTTGTGCCTGTTGCCAATGATCTGGAAAAGGCATACATCAAATCTTCCTATCTCACAAGCGAAAATCAGAAAGTACTCGTTTACTTCCTTTCCAATGACCGGTATTTTAACCGGGAGGGATTGTACTTCCATCCCGAAACGAAGAAATATTTTCCGGACAACGACGAGCGGTTTATTTTCTTCTGCCGTGGAATTCTTGAAACGCTCAAGCGCCTGCGGTGGCAGCCGAACATCATCCACTGCAACGACTGGCAGTGCGGCCTGATTCCTGTCTATCTGAAGACACTCTACAAGAACGACCCGTTTTTCAGGAATGTCAAGACCGTATTTACGGCGTACAGCCTGGCGTCACATGCATCGTTTCCGCGCAATTCCTACGCGAAATCGGGATTGCCCGCCGGCCTGCTTCCGGAGAACAATTCCGGTCCAGACCGATTGAACTTCCTCCGTGCAGGACTGACTTTTGCCGACTGCGTCACAACATTCGGAAGCAAAGCCGAAAAATCCATTCGCCTCGAACCTGATACCGATCTGGAAAAGATCCTCCACCTCCGGAAGAACAGCATCATTTCGATGAATTTCCAAAACGGTAACGGCCACAACCACATCGCGCAGAAGCTTGTCGACATTTATCATGACCTCGCCAAGAGCATCTGATGGGTCATGTGGGGATTTTTCTCGATCGGGACGGCACGATCAATGAAGAAGTGGATTTCGTCCGCTCTACGGAGGAATTTCATCTGATCGAAGGTTCGGCACCCGCCATCAGGGAGCTCAATCAGCAGAGATGGCGCGTGTTCGTGGTAACGAATCAATCAGGAATCGCCCGCGGGTATCTCACCGAAGCACAACTTGCAGAAATTCACTCGAAACTCGAACATGAACTCCACGCGCACGGCGCGGCGATCGATGCCATCTATTATTGTCCGCACCATCCGGAGTTTGGTACACCTCCCTATCGGGCCGTCTGCGACTGCCGTAAACCCAATATCGGAATGATGACCAGGGCAATTCATGAATTCGACCTTGATCCGGATCAATTATTCGTCGTGGGCGACCGCCTCCTCGATATGCAGATGGGTTCTGCAGCGGGTGCACGGTGCATTCTTGTCCTCACCGGTTACGGAAAGAAAGAGCAGGAACTTTGTGAGACCGAAGGGAGTTCTCCTGATTATGTTGCGGATAATCTCTACGGCGCCGTCCAGTATATCAAACGCAGTTTGCTGGCAGATGCATCTCCGGCAGTATAGTTCCGATTGGTGGAAAAGGATTCTCCCCTTCGCCATTGTTATCCTTCCGGCATTTTTTCTTCTGACACCCGGATGCAGTGACGATCCAAGCGAGCTGGGGAAGGGCTTGATTTCTCCGAATGATGCGCTGGCACTCGATATGGTCAGCGTCAGTGGTGTCGCCGACACATCCTTTCTTTCCCGGGTCAGCACCCCAGATAATGATCTGGTCGGAATTTACCAGGATCTCGAAGCCCGCGCGGTGATGCAGTTTTCCGGATTCACCTCGATCTCCTCCTCCAGCATCGTGGATTCGGCAGTTCTCGTGATGTCGATACCGTACAGGTTTCTCGACACGGTCGGCACCCTGAGCTTCACAGTTCATGAAATGCTCAATGCCTGGAGTCAGAGTACCTTTACGTGGGATACCTCCAATATTCCCTCGGAATATTCATCAACCCCGGATACGACGGTTCTGACAAACATCGTTTCGGGTGATACCGCGTTGAGCTTCCACATCGATCACCTCGTCCAGAAATGGGTTCAGAACGCGACTACCACGCCGGACGGTATCATCCTGCTGCCGAGTCAGATATCTTCCACGCTCATTGTCGGCTCGATTACGAACAGCACGGTCGACACCCGGCCGCGGCTTCGCATCTACTACAGAACCTCCGTATCCGACACGACTACAGACAGCCTGATTCTTGCAACAACCCAGCGGGCATTTGTCGCGCATGCGCCTCAGCCGAACACTGCCGGGGACATGTTCTCGCAGGCGGGAATTTCGTACCGCTGCCGCGTACAGTTCGATTCACTCCACATACCCACACGTGCGAGCATTGCACGTGCGATTGTCCAGTTCTCGCTCGATGCGGCCAACTCGGAAACAAACGTCTTTACGCGCGATTCACTCGTCGTGCAGCTCCTGCGGAGAAGCTACTACCCATTCGATTCTCTCGCCTATGCCACAATCTGCGCGCCGACGATTGTGAACGGACAAAAAATCTACCAGGGGAATATCACGCAGATCGTCCAGGAATGGATCACGCGTGAACCGAATTACGGGCTTGTTATCCGGGCGTACGGTGAATCCACCATTCTCGACCGGTTTGCGCTGTACAACAGCTCGGCTGCCGCCGGACTCAAACCGCGATTGATCATCACCTATACTGTCTACAAGTGAGCTGTCAATGATCGCTCTCATCCGTCACACCACTGTCGCCCTTGGCTTGTTGGTCATCTCGTTGAGCTCCACGCTGCTTGCGGATGACAGCGGCGGATCGGGATATTCCCGGTACGGACTCGGCGATTTGAGATATTTCGTTGACAGTCGTGCCGCTGGAATGGGAGGCGCAGGCCTTGCTTCTCTCCCCGTCGACGAAATCAGCGAGCTGAATCCCGCCTCCTGGGCGGACATTACTCATACAAGGTTTTTCCTCGGTACACTTTATGAGGGGTTCTCCACATCAGATATCTCCTCCTCATCGTACCGCAGCCACATGGTGTTCAACGGCGCCTCCGTTGCCCTCCCGGTAAGCACGGAATCCGGGTTTGTCGTCAGCGCCGGACTTCTGCCCTACAGCCGGGTTAACTATAACGTGATCGTCCCGATCACCGAGAGTGATTTATCGTTCACCACGCAGTATGTCGGGTCGGGAGGACTTTCCCTCGCCTACATCGGTTCCTCGGCAACCATCGGGCATGACCTGCACATCGGCGCGAAGCTCGACTATTATTTCGGAACTCTGGAATACACCACGCGACAGAATTTCATTACGGCAGATTATGCAAGCTCGGAAATTGTGCGTTCGAACGAATTACGTGGTATTGGTTTTTCATTCGGTGCGATTCTGGGCGGGCTGGAGAAGCTCCTGCAGCTCCCATCGACTTCATCCCTGACGATCGGCGGGGTGTTGACCACAACTTCATATCTCACCGAAACCGATGAACGGTTCTATACCTATAATTCTTCGACTCTTCAGACCGGCGATACTATTGCCGCGCCCGATTTCAAAACCAAACTCCCCTACGCGGCTGGCGGCGGGATCACCTTCTCCACGGAACGTTTCCAGGTCGCCGCAGACATGTACCACCAGCACTGGGGAGTGACTCTGGACCCCAGCGGAGCGACGCTCCGCGATGACAAGCGCTATAGTATCGGTGCCGAACTGACACCGAAGCGCGGGCCGAATCTGCCGTTTACACAGCGTTGGGCATACCGGCTCGGGTTCTTTTATGATGAATCGTACTATGAGCTGTTCGGTACACCCATCAATGAGACCGGACTGACGGGCGGATTCGGCATACCGGTATTTGGAGATTCGCGCCTCAACATCGGCATCCAGTATAGTTTCCGCGGAACGACTGATAACCAATTGCAAAAGGACAAAATTCTCCGTATATCACTCACACTGAGTGGAGGAGAATTATGGTTCGTTCGGACCGAGCAGGAATGAGGGATGGATGATCGCTCTCGGCGCAGATCACGCGGGTTTTGAATATAAGGAACGCATCAAGGACCTTCTGAGGTCCCTGGAGATCCCATTCGAAGACCTCGGAACATTTTCCAAGGAATCGACCGACTATCCCGATTACGGGCATAAGGTCGCGGAGGAAGTTTCAACCGGCAAAGCGCAATACGGCATCCTTGTCTGCGGAACGGGCATCGGAATGTCGATTGTCGCAAACAAACATGAAGGTGTACGTGCAAGCAACGTGGAGTCGGTTGAAGCAGCCCGCCTCGCCCGGCAGCATAACAACGCGAACGTTCTTGCAATCGGGGCGCGCCTGACCACGTGGGAAAAGGCAAAGGAAATCATACAGACATTTCTTTCCACGGGATTCGAGGGTGGACGGCATGAGCGCCGCGTCGAGAAGATCCACTCCCTCACCAATCTGTAGTCATGTGATTCATGAGATTTATCCTTACCGGAGCGCTATGAACAATCTGAGTGCACAGGATCCCGAAATTTTTGCAACACTTCGCAACGAAACTCACCGGCAGAATACCAAGCTCGAACTCATCGCATCCGAAAATTTTGTCAGCAGAGCAGTTATGGAAGCTATGGGCTCTGTCCTCACAAATAAATATGCCGAAGGATATCCCGGTAAACGGTATTATGGCGGATGCGAATTTGTGGATGTTGCCGAAGAGCTCGCACGCACCCGCGTGAAATCGCTCTTCGGCGCAGAATACGCCAATGTCCAGCCGCATTCCGGATCCCAGGCGAATATGGCGGTCTACTTTACCTTCGTTAAACCCGGCGACACGGTCATGGGAATGAATCTATCCCATGGCGGTCACCTCACACACGGTTCCCCGGTGAATTTCTCCGGTCAGCTCTACAAGTTCGTTGCATACGGTGTGAAGAAAGAAACCGGGTATATCGATTACAATGAGGTCGAATCCATTGCCGTCCGCGAAAAACCGAAAATGATCACCGTCGGTGCGAGCGCCTATTCCCGGAACATCGATTACAAAATCTTCCGGCAGATTGCCGACAAGGTTGGCGCATTCCTATTTGCGGATATTGCACATCCGGCGGGCCTGATCGCCAAAAAGCTCCTGCATGATCCCCTTCCCCATTGCCACGTGGTTACCTCGACAACGCACAAGACGCTGCGAGGACCGCGCGGCGGATTGATCCTGATGGGAAAGGATTTCGAGAACAGATTCGGCATCGTAGCTCCGAAATCGGGAAGGACGAAGATGATGTCCGAGCTCATCGATTCGATGGTGATTCCGGGAATTCAGGGTGGACCCCTCATGCATGTGATCGCCGCGAAGGCCGTCGGTTTCAGGGAGAACCTCCAGCCCGAATTTGAATCGTACGCGAAACAGATCATCAGAAACGCACAGGCGCTTGCCGGAAAACTGATCAAGCTCGGGTATTATATCATTTCCAATGGCACCGACAATCATCTCATGCTCCTCGATCTGAGGAACAAGGGCCTCACCGGAAAGGATGCACAGGAAGCTCTCGATCAATCCGGCATCACCGTAAACAAGAACGCCGTTCCCTTTGATGACAAGAGCCCGCTCATCACCAGCGGCATCCGCATCGGCACTCCCGCTCTGACGACACGCGGCATGAAAGAGCCGGAGATGGAGACGATCGGGGCGTATATCGACCGCGTTCTGACGAACATCGGCACTACGAAAATTTACAAGGAGGTGGAACAGGCGGTCAGCGAACTTTGCCTGAAATTCCCCCTCTACAGCGAAGCCGCCGCGGGCGAGACACCGACGAGAAAGTAAGCCGTGGCAGACACCCCCGAAGAATCCGGACCAGTGGTCGACGAAGAACGCGAAACCACGTACGAGACCGACGACCAGGAGATGTCGTTCTTCGAACACCTCGAAGAGCTGCGCTGGAGGATCGTCAAAGCCGCCATGGGCTCGCTCGTCGGGATTGTCATCTGCGGCATCTTCTCGGACTGGATCGTCAACACCGTTATTCTGCGCCCGAGCCGGCTGACAACGCCTCCGCTGAACCTCATCAACACCGTTCCTTACGGACAGATCACATTTTACATGATGTGCGTGATCGTGGCGGGACTGGTCATCAGCACACCGTGGATACTGTATGAACTCTGGCAATTTGTACGACCGGGCCTCCTGCCGAAGGAACGGCGGTACATCTCCGGCATCGTGACCTACACCTCAATCTGCTTCTTTGCCGGTGTGGCATTTGCCTATTTCATCATGCTTCCGTACATGCTGCAGTTCTTTGCCACGTTCGGCACAACGAGCATTCAAAATCTCGTCTCGATCAACGAGTACATGAGCTTTGTGCTCCAGCTGATTCTGCTGTCCGGCCTGGTCTTTGAGCTGCCAATGATATCGTATTTTCTTGCCCGGTTCGGGATCATCACGCCGGCATTCATGCGCCGGTACTGGCGGCATGCGATCGTTCTCATCCTCTTCATTGCCGCGGTTGTCACGCCGACGACCGATCCGATCACAATGACCGTTTTTTCGCTTCCCATGTTTGCTCTGTACGAAATCAGCATTTTCGTCGCGAAGATTGCCAAGCGCAAACGCGATGCGGCCGCAGCCGGGGAGCCGGGGACCGCATGAAGCTGAAAGAGCTGTTGGAGCCGATCGGCGAAGAACTCGATCAGTTCGAAGAATACATGCGGAACGCAATGCGATCCAAGGTCGCGTTCGTCGACATGATTGCCCGCTACATCGTCAAGCAAAAGGGAAAACGGATCCGTCCGGCACTCGTGCTCCTGACGGCGAAGGCCTGTGGCGGCGTGAATGACAGCACCTACCGCGGCGCTTCACTCGTTGAAATTCTCCACACCGCAACACTGATCCACGACGACGTGGTCGATGATGCCGATACACGCCGTGGACTCGCATCCATCAATGCCGTCTGGAAGAATAAGATTGCCGTTCTGATGGGTGATTACCTGCTTGCCAAAGGACTTCTCCTCTCGATCGGAAATGAGGACTTTGAATTTCTGAGGATCACGTCGGATGCGGTACGCAGAATGAGTGAAGCCGAAATCCTCCAGATCGCGAAAAGTCGTGATCTGGATCTGGATGAGGAGACTTACTTCAGGATTATTTCAGATAAGACTGCATCGCTGATTTCGACATGTTGTCAGATCGGCGCCGCGAGTGTTTCGGATGATCCCGATCTTCGTGCACGCATGAAGGAATTCGGAGAGAACCTCGGACTGGTATTTCAGATCCGTGACGATCTCCTCGATTATATCGGGAGAACGAGCATTACCGGGAAACCAACGGGAATCGACCTGAAGGAAAAGAAGCTGACTCTCCCGCTCATTCATTCACTCTCCAAGGCGCCGCGAAGCGAGGGAAGGCAGATCCTGCAGGTCATACGGAACGGTGCGAAAAGGAAGGATGTCCATGCGGTCGTCGAGTTTGCCGATTCGTACGGCGGCATCACCTATACTCTCCAGCGGGCTGAGCATTACTCCAAACTTGCGGTCGATGCACTTGACCCGCTCCCCGCCTCACCGGCAAAAGAATCACTCACCGCTTTCGTGCAATTCGTCATGGAACGATGCAAGTGATCCTTCTGCACTGCCTGCCCCGGGCATCCTCCCAAAATATGTGCACATCGATAACTGCATAACGCTCACTTGTTCATTGCATGCCCGCCAGAACTTCTTCCGATGACCCGTATGCTGCGTTGCGGTTCCCGGAATACCGCAACCTCATCATCGCATCATTTCTCTTCACCGTCGCGCTCCTGATCCAGGAAGTCGCTCTCGGTTACGAGCTTTACACGATCACGCGCGATCCACTTGCCCTCGGATTTACCGGGCTTGCCGAAGCGATCCCCTTCATCGGACTTTCACTGTACGGAGGGCACATCGCCGACCGCCAGAGCAAGCGTAAAATTATCCTCTGGGGAGTCGGCATCATAACTCTTGGGTCCTTCGTGCTGCAGCTTGTCGCGCGCCAAGACGCGCAGGTACATTTCCCGATCCCGGTACTGGTTGGAGTAATTTACGGTATGGTCTTTCTCATCGGACTCTGCCGTGCGTTCCAGTCGCCCGCTGCGATGTCGCTGCGTGCATTTCTCGTTCCGATTGAAGTCTATACCAACGCTGCAACCTGGAGCAGTTCGGCCTGGCAGGCAGGCTCGATCGTCGGTCCGACAGCCGGCGGTTTTCTCTTCGCCTGGATCGGCTTTCCAAACACACTCCTGGCAGTTGTCGGACTGCTGATTGTGTCACTTGCCCTCTTTTCCAGAATTCGCGGCCGGAAGGAAGTCTTCGAGCCCGCAACGGAGAAATTAATTGAGAGCGTGAAAGAGGGCCTCAATTTTGTGTGGAATACAAAGCCGATACTTTATGCGATCTCGCTTGATTTGTTTTCCGTGCTCTTCGGCGGCGTTGTGGCGATTCTCCCGATTTACGCGCAGGATATCCTGAAGGTGGGTTCGGAAGGTTTGGGAATTCTCCGGGCGGCACCTTCGGCCGGAGCGATGATTACACTCATTATACTCTCGCGGATCAGCCCGATGGACCACGCATGGCGAAACCTCCTTGCTTCGGTTGCAGCATTTGGTGTCGCCATACTCGTCTTCGCTGTCTCGCCATGGATGACTCTTTCCGTCATCGCGCTCTTCTTCAGCGGGGCTTTCGACAGCGTCAGCGTCGTCATCCGGCAGACGCTGCTGCAGATTCTGACTCCTGATTCGATGCGCGGGCGCGTCATGGCGGTCAATGGGATTTTCGTGTCGTCTTCGAATGAGCTTGGAGCGTTCGAATCCGGAACGGCAGCGCGCATTATGGGAGTCGTTCCGTCGGCCGTCTTCGGCGGAATAATGACGCTTGCTACTGTTGCGTGGATGGGATGGAGAGCGAGAGGGATGTCGGAATCGTACGATATTCAACACCGCCGCCGGAACAAGTAATCCCGGCGACAGAGGAGGGATTCTTTTCCTTACCTCACCACAAACACCGGGCAGTGGGCTTTCCGGATAACCTTTTCAGCAGTTCCTCCGAAGAGAATATGCTCAACACCAGTATGACCGTGCGTGGCAATCAGAATCAGATCGACGTCCTCCTCATCTGCTACATCGATGATTTCAATGAACGGTTTTCCCGTCCGGATGATGGCACGCGACTGCACGCTCCCTTTGAGTGACGTTCCTGCCAGGTCCTCGAGTGCATTCTTACCGCGTTCGGCGAGTTCTTTTTCGAATTGCGGGATCGTGACCTGACCGAAGCTGAAATCTGCCGGATAAATCGCAGGTTCTACAACATAGAGGAGAAGAAGCTCGGCATGCATCACAGATGCAAAATCAACGGCGTACCGCAGGGCGTTCTTGGAATGCTCGGAGAAGTCAATCGGGACCAGAATACGGTGGATGGCAAATTCCCGTTTGCCAGCACCGCGTGTGCCTTCTTTCGGTTGGGAAGAATTTTTCCCGGAACCCCTTTTCATAATTCCCCCTATACTCCCGTCCCGCCCCGTCCGTACCGGAGGGGACAGGCAGGATTAATCTTGATCTAATCCTTCACGATAAATTTCAACCAGCCGCGTGTGTCATTCCCGTTCGTCACGACATCGAAGAATCCCTTTTGGAGAACCTTGGTGATCGGACCGACATTACCGTCTCCGACGAGCAACCGATTGACGGAGCGTATCGGGGTAATTTCTGCAGCGGTGCCGGTAAAGAAGAGCTCGTCGGCAACGATCAGCATCTCGCGGGAGACCGGCGCTTCAATGACACGGTAGCCGGCATCACGCAGCAGCGTCATCGCAGAAGAACGCGTGATTCCGGGGAGAATGCTCGACGTAAACGGAGGTGTGTAGACGTCATTGTTTTTCACCATAAAGATATTTTCTCCGCTTCCTTCACTGACGTGGCCGTTCCCGTCAAGTGCGATTCCCTCGGCGTATCCGCCTTTCACCGCTTCGATCTTGATCAGCTGCGAGTTGAGATAATTGCCGCCGGCTTTTGCAATGGTCGGAAGCGTATTCGGTGCCGGCCGGGTCCATGTGGAGACACAGACATCGATGCCTTTCGACAGCGCATCCGCACCGAGGTATGTCCCCCACTTCCACACCGCAATCGCCACATCGACAGGATTATTCAGCGGGTTCACGCCGACATCACCGTACCCGCGGTAGACAATCGGACGGATATAACACGCACGCATCTTGTTTACCAGGATCGTCTGGATAATTGCCTGCTCGAATTCCTGGCGCGTATACGGTATTTCGGAATGATAAATCTTCACAGAATCGTAGAGCCGCTCGAGATGCTTGTCGAGTCGGAAAATCGCAAGTCCTTTCTTCGTATCGTAACAACGGATCCCTTCAAACCAGCTTGATCCATAGTGCACCACGTGGGACAGGACGTGGATCTGCGCCTGGTCCCAATCAACCATCTTTCCATTCATCCAGATTTTTTCGACAGGTGTAATAGGCATGACAGATTCCTTTCTGAATTACAGTGGACAATCATAAATGCGGTAGACTTTATGCCGTTCCCCGTTCATCAATTCCGCCCCTCTGTTCATCATGACGTTATCTTCGAGTACCCATCCGGCCTCTCCCGTTTTGTATCCCCGTTCAACACAGCGCTTTCCGGTTTCATAAAAGAGAACACTCGCGGCACCTGTTTTGAGGCGTTCCCGGACAACACCCAGAACAATAATGCGTGCCCAGTTGATTTCCTTCTTGTGCATCATCAGTCGGACAAGCCCCGGGATCAAATATCCCTTCTTGTTGTACTTGAAGGCAATATTCAGATCCGGCAGAGCCAGCGAAAAACCTATCGGATCACCGCGATATTCCGCAATGATGACGAGCTCCGGTACGACGACCGGTTTCAGATCTTTTGCAAGCGCATCGAACTCCGCATCGGTCATGGGTACCGCGCCCCAGTTATACTGCCATGCCCTGTTGTAGAGATCTTTGATGAGCGCGACCTCCTCTTTGAATCTCTTCATGTCGATCGTCCGGAACGTCAGCCCTTCCCGCTTCTTGACGGCTTCGGAGACACGCGCCAATTTCTCGGTCGCGAACTTTGCTTCTTCCAGACGGTATGCGTAGAGATCCTTTGCCTTTTTCATCCCCGATCTTTCGAGCAGGGTTTTGTAGTACGGCGGATTGTACGGCATCAGGACGACCGGCGGTTTGTCGAACCCGTCGATGAGGAGTCCCCATTCGTCATTTACCGAAGGAGATGCCGGGCCGCGCATCAGTGTTCCCCCCTTCGTCTTCACCCACTCACGGGCAGTCTTCACGAGCGCATCGGCAACCGCCTGATCATTGAGGCATTCGAAGAACCCGAAGAAGCCGATCTTTTCGTTGTGCTCTTTATTATGATTATGATTGAAGATCGCGCCGATGCGGCCGGCGATCCTGCCATCTTTGTACGCCAGGAAAAACTCGGCTTCGGCATGCTCATAGAAAGGATTCTTTTTCTTGTCCATGAGCTTGCGGCGGTCCATCCGCAGAGGCGGAACCCACATCGGATAGTCCTTGTAGATTTCCCACGCGAATTGAATGAACCGCTTGGTATCGGTTCCGTCGGAGAGTGGTCGGACTTCGATGGCGCTCATGCCGAATCAGACGATGATGGAAAAGGACAGCGAACGAAGATGTGCCGCCGGTTCCTTCTTGATACGCGATGGGGCTCGCGAGGCACGATCAGTTCAGGATGCCGAGTTTCTTCGCTTCCGTTGAAAAGATCTCGAGGATGCGGTGCAGGTGGTGATCCTCGTGCGTCGCCATATAGCTCGTGCGCATCATCTGGAGCCCGGGTGGCACGCCCGGACTGATAAACGCGTTGACGAAAACGCCGGCATCAAAAAGTGCCCGCCAGAACTTGAATGCGAGGAGGTCGTCGCCGATGATAACCGGGACAACCGCCGACCTGCCGTCAATGATTCTGAAGCCGATCTGCCGGAATCCTTCCCGCATGGTATTGGCATTGCGGAGAAGACGGTCAATGCGCTCCGGCTCCCGTTCGAGAATATCGAGTGCCGCAAGTGCCGCTGCAACCGCTGCAGGAGTCGGGCTCGCGCTGAAGATGAGGGCAGGAGAATGATGCTTGAGGTAATTGATGACACGCTCTTCTCCGACGACAAATCCGCCGAGCGATGCAAAGGTCTTGCTGAACGTTCCCATGGTCATATCGACCGCATCCTCGAGGCTGGCATCACTCGCGGTACCGCGACCGCCCTTGCCGATCACGCCGATGGCATGAGCATCGTCGATAAGAACGCGAGCATTGAATTTTTTGGCAATCGCAATGAGACCGGCCAGCTCGACAATCTCGCCGGTGGTGCTGAAGACGCCGTCCGAAACGATGAGCTTTCCTGCACCGTGCGGAAGCCGCGCCACGACGCGCTCCAGATCTGCCATATCGTTATGCTTGTACCGGACGATTTCGGCAAACATTCCCTTCGCCATCATGTATCCCGCAACGATGCAGGCATGATTGTCCTTGTCGGTAATAAGGTAATCCCCGCGTTGCACAAGAGTCGGGATGATTCCCTGCGCGGTTTGGTATCCGGTGCTGAAGAGCAGGCACGCTTCCTTGCCCATGAATTTTGCAAGCCGGGCTTCAAGTTGATTATGGAGATCGAGAGTGCCGGTAAGGTAGCGGGAGCCGGAACACCCGGTGCCGTATTTTTCGACGGCCTTCCGGGCAGCTTCCTTGACTTTCGGGTGTGCCGTCAAACCGAGGTAGTTATTGGATCCCGCCATGATCACCTTGCGCCCCTCGATCTGCACAACCGGACCTTCGTTTTCCTCAATGGCACGAAAATACGGATAAAAGCCCGCGGCTTTTACTTCGTCGGCGCGCGTGAAATCATAGCACTTCTGGAAGAGATCCACAGCCGTTTTTGTGGGCGTTGCTGACGGCTTTTCCGTGATTACTGGCTGGCTCATGATGCTCGGGTTCCTTGTTCAGAACGGTTGAAAGAAATGGCGGCAGGATTATTCGGTACCTTCGGGGAAAAATGGCTGCACTGGTTCGCGACAGCCCCCTCAGTACCCGTGCTCAATCGTATCCTGCTCAACGAATCACGCAACGATCTTGATGGATGCGATGATTTCCTTTATGGTAGATCGCACTAAATCACAAAGGGAGTAAGAACTGGTCAATTCGGGAATGTCTGATGATTCTACGAGAAATTTGCGTGCCAGATTAAAATTTAATATACTCCATTGGCTTCTAAAAGTCAATTGTTCAGCACTCCACGCCACATGCCAAGAGCACTCTTTTCATGCGTGCACTGATTACCGGTTCCACGGGTTTTATCGGAAGCCATCTCGCCGAAGCACTTCATGCCAGAGGATACCAGATGCGTTGTCTCGTCCGGAAGACATCCAACCTCGAATGGATCCGGCATCTCCCCATTGAGTATGTGTACGGCGATTTGTTCGATCATGCCGTCCTGCAACAAGCTGTCGCGGACACCGAGCTCATCGTGCACGTGGCGGGAGTGACGAAGGCACGCTCGGCAAAGGGATATTTTCTGGGGAACCATGTCGCGACAAAGAATCTCCTCGATGCCGTCCTGGCCGTACGTCCTCCGCTCAAGCGATTCCTCCACGTCAGCTCGCAGGCAGCAGTCGGACCGAGCGCCGACGGCGTCCCGGTCGATGAAACGACGCCGTTCCATCCGATTACCGCGTACGGCAGGAGCAAGATGGAGGCGGAAAAGGAATGCCTGAAGCTCCGCGACAGGATCCCGATAACAATTACCCGCCCGCCAGCAGTCTATGGTCCCCGCGACCGCGATGTCTTCACATTTTTTGAATCGGTCAACAAGGGGCTTCAGCCGATGATGGGCTTCAACAACAAAGAAGTGAGTCTCATTCATGTAAGCGATCTTGTTCATGGAATACTCCTCGCAGCAGAACACCCGGCAGGCGTGAACAACACGTACTTCATCTCGAGCACACGGTACTATGGCTGGAAAGAGGTCGGCGAGGTAACAGCCCGTGCCATGGGAAAAAAGGCGCTCAGGCTGCGCGTCCCGGTCTCACTGGTGTATGCCATTGCGGTACTTTCTGAAGCGTATTCCGTTGTCTCACGGCAGCCGGTCCTCCTGAACTACGACAAGGCAAAGGATATCGTTCAGGACGCGTGGACCTGCAGTATAGCCAAAGCACAACGTGAGCTCGGGTATTCGGAACAGCGGACACTCGAACAGGGAATCCGGGAAACTGTCGCCTGGTATCGTGAGCACGGCTGGTTGAAGTAAAGTGCTCATTGGCCTGAGGGAATCTGATTCTGTCTGATCTGGAATGGCCCCCGGAAAAGATCAAAGATTCTTCTTGCATCTTATTGAAAATAGCAGTATCTTGTTTATGCAATCAACAGTACGCCGTTGAGTTGCTTTTAAGATGATGCTGTTGTAACGTTTGTACCTTTAGAGTCGAGCGGTACCAGCAATTCAAGATCGCAAGTAATGGTGAAGTTGTGAATGCCATTCTTGCGATTTTTCGTTTTAGAACCATAACAAGCTGGTGTACACTCCTCTCAGGTTATTGGGAGAATTTATTTCATGAAAGGATTTGTTCCATGGAAAAAGGAACAGTCAAGTGGTTCGATAGAGCCAAAGGTTACGGCTTTATCTCACGTCAGGGCGGGGAAGATGTCTTCGTCCATTTTCGTTCAATCTCCGGCGACGGATACAAAAGTCTGAACGAAGGCGATAACGTGGAGTTTGATGTTGAACGCGGTCCGAAAGGAATGCAGGCCGCAAACGTCTCCATCGTCTGAACGGATCGTCAGTACCACAAACGAAAATCCCGCCCTAAGGGCGGGATTTTTTGTTTCCGGGATACCATCTCTCAAATCGCTTCCGGAAATATGGAGCGCCGCGGATTAATCAACCACGCGGACGTACTCGAAGGTGCTGGTTTCTGCTTCCTTCCCGTCCTTGCTCATCGTCCATACCTGCGTAAAGTGATTTTTGTCCTTAAACCTAACGACCAGCTTCGACATGTGCATGTCTTTTGGACTGGCGAGATTTGTCGCATCGATAAACTTAAAGACGATTTCGTTTCCGCCTGCTGAACTCTTCTCTGCCCGCATCCTCGGCTGATTTCCCGCCGAACAGTAATGGGTCATCATGAGCTTCGTGCCATTGAGATGATACATCGTGATCATGGCATCCACGTGTTCATAGCTGTTCAACGTTTCCATGAGCGCGCTCCCCGATGATACCAGCTTGTACGAAACGTTCACCGGCTTTCCGTCATCGGTTTTTCCTTCCCAGTTTCCCACGAGTGATTTCAGCCTGTCGAATTGAGGTGTTGTTGCAGTCTGTGGACTGTCGCCGGCCACTGCGTATCCCGCTATGAAGATTGCACAGGCAATACTGATGAAGGATTTCATTGTATGTCTCCTCATTCCTGATAAAAAGTTTCAGAGTCTCTTCGAGTATACTGATATTCCAGGAATCTTTCAAAATCGAGATTGGGTACAATGCAACGTGATCAGGAGTGTTTCCGGATGAATGGGTCTGTGCGGGATTGATTTTCTGCGGGAATTTGGTATAATACGGCAACTTCAATCCGCGAGATGCCCAGCAATAGCCATACGACGTTGAAGGTTTCAACTCCGGGACGCGTCTGTCTCTTCGGCGAGCATCAGGATTATCTCGACCTGCCGGTTATCTCCTGTGCTATCTCGCTCCGTCTCACAATCGTATCCCACATGATCAACGATTGCCGGGTCATCGTCCACACGCCCGACACGGGAGGGACATTCTCCATTCCTCTCGACAGGCCGGTTGATATGGAACGCGACCGGGATTTTTTCCGGAGCGGCATCAAGGTCATGCAGAATCTCGGCATGACTTTTTCACACGGATTCGAATGTACCATCCACGGCACAATCCCCATCAGCGCGGGCACGTCGAGCTCATCGGCAATGCTGGTCTCCTGGATGAACCTCCTCGGACGTCTCAGTGACGAGGAAAAAATTCTCACCCCGCAGGAGCTTGCAGTCACTGCACACGCCGCGGAAGTCGTGGAATTCCATGGCCCCGGGGGAAAAATGGATCAGTATGCCACGGCATTCGGCGGAGTTCTCTATCAGAGCTTTTTTCCTCACGATCAGATAACCGAACTGCACCCCGTTCTCGGGACATTCGTTCTCGGGGATTCCCTTCAGCCGAAGGATACGAAATCCATCCTCTCCCGCGTCAAGAACCGGGTCCTCGACATTGTCAATCGCATCCGGAGAATCTACCCGGCATTTTCGCTCCAGACCATCCGGATTGAGGATCTGCCGCAGTACACCGGTACGCTCGAACAAGAAGAACTCGAACTTCTCAACGGTACAGTTCGCAACCGGGACTTCACGCGCGAAGGATTTGTTCTCCTTCAGAATAAGAATCCCGATCCTCATAAACTCGGCTCGCTTCTGAGCGCGCAAGAAGAGATCCTCCGTGATATTCTCTGCATTTCCACGCCGAAGATCGACCGGATGGTGGATGCGGCGCTGGGAGCCGGGGCGTTCGGCGGGAAGATCAATGGCTCGGGAGGAGGCGGATGCATGTTCGCCTATGCACCCGAAGAACCGGAGAGAATCGCGGAAGCGATCCAATCGGCGGGAGGTCGGGCGTACCTCGTTCATCCCGATGAGGGATCAAGACTTGAACCGGTAACATGAGAATGTCCTCTCCATCTCCTCATTGAAATTCAATCATGCCTCCAGAACTTCTCAGGCGTATCGGGTATTTGGCACTCCTCCTGCCGGTCATCCTTCTCTGTTCTTCCGTATCCCGCTCTTCAGAAAAAACGCATACGTTTGAGTTGGGGAAGAGTGATTTTCTCCTGGACGGGAAACCGTTCCAGATACTTTCCGGTGAAATGCACTATGCGCGCATTCCGCGCGAATACTGGAGAGAACGGCTGAAGATGGCGCGGGCAATGGGCCTCAACACCATTTCAACATATATTTTCTGGAATTATCACGAGCGCGAGAAGGGAACATTCGATTTTACAACGGAGAGCAGAAACGTAGCCGAATTCGTCCGGCTTGCACAGGAAGAAGGCTTGTTGGTAATTATCAGGCCGGGACCGTACGTCTGTGCGGAATGGGATTTCGGCGGAATCCCGTGGTGGCTGCTCAAGGGAAACACCGTCAAGGTGAGATCCCGCGACCCCCGATTTCTTGCCGCCAGCAAAACCTATCTCACCCGGCTTGGCGAAGAACTTGCTCCGCTACAGATATCCCGCGGCGGACCAATCATCATGGTGCAGGTCGAGAACGAGTATGGTTCTTACGGAAACGATACGGTATACCTCAACGCAATTCGTGATGATCTCCGGAATGCGGGTTTCACCGTTCCTTTCTATACGGCCGACGGCCCGGGCCAATGCAGGAACGGGCACATTGCCGGTGTCCTTCCCGCCATCAACGGGGACGAGATTCCACAATCGATCCGCGACACGGTGAACGAATGGAACGACGGAAGGGGACCGTATTTCAGTCCGGAATTCTACCCCGGCTGGCTCGATCACTGGGGAGAAGAGCATTCTGTTCTTACGGTGAATGAATTCATCGGAAAATACGATACGCTCCTGCGCAGCGGAATCTCCGTCAGTCTCTATATGTTTCACGGCGGAACGAATTTCGGATTTACAAGCGGTGCAAATTATGGAGGTCACTATCAGCCTCAGCCTACGAGCTATGATTACGATGCACCTCTCGACGAGGCAGGCAGGCCGACCCCGAAATATCTCCGGCTCCGTGAAGTCCTGAAAAATTATCAGTTTGAGTCGGCCCCGCTCCCCGATATTCCTCCGACGCCTCGGGTAATGGAGATCCCCACTATCAAACTGCAAGATGCGTGCACGATTTTTGACACTCTTCCAAAACCGATCCACTCCGTGGGCACTCTCCCGATGGAAGAAATCGGACAGGAATCGGGATACATTCTCTATCGAACGCAGATCAGCGGCCGCGGCCCCGACACGCTCATCGTAAACGGTATCCGGGATTATGCCGTCGTTATGGTTGACCATAAAAGGGTCGGATCTCTCGACCGTCGGCATAAGCAGAAGCGGATCACCTTTTCACTCTCGTCAGATCATGCAGAGCTCGATCTTCTTGTTGAGGCAAACGGGAAGATCAACTACGGACGTGAACTCTTGGAAAACAACAAGGGAATCATCGGTAACGTCGTACTGAATCGAACCCCACTCAAGGAGTGGGATATGGTTCCTCTGCCGATGGACAATCCTTCAACCCAATCCTTTTTCCACCGGGACATCGGAAATCTCCCGGCATTCTACCGGGGAACATTTGTCTGCGACAGTGCGGCAGACACGTTTCTTGATCTCCGCGGCTGGACGAAAGGTGCTGTCTGGATCAACGGTCACAATCTTGGACGATACTGGTATATCGGTCCGCAGCAAACTCTTTACTGCCCCGGTGTGTGGTTGAGAAAAGGCAGGAATGAACTGATCGTCTTCGAGATGGAAAAGAGCACAACGAGGACCATCACCGGTTTGAAAGAACCGACTCTCAACTCGCTATATCCGGATTTGCTGGCGCCTCCTCTGCCCAAACGACCGCAGGGGAAGATCGAATTGTCGAACTCTGATGAAATTGCATCGGGTTCATTCGCGCTGGGTGATTCCGCACAGGGCTTCCGTTTCAACACTCGATCTGCCCGGTACGTCTGCCTGGAATCCTTATCATCACTTCATAACGACCCGTTCGCATCAATAGCGGAGTTGTATCTTCTCGATGAACACGGAAAGAAACTCGACCGATCACGCTGGAAGATCTATTTCGTGGACAGCGAAGAGCTCCACGCCGAAGATGGTCGAGCAGAAAACGTCATGGACGATGATCCCGAAACACTATGGCACACACAATGGGGAGCGGCACAGCCGCCCCATCCACATCAGATTGCCATTGATCTGGGATCCGTCGAGAGGATTGGCGGATTTGTGTACCAGCCCCGGATCGGAAGCTCGCCCGGAAAGATCAAGGATTTCATGTTCTATGCACGCCTCAAGGAATTTCCTATTCAGCACTGAGCAAAAGGAGTTTCCCACATGATGTTCAGGAATTATCACTTCGAAATGATATTCGGCATGCTCCTGGCGTTTTCTGTTACCGGTCTTTCAGCCGCAACGGAACGCCTGGTGCTTCAAAACGATCGGGTTTCTCTCAATGTGATCGTTCAAAAGGATCAGCTACTGGGTGATGAACTCCGCACTGTCCCGTCGTGGTCAGAAGAGTTCGGGGTGAAGAAACAGCCGGCCATTGCGACCGATGCAGATTTTGCAATTGATGTGATGTACACCGACTGGCAGGCCCCGGGAAAAGTAAACAATGCGGAAAATCCTGTCCTCTTCACAAAAAAGGATTTCCAGCTTGTTGATCACAGATTACGTGATTCGGGAAGTGTCAGCGAACTGGTTCTCTTTCTGAAGGGAAGAGAAAATCCGATAGATCTTCGCATCACGTACCGGTTGAAGAAGGGCGAGTTCTTCGTCCGCAGGAACATCGCCGTGATGGATACAGCATTCGGGCATCACTTTCTCCGGTGGATGTGGACCCGGAGCGGGTATGTGAATGGCGTAAAATCCATTCTGAAATCGGGAGGATTCGGACAACCGGTTGCGCTTCTTCTTGAACACGGAGGTGCATTTTTCGGGCTCGAGTATCCAACCGCTGAAAATTCAATCACAGCTCTCGGCCGCGGTGAAGAAGTCCTGAAATGTGGCCAGGAATTTGGAGAACAGATTTCAGGTACATGGCTGGAGAGTGAATGGGTGGTGGAAGGCATCACTCCGGACACCTACGTAAAAAACTGGTTTTTCAAATATGTCGATGCGATCCGGGTTGCACCGCTCCGACCGTACACGCTCTATAATAGCTGGTATGATTTGCGTTCACCGGAATATCCCAAAGTTCCGCAGGATCACTGGATGAGTGAAGAATCGGCTCTCGGGATGGCAAAGCTCCTGCGCGAAAACATGATCGAAAAGCACGACATCCGTCTGGATGCGTTTGTCCTGGACGACGGGTGGGATGTCTACGAAAGCGACTGGCTTCTGCGGCAGGCGCAATGGCCCCGCGGCCTCCTTCCGCTTGCCGACGAGCTGAAGAAAACCAACACAACGCTCGGCCTCTGGATGGGACCCACCGGCGGATATTCTTTCCGTATGCGGAGAATCAACTGGATGAAGGATCACGGGTATGAAGTAGTCGGCACAACGCGGGACAATACGATGCTCTGTCTTGCCGGAACGAAATACAGCCAGCTCTTCCGGCAACGCATCTCCGATTTTGTGAAGAACGACGGTGTGGGATATTTCAAATGGGACGGGATTCAGTTCTCCTGCAGTGAGCCCGACCACGGGCATCCGATCGATATCTATTCGCGGAGGGCCGTCATGCAATCGGTTATCGAGAAGTGTGAAACGGTGCGCAGGGAAAATCCGGATGTGTTTCTCAATATCACCTCGGGAACATGGCTCAGCCCCTGGTGGGTGAAATATGCCAATACCATCTGGATGCAGGGGGCGGACTACGGATTCTCCGATGTCCCGTCGATAAGCCAGCGCGACGCGGCGATTACCTACCGGGATTTCATTTTGTATGACGATTTCAAGAACCTCGATCTCTGGTTTCCGATACAGAACCTCATGACACACGGCATCATCAAAGGGAAGCTGGAATCGACCGGAAGCTATGACGAACCACTCGACAAGTTTACCGATGATGCGCTCCTCTACTGCGCACGCGGTGTCACGATGTTCGAATTGTATATTTCGCCCGACATTCTCAGCGAAGGAGAGTGGAACTCTCTCGCCGCCTCGCTCAGCTGGGCGAGGGACAGATTTCCTGTCCTCTCAACTACCTGGATGGTCGGCGGGAATCCCATGAAGCGGGAGACGTATGGGTATGTCCATTTCCGGGACGACCGCGGAATTATTGCCGTCCGGAACCCGTTTATGAATGCTGCTTCACTCCCGGTCAGGCTCTCGGTCGAGCAGGGACTCGACCCGAAAGCGACCTCGCTTGTCCTGGAAGAGGAATATCCGGTACACAGGATTTTGCCGCAGCTGTATCGGGCAGGCGAGAACATTTCGATCCCGCTTGAAGGGTATGAGACCGCGGTGTACGAGCTGTATCCGGTATCAGCTGCAACAGTACCGCTCGTCGCGGGAGGAAGGTTCGACGTCGTATCCGACACCGGGGTGCACTACGCGATCCGGTATTCTGCAGGCTCGGGAGACGTCAGAATTCTCAATCCCTCCATCATTCAAAGTGCAACGCTCGACGGTAGATCCATCAACCCGAAATCGTTCTCATTCCCGCCGCCGCCCGGTGAATCAAGCAGTCTGATAAAACACCGCATTCATGCGGACCCAAAATCGTCATCGCAGATTCAGCTGTCATTGAATATCACTGGAACAGTTTCGGCCGGCGAGGTTGCGCTCCTCCTCACACCTGATTCGGCACAAGAACAAAAATCTCCGCCCGCCGTATCAGCAATGGTCGACAGCCAACCTGCACGAGTGGAGGCGGAAAATCAGGAGGGAATCTCACAGTGGTATCACATTCCGGTGGAGTCCGGAAAGCACACTATTGTGGCCGATGTCCATCCCGGGAAGAACGAAACTCTCTGGAAGGGAACCGCCGCAGCGTGGTTGGTCGCCCAGGAAACGCACCCGACAAGAGAAATATCCTTTGTTCTCAAGAATGCGTGTCGTCCGGTTCCGATGCCGCCTCACCCGTGGAACACCGGTGAATCGCGGGTGAATCTGATGATCGGAAGTGTACACCTTTCCTCTCAGAAATGAGCCGGGAAACAATGGTCCGATAAGAGCTGAACGAAAATTACCATGAGAAATTTACTCCTGTGTTTGGTCATCATACTTCTTTTTGTCGGGAACGGCTGCCGGCCTTCCGGCTCGCCGCATGCCGCTATCAAGATCGGCTTCCTCGTCAAACAGCCCGACGAGCCGTGGTTCCAGAATGAATGGAAGTTTGCACAGCAGTGTGCCGACTCGTTCGGCTTCACACTCATCAAACTCGGAGTTCCTGATGGTGAGAAGACACTCGCCGCTATCGATAATCTTGCCGCTCAGAATGCGCAGGGCTTTGTCATCTGTACCCCGGATGTTCGGCTTGGTCCGGCAATCATGGCAAAAGCAAATACACTTGGTCTCAAGGTGATCAGCGTCGACGACCGGTTCGTCGGAGGCGACGGAAAGTTCATGACCGATGTTCATCATCTCGGAATCTCCGCATCTGATATCGGAAGGTCAGTCGGCAATGCGCTTTGGGAGGAAATGAAAAGACGTAACTGGCGGCCGGAAGAAACAGCCCTGTGCGCAGTCACATGGGAAGAATTGCAGACCGCGAGGGAGCGGACGGATGGTGCAATCGGAGCGCTCGTGGGCGCGGGGTTTCCCGCAAGCAAGGTCTTCAAGGCGCCTCAAAAAGTGGCGGACATTCCCGGGGCATTCGACGCAACGAATATCCTCCTGACCCAGCATCAGGACGTGAAGCAATGGCTGGTCTGCGGAAACAACGACAATGCAGTTCTCGGTGCAGTCCGCGCCATGGAAGGGCGCGGATTCACTGCCGCGACCACGATCGGTGTTGGTATTAACGGTACCGATTGTATCGTCGAGTTTGAAAAAGAGAATCCTACCGGGTTCTTCGCATCAATTCTCCTCTCACCGCGCCGCCACGGATTCGAAACATCAGAGATGCTCTATCGATGGGTGAAGGATGGATCTGAGCCGCGGAAGGAAACGTACACGACGGGAATTCTGATCACGAGGGAGAATTTCCGGCAGGTCCTTAAAGAGCAGGGAATGCGTTGATGTCTGCGGTCCGGACAATACACCCATTCGGAAGGAACACCGGAATGGTCGCGGTATTTTTCATCCTTTTTATAGTCGTATCTCTCGTTGTTCCGAATTTCTTCAGTGCGCTGAATGTCGAAGGACTTGCCCTTTCGGTTGCGACCGTTGGGATCATCGCATCCACGATGCTCTTCTGCCTCGCGGCCGGAGACTTCGATCTGTCTGTCGGGTCGATCGTGGCGTGCAGCGGTGTGATTGCCGCTGTTGTCATCAATGGTACGGGAAGCGTGGTCGTGGGGATCGCTGCCGGAATTCTCGCCGGCGGGGTGGTCGGGTTCGCGAACGGCGTTATTATTGCGCGGTTCGGCATTAACGCTCTCATCACCACACTGGCATCGATGGAAATTACCCGGGGTATATCCTATATCGCATCCGACGGAAAAGCGGTGGGCATACGCGATGAGGCATTCTTCACGCTCGGGATTTCGACGCTCCTTTCCGTTCCTCTTCCGGTATGGTTCATGATCGCCAGCTTCATCCTATTTGGCACCGTGCTGAACCAAACGACGTTCGGCCGGCACGCGCTTGCTATCGGAGGGAACAAGGAAGCCGCCCGGCTTGCGGGCGTGCCGGTCGTTGCAACGAAGATCGCAATCTTCTCGATACAGGGAATGGTCGCAGGATTTGCCGGTGTTATTCTCGCATCGCGGATGACGAGCGGACAGCCGGCCGCAGCCCAGGGGCTTGAATTGCAGGTCATCTCGGCCTGTGTGCTCGGCGGCGTCTCGCTCACCGGCGGCATCGGTTCGATGAGCGGAGTCATCGTCGGCGTACTCATCACCGGAACCGTACAAAACGCGATGAATCTCCTGAACATCGAGATCTTCTACCAGTACGTCGTCAGCGGGGCGATTCTCCTGGCTGCCGTGATGCTGGATCGCACGCGGTGGCGCCGGTCCTGATTATTTGAGATTCAACACTCTCCTCCGTATCTTCTGATATCATAGCGCTGCACCGAATCTCCGTCCTTCATCGCGTTCTTCATTCCATCAGATACTTCTGTCGGCAGATTCTCTGAATTAATTTCGGAAGGAATACCATGAACAGACTCTGTGTCTTCATCGCGTTCGTTGCAGTAATTTTAACGGGAGAATGTTTTTGCCAGGAATCAGCAAAGACAGTCTCACTCCCTTCTCCCGATACTTCAGGCGGGAAACCGCTCATGCAGGTCCTCAAAATGCGGCGGACGTCACGGTCATTCAGCGAGAACAAGATTTCACAGCAGAGCTTGTCAAACCTCCTCTGGGCAGCCTTCGGCATTAACCGCAACGATGGTCATCGCACGGCACCTTCAGCCATGAACTGGCAGGAAATAGATCTCTACGTCGTGACCGGCGAAGGGTATTCTCTGTATGATGCCCGCACGAACACACTCCGCGTGCTCTCACCTGCAGACATACGCGGAAAAACCGGGATGCAGGATTTTGTGAAGTCTGCTCCGCTGACGATCGTGTACGTTGCAAATCTCTCAAAGACGAACCGCGCCGGTGGCGATGATCAGCTTCTCTATATGGGAGCCGATTGCGGTTTCATCGGAGAAAACGTTTACCTCTACTGTGCATCGGAAGGACTTGCGTGCGTGGTTCGCGGCTCCATCGACAGGCAGGCACTCAGCGCCGAGATGGGATTAACGAGCGACCAGAGAATTCTGCTTGCGCAAACTGTGGGATATCCGAAATAGGAGCATGAAGATTGTTGCAGGCAGGAGGTTGGAAACACACACGCCGGGATCCCGCAGAGGAAGGGAATCCCGGCGCGTAATTCTCGCCCCACTATTCAGGAGACCAGCAGTCCTTCGATTTCGCTGAGAAGCTGATCGGTCTCAAAGAGGTTTTGCCGAATCGATCCGGACGGGCAGGTTGCAACACATGTTCCGCATCCCTTGCACAGAGCTTCCTGGATCACGGCGACCTTCTTTTCCTCATCGAACGTAATAGCGCCGTAGGGGCAAACCGAGAGACAGAACTTGCATCCGCCGCAGTAACGGTCCTCGATATAGGCGGTGTTCGGCTCCATTTCGACGTGTCCCACATCGATAAGCGCCAGCGCTTCGGCCGCAGCGGCACCTGCCTGCGCAACGGTATCAGGAATATCCTTCGGGCCCTGACAGCAGCCGGCAATGAACACACCGTCAGTAAACGTGCTCACCGGGGCAAGCTTCGGGTGTCGTTCGAGGAAGAATCCCTCTGTCGAGCAGGAGATGTTGAACATTCTGCGTATCTGCTGTGCGTCGGCTTTGGGCTCGATACCGACCGCGAGGACAACCATATCTACCGGAACCCTGCGCACCACCCCGATCATCGTATCTTCAACGCGGATGATGAGTTTTCCTTCTTCATCGTCGGTGACAGCCCAATCGGTCACTTCCGCCACACGTCCCCGGATAAAATGGACATCCTCCCGGAGAAGTCGATCATAGAACTCCTCATAACCTTTCCCGGGCGTCCGCATATCGATGTAAAAATTATAGACCTCTGCCTGGGTGTGTTCGCGTATCAGGTGGGCGAGTTTCAAAGAGTACATGCAGCAAACCCGCGAGCACCATTTATGCGTCTTGTCGTCACGTGAACCGACGCAGTGAATGATGCCGACCGTTTTGGGATGCTTGCCGTCACGCGTGATGATCTCGCCGCCCGTCGGTCCGGAGGCATTGACCAGCCGTTCCATTTCCAGCGACGTATAGACGTTCTTATATCTTCCATAACCGTAGTATGGAGTCTTTGCGGCATCGAATGCCTGGAACCCGGTAGCGAGTATTACGGTTCCGACATCGATCTCTTCGATTTTCTCTTTTTGTTTGAGATCGATGGCGCCCCGGTCGCATGCTTCGACGCAGGTCTTCTTGCACTTTCCGGATTTGAAGTCGATGCAGGTTTCCGGATCGATGAGAACGATCTGCGGCGTTGCCTGCGGGAATGGTATGTAGACGGGCTTTCTCTTGCTCAGCCCGAGATTAAACTCGTCGTCATACTTTCCTTCTTTATAGATGCATTTTTCCACACAATCCATGCATCCGACACAAAGCTCTTCGTTCACATAACGCGGTTTCCGCTTGACCGTCACTTTGTAGTTGCCGACAAAGCCGCTCACGGCGGTCACTTCGGAATAGGTCCAGAGTGTAATGTTCGGATGGTTGCGGACTGACGACATTTTCGGCGTCAGGATACACGCGGCGCAATCCATCGTGGGAAAGGTCTTGTCAAATTTTGCCATGTGCCCGCCGATCGTGGGCTCGCGCTCGACGAGATAGACTTTCTTTCCCGCATTTGCCAGCGTCAGGGCGGCATGAATTCCGGCGATACCCCCTCCCACCACGAGTGCATCCGGATGTACCGGCACCCGCTTCGATTCGAGACCCCTGTGATGGCTCACTCTTCTGATGGCAGCCCGGGCAAGATCCTTTGCCTTCTGTGTTGCCGCCGCGCGATCTTCATGGATCCAGGAAACGTGCTCGCGGATATTCACCATGTGGAAATAAAAGGGATTGAGCCCTCCTTTTTCCGTCGCATTCCGGAATGTGTGCTCATGGAGGAGCGGTGAGCACGACGCTACAACGATCCGGTTGAGGTGATGCTCCTTCATATCCGACTGGATCAACTCCTGACCCGGATCCGAGCACATATACTTATACTCGCGGGAGACGATCACATTCGGCAGTGTCGCCACATATTCGGCGACCTGCTTCACATCGACAATGTGCGCGATGTTATGTCCGCAGTGGCAAATGTAAAATCCGACCCTGATCTGTCCATTGGTATTAGGCATACGCCTCTTCTCCTCTCAAAATTTTGGAGACACACACGGGGGGAACCACCGACCGTTGAACGCCGAGATTCTTCTCACTGATCCCGAAGCTCATCCCCATCAGCTGGCTGAAGTAGATAACCGGAATTGCGGCACTTTCTCCGTACTCCCGTTCCATCTCGTCCTGGTAACATTCCAGATTGAACTGGCAAAGGGGACATGCGGTAATGAGGACATCGGCATTGCGCTTCTTCGCTTCCCGCAGAATATGGTAGTTCATCCGAAGGCCGACATCATGAATGGTATTCACGAGATTGCCGCCGCAGCATCGGGTCTTCAACGGCCAGTCGACCGGTTCTGCACCGATTGCCTTCACAACATCGTCCATACTTTTCGGATCTCGCGGATCATCGAACTGCGTGAACGGCCTCACCACCTGGCAGCCGTAATACGATGCCACACGGAGCTTTTTCAGGGGCTTGCGAACGGCAGACTTTATCCGTTCGAGGCCGACAGTATTGATCAGGATATCCAGGGGGTGCCGGATGGTCGCCTCCCCCGAGAACGTGAGCCCGGCCGAATGGAGCGCCTCGCCGATCATCTTTGCAGATACGGGGTCTTCCCTGAAGTGATGCTGTGCTTTGTTCAGGACAACATAACACGCGCTGCAGGGAGCAATGATCTGGACATCGGGTGATCCGTTCTGCTGTTCGGCAAGAGCGAGGTTGCGCGTGGCCAGCGCCGACGATTTGAATTCGTCGATCGACATATACGTCGTTGCACCGCAGCAATTCCAGTCCTGCAGTTCCTGAAACTCGACGCCGACAGCAGAGAGAACCTTCAGAAGCGATTCTTCGTACCCCTTGCCGCTTGATTTCAACGCACAGCCCGAATAATAGATGTATTTCATGACGGCACCTCCCGGCGGCGATCCGCCGTTTCAAGGATTTTGCGCAATCCTGCTTTTTCCTTCACCCCTTTTTCAAAGAGCGTCAGGCGCCCCCGCTTGAACAGGCGCAGAGCGAGACCAATCTGGCCGAGGGAGCGAAGGGGATTTGTCGCAAGATAATATCTCATCATGAGGTAGACTTCGCTCAGTCTTCCGCGACTTCTGACCTGATCATAAAACGTGCGCGCAAGGACCGGGATGGAGAATCTCTTCGGATAAAACCCGTGCGTGATGGCTTCCCGCTTCAGGGCATACATCACCTCCGTAATCCTGATACCCTTCGGGCACTCCACGGTACACGAATAGCACGATGCGCAGAGCCAGATAGTCTGGTTTGTGAGCACTTCCTCGCGGAATCCCGCACGAACCATTGCGATGATTTTTCGGGGAGTGAAGTCCATATAGGTGCTTAACGGGCACGTTGCGCTGCACGTTCCGCACTGAATGCATGCCATCAGGGTACCGTTCGACACGCGGTGCGAGATGGTTTCCCCGAAACTTCTGTCGAGCTCCGACTCAAATTTAATTTTCTGGCCGGCTTGTTCGCTGAACGGATCTTTCATGACATAACCTCATCCATGTTGTGAATTATTTCCTGTTCATCATTCCCGCATGATCTGCTGCAGCACGGTGCCCGAGGAATCACGGACAAAGATTTCGAGCGGAATCCTTCCGAGCGTATGGGTAGCACAGCCGAAACAGGGATCGAACGCCCGGAACGCCATCTCAATCCTGTTCAACACTCCTTCGTTGACTTCCACACCTTTTCGGATCAGTCCCTGTGCGGCTTTCTTGATCGACATGGAGATCGCTGCGTGATTATTGGTTGTGCCGACGATGAGATTTACCTTTCTCACCAGCCCCCGTTCATCGGTGGCATAATGGTGCGTGAGTGTTCCGCGCGGTGCTTCGACAATCCCGACACCTTCCGTCGGAACGGCTGTCGGGATAGTCCGGATCTCTTTACCGGTAATTTCGGGATCCCGGACGAGCTCGAGAGCCCGTTCCGCTGCATAGAGGAGCTCGATCACGCGCGCCCAGTGCGTTGCCAGTGTGGCATGCACCGGTTTTCCTCCCAGCGTGCTGAACATCCTCTCGTACTCCTTCTGCGCCAGAGGTGTCGAAAGACCCTCGCAGGCATTCAGCCGGGACAGCGGTGTTGCGCGATAGACCCCGCTGTCGGAACCTTCGGAAAACCCCTTCCAGCCGATCTTCTTCAGGTAGGGGAATTTGAGATACGTCCAGGGTTCCACATGTTCCGCCACATACTCGAGGTATGAATCCGGAGTATAGAGGGCAATCTCCTTTCCTTCAGTATCCACTACACGGACTTTTCCATCATAAAAATTCAGGCGCTTATTCTGATCCACCAACCCCATCGAATGGATCTTCTGTTTGTAGTCGTTGCCGGTAATCAGGTCGAGATACGCCTTGTTCTTCAGGACGATATCATCAAACACCTTAATCGTAAACTTTGCGAACTCGACCATCTCCAGAATCCGGCCCTCAACCGATTTTCGTTCATCCTCGGTGAGGCCTTTCGATACCCCGCCCGGAATCGAGGTTACCTGGTGCACCTTCTTGCCGCCGAGCAACTCCATAATGGCAGAATGGTGCGCTCTCATCCGGATGACCTTCTTCCCCACTTCGACGCCGACTTTGCCGATGACGCCGAGAATATTCCTTTGAGCCGCAGGAGCGTCCGGACCAAGAATGAAATCGGGTCCGCCGAGCGCATAGAAGTGGAGCGTATGGTCTCCCGCGAAGAAGACATGATAGAGAAGCTCCCGCAATTTTCGGGCGGTCGGCGGCGGCTCAACATGATACACCGCATCGCATGCTTTGACGGATGCAATGTGGTGAGCTTCCGGGCAGACGCCGCAGAGCCGGGTGGTAATGCGCGGCATTTCTTCCACTGGGCGCCCGACGCAAAATTGCTCGAATCCGCGGAGCTCCGGGATCACGAAATAACAGTTCTCAACCTCGCCGTCATCGCTAAGAAAAATATCTATTTTGCCGTGACCTTCGAGACGGGTCACCGGATCGATCGCGATATGCTTCATACTCTCACCCTCCTCAACAATGAATGCGGAAGACTGAACCGATAAAATGTCCCTATAGGATCGGCAATCTGGCCGACAATCTGCTCAATTTCTGCGGGATCCTGAGAATCAATAACCGAGCTGAGCGCGCTCAGCATCTTTGCTCCCTGGTCGACCGTATTCGGCGGCAGGCCGTAGCAGCCCCGACAGGGAAGGTTGGCTTTCATACAGAGACCGCCGCATCCGTTCCGTGTGGCAGGACCCATGCAGATAATCCCCTGATCCAGGAGACACTCGTCGGGATTCGGGATGATCTCATGCGGACGGTAAAAGCGAGTGATCTTCTTTTCCTTCCGGACCCGGGGACATTCGTCGCAGCAGGTCTTGTCTCCCGCACCAAGTACTGTTCCGGGAGGAGGCAGCGGTTTTCCTTCGATGATCACATTCATGACAGCGGCAATCTGAACAGATTGCGGTGGACAGCCGGGAATGTAATAATCGACGGGGACCACCTGATCGAGCGCCCGGACTTCATCCAGGAATTCCGGTATCTCGATCGTTCCCTCGGCCACCCGTGTCTCGGGCTGAGGGAGAATCTTCTTCTCGTTCACCGTTGACGGCGAGTCGATATAATTTGCCCGGAAGATCGCCTCCTTTGTGGTCAGATTTGCCAGACCCGGAATGCATCCCTCCTGCGCGCAGGACCCGAACGCCACGAGAACCTTGGATTTTTTTCGGAGCAACTTTGCAAGCCGCTCATTCTCTGCCGTGCGGATCGAGCCGTTAAACAGGCAGAGATCTATGTCGCCGTCATTCATGCGTTCGACATCCGCATACTTGAAATCCATTGCGCACGGCCAGAGGACAATCTCGAAGTGTGCCGCCACGTCCAGGATTTTCTCTTCGATATCGAGTACAGCGACCTCGCAGCCGCCGCAGCTCGCGGCCCAGTAGAGTGCTAATTTAGGCTTTGCCATAGAGGTTGTTCCTTTCATCATTCATCAAAATTGCGCATGCTCGGGTTTTCCTTTCGTCCGATCACGATGCGGAAACCGCAGCCGGCTTCTCGACGCCGGCGTTGGGGTGAGGGAGGCCGTTACGGCGGAGCGGACCGAGTGAACGGATTTGCTCGGTAAATTCCTTCGCGACCCGGGCAAATTTTTCACCTTCGGACGCGGAGATCCACTCGAGCCGGACTCGTTGTTCTTCGATGCCAAATGCCTTCAGTACCGGTTTCAGCATCGCCATACGTCTCAGGATCTTGTAATTCCCTTCGGCATAATGACAGTCGCCCGGATGGCATCCGCCGATCAGCACACCGTCGGCACCGAGGGAGAGTGCCTTCATGATGAATGTGGGATCGACACGGCCGCTGCACATCACACGGACGATTCGAATGTTCGGTGGTGATTTGATGCGTGAGACGCCTGCCAGGTCGGCGCCGGAATAAGAGCACCAGTTGCAGAAAAACGCGACGATTCGTGGTTCAAACGCCATACGGTATTCCTCTCTTTGCATCAGTTCATAATGGTTGAACTTGCTGCCTCTTACCAACATCGGCTTTCATCGAAGGAACAAACGGAAGATCGTGCACCGGTTTCACCTTCGACGATCGTAACTTCAGGTCAGGAATCCTGGATCGGATAAATTCGAGAGCCAGCAGGACAATTTCGGGAATTGCCCTGCGAAGGTCGGGCGTACACCCCTCATGAAAAGTCTCCGTGTCGACCGCATTGATTCCAAACAATGTAATCTTGTCCGGAATGTGCGCGCCGGCTGACTTGCGCAAGAGCAATGCAGTCTGGAGATTAATGGTGTGCACTGAGAAAGGCCGACCGGGTGCTAAATTTTTCGACACCGTCGGTGGTGAAGAATTATACAATGGAGAGGTGCAGACCCCGCCTCCATGTATCGCGCCGTTTTTCACGGCGTCGATTATGACGGCTTCGTCAGCATTCTCTACTGCTTCTATGACATCGAGACTGTCACCAGTGACTTCTCTGATGGTAACGCGACAGTCTCTGATCCTCCTCTTGAGTTCCTTCGCAACACATATGCCAACGCCGTCATCAGTAAGATAGGTGTTTCCCAACCCTACTACTGTAAGGCGTCTCATTTTCGGAACCTCTGGTCACCGGGTCACCGCACACGTGACGATTATCCAACTTTATCCGTCTGCAATAATCCGATTTCCGTATATACGAATTCTCACCTCGCTTCATTTCAAGGTGGCCGAAAGCCACTTCAGCGGGGATAGAGATTTCCGTCCATTACGTTCGTCAATAAATGTGCCACGAAAGAGACCGAATTACGCTACTTTTCATGCGAGAAGAAAAATATTGGCAGGGTGATTTATCAGGAGTGAGATTCAGACGGGATCACATTTCCGTATCGGGCACACTTCACACAACACGATAAAGAGTACGACAGAATTCGGCAGGAGATACGTATCAAAAGGAATACCAAATCAACAAAACTCGGGACGATAATTCATTCATTGAAGGTTGAAATTGCAGGATTTGATATTGTTCTCATTTTACAGAAATGAAAGGCATTTGGTCTTCAATCTTCATAAATGAAAACATCTTAGCGACTGATGGCTACCGGTATCCGATCATCTGAGAGACTGCAAATGGCGTCTCTTTACGCTCCATGCGACTGAGCCCGGCAGCATTCATCCATGATCTCACTTCCTTCTCGGTATACGTATCACCGGCCGAAGTTCCGACAAGCATGTTGAGTGAAAAAAATGCTCCCACCGCGGGATGGATTCGCATTTCATCCATGATCCAGTCCTGAACAATTACTCGTCCGCCCGGATTCAATGCCTTTGCACATTTCCGGATCAGTGATTTGTTCTGAGCAGCAGAATTGCTGTGAATGACAGCCGAGAGAAACACCAGGTCATATCCCTTCGGGAGCGGATCAGCGGTATAATCGCCGGATGCAAGGTCGATCTTCTTTTCACAGTGACCTTCCTGAATGTACCGGCGTGTGATCGGCAAAACGGATGGAAGGTCGAAGACAGTCGCGAGAATTGAACGCCTGGCTCTGACAAATGCCATCGCAAACGTTCCCGGTCCCCCTCCGACATCCAGAACGCGGTGAACTCCGGTCAGGTCTATCATGCCGACAATTGCCGGGGCCTGGATCTTTGCCCGGTCGTGCATGGCCGCGATGAATGACTCGAGCCAGTCGGACGACCGCGGGATCGATGCACGTTTCCCGAGAACCGAACTTCCCTCCCGAACTGCATCCGTGAGCGTGCTCCAGCTGATCCAAAGATGTGCGGTGTGTGCCAGCCCCGCCAGATATTCTCCCGATCCACCCGCAAGGAGGCGCGAAGCAGCTTCGGAATTTGCAAACCCCTTCGTGTTTTTTTCCAACAACTGCATGACGACAAGCGCATTCAAGAGACGGTCCGTTGCACGGGGATTTGTGCCGATCTTTTCTGCAACCGCTGCAGAGGACATTCGACGTTTGCGAAGAGCGGTGAAGACCCCCAATTCAAATGCGGTAAGGAGAATGCGTGACTCCTGGAATCTGTACGCAATTGTACGAAGGTCATCGAACTGGAGCGTTTTGTGTGCGGGCATGGCTTAACTCATAATTTGATTTGAAGAACTGAATATCCGGATGCTGTTTGATCTCTCAAAATATACCAGTTCGATGCGTGAATATCCATCCGGAGCGAATTCCTGTTTGTTGTCAAAGCTTGACTGTAAATTTGGGGAAAATTCTGCTTGACATTCTGCCGGATGAACACTATATATACGCATCACCCATTCGACAGTTCCTTGGGCGGCTTATCACGGTTGCACATTCCCCCAACTTCAGAATTATGTCTATGCTCTTCCCTCAATCCCCGGGGACTCTCAAAATTGACCGGTGAGGGAGCGAATATTCCGGCCAGCCGGGTGAAATTCCGGTCAGATTGTTGAAGGAAGTTGATTCGATTGATGTTGACGGCCGGCACAAAAGTTGTTTATCCAAAGCTGTACATTCAGTTCAAATCAGTTTTTCAGGATTGATAAGTTTTTGAACACGGCGGCCCTCCATCAGAGACCTCCCGTCAGCAGTATCTTCTCTGTTCTACCAATTCACCGTTGATTCGTTAGAGGAATTCCAGTATCCTTTCGTTCCCCGCAAGTGCAGGAATGGAGGTATGGTGCGATCCGGGTCTCAGGTTATCGGGCAAACCGGACCAATGAAAGGCGATCTCATGTCAAAAATACTCCTGATCTATCCACCATCGCGGATACAATATCACCAGAGCTGTCCGATGGGCATCCAATTACTCGGCGCTGTGCTCCAGCGCGCGGGCCATGAGATAACCCTGCTCGACGCCAACGCCGAGAAACGAAAGCTGACGACACCGCAGATCGTCCAGGAAGCACTTCGGATGAAGCCCGACATTGTCGGGATCACGCTGCTCACACCGATGATCCGCGAGGCCTATGAACTTGCAAGACAGCTGAAAGCGCACAACTTCACGGTGCTGGGAGGCGGACCCCATGCGACTTTGATGCCGACGGAAGGACTGGATCACGGGTTCGACGCGGTTGTGATCGGCGAGGGTGAGAGCGTCATCGAGGAGGCGGTCGAAGCACTTCTCGGGCGGATTCCAAAACGAGACGTTGTCGGGTGGGCATTCAAGGATGAAGACGGAGCGACTGTCGTGACCGAACCCCGCCCGCTCATCCAGAATCTTGATCTCCTACCTCTTCCTGCGCGCCATCTCGTCGATCCCGCCCTGTACGGCGGCGAGGTATCCGGTGCGCTGCACTGCAATCTGTTCAGCTCCCGGGGATGTACTGCACGCTGCTCGTTCTGTTCCGGTCAACTCTTCGGGAAGAAGTTCCGGTTCAGATCCGCAGGAAACATTCTGGACGAGGTCGAGGTTCTGCAGAAGGAATACGGAACCAGGGAATTTCATTTTGTGGATGATGCGATGACACTGCATCGGAAGCGGCTTGCTGAGTTTTGCCGGGGTATCGCCGACCGGAAAATGAATTTCCGTTGGACGATCATGACGCGCATCGACGCCGTCAACGAGGAATTTCTCCGGATGATCCGGGAAGCCGGCTGCTATCAGATCGATTTTGGCGTCGAGAGCGGTGATCCGGTAACGCTCCGCCGGATTCATAAACCCCACACTGTCGACATGGTGAAAAAAGTCATCCCGCTGACCGCCAAAATGGGAATCGACCCGTACGTCTTCTTCATCCTCGGATTCCCGTGGGAAGATGCCGCTTCACTCGACAACACACTTTCCCTGATGAAAGAGATCGCCCCGCATGTGGCAAATTTCCATCCCGCCGTTGCGTCGATCCTCATCCCCTTCCCCGGAACCGAGATTTACGAGCAGTTCAAGGATGAGTATGGATTCCAGAACTGGTGGCTGTCTGATAAACGCAATTATGATGAGATGATTCCCGACCGAAAATCATATTATGAGTCAAAAATCTTTCATCTGGGGAATATTCTCAAAGCAGATTTCTTCCGGTATGACGAATCGGTACGGAAGAAAATCTACGAGATTTTTGAATTCATGCACTTCCACAATCTCTCAAAGAACACGTCGCTTTTCTCCCGCCTCCAGAGACGCCTCCTGATGGCTTCGAAACATCTTCATTCATTCTCATCGGGTGCGGAACGCGTCGTCTTCAGACCGGTTGCACTTGTGGAAAGCGGCATCCGCCGGTTCGTTTAGCCGGCTCAGGATCACCGACCGGCACCGTCACCTGCCTGTACTCAACGCTTCACTGCGGGTTCCGGTACACGCGTATTGAATCTTCATCCGATTCTCCCTACATTTGATCCGATGATCCCGAAAGTCCGCATCCCCATGATCCGCAAGAGCATTCTTGCATTCCTGACAGCACTCGTTCTCGCCGGCTGTTCCCTTCAGCGTACAGAGAAAGAAGTCGCGATCAACGTGATTCTCCGCAGTCCTCTCGCGGACACGGTGCGGCTCTACGTCTCAGGCAATCAGGACATTCTCGGAAACTGGAAACCTGATTCCATCCCACTCGAAAAGACGAGCGATCTGGAATGGTCGAAGACCTTCAGGGTGCCGATCGATCTTCGGATGGAATTCAAGATCACGCAGGGGACATGGGAATCGGAGGCACGATATCAGGACAGCGTGATTCCCCCGAACTGTATTGTCTCAGGTACCAATGACACGAGTATTCTGCTTCGTCCGGTAACCTGGCACGGTCAGCGGAGGAAGCCCGAAGGCGGGATCACGGGAACTGTCGAATACATCAGAAATCTGAAAGGCGCCGGGCTGAAGTATGCGAGGGACCTCGTCGTCTGGCTCCCTCCCTCATACTCGAAGCAGATCAAGAGGCGGTATCCGGTTCTTTACATGCATGATGGTCAGAATATCTTCGACCCAAACACGTCGTTCAGCGGATTCGACTGGCACGTCGACGAAGTCGCTGATTCTCTGATCCGGCTGGGAAAGATGCAGGAAATACTTATTGTCGGAATCTACAACACGCCCGACAGGATGCAGGAGTACCAGGATTCTGAGATGGGTATGGCCTACGGCGAATTTGTCGTCCACCGTGTGAAGCCGTACATCGATTCCGTTTACCGGACGAAACCCGACGCAAAGAACACTGCGGTCATGGGCTCATCTCTCGGAGGATTGATATCGTTCCTCTTTGCCTGGTGGCACCCTGATGTGTTTTCCCAGGCGTCATCGGTTTCTGGTGTTCTCAACCGCTCCCGCACCGATCTTCAGAACCTGATGGAACAGTACGATGGACCGCGCAAAGCACTCCGCCTGTATATGGACTGCGGCGGTTCGGGAGGAGACGAACGGCTTAAGCCCGGTATTGATGAAATGGCAGGCCTCCTTGTACTCAAGGGATACGTTGAGGGCAAAGACTTCATGGTGTACTATGACTCGACCGCTGAGCACACCGAGCGCTCATGGGCAGCGCGTGTCTGGCGACCGCTCCTCTTCATGTTCCCCGCACAGCATCACTGAGCGGGTTTCCTCAATCCATCTGCAATGCAGCCCGCCTATTTCACGACGAGCATCTTCTTCACATCGCGGAAATCACCAGCCGTCAGCTTATAGAGATAGACACCGCTTGCAAGACCGTTGAAGTTTGCGGTAACGGTGTACGACCCGGCCTGATGAAAACCACCGGCAAGCTCCATCACCTTTCGCCCCAGGAGATCATACACCTCAAGAGTGACATCTCCGCTCCTTGGAACATCGAAGGTGATCTTCGTCGACGGGTTGAAGGGGTTTGGATAATTCTGGCGTAGCGAGTATGAACGCGGGAGTACGCTGTTGTTCTTTACATCCTCAGCCGGGAGATTGGTGTTGATCTGATAACAGGTGTCTTGTCCGGGCCACCCACTGAATGGAATCAGATCCTCGCGGAGCTGTGAGGCAAGGCCCGACGAATCGCGGGCAATATCAAAGTAGCGATAGTCGCCGCCGATATAATCCTTCAACCCGATAGATGCGCCGATGCCGCCGAATGTCCCCGCCACAAGCGGGCCATAATGATACTCCACAATATTTGTGCCTTCATCGAGCTGAATCTGGAAATTCAGCTTTGTGGTTGTACTTGTTTCATCCCAATTTGCGGGAACATTCTTCCACTGCACGACAAACGTCCTGTTGGGCGCAGTTCCCTGCGTCGCATAGGTGATGGTTCCGGTCGACCCTGTTGCAAGATCCGTGAACCAGGCACCGAGAACTTTCGTCGGATGATTTGTTGACGCGAGTTCGGGACTGAAAAATCCCCCGACCTGTCCGCCCGTTGATAACCCGCGAAGTGTTCCCTCGGTTCCGGTTCCCAGCTCCATCCATCCGTTCGTGCTGATCTGAACGGAATCGTACGGATAACTGTCGTACATGAATGCGAATGGCAGCGGCACGCGCATCTGGACATCATCCCCTACCGGTCCCGGCGAGCCTCCGATAATTTCCGTGTACGGGCAGTTTCCTTTGGTAACCTTCCAACCCGCCACTCTCGATGCCGAAACGACGATGACTCTTCCTGCGGCCGTATCGTTCGTGGGATCCTGATCTCCGGCAAGCGAGATTGCCTGCAGGGTGAACGTCCCGGTATCCGGCGGAGCGAATGCATCATCAAACGTCACGATCTTGGTCTGGCCCACTCTGAGGCCACCGATTTTTTTGAGTGATGAATACACTTCCGTGTTATTGTGGAGTATCCGGTATTTCACGTTGAATGAATCTGTCTGTGCCTGAGTCCCGACATTCTCAAACGATGCTTTGATGCCGGTCAGCGGCGGAGTTTGTGGTATCATTGAACCATCGGAGGGATAATTCAGCGCGAGCGTATGATAATCGAATGTCGGGATTGCAGTTCCGTCATAGAGCTTTCGTTCGTAGACCCCGTTGCCGTGTGTTACGACACGGATAGCGTGATTCGAGGGTGAGACGACAAGATCGGCGACGATAACCGCATCCGGAAGCCCGATGCTGAAAGGAGCCCAGGTTGATCCCCGATCCGTCGAAAGATAAACACCAAAGTCGTTCCCGGCGTAGAGGTTGTTCGTGTTTGAAGGATCGATGGCAATTGCAGTCGTGGGGACATCGGGAAGCGTACCCGTAAGATCTGTCCAGCTTGATCCCGCGTCGCTGGTTCTGAACACATGACCCGACCCGAAACCTCCAAACGTTACATACATTGTCCTGGAATCCTTCGGATCAATTGCCAGATCGATGGGATAACGGTCAGGAGTTGTGCCGGTCACGTCGTCCCAGTTGGTGCCGCCGTTGGTGGTGCGATAGAGACGCGCACGGTGATAGATCGGCGCCATGCTGACGATCGCGGTATCCTGGCTTGTCGGTGCCACGGCGATGGAGAGAGCCGTATTGCTGCTGTCCATCGGGATCCCGCCGTTCTGCACCTGCCACGATGTTCCTCCGGTCGTGCTCTTGTACATCTTGCTGTCGCAGAAATAGAGCACCTGCGTGTTTGAAGGAGCAAGGGCGAACGGCGTATTCCAGCTGCCAACGCCGCTGAAGCCGTAGATGTATGAAAAACTCGCTCCGCGGTCGACAGACTTGAGCATCGACTCACCAAACCGGTTATCGCAATACTGGATATTATCATTTGTCGGATCGATTGCTGTCCATCCCACCTCATCGGAAACGGTACCATGATCCCATACCATCGATCCGAGATAGCGGTACCCGGGAATGTGATCCTGTGACTGACCAATCGCCATTAGCGAGTCTGTGGTTGAGCATGAAAAGCCGGCATAGAACTGCCCGGTCTGTAATCCGGCTCCGACGTCCTCGTAGGTGCTGCCAAAGTCGGTCGAGCGGTAGATCCCGTCATCATTCACGACGTAGACGATATTGGGATCCGTGGGGTGAAACGCGTACGAGTGGTTATCCGCATAATTGGATCCGGGATAGGAGAACGTGACTCCTCCGTCGACTGACTTGCTGCTGCTGACGCTGTTCTGGATCACCGTATTCGGATCACTTGGGCTGACGACAACAAAATGCGAGTACCATCCCTGGCCGCTCCCCGGCGTGCCGTAGATCGGGTTGGTATTGCTGCTGCTGACCTCTGTCCACGACATTCCAAAGTCCGTTGACCTCCACAATCCTCCTGTTCCGCCGGTGCTGTCGGAAATGCTTGCATAGACGTAGTTCGGATCGTTGAGACAGGCGCAGATCAGTGCCTTCCCCGTAAACGTCGGTATGCCCGTCGTCCCGAACCACGTCGTTCCACCGTCTGGAGAGCGCAGGATGTACGGGTTGACTCCGAAGTTGCCAATCGACGCAAGCACAAAAGCGGTGTCGGCGGGGTCGATGATGATGTCCTCTGCCATTTCAGCGGGATACACATTTGTCCACGTACTACCGCCGTCCCACGTTTCATAGATTCCTTCCGAAGTGGCAGCGAGAAGCGTCAGAGGATTCATCGGATTTATGGCAAGCCGCTGAATGCCGCGTTCCTGACTGTAGGACCAGTCGAGACTCTTCGTCCACGTCGTGCCGCCGTCGGTCGACTTGAGAATGCCGATCCCGTAGCTTCCTCTGGTTGTCCGCACCACCAGCCCGCCATACGCTCCCTGGTATCTGTACACTTCGCCGGTGCCGATATAGATCGTATTCGTGTCGGTCGGATCGATTACGATTGCAGAAACGCCGAGCGCAGGATAGCCGAGCGGCACCTGCAGCCAGTCACCGCCGAGACCACCGGTGTACGAGCGCCATAAGCCGCCGCTTGCTGTGCCGAGATAGACAGTACCCGGATTCAACGGATTCAATGCAACGCTCAGGCATCTGCCGTGCAGATTGGTCGGACCGATCGGCTCCCAGATATTCGACGAACTCACCGTCCGATCAAGAGCTTTCCTGCTTGCCATTTCCTGACGGTATGCACGGTAGTAACTCGAAGAAGGGATGTCATGGTTTGGGTATGCCCGCATTGCAGTCCAGTAGTTGAGTGCCGCGAGTGCTCCCGAGCGGTCTTCCCGTTCGTGGTTTCGCTCGTTTCCCGTAAAGTTCGGTGAATGACGGATGAGAACGATGGAGAAACAGAATGCGGCGGATACGATGGCGAGGTTACAGAATCTCTTGAACATACGATGACACCTCCATTTTCTGTCTGAGGTTTGGAGATTACCCGATCGTCAAATGCGGGGAGGATGGATTTCAGCTCAAAAGTACGCGGAATTCGGGAAACAATCAACCTCCAGAATCAAAGCGACCGAGATCGGATTGATCATATCCTATCACTTCATGAATACCCGAAGTTCGCTTCGGTTTAGCACCGGAACCGTTGATTTTTCATCCCCCATTTTGTACTTTTAATCCGGGAATCTGCATTCCCATACGTCTCCCTCGTTGCGTTCTGCAACGACACCTGATCATCAGATACTCACCGTTCCTGCGCGTTCTCCAAAACTCATTTTTCCGCCATTGCGGCGTATCAAAACTCATCAAAGATAGAAATGATGAACCCAATTTGTGACAAATTCACCGCACATATACCATTGCGGTCACTGTTGATTGCAGTTATCCTGGCAATCGCCGGCACGTATGCGAATGCCCAGGAGCATGCTCTCTCTCCCGAACAAAAGGGCCTGATTCATTCGGAACTTTCCCGGTACAACGCTGCATTTCTCCGAAACACCTCCGGGGTAACCGCGGAGGACCGGATCGACGTTTCGTATTACTTGTTGGATTTGAAAATCACCGCATCTCCCCAATATCTCCGTGGCAGGGTGGTACTCAAGGCGTTGAGCCGGCAGAATAACCTTACGGGCATCACGCTCGATCTGATGAATGCCCTCACCATCGACTCTGTGAAAACCGGGGGAGTTGCCGTCCCGTTCGTCCAGCACAGCTCATCATTCGATCTCACACTCGATCACGCATACAACAGCGGGGAGCTCATCGTTGTCGAGATTTATTATCAGGGAGTCCCAGGATCAAGCGGCTTCGGCAGCTTCGAGTTCTCGGCACACTCGTCTACCCCATGGATCTGGTCGCTCAGTGAGCCGTACGGCGCAAAGGACTGGTGGCCGTGCAAGGATCATCCGACGGACAAGGCAGATTCTTCGGATATGTATGTGACCTGTGATTCCTCGTTCAAGGTCGGTTCGAACGGCAAGCTGATGAGCATCACCAACAATGGCGACGGGACGTCGACCACTCACTGGCAGGAACGTCATCCGATCAGCACGTATCTTATCTCCGTTGCGATCACGAACTATTCCCAGTTCGTCAATTACTTCCATTCCACACCTGCGGATTCGATGCCGGTTCTCAACTACGTCCTCCCCGAGGACCTCTCGACGGCCACGACAATGCTCCCGCGTGTGCTCGACGGCCTGCAGATCTATTCGCGTCTCTTCGGCTTGTACCCGTTTTACGACGAGAAATACGGTCACTCGGAATTCGGCTGGGGCGGCGGGATGGAACATCAGACGATGACCTCGATCTGCTGCTTCGACGAGAGCATCGCGATGCACGAGCTTGCGCATCAGTGGTTTGGCGACATGATCACCTGCAGGACATGGCCCGATGTCTGGCTCAACGAGGGCTTTGCAACGTATTGCGAGATCGTCTATGAAGAGCAGAAATACGGCGAAGGCAATTATTCATCACTTGTGCAATCCGATATGGTCTCAGCCAAAGCGGCTTCGGGGAGCGTGGCTGTTCCCGACAGTGACAACGTCGGGTCGCTCTTTGACTGGAACCGTGTGTACGCCAAGGGCGCAATCGTCCTGCACATGTTGCGTCATGTTTTGGGAGATTCCGTATTCTTCCATGCGATGTACAATTACGCGCAGAACCCAGCGCTCCGGTTCAATACCGCCTCGACGTCGGATTTCGAGAGCGTGTGCGAATCGACATCCGGAAAGAACCTCTCCTACTTTTTCAACGAGTGGATTTATGGCATGAACTACCCGCACTACGCCTATTCCTGGTCATCACGCCCCGACTCCGGAGGGTACAAGGTGACAATCGTGCTCAGTCAGTCAACAGGCACCTCCAATCCCTCGTACTTCACGATGCCGATTGATTTCAAGATTCTCGGGGCAGACGGTGACACGACGATAACATTTTTCAACGACTCGTCGAACCAGACCTTCACCTGTCACGTGCCGCAACTTCCGAACACCGTCCAGCTCGATCCTGCGGGATGGATACTCAAGGACTTCTCCGGGGCTGTTTTCAATCCGTCGACCTCAGTTCTGAATTTCGGACCGGTGGTCACCGGTTTGTCCCATACGGTTACGCTGCTCATCACGAATACCGGAACCAGCGTTCTCGGCATCACTTCTGCAACTTCAACAAATCCCGAGTTCAGCGTTTCTCCCGCAACTGCCGTCATCCAGCAGAATGGAGGAGCAGGGATCTTTTTCATCGCATTCCATCCAACATCCCCGGGACCGAAATCAGGACATATCGTTTTTACCCACAACGGTCTTACCTCTCCGGATTCGATTGACATTTCAGGAACCGGTGCCGATTCGATCCTGCTGAACTTTTCCGGCCCGCGCTGGAATATGGTATCCGCCGCGTTCAGCCTGCCGGACATGAGAGTGGGCTCAATTTTTCCGACCACCGCGTCGAGAGCATTTTCCTATAGTCCGGGATCAAATTATGTCTTGAATGATACGATGAAGATCGGGGCCGGATACTGGATCAGACTCAGGGATAACTCACCGGTGGTGCAGGGCGGTGAAATCGTGGAGGCCGACACGCTGCCGGTTGCGACGGGATGGAACCTGATCGGATCGATCTCATCGCCGGTTCCCGCGCCATCCATTGTCTCCATCCCCGACGGTCTCGTTACGAGCAATTTTTTCGGCTATGACGGAACCTACAACGTGACTGATACTCTCTTTCCCGGACGCGGATATTGGGTGAAATCCACGGGGGATGGGGCTCTCATACTCGCACGGGATACTTCGGTGCACGCCATAGCAACGCGCGCGATCCGGATTGTACCCATTTCCGAGCTTCCGCCGGCACCGCCATCGGGAGACAATAATTCCGCAGGAGATATTCCGACATCGTATCTTCTTCAGGCGGCATATCCCAATCCGTTCAACCCGACAACAACGTTGCGGTATGATCTCCCTTCCCGAAGCCAGGTCCGTCTCCTTGTCTTTGATCTGCTCGGCATGACCGTTGCGACGGTCACCGATGGGATACAGGAAGCTGGGCGGTATGAATATGTGTGGAATGCTGCCAGGGTTGCATCCGGCGTCTATTTCTGCCGGCTCGAAGCGTATGACCTCGACCACCCGGCAGAAATGTACGTTCAGACCGGAAAACTGCTCCTAATGAAATAAACGCGAACTAACGAGTCCATTCAACGAAGGCGCGGGTCAAGATGACTGATATTCCGGAGACGTTCCTCCTGGAAAGAGCGAAACGGGGAGATAAGGAAGCGTTTCAGGAAATTCTCCGCACAAACGAAAATCTCGTCTACGGGTTTGCCTTCAAGGTGTGCAGGAACGAGGAATACGCCAAAGAGACACTCCAGGATACATTCATCAGTGTCTTCCGTAAACTCAACCAGTTCGATGGACGATCAAAGTTCAGCACATGGCTCTATAGCATTGTGGCAAAGAACTGCCTCATGAAGCGACGGCGCGGAAAACTCGAGCAATCCTCGGTCCCCATCGGCGAGCCCGTCATGCCGGAACACACCCATGAAGACGCTGCATCGACGACACTTCCTGCATGGAAGAATACTCCGCTCGACGAGACCATTTCGTCTGAACTGCGACAGATCATGGATGAGGCAATCCAAAAACTCCCCGTGGATTACCGTCTTGTCTTTATCCTCCGCGACGTCGAAGGTCAATCGGCAGAGGAGACTGCAAAGATCACCGAACTCAGCATTCCCGCGGTAAAATCCCGGCTCCGGCGGGCACGCGTGTTTCTCCGGGAACAATTACAGGAATACATGACCACATGAAACGGGACCCTCATATCCGGTGCAGAAAAGCATTCAGATTTATTTGTAATAATCTCGACGAGGACATCGATTCGCCGCAATGCCGCGAGGTGAGGAACCACCTTGATGGATGTGAGAACTGCAAAATCTATCTGGATAATTTGAAGGAAACGATCGCGCTGTACAGGAAGTATCCGACGCCAACGTTATCCCGGGATGCTCACACAAAACTCTTGAAAATCCTCAAAATCTGATCAATAGAAGTAATTATCTTCCCTGCTCGAAAGTTCCTGTTCCCTTGCGAATCCTTTTCTGAATTCGTGCATCATACTAGTGAACAGACTGATTTCTTCACATGAATGTATTGGAGGTCGTAAGGATGAGCAAGAACGTTGGAAAAGTTGATAAGGTCGTACGATTCGCCGCTGTTGCCGGCATCGCCGTTCTCTATTTCTCCGGAACTATCTCCGGCAGCACGGCAGCCCTTCTCGGTCTCGTGGCGATCGTCCTCCTCGTAACCGCAATCGTGGGAGTGTGCCCTCTCTACGGCATCTGCGGCATCACCTCTAAATCCCGACAATAACATTCGCAGAGGAGTAACCACACATGAATAAGAATATTACCGTGGCGACTGACGCCACATTTAAGAAAGAAGTTCTCGATTCCTCAATACCGACGCTGGTCGATTTCTGGGCCCCCTGGTGCGGACCGTGCAGGATGGTAGGTCCGGTTCTGGAAGAGCTTGCGCCGGAATACGCCGACAGGATCAAGCTCGTGAAGCTCAATACCGACGAAAACCCGCGGACATCCGCCGCGTACGGAATTATGAGCATACCGACGCTTGTCATATTCAAGGACGGGAAACCGGTCGATGGAATGATTGGGGCTGCTCCAAAGAAGATGCTCAAGGAGCTTTTCGAAAAGCATCTCGCTCCTGCCCCGGTGAACGGATAGGAGCCCATCATGCCGCTCAAGAAAGCTCTGGTGAAGCAGCTCCGGGGAATAACGCTGGCAGGCAAATCAGATTCCGGCCACTGGGTGATGATGGACGGCGGACCCCTCTTCGGAGGCAGCAATGCCGCATCCAGCCCGAAGGAGCTCCTTCTCATGGCGCTCGGGGGATGCACAGCAAGCGACGTTATCCCCATCCTGAGGAAGAAGAAGTCCTCTGTCGATAATGTCGAGATTCATCTTTCGGGAAACGTGAAAGAAGAGCATCCGCAGGTCTTCACAGATATCCATATCGAGTATGTCTTCTTCGGACAGGGAATCGAGCCTTCAGATGTGGAGCGCGCCATCGAACTCTCAACAACCAAATATTGCTCGGTCTCGGCGATGCTCAACCCGGCGGTACACATTACACACTCCTACCGGATTGAACCACGGCATGAAGCCGTGCCAATGCCAGCGGATTGATCAGAAAGGTAACGTATGCCCACATTCGATTATGAATGCAAAAAGTGCGGGACGAAGTTCGACATCCTGCACCTTACACGAGAGGTCAAGGACGATGTTGTTTGTCCATCATGCGGGTCAAAGGACCACAAGCGCCTGATGTCCGCGCCGGCGGTTGCAATAGGCAGGTCCGGAAACCGTGCGGCGTCAAATGCCGGGAGCTGTTGTGCCGGCGGATCGTGCGGTCTCAACTGAGAGGTTGGGACTGCCGTATCATCTGAAGACATGAGCAGCTCTCTCATACTCATACTCGGGGCAGTCGTCATTCTGCTCACACTTGCCGTGAGGTTGTCCCTGCGGAAGCGATCGATGATGCAGGTTCATCCCAGGGAACTTACCGCAGAGGAGATCAAACACGGTTCTCTTGTTCTTCTCGACGTGAGAACTGTGCGCGAGCACCGGGAAGGCCACATTCGCGGATCGGTTCATATTCCCCTTCACGAGCTCCGCGACAGATTGAAGGAACTCGAACGATACAGGGAACGCCGGATCCTTTGCTACTGCCAAAGCGGGAGCCGGAGCATATCGGCTGCTCTTCTTCTGAAGAAGAAGGGTTTCACCGTAGCCAACCTGAGCGGCGGAATTTCAGAGTGGAATTATCAACAACTGAGACAGCAAAGGTAGGATTGTACTCCTTGAACAACTTTTCCGGAATACAATGATGCACTACGCAATCTCCAAGGAAACCTCATTGGGGTTCAGCGAGGCAATCCAAAAAGTCACCACACTCCTCCAACGTGAAGGTTTTGGAATACTCACGACAATCGACGTGCAGGACACGCTGAAGAAGAAGCTGGATACAGATGTTGGCGAGTATGTCATTCTCGGAGCGTGCAATCCCCGGTTCGCCTACAAGGCATTGCAGGCGGAGACAGATGTCGGCCTCCTGCTGCCCTGCAATGTTATCATTTACCGCAAAGAGCGTAATACAAGGGTCGCCGCATTTGACCCCCTGTCGATGACGGCTTTCATCAACAACGAACAGATTCGGCCCGTAGCGGAGGAAGTGAGGAGCAAGCTGCAGATGGTCATCCGGGATATCTGACGGACACCGGGTGGTGGAAGTGATTTAAGGCGGTTTCCCCAAGGAGCCATTATTGTATTTGTTTTTCAAATTTCTTATATTTGCCTGTCCCGTTCCTGAGATCCCACGTGTGACACTTCGCCTCCCAAGTGTTGCTCAACTCGGGAACGGGATGTTTGTTTTCGGGGATATCATGGAGACGAGGCGGCGGAGGCCCATCTCGTCGTGAACGAGGCACGGGCAGGTTCAGTCCGATGGGAGCCGTTTCCGGAGGCACAACCCCATCACCCTGAAACTCCGGAAACCGCACCTGAATTCCCCCCGCGAGAGAGAGCAATACCGGAACTTGCATCTCTCCGAAAGTATTTCTTAATTCAGGGTCGAATTCGTTCCTTATCATTGAAAAGCTGATGGAAATTCTTCTGGTTACGGATGATGCATCTTACCGGCTGGCGATTGGAAACTATCTCCAGCACGAGAAGCATTCGTACTCGTTTGCAAAGAACGGGAGGGAAGCACTTCCTATGCTCAAGAAACGGTCGGTTGATATCGTTGTTACCGACCTCGACATGCCCGGTCTTGATGGAATTGAATTCTGCAAGTCGGTACAGAAGGAGGCCGGGAGGGACGTCCCGTTTATCTTCGTGCACCAGCTCATCGAAAAGGATACGATGGTGAAGGTGGCGCTGATGAAGAACTGTGCGCTTTTCAAGAAGGGAACTTCTCTTGGTGAGCTTCTCGATCTCATCCGGCTTCTCACCTCCATCGAGCATCCCGCTCAGGCGCCTGTGCAAGTCCATCCTGTGGCACCCCCCGTCGCCCACAAGCCTCAGACCGCCGAGAAGAAGAAAGATCATCACCTCAATGCACACATCCTCCTCGTCGACGACGAGGAGAACTTCAGAATGCTCCTGCGAGCCCTCCTGCTCGACGCCGGGTATAAGAATGTTGAAACGGCATCCGACGGAAGCTTCGCGATCGATATGCTCAAGAAGGAGAAATTTGATCTCGTCCTGCTCGATATTATCATGCCGACCGTTTCGGGGTTTGGCGTTCTCCGGTACATTCATGACAACATCCCTGCAACAAAGGTCATCGTTCTCACCGCGTATGCGGATTTAAAGCTCGGCGTGGAAGCGAAACAACTGGGCGCCTCGGACTTCATTGCAAAGCCCATCATGCAAAAAGACTTTTTCACCACCGTAGAGAAGGTACTGTCCGGAGAGATGTCGTAACCTCTGCGCTACGTTGCTTTTTCGACCCGCCTGTCAATCGCCGACCCGGAACGAGACGCAGGTTCACGGCATCGACTTGACATTCCCCTCTCCCCTCCGTACTTTGTTCCTTTCAAGCTGTCCCAATTCCTTCACCTCACCATCACATTTTTGGGATTCCACTATGCGCATGAGAACGGTTTTCAGCTTCATCGCAATCCTGCTTTTTGTCTCCTTCGCAATCAGTCAGGAACATCCGTTGTGGTTGCGGTACCCCGCGATTTCCCCCGACGGTCAAACGATTCTCTTTGAATACAAGGGAGATATCTATTCTGTTCCCAGCGCCGGCGGGACGGCAACACCGCTTACGCTCAGCGATTCGTATGAATTCGCTCCCGTCTGGAGCCACGATGGCAAGAGCATTGCGTTCGCGTCCGACCGGTACGGAAACTTCGATGTTTTTGTCATGCCCGCTGCCGGCGGCGAGGCCAAACGCCTTACGTACCATTCCGCACGCGAGATTCCGAGCACATTTACTGCGGACGACAAGGCAGTCGTCTTCGCCGCATACCGACAGGAGCTTGCCACAAACGCGCAGTTTCCGGTTGGGTTGATGGTACAACTCTACAGCGTCCCGGTTTCAGGAGGCCGCATCTCCCAGATGCTTCCGGTGCCGGCGCTCGATGCAAAATTCAATTCCACGGGAGACAAGCTCATTTATCACGATATCAAGGGATATGAAAGCGACTGGCGTAAACATCACACTTCTTCCGTTACCCGCGATGTTTGGGTGTATGATTTCAAGTCCGGGAAGTACCAGCAGCTGACACAGTTTAACGGTGAGGATCGGAACCCCGTTTTCGATTCCAACGATGACGATTTCTATTACCTGACCGAGCAGAGCGGATCGTTCAATGTTTATAAGAGCTCGGTCTCGAATCCATCAAGCAGTACTCCGATTACGCATTTCGCGAAGAACCCCGTCAGATTTCTGAGCCGTTCGAATGGCAATATTCTCTGCTTCAGTTACGACGGCGAGATCTACACGCTTCAGCCGGGCGGCGAACCAAAGAAAATTTCAATTCGCATCGGTGCAGATGGCCGCGAATCGATCGACAAGATTGTTCCCGTGAATGAGGGATTCACCGAAGCCAAGCTCTCACCGAACGGAAAAGAATTCGCCTATGTTTTCCGGGGCGAAATATTTGTGACAAGCATGGAAGGCGGTATCACGAAGCGCATTACCAATACTCCCTGGCAGGAGCGGAGCATCGATTTCAGTCCCGATGGAAGGTCGCTCGTTTATGCAGCCGAAAAAGACAATAACTGGAACGTCTACAAAACCACAATCGTAAGAAAGGAAGAACCGTACTTTTACTGTTCGACACTCCTGAAAGAAGAGCCGGTCGTGGCGACTCCCGCCGAAGAATACCAGCCGTCATTTTCTCCCGACGGAAAGGAAGTCGCATATCTTGAGAACCGCGTGGTACTCAAAGTCATCAATCTGGAATCGAAAAAAACGCGCACGATCATGCCGGCGGAGTGGAACTATTCATACGCCGACGGTGATCAGTATTACCAGTGGTCGCCGGACGGAAAGTGGTTTCTGGTACAGTTCGGATATCCCGAGCGCATATTCACTTCGCAAGTCGGTCTTGTCTCCGCCGACGGAAAGGGCGAGATTCACAATCTCACGGAGAGCGGATACGACAACAATACGCCGAAATGGATGATGGACGGGAAGATGATGATCTGGGGATGCGACCGCCAGGGAACACGTCAGCAGGGTGGCGATCTCTCGACCAGCGATGTCTATGGAATGTTCTTCACCAAAGCAGCATTCGACCGGTTTAATCTGACGAAGGAAGAATTCGCACTGGTGAAGGAACAGGAAGACAAGGCCAAGAAGGACGCAGAGGATAAGGAGAAGGGCGAGAAGAAAAAGAGTTCCGCAAAATCGAGTGAAGACACGACAAAGAAGGAAGTCGTCATTGACTGGGAAAACCTCAACGAGCGAAAAGCCCGGCTCACGATCCATACTTCCCCTCTCAGCGACTGGGTGCTCTCCAAGGACGGCGAGAAGCTCTTCTATCTCACCACGTTTGATAAAGGCGCCGATATCTGGAGTACGACACTGCGAACCAGAGAAACTTCCCTCTTTGCGAAGCTCGGAGCCGACAATGCCAGCATGCAGATGTCCTCTGACGGGAAATTCATTTTTGTTCTCGCAGACGGCAAAGTCACAAAAGTTGACGCCGAGAGCGGTAAGAGCGAGCCCGTCAAAACCGGCGGTGAGATGGTCCTCAAAGCCGCGGACGAGAGAAATTATATCTTCGATCACGCCTGGAGACAGTTTAAAGAGAAATTTTACGTGGCTGATCTCCAGGGAGTGGATTGGGACTACTATTATGCGGATTACAAGAAGTTCCTCCCGTATATCAACAATGATTATGATTTTGCCGAAATGCTGAGCGAGATGCTCGGCGAGGTGAATTGTTCGCACACGGGATGTTACTACAGGCCGACGATGCCGAACTCCGATCAGACTGCGGAACTCGGGCTCCTGTACGATTATACGTATACCGGTACCGGTGTAAAAATTGCGGAAGTGGTTGAGGACGGGCCGGTCGACAAGGCAGCTTCGAAGATTCGTGCCGGGAACATTATCGAAGCGATCGACGGCCAATCACTCACACCCGACATGGATTTCTATCAGCTGCTGAACAGGAAAGTCGGCAAGCTCACGCTCCTTTCCGTCTTTGATCCATCCAACGACAAACGCTGGGAAGAATCGTTGAAACCGATCTCCGGCGGCGATATGGGAGAGCTTCTGTACAAACGCTGGGTCAAGGAGCGACGGGACGAGGTGGACAAGCTTTCTCACGGCACGATCGGTTATGTACATGTCCGCGCCATGAACGACCCCAGTATGCGGACGGTGTTTGAGGAAGCGCTCGGCCGCAACATCGAAAAGAAAGCAATCATCGTGGATACGAGATTCAACGGAGGCGGCAATATCCACGAACAGTTGTCGGATTTTCTGAGCGGCAAAAAGTATATGGATATTGTCCCGCACGGACAGTACATCGGTTCGGAACCCTACGACAAGTGGACGAAACCTTCTATTGTGCTAATCGGCGAGAGCAACTATTCCGACGCGCACCTCTTCCCCGTTGCCTACAAGCTCAAGGGCGACGGGAAAACACTCGGAATGCCTGTTCCGGGGACGGGGACATTCGTCTGGTGGGAACGGCAGATTGATCCTGCACTCACATTCGGGATCCCGATGGGAGGATGGCGAACGCCCGACGGGAAGTTCTGTGAAAACAATCAGCTTGAACCCGACATCAAAGTGCACAACGATCCCGAACTGATGACCAAAGGACGCGATCAGCAGATCGAAGCGGCGGTTCAGGAATTAATGAAGTAACCGGACGAAGCATTGCGGAAACCGGAGAGGCAGTGTGAGCTTGCCTCTCCGGGGTTTATCGTGTATATTAGCCAGTTGCATCAGCAAGTTCCGTTCTTGTCATCATTTTATCAGGGGGAAAATCATCATGTTTTCCATCCGGGCTGTTCTCTCGAGCTTCACGCTTTTCATTGCTGCCGCCTGCATTTTCCACGCTGATCTTCACGCACAGGCATTCCTGACAGATCCGTTTCCCAACCTCTCATTTAATTCACCCATCGGGTTCTATCATCCCAACGATACGTCGAACCGCGTCTGTGTCGTCGAACAGGGTGGCGTGATCAGGATATTCCAGAACGATTCGACGGTCACGACCACGAAGACGTTTCTCGACATTACCGACAGTATCGTGAGCGGCGGAGAGCTGGGCCTTCTCGGGCTTGCCTTTGATCCCGACTATGCGAATAACGGGTACTTCTATGTGGACTATGATCGGGATAACCCGTTGCGGACGGTTATCTCGCGTTTCCGCGTCAGCGCCACAAATCCCGATTCGGCAGACCGGTCGAGCGAGCTCGTCCTCCTCGAGCAGCTGCAGCCCTTCACCAATCACAAAGGCGGCCAGCTTGCCTTCGGACCCGACGGGTACCTCTATATTGCATTCGGCGACGGAGGAAGCGGCGGCGATCCCTTCGGCAACGGTCAGAACACCTCCACGCTCCTCGGCAAGATCGTACGTATCAATGTCGACTCGTCGAGCGGTTCACTGCATTATGCGATTCCGCCGACCAATCCGTTTTACGGCGACACGACGAAGCGGCAGGAGATTTTCTCGTACGGGATGCGTAACCCGTGGAGATTCAGTTTCGACAATCAAACACTCTGGTGTGCCGATGTGGGTCAGGATGAGTGGGAAGAAATCGACACCATCCTCAACGGTCACAATTACGGATGGAATCTTATGGAAGCGACGCACTGCTATAATCCTCCGTCCGGGTGCAATGAAACCGGGCTCACGCTTCCGATTTGGGAATATCATCACGACGCAGGCCGGTGTGCGATCATGGGCGGATTCGTCTACCGGGGTTCCGCGATCCCGTCACTTGTCGGAAAATACATTTACGGCGATTACTGCACCGGTGAAATCTGGACGCTGACGCCCGTTCTATCATCCACACCCATCGACTCGCTCCTTTTTTCCTCGGGAACCAATATCTCGGCATTCGGAACAGACAGAAATCATGAGCTCTATTTTTGTGATCTCGGCAGCGGGAAGATCTTCAAGTTCTGGGCTGTGCAGCCGGGCCCGTTTACGCTCATTGCCCCGCCCGATTTCGCTTCGGACCAGCCGGACATCATGACATTTTCGTGGACCACATCGGCAGGTGCATCGAGGTATCATCTGCAGATTGCATCGGATTCCGGTTTCACTACACTTGTGGTGAACGACAGTACCGTGCAGGATACCGCTGATCAGGCCGGTCCGCTTCCGGATTCGACAACGCTCTACTGGAGAGTTCGCGCAATGAACGGCGTAGGATCAACCGCGTTTACGCCGTTCCGGCGGTTCACGACTTCAACTTCATCCACATCCTTCCAGGTTTTTAAATCATGGAATCTGCTTTCGCTTCCCATTATTCCGGCAGATCCGGGAAAGAGTGCGCTCTTCCCGACGGCAGTGTCGAATGCATTCCTCTATAATCCCGGAACAGGATACGAGATCCACGATACGCTTCTGATCGGAAGAGGGTATTGGGTGAAATTTGGGGATACCGGTACGGTCGGTCTCGTGGGAACTCCGATTACGAGCGATTCCACAGATGTCGTAACCGGCTGGAACATGATTGGTTCGTTGTCCCAGACGATTCCGACCTCCAGCATATCATCTGTGCCCGGTGGGATCGTGACTTCACAATTTTTCTGGTATGAAGGAAGTTACCGGACGGGTGATTCACTCTTCCCGGGCAGAGGGTACTGGGTAAAGGTCAATCAGGATGGAAAATTGATTTTCTCCGCATCGCCATCGGCAGAATTGAACGCGGGGCGAATCCGGATTGAACACACCACCGAACTACCTCCAGCACCGCCTGATGCCGGCACTTCAACGATGCCGCTCCCTCACGAGTTTGCTCTCGTCCAAAATTATCCGAATCCGTTCAATCCCTCGACGATCATACGGTATGCACTTCCCGAAGATTCTCACGTCGTGTTAAAGATCTACAATATGCTTGGTCAGGAAATAGCAACGCTGGTAAATGAAATGGAAGAAGCGGGATATCGTTCAGTGACGTGGGACGCGGGCAACGTTCCGAGTGGAATTTATATCTATCGGTTGGTAACGGGAGGGTTTACCGACACAAGGAAGATGGCAGTAATTAAGTAAGCAGAAGGTTTCGGGAAGGGGCCCGGCATTCGTTCAGCGCTGAGCCGAACTTCTTAATTTGGCGATCTGGACCTTCGCGTCATCCAGTTCAGGAAACTTGAAATCCGCGTTCTTCCAGGTTTCCACAAACTTCTGGTATTCCCTCAATGCCTGATCCTGCCGACCGAGTTTCTGATACGCCACACCGAGCTCATAGTGGGCTTTGATTGCTCCAATGCCGATCGACCTCCAGTTGGAAAACGGCAGGTTCGACAGATCAAACCGATCATTCAGGAGATCACACCATGTTGTCTCCCTGGAAAACTCACGAATAGCGTCTTCAGTATGCCCCGTCTTCAGCAGGCAGAGCGCATAGTGGAATTGCGGGGAATGGACCGGATAGACGTAGGACGCGACGCGATTAAAGTGGTCGAGCGCGGCGGAATAGTCCTGCCGTTCCAGTGAAATAACTCCCATACCGTACTCGCACGCCTCGCGCAGATCAATCGATTTCTCCGCGGCAGCGTCATTTCTAAGTGCATCTGTCAAGGAAGATGCCTCTGTGGTGTGTCCTTCCTTTTGATCGGCAAGAGCGAGCAAGACCCGGAAGTAGATATTGTTCACCGAGTCTTTCTTCATTTCTAGGATCCCCTCCCGCGCATCCCGTTCCAGCGAAGAATAATCCTGCAGCTCATAATCAAGGCTGGTCAGAGCAAGCAGATCCTCATAGATCATGTCGTGCAGGGCTCTCTCCCGATCATGCGCAAGCATATCGCGGACGGCTTTCACGCTGGAATGAATTCGCCCTTCCCGGATATGATAGAGTATGGGAATGACTTGCTCAAGATTCTTCCCCTCCTCGCCGAGAGAGGCGAAATACGCATGCAAATACGGTCTCGCTTCTCCCGTATCGCCGCGGGCAAGTGAAAGGAATGCCAGCTTCCCGACCGATGGAAAATCCGGCCGGAAGGTAAGCGCCTTTTTCCACCACAGTGCCGCGGAATCGGGAATACCAAACAACGCATAAATATCCCCCTTGCTGTCGTAGGGATTCGCCTCGGCGGGGGCAATCTCGGTATACCTCTCGATCGCTCTCAACGCATCGTCTTTCTTTCCCACTCCTGCGCTTCCGTAGGCAACCAGATTCCAGAGATTCTTGTCGAGGGAATCGTTCTGCAATCCCCGGAGGTACATTTGCAGTGACTTATCAAACTGGCCGATCTGAGCATAGTTATTGCCCAGCGGTAAATACGCCTTTTGCTCATGGGGGTACTTTTCAAGGATGCGCTCAATAATTTCTATTGACTTGGGGATATCTTTTTCAACAAGTGTTGCATATTCGGACTCGATGGCTAATTGCTCGACTTCGGTGACCTTCGTCCGCAGCGAGTACGCTTTTTCCAATGCTTGCCGGACCTCTGCCTGCGAGAGAGGGTTCAGGTTGGTAATTGCGAGATAAAAATATGCCATCGCAAAGTTGCTGTCCAGCTCGATTGCGCGTCGAAACGCTGCGATTGCCTCGGTAGCGTAAAAGCGGTCGTTCAGCTCGATTCCTTCAAGATAGGAACGGTATGCCTCGGGAGAACTGGTCGTGACATTCGAAACCGATTTTTCCTTTGTTACCGGAGCTGAAGGCACGCGCAGATCGTTCTTGACGAGAAGTGCAAGGGTATCCACCAGCGAGAATATTTTGTCGCCCGGGAATCCGGATAGCCGCTGCGTGCTCAGGATTTTTCCCGTTTGCACTTCCACCAGGCGGTACGTGACGGCAAGATCAGGTTGCTTCTGAAGAATACTTCCCAGCAGCATCATGGAAACGCCGGCCCGCTGTGCCACAGTGGTGGCGATCGAAGGAGTGATGGACTTCTCGTTTTCCTGTCCAATCTCCTTGAGAATGTCGAAGAGACGTTCGCGGCTGATCACGTCAACATCTCTTGTCTGGAATAAGGAAGTGGTCAGGAGGTTTGTCAGCATCTCACCCGTATGGTCCTTGTCCTCGGGATCCGGGATATTCTCGAAGTACATCACCGCCAGTGTGTTCTTGGAGGAAGCGGCCGTCCCCTTCTGAGTGCTGATTTGCAGATTGAACGGGTTGAAAATCAGCACCGCAACAATCACGACGATGAAGGATACTGCAGGTAGGAGGAATCTGCGCAGAGGGTTCCGCCTCGGAGGAGCTGATGCGGGTGCAGCCACAGGCTGTGCCATCGTGGAGGTGGTCGCGTATCCCGCCCGGGCATACTCAAAATGTTTCCGCTCTTTCCGGAGATCCGCCAGCATGTCGTCGGCATGCTGGTATCTCTCGTCTGTGTCCTTTGCCAGCGCCTTCACGACAATACGTTCGAGGTCGGGGGAAATATGCTCATTGAATCGTGCGATCGGCTGGGGCTCTTCATTGATCAGTGAATACATGAGAGCTGCCTGGTGCTCCCCGCGGAACGGGAGCTTGGTGGTAAGAAGTTCATAAAGCACAACGCCGAACGAGAAGATATCAGACCGGTGATCGATTTCTTCTCCCTGCGCCTGCTCCGGCGACATGTACGCCGCGGTACCGATCGTGGACCCTGCCTTCGTCAGCTTTGAGGCGCCCTTCACCTTAGCCAGGCCGAAGTCCATAATCTTGACCTGCCCCTTTGCCGTGAGCATGATGTTGTCGCTCTTGATGTCACGATGAATCACGCCCTTCTCGTGAGCAGCAGAGAGACCCTCACAGACCTGAATGGCAATGTCGAGAACCTTTTTGATGCCGGGCGGCTCCTCTTCGATCAGTTTCTTGAGCGTCCTTCCGTCCACGAACTCCATGGCAAGATAAAGCTGGTCCTCAAATTCCTTGATTTCGTAGATTGTGGTCACGTTCGGATGGTTCAGAGCCGATGCGGCACGCGCCTCGTGATAAAATCGTTCCTTTTCCGTCCGGTCGGAAGTCAGATAATTCGGCAGGAACTTGAGCGCAACGACCCGGTTGAGCTCCTCATCATGGGCCTTATACACTACTCCCATTCCACCCTCTCCGAGCTTCTCGAGTATTTTATAATGGGAGATTGTCTGCCCGATCATGTGGTGAATCCGGTGTCCATGATGAAGTGATCAAAGCGAGTGAAAACTGGAAATTGCTTCAAACAATCAGAAACCGGACTGAAAAGCCGGCATGACATTGACGTCAGGTTTTTAGGAAGTGGATTCATAATCATTCGGCTCCTCTGAAGTGAGCCGGTCGGCCCTGATGTTCCATATCTTTGCGTAACAATGAAGAACTCAAAAATGATGATGCAAGGTATACAAAACCCGACAAAGTATCAACAAGGCGAATTCTGCGCGTTCTTCTGGAAAATTCTGAGTAAAAGATTTTAATGGGACAGGAGTCGTGTCTAGAATATTGGACGGAGCTGAGATAGGATGAGACGATGCGGGGGGTTCGCTTCAAAATCACACTCTGTTGTTCAACATCTCGTTCGGCACGGAACTTGACGCTCCTTGAATCAGAACAATTTTGATAACTGAAAGGAGCGCTGAACCATGAAACGATACACGATTGCTGCCGCTGCAGGATTTGCATTTTTCCTCCTGGCGCTTGCAGTACCTGCGAAGACCAATGCACAGGTTCATGTGAATGTCGGATTTGTGCTTGGCGGGCCACAGGTTCACACGGCCGATCCGTATTGGGCTTCATTGGAAAATCGGTACCACGTTTCGTACAGGGATCTCTGCGAAATGAGAGATGCCGGAATTCGTGATGCCGATATGCCGAGGATACTCTTCATCTATACACATTCGCACTACAGTCTCCGTCAGATCTACAGTCTGCGGCGGAACGGTGCAACATGGGTTCAGCTTTCGACGTGGTGCGGCGTCCCGTTGAATCACGAATACGGTTTGCAGCGCGCCGCCGCCGATGTCCACCCTCATGACCGTGCATGGGGATCTGACCGCAGCGTGCGGGAACGAGACAATCACCAAAGAGACCGCCGGGATAGTAATGACCGGTAAGTCAGAATCAACGAGACCGGAAAGAAAGAATTCCGACCACCTACACCTGGTCGGGATTCTTGTTGTATGGGAATATCCGCGAGTGCCGGCCTTCTCCAGACATCCTGTTCCCTTCCGTTACCTGTGCAGAGGAATTACACCTGCAAATCCAAACGACGCCATCACGCGTACCCCTTCATCTGAGAGAATGTAATCCAGAAACTCTCTTGCGGTTTGCGGCGACCTGCTTCCGTGAACAACCGCAATCGGATATTCCGCGATGATATTCAACGAATCAGGGATATCGATCCGAAGAACTTTATGCAGGGTGTCGTGAGCGATATCCGAGGTATACACGATTCCCGCGTCACACTCGCCGAGCTGGACTTTGCTAAGGACAGCTCGCACATTTTCTTCGTACGAAACGACATTCCGGAGCACATCTGCCTTGTACGCCTCTCCGAGTTCCCTCGCCGATGAGCATCGATCCAGAAACTTAACCGAGTACTGTCCGACCGGAACACTCGGATCTGCAAGAACGATCTTGATGTTCGTCTGTGCGAGGTCCTTCAATGCGTTCAGATGGGCAGGATTTTGTGAAGGGAGAATGATAACGAGTTCGTTCCTGGCAAAGATTCGTATGAAATCCGTATCGATGACGCCTGCGGTGACGCCGAAGTTCATCTGCTTCATGTCCGCCGATGCGAAGACATCCGCATCTGCACCCTGGATAATCTGCCTGACAAGCTGCTGGGAGCCGCCGAAATTATAAATCAGCTTGATCGAAGGATGTGCCGACTCGAAGCTCTTCCCCAGCGACTGAAATGCCTCTGTCAGAGAGGCCGCGGCAAAGACCGTCAGCTCTCTCTTGCGGGTGGGCTGGCTATTGAGCAAGCTGGATGATGAAATACTGAGGAATGTAACTGCGAGTACGAGAGTCGACCCGAACCTGCTGCGCATGACAAGTACTTTTTCCTTCAATATAGCAATTGCGGATAGATTTGTAACTTCAGACCTTGAAGCCCTGGTTGCAGACATTTCTTGAAATACAGACATTTCCGCCACTTCTGCCTCACCGCAACTTTTCAGGCAAAACCCAGTCTAATCAATTGTCCGAGATCGCTTCACAGCTCATTGGCTTCTCACGTTCAAAGGAGAGAGATCATGAAACAGATCATTGCGTTCACCGCAGTTCTTTTTGTCTTCGCGATATTCCACAATGCTTCATCAAATGACATCAAAGGAACTTGGATGTCAAAACCAAACGATCGCGACGGCAAAATCGATATGACATTGGAGATGGACGGTGAAGGGACCTGGATATCATCGTTCGATATATCGCCCGGAGAGTTTGAAGGTTTGACAGAGAAAACCATGAGCACGTCGACGGAAGATGTGGATTTTTCACTCCACCGTGAGGCGGGAACGATTCTGTTTCACGGAAAATTCCGCGACGGCAGAGGGTCTGGCTTTTTTACATTTCAACGAAATGACGATTATGCACGTTCGCTCGTGAAGCTTGGACTGACCTGGCCCGACGGGGGACAGGAATTCTCTCTGGCAATCCACGGAATTGGCATCAGCTACATCAAACAGCTCGTCGATCTCCGTTACACGCATCTCTCGTACGACGATATCATTTCCATGGCGATTCACGGCGTGACTCCGGAGTATATCACCGGCATGAACAAAGCAGGTTATAAATCCCTTTCCGTCGATGATCTTGTCTCGATGAAGATCCACGATGTGACACTGCAATTTGTTGCCGATATCGGAAGATACTGGAATTCGCCCGTAACTGCCGACGATCTGGTCTCACTCCGGATCCATGGTGCGACATCGGCCTACATCCTCGACCTCAGCGACCTCGGTTACGCACACCTTTCCCCCGATGAGATCGTGAGCATGTTAATTCATGATATCACCATCGACCGCATCAAAGAACTCGGCTCGTTGGGCTACACCAATCTCTCCTCTGATGATCTTGTCAGCATGGCGATTCATGGCGTCAACAAAGAATATCTGCAGGCACTTTCAGAGCTCGGTTATCATCAGCTCTCGCCGGATGACCTGGTGAGCATGAGAATTCACGGCGTCACACCCGACTATATCAAGGGGATGAAGGATTTGAAGGTCGAGAATCTTTCCGCCGATGATCTTGTTTCGATGAATATTCATAATGTCACCGTTTCCTGGGTGAAGCATCTCGAAGATCACGGTTACTCGCATCTCACCGCTGACCGGCTTGTCGACATGCGCATCCACGGATCGGACGATTAACCGCGCGGGAAAATCCGGATGCACTTCAGATCACGCTGGAACCGCGACCGGCGCCTGCTGATCGGGGTTTCTTGTTCTCCCTGGAGTTCTGGCACCGGGAGCACCAATGATGAACTGCCCGACTGACGGCGCTTCCGGTTCGTAGCGGCATAGCTGCCCAGATAACACGAACTTATCGGAGTATTACCCGCCCGCGTCGCACCCATTGACTTTCGATTTCCTCCTTATTACCTTTGTGTATTCACCGCGTTGGTGTTCTTTCAGGTCGCTTCATTTCTAACCTTGGCCTCGCGAACGAGGCTGACACCCCTTGCAGGAATTGTCGGAATGCCCACGGCTGTTGCCGTGCGTTCCCGGAATGTTGGCCTCTCCAATCGCCAACCAGGGAAAACTGCAGACTCTTGCCAAGCACGTCTCTGCTCATCCATTCAAATTTCGAGATCCACTTCGGAAAGGAGCGCATGCAGATGATTCGCTTTCTGAGTGTGTTGATGAAACCATCCCCCAGCGTGTTCGTGAGTCTTCTCTTGCTGAGTGTGTCGGCGCAAAGCCAATGGCAGCAAACCAATGGTCCCTACGGCGGCGTGGTGTACGCAATTGCCGCTTCCGGCACCACCCTCTTTGCCGCCAGCGAATGCGGAGGTACGTTCCGTTCCACTGATAACGGAGCAATCTGGGCTGCCGCAAATAACGGGTTGACGAATTCTTATCCCATGGCATATGGTGTCTCCGGTTCGGATGTTTTTGCGGGGACCTATGGCGGCGGCATTTATCGCTCGACCGACACCGGTGCAAGCTGGACCCCCGTGAGTTCCGGCCTGGGCAATTCGTACGTCTATACGTTCGCTGTCTCAGGTACGAGGATCTTCGCAGGCACCGAGAACGGCGGCGTCTTTCGTTCCACCGACAACGGGGCGAACTGGTCGGCATCCGATTCCGAATTGCCGGATTTTTCCATCCGTGCCCTGGCTTTTCGAGGAACCGACCTTTTTGCCGCAACGTATGGCGGCGGTGTCTATCATTCTTCAGACTACGGAATAAGCTGGACCGCAGCCAATAACGGCCTGACAAATTCCTATGTCCGGGGACTTGTGACGTCGGGTTCGAACCTCTTTGCCGGGACCGACGGCGGGGGCGGCATCTATCGCTCCACCGACAATGGGGGGAGCTGGACTGCGGTCAGCATCGGGAACGTCTACCCCCACATCAATTCTTTTACCTCCTCAGGCAGCACAATATATGCCGCCACGGCAGGCGGCGGTGTCGGTCGTTCCACCGACAATGGAACGAGCTGGACAACCGTCAATAACGGCCTGACAATGCAGTATGTCTACAACGTCGGCGTTTCAGGTACCAGCATCTTCGCGGGAACTGCCAACGGCGGCATCTACCGTTCAACGGACAATGGCAGCAACTGGAATACTTCCAACAATGGCCTGAGCAGTTCGTTCGTCCAGGCACTTGCATCCTCGGGCACCAAGCTCTTTGCAGGAACCGGCGGCGGAGACGGAGTCTACTGTTCGACCGACAATGGTACAAGCTGGAGTGGCGCCACTTCCGGCTTGACAGTGCCGTATGTCTATGGTCTCGCAGTCTCCGACACCAGCCTGTTTGCAGGAACCAGCGGCGGCGGCATATACCGGTCCACCGACGATGGTACAAGCTGGACCACTGCCAGCTCCGGCCTTGTGAACACGTATGTTTACTCCCTCATTGCATCCGGATCGACAATCTTCGCAGGGACCTATGGCGGTCACGTTCAGCGTTCCACCGACAACGGGGCAAGCTGGCAATTAGGAGATACAAGCTTGACGAGTTCCATGATCACTTCACTCGCCGTCATGGGGACGGATCTCTACGCCGGAACCGACGCCGGCGAGGGAATATTCCGTTCCACCGACAACGGTGTAAGCTGGACATCGGTCAATAACGGTCTCACCAATTCGTATATCTATTCCCTTGTTGCTGCGGGAACGCATCTCTTCGCCGCGACCAATGGGGGGATTTTTCGTTCCCGCGACAGCGCTGCGACCTGGACAGAAGCCGATGCCGGAATGAATACTCCTTATGTCACATCCCTGGCCAGCTGGGGCGGGAATGTCGTCGCCGGAACCTATGACATCGGTGTTTTCCTTTCCACCGATGACGGTTCGAGCTGGGCACCTGTCAATGACGGATTATCGACAGGCGCTGTCATCGAAGCACTGAATGTCTCGAACTCCCATCTTTTTGCGGGAACGTGGGGTACCAGCCTGTGGCGCCGTCCATTGTCCGAATTGGTATCGGTAAATCCCGCGTCGGGCGGTCTGCCCGTTCATATTCTCCTTCACCAGAATTATCCCAATCCCTTTAACCCCGTAACGACCATCGAGTATCTGCTGTCGAAGAGAGAGCACGTACTTCTCACCGTCAGGAATGTTCTTGGCGAGGTGGTCAGCACGGTGATCGACAGGATCGAGGAACCGGGTCAGAAATCGGTCAGCTTTGACGGCGCGCGTCTGCCGAGCGGCGTGTATTTCTATCGGCTGCAGGCAGGCAACTTCACCCAGGTGAAGAAGATGGTGTTGATGAAATGAACAGCGGCAGGCTATCTGCGGTATCAAACCCCGATTCGGGAGAGTCGGGGTTTTTTGTTCCCGTCGATGAGTTGGTGGTTCACGACGCCGCTCCGGCTACATACTCAGCCAGTAGCTCATCTTCAGAAGCAATACGTTGGAAGGTTGGATGCTGAAGGCATCGCTGAAATCTCCCCCGAAGGATGTAAGATAATCCGAGGTGGAACCGAAACGCGCCTGTGACCAGACAAGATACAATGTACTGCCGGGAGAATACTCCCATCGCAGGACGACATTGGTGTTGAGCGATTGCTCATTCAGGTCCGGATTCGAAATTGATGAAGGATCTGCCGGTGCAATGAATGTGTTCGGATCCGCCAGCTGCCGGAGGTTCGCGTAGTGGACATTGGCAAAAAACAACTGCGCGTAGACCTGGAGCGTCAGGTCCCGCGTAAATGTGGTGGTGTTCCGGAGCGTGAAGTTATACTGTCGGGATGAGCGGTCGCCGAAGATCGAAGCATTCGATGTGTTCTCCGCCCACCCTTCCTGATTGATGAGGACATGATAATCCGCAGAGAGTGAGGTTGATGACCAGGAAACCGGCTGGAATGTGGCGGCGATATTTCCGTCGCTGTACCTGCCGAGTTTCGTATCCCAATCATACTCTCCGTAGACGCTCACGACGACGGGATTTCTGCTGTCGGTGTAAAATGAAGTGTTCGTCGAGAACTTGTGCGGTTTGGCGTACAATCCGTAACCCCGTGATTCCCGCTCATCATACAGGCCATATTCGGCCTGGAAGTTCGCGTTGAATCCCCAGTAGTTCAGGAACAATCCGCCGCTGTTGAGGCTAATACTGCGAAAGAGATCTGCTCCTTCAAAGTTCCAGCGGTTGTGGAGTGTCGACGAGATCGAGTAGTTGCGCAGGATGTCGCCGGGATGATCCTCTTTATAGGTGAGGGTCTGCAGCGTCCCGCGGTCATCGGGACTGAAAAAAAACCCCGCATCATCGATGTCATAATCGATCGAGGTGAAGTCGGCATCGATCGACCAAAGCCAGTGCGCTGCGGCAGTGCGCGCAAACTGAAATTTTCCTGCCGAGCCGCCTGTGCGCTGCGAGTCGATAGCGGTCGTCCGCGACAACGCGAGGAACGCGTATGCTTGATAGTTATTGTGATCGAGGTTGATGGTGGCATCGAATCCGTTCGTGAGTGCCGGATACCTCGTTTCTTTGGCAGTGAGCGTCGTGATCATTCCGACATTGGAATTATCCAGGATATCCTGCTTGAGACGAACGACACTGTAATTGGCGAACGGCTCCACGGTCTCATCCTGGTGCCTGCCGGTAGAATCGACAATCTCGGCGCTTTCCTCTTTGGTCGTTGCCTCGAGTACGCCGACCGAAAGCCCGCCGCCGGTCTTCCCCGTAAGTTTCGCGGCACCGAGGATTGTCACCGCCGACGGGACCGAAACAATGTACCCTCCCTTCGTATCGACCTCGCCGGGTGAGATCGCGCGGCCGATGCGGCGGGAATAAAACATACCGGGACCCGCCTGATCGCCGAAGGTCGTGAAGTGAAGGATCTGCGTCCCTTCAATGAAAAACGGACGCTTCTCGGGATAGAATGTTTCGAATGTCGAGAGATTCAGGACCGCGGGGTCAGCTTCCACCTGACCGAAATCGGGATTGATCGTCGCATCGAGCGTGAAGTTGCTCGAGACGCCGTACTTGATATCCGCGCCGCCATTGCCGAGTGTCTGACCTGATGCCGGCCCAATACCGGCGGGGACATTCCATTGTTCTTTGGTCAGAACGAATGGCAGAATTGCCAGCTGCCGCGGTGTCGGCAAATGACGAAGCCCGACAAGATGGCCGAACCGTGAAACCATCCCTGTCTGGCTTTTTGGCGAGAACGCCCATCGGTCATCTTCCTGCTTGCGGCTGATATACCGGAAGAAATTTATCCCGAAAATATTCTCCGATGAATCTCCTGCCGCATTGTAACGGAGAACATTGAATGGGATCTTGATTTCTGCCACCCAGCCATCGGAGACGATGCGTGTCTGGAGATCCCAGACCGGATCCCACGAATCGTCGGAGTGGCTTCCATCATCATACTCGAGAATATCGATCTTCACACCCGCCGGATTGAATGCAAACTGGTATGCGGTCTGGTGGTCGTGGTAGGAATCGATGAAGATGTAGCCATAATCCGATTCGACCTGATCGTCACGGCGTGAAAGGCGGGCGACGATCTTCTCCGGCTCTTTGTCGTAGAATTTGCAGCCGAAGTAGAGCGCATCGTCATCATACAATACTCGGATTTCGGTGCGCTCAGATTCGGGCTGGCCTTCCGCGGGATCGCGCTGTGTGAATCGGGTAGCCGGGGTTGCAAGCTGCCACACGGAATCATCGAGCGAGCCATCGATTATTGGCGGTTCGGCGACGCGTACCGCCGTGATCGATCTCTGGCTGTCTCCTGCAACGGCAATCCAGGAGAATAGCAGGATCGTGCTTACTATAATAGAGAGCTTTTTCAGATTGTTAACACATTTGACCAAGAATACTCCGAAAACTGGAATTTCGCAGAACAGACGAAACACGGATGGGAAAGTTAAGGAAAGAAGTCGGAAGAGACAACTGTTTTTTGTTCGTGGAAATGAAGGCGATCTCCTGGATCCCCGCCTTGCTACTCATTACGTCTGCGGAATCTACTTGTCTCGGGGCAGGATACCCGCCAGTTGTTGAGAAATTCCTGTTTGCAGGATTCTCGTCCTTGAGAAGTTGCAAGATATACGTAGAATTCCCCATTGACACGAGAGCACGAATTTCAATATTAGGTGGTTGGACGCTGATTCACCGAGTAACAAGAGTGTTTGCGAACTTCACGAGGGTTGAATCAGGGAAAAGGAATAGTTATATTTCGGGAGCTTCCCGGGGGGGCAACCGGGTCGGTTAAAGAAGGAGGTTGATATGAAAACACTTCTGTTTTTTTCACTCCTTGCTTTTCAAGTCGTCGACGCACAACAGCATTTCCTCATTTCGCCGAATCAGAAGATCATCCCGCTCAAGCCCTATGAAAGCGCGTCTCTGATCATTGAACGGATGACACACAAGCAGGCAACTTCTGATTCATGTACCGACGGGAGAGGGATCATCTGGGGTTTCCCGGAAGACCTTTATCCTCCCAATGCAATTATCCCAGCATATCATAAAGACGTCCTGGGTGAATGGTTCGTATCGCAAGCAAAAGGAACCATTGATACCATTTTCTGGCTTGCGGGCCCGCGGATTGGCGCCGTCGATTCAAATGTGATCGTCAGGATTCACAGGTCAATAATCGGTCACACCTACGGACCGGGAGTCAGACCGGGTCCGTTTGATCCCCCATGTCAGAATTGGGGATACTGGATTAATATCAATGACCTTGACGGTGGAATTGCCCCATTCGGGGAAGACGCATTTCCATTACCGGGCACATTTCAGTCGACGAACCCTGAGTATCCCGCAGGTCCTCCCTTTGCAGAGGAACTCTGGGGAAACGGAGGATTCCCGGTCGTAATGCATGCGAATGCCATTAATCATGTGGCACTCATGGATATGGGAGTTGCATGTTCACTCACTGTCGGCGAACCTTTCTTCATCAGTATAGCTCCGAAATCACCTCCCATCCTGGACTCGACTGACAGTCCTACAGATTTTGTTTCCACCGATTTTCACACATTGTTGACGCCGATTTACCCCACTCTCAACCAGCCGTACCCCTCCAGAAATTGGAAATTTTTCGAGCACGATTCGGGACTAATCGAGTGTGGCAATCTTACATCTGCATCGATCAAGAAAGGTTGGATCGCACAGGGTGGGCTCACACCGGAATCCACTGATGTCATGATTTATAACTGGTGGTACAGCATGACCATTTCTACCAACACTGCCCCGACCATCACCGAAAATACGATTCTGCACAATCGGGACGCGAGAGAGCGAGATTCAGTTTTCGTAACGCTGACAGACTGCGATCCTCCTCATCCCGGATTTGCTGGAATTGATACGGCTTTTATAGATTGGTGGATGGATGGACACTGGCAGCCGAGCGTGGGTTTGACCGAAACGACTGGAGGCATGTGGTACGGTGTGATCCCGCGTCCTGATTCGGGAAATCATGTCATCGATTATTTTGTTGATGCGTGCGATTCCGGCGGCCTATGCACGACGACCTCTCCTCATGAATATCAGACGGTGGATCTGCGGAACGACTACTACGTTGTCGATACTCTTTCCTCATGCCAGCCACACAGTATTGCGTCTTCGGGAACGGTTGTCCCCCCATCCGCATTCTTCAACGAAGTCGGCGGTATGAATCCAGCCGATGACGGTCAGGCCGGCCCGTTCAGAATTCCCGGGGGTCCGATGAACCTATTTGGAGATACCGTATCGTACGTCTGGATCGGTGTTGATGGAGCGATCGCATTGTCGAAGCAATCCGATGACACATTGGATCTCACGTCGAATGGCGCATACTGCCCCGGGTGGACATTTCCCTCAGCACAGCGCCATGGACGATCCGACATCAACGGCAAACTCGGCGGTTTGCCACCGAAAAATTTCATCGCTCCATTCTACAAGGATCTGTATTATGCGGACTCGGCAAGGCAATACGGGGCGATCAGATTTGGCCCCGACGAAGACAGTTGCAGCTTTGTTGTGGAATGGGATTCGTTGGCTGGTTTCAATAACGGAGTTGATCCCTCGTATGCCCCGACATTCAGGGCCGTGTTGGACCGCTGTGACGGGACAATCGCATTTGAGTACGAACTCGTGAACAAATCCTCAGAGGGTGATGCAATAGATCCTGCCGCGCTTGTCGGTATGCAGGCCGATTCAAATTCGGTCACCGCGGGTTACGCGGCTGCCGAGCCCGGTTATGTCTTCATCAACAAGGGGGGTCGCCCGATTCAATCAACGCCCCGATCGGGAACATGCATACAGTTTACACCCGGAGCACCTTTTTATGCGCGGGCTGGCTGGAATCTCCTTTCCGTCTCGCATGTTCCGAAGGGCGGAAATTACTCGTTTGCAAATCTCTATCCCGGCGCAAAAGGGCCATTCTTCTACCGAGGAGCCGACGGATACAAATACACCAATTGGCTCTCTCACTGTGTCGGGTTCTGGGGCAAGTTCTCCAATCGTACGTACGCGGGCACGCCGGGTTACCCCATCACCAGCCGTACCGATACGATTTTTCAAGGCTGGAATATTATTGCGACAATCTCTTCTCCGTTGAAAACATCTCAGATCACCGGCATCAACGCAACCTGGTCCCCGAACTTCTTCAGCTATGATGGCAGTGGCTATGTCCTTGCCAGTACATTGTTACCCGGTCAAGGTTACTGGGTAAAAGCTGTGCAGACGGGGGCGGATCCCCGGTTGATCCTGGAGCCATCTACAGCCGTCCAGAAGTCAGCGGCACAATCGTGTATGGATGTTGACCAACTTTGCAAGATTACGCTGCGCAATGCTGCTGGGGGGAGTCAAACGCTCTATCTCGGCAGTGATCAGTACGTGCACTCATCACCTGACAATTTCGAGATGCCACCATCAGCGTTTGACGTGTCGGGATTTGATGCGCGGTTCTCATCCGGCAGAATGTTGGAGACATATCCATCCGCAATTTCTCCTTCTGCCCGTTCTGAATACCCCATTACTATTCAAACAAACGCGTATCCCCTGACCGTCACACTGAAACCATTCGGAACATCCATGCGCGGTATCAACGCGGCACTGAGGACTACAGCTGGAGGCTTATTGGGTTCGTTCCGCAACGGAAGCGGCATGGTCACGGTTCGAAATTCTTCAGTTCAAAAGATCGTTCTCGTCCTCAATGATAGGGCAACACTTCCAAGCGTATTTGCACTTTATCAGAATTATCCGAATCCTTTCAATCCGTCGACAGAGATACGATACGATCTTCCGTACGACTCGTACATCAAATTGCTGGTATACGATATCCTCGGACGCAAGGTGGTGTCCCTCATTGACGGGTTCGAGGAAGCAGGAGAACGTTCTGTGCATTTTGATGCATCGACATTCTCGAGCGGAGTTTATTTCTATGCGCTGACCTCCGGGTCATTCCATCAGACGAGAAAACTGCTCCTGATAAAATAGGGGTAGAACGCTGTGCCCGTGCTTGGTGCGCGACCAATTAGCCCTGAAGTCATTCTGCTTCTTAATGACATGAGAAAGGATTTCAGGTGGGCCCGGACGAGACTTCAGACATTTCCTAAGAGGAAAAGGATACCGATTGCTTTGAAGATGTTGATCACCGCGATTATTGCCATCGTCATTCAATTTGCACTCGCGATTGCCGGCTGGGGTGGATGGGATGCATTCTTTGGGCATCCGGCACTGCAGGCACTGGCATGGGTTACGGCAGTGCTTCTCGCACTCTCGTTGTTTTCCGGCAGCAGCGGCTTGAGCACGGGTGTTCAGGAGGACCGCGGCAACCGCTGGGTGCTTGGTGCCTTCTCCCTCATCGCGATGCTCATCACGTACTTTTCCTCATATACCGACCGCATCGGTTTCTGGACTTTGGATGGGGATACAACGCGATGGTTCGGGGTCGCGGTCTGCGCGGCCGGCAGCGTGGTTCGGATCCTTCCGGTATTCGTTCTCAAGAGTCGTTTCAGCGGTCTGGTGGCAATCCAGGCCGGACACAGGCTGGAGACCCGCGGGCTTTACAAAGTTATCCGCAATCCGAGTTATCTCGGCATGCTCCTGTCTTCACTGGGATGGGCACTCGCGTTCAGGGCCGGAGTAGGAATGATTCTGAGCATGACGCTCCTCATTCCCATCATCCCGCGCATTCATTCAGAAGAAAAACTCCTGTGCGCGCATTTTGGAGCGGAATACGATGCCTACTGCGCTCACACATGGAGGCTGATACCTGGGATTTATTGAGATAACGATTTGACCAGTTTGTGAGCAGAATTCACCACACTGTTGTTCAGGTGCCGTCACCACACGTAACTGTCCACACGTTCAACTTCACCGGCTGATCGTCGCGTGATCTGGGTCGAAAATTAGTACGAATCCTCCCGGATGATGGCTGCAGTCTTTCCCGACAATCAAACGCACACATGCAGGTGCAAATTCCGGCACTTTCCTCTATTTTCATCTCTTGATTTTGGTGACGCAGTACCGTATTATATTTGAAACATCAAGAACCAGATCAACATCTCAACAGTCGAAAATTACAAGGGATGAGGTATGACAAAATTGCTCATGAGTTTCATCTCACTCATTCTCATTCTTCCATCTTCGCTCTCAGCGCAAGGCAGTTCCCCGGGCACGCCTAGAGGCGCGAAGCGCGTTCAGGTGAGGCAGCTGGAAGTCCCTGAGGGCAACTATACAAGGGTGCCAAGCTCGAGTCAGCGTTTTTCTCCCGCATACCGTTTTTCCTCATCAAGATTTTTCACGACACAGGTCAATGTCTCGTTCAACGGCCGGAATATTGTCGGCGACGCGGCAAATGAACCTTCGATCGCCATTGATCCGACAGATTCCAATAATATGGTCATCGGCTGGCGGCAATTCAACACCATCTCGAGCAGTTTCCGGCAGGCCGGTTACGGCTATAGCACAAATGGCGGCCAGTCATGGACGTTTCCCGGCGTCATCGACTCCGGTGTATTCCGCTCCGACCCTGTACTCGACGCCGATGCCGACGGAAACTTCTATTATAACAGCTTGACGGTAAGCGGAAACGACTATTTATGCACGGTGTACAAGTCGCCTGTCGGTGGTGCGTTCTTCTGGGACGCGGGAACCTTCGCTCACGGCGGGGACAAGCAGTGGATGGTCGTCGACAGGACGAACAGCATTGGGAAAGGAAATCAGTATGCGTTCTGG
>Ga0335079_10000181_pt1 | contig 73032 bp, 76 predicted proteins | sample Lox_Sample_33_FD_206719 | JGI IMG/M metagenome (GOLD analysis project Ga0335079, IMG submission 206719) | Soil microbial communities from Loxahatchee National Wildlife Refuge, Florida, United States - Lox_Sample_3.3 | ecosystem: Environmental > Terrestrial > Soil > Wetlands | place: USA...
TTTCATTGTGCAGGTCGGCGACACGATTGACGATTGGCATGGCATTCTCCGGGCGGCGCTGGGTATTCTAGCAAATCGCGGGCCTGGCGCGAGTTCAAAGGGGTCGCATGCGGCTATTGACCGGGCGGGCGGCCACCCCTACACAGCCCCCGCAGCGCCTGATCTTGGTACGGTTTGTCCGCGCGCCTTGATTGGGCGCCGGTATCAGATTTCGGATAAGATCGTGCGTCTGGTGATGGGCGCGTAGCTCAGTGGTAGAGCACTTGACTTTTAATCAAGTGGTCGATGGTTCGATCCCATCCGCGCTCACCAATAGTTCCAGCGGCGTTGTTATTTCGGGACGGTGATGAGGTTGCGCGATCGCTCCGATGAACGATGGTGCGTGGTGACACGCAATCTCTTAAGCGCTATCGGCATCGCGGTCACCGTTTCGCTGGCGACGCCAGTGCTGGCTACAGCAGTGGACGATAAAGACCAACCACCCAAGCGCCATGCGACGCGTCACTGGCACGGCTATGGTTTCTTGCCGGGCTACCGGACGCCCGAAATGATCGAGCGTGAACGCGCAAGGCATTACTACCGCGTGTATGGACCACAATATTACGGCCCGGCGTGGCCGGGCTTTTATCGCGGGCGCTGGAACGCCGGCGGCTTTGGCCCATGCTGGACACAAACGCCTATAGGGCCGATGTGGAATTGTGGCCGATAATACCGGTCGCCAGATCGCAGACTGGATGATGGCGCCATGACATCGATGAAGGCACAGATCGTTCTTATCCCGCACGGTAACCCTGACGGCGGCCTCCAGACGTTTCTGGTTGTGACGATCAGCCTCGCGCTCCTGATCTTCGCGATGATGCGAACGTACCGAAACGGCGACGTGGACCTCGCGCTGAGCTGGATCGCGAGACAATTTCGCAGGTTGTTCGGGCGCTGATGGCTGCGCCAACACGCCCAACGCGTCTTGCCGATTTGCTTCGTAAACAACTTGCCGCGTGTGTTGGTACTGCCAAACCGGACAGCAGCCTAATTTGACTTTTTCGTTGCGGTTCCCGCCAAGGAACCAGCATTCTTGTCCGGCTTGGGTTGGCGCTTGCGGTTTTCAGTCACTTGATCGGTAACCGCTGCACTGCGGTCATCCTTGTGTATTAGCCGATCATACTGCCCGCTTATGCTGCTCTGAAGAATACGATTATGCTGAGCCTGCACAGGGGAAGCGAGCAACAGGGCCATCAATGCGGCGACGGCATAGCTGATTTTGATATTCATCGTCATTTGACTTTTTTGCCCACTTGCCTGGTCGTTGAACCCGTTACTTTTATAGTCAATTTATGTTATGTGCACCACGAGCAGGGATACAAGCTTTCAGGGGCACCAACAAATCCGAAGATCCCCCACGAGACTAAATCGCATTGAAGTACCATTAGTGAGGTGGCCGGTGAGCAACATAGTCAGCGAACCTCTGAGAGGTCAGGCGCTATTTGACAGAATTTGGAAGTTCACTTTCAGGCGGCTGTTGATTCCACTTTGTGGGCTCGCCCCATTCGCATATTTTTTTCCCAAAATCGCACTGGTTTACGCCGCCTGCGGCCTGTACGACGTCAGCCGCAATCGTGGACTGAAATTATCGACCTTGCGGCGCTATTTCATCGGCAACGGCTTTCTCCTCTGGTTGCTTTCACCCATCAATGTCGTGCTCGATTTACTCTCGCTGCCATACGGCAACAAAGGCGTCTATCGTCTCGAAGACCTGCCGCTGGATATTCAGAACGAAGTACGGCGCCTCATCCAAGTCACGAACAAGGCCGACCTCGTCCACCAGGTTGAGGAGCAGGCAAAACAGCACAAACGTGCGATGTTTTTCTGGCGCAGCTACGGTGTCAAAGTCGACACAATCGTGGATGTTCCGGCCTTCGATGAGCCCTGGACATATGTCAAAACCATCGGGCTTTCCGTCTTCAACAAGAAGATCACGACATCTCCGCACTTCGGATGGCTGCGCCCGACCTTGCGGCTTTTGTACAACATCAACGATATTAAGGATAAGTCTGCGTACATCGTTGTCGGCGACAAGACTCACTATTGGTGCGACGACAAGCTCTTCATTTTCGACGATACGCTGCTGCACGTGTCCGCCAACGAGACCGATCAGCTACGGTACTGCATGTTCGTCGATATTCTTCGCCCATCGCACTTTCCGGGCGTAATGTCGGCTGTCGTCGCAGTCGAGGGCTATCTGAACAAGACGTTCAAACTCATCTCCTACAGCGGCTGGACACTTGTCGAGCGAAAGTGATCCCGACAAAGGCCGCGCCTACTGCGGCTTGATAATGCGGTAAAGTTGAAAACGATCGCCATCGGCGACAAGTCTCAGGCGGGATGGATCCGGATTTGGCGCATCGTCCTCCGTAAAGAGAATGTAGATATAATCAAACTTCGTCCAATTGAGCCAAAATGCGGGTGTGTCCGGCGGCTGGTGCTCGGCGGCGACGATAAGTTGCGCTGTTGCCGGCGGTGTACCGTCCTGTATATCGGCGAAATCACGAAATTCGGGGCGAACATGCACCACTTGCTTACCCGCAACCGTGAAAAGTGTTGTGACCAGCGCCGAACGCTCGATTGTGGCGATGCAGGCGGCATGAACGAGACCAAGGTCGCGTACGTCATCGCCAAAGCTGCGATCGGCATAGGCGACAAAAACTTTTGAGCCCGGCGCAATTCGGCGCACCGACGAACGGAACTCGCTGGTGGAATCCGATAGCTGCGACCAGTTGTAGTCGATCTCGAGCAGCCGCCCGGCAATTAAGACAATGAGTACCGTCAAAAAACCGCGCCACACCAGGCGGCGGCGCACGTCGAGTTCGCCGCACGCAAAAATCATGAATGTAACGCCAAGCGGAACGCGTTGATCCGCCATGTAGGTGTCAAACATGACCCGAGGCAGGGCAAAATATACTGTGCCTCCCACAACAAGCAGCACCAGAGCGAGCGGATGAATCTGCAGAACGCGGTGGCGCGTCGCCCAAATCGCGCTGGCAGCCATGACAATAATAAGCGCGAAAGCTGCCAGGTCAGAGTAATTTTCGAAGGCAAACATCAGCCCGTCGATCTTTCCGCGTTGCTCCCAGGATGTCGCGGAAACGAGCTGCATGGTCGGGCTCGCGTAAAGCATAGGGACGATGGCGAGAAATGGGAGGCCGCCGGCAACGAATTCCGCAATCCGTCCCGGCCATGGTTCATCCCGACGCACCCACAACCTCAGAATCTCGAATGAGAGCAGGCCAATTCCGTAAATACCGAGTGCCGAGAGATGACAAAAGAAAAGCATAACGACACAACCGGTCGACAATGCGAAGCGTAAGGGCCATGCGCGCTCCCGGAGGGCGACCCAGCCGGCCAGGGCCCACAACGAGACCCCGATCCCGAACAGGTAATTCATGAACCCGAGCAGAAAGACATAATTATAAAGCAGAGGAATGGCGAACAGGGGTAGCACCGACCAACGACCGATAAGCGCCCGGTTGAGCACCAGAACGCCGGATATGATGAGTGTAAACATCGCAACAATAAATATTTGACCGGCGAGATAAATGTTCATGACACCAGCGAGCGGCGGCACGACAAGATCCATGGTCAGATTTGGAATCATCTGCCAATTGAGCTCGTAGAATTGCGCCAGCTGCTGGTTCTCCGCCAGCGTCGCGATCACCTTCATCCGCGCCAAGTGATTGATGTAGTCTGACAGCGGTGGCTGCGGATGCGTCCAGATCGGTATCGATATGAGCAACGTGAACGCGGCGAAAAGAATCGCAACTTGTGGGCCGGTAACTCCTGACGTGCGAAATCTTCGCGGCAACGCTGTCGGCTTTTCGGGCTTGTTTCGCCAAAGCATGTGTGTCTCGCGCGATCTCTTAAGTGGTTGATTTCGCCCCAAAAGGCCTAAAGCGTCAAATGCTGTACGGGTGGTGGTTGCCAATCTCAATCGTTGAAAATGCGTGCTGAGCGCATTTCTATCGCGCTCACCAATCAAACTTCGGGTTTATTGAGGAGAACGAAGCAGTCAAGTTCGACTGAATTTCGTTTTTTTGAGGGCGGCTGTCTTAGTTGGCGGCGATTTAGCGCGCCCGCAGCATTTTGGTCGCGCGACTTCGCATACTTCGGCCCCGCTGCGATGGCAGGCAAAACGGTCAGAGATCATTGGACGCCTGTCAATAAACCTTCACCGCTGCGTCTTGTAGATCGTTTAAGCGGGTTGTGTTTCCGCTTCCCAAGATCTGCCCCTCCCTTGGTTGCCTTTCTCTTCGGCAACCAGGTTTTTCGACTTTGGTCGTTCTGGTTCGCGCCAAATGACGGGGAGCGGTCAAAAAACCTTCACAGCATCGCAAAGCGACCTATTTTTGCACTTCCGCGCCAGCCTTAAGGTTACTTACCGAACGAAATCACTTTGTCGGCGGCACCGAATAAGCTTGACGTAATGCCGTCAGCTCAAGGCGGCGACCGCGCGAATGGTCTGCCCCAAGCCCTGACGCGCGATTCATCTTGAACCAGCCTTTTAAGGGCCGCTCTCCGTCCCCGCTGAAGCGGCCCGTTTCTTTCGCCTGTCCGGACAGCCGTTACCGCCAGCATGGAAGAACGGTGGAGCTTTGACTGACGGTCCCCACCCCACCGTTCCCCGCCACAAAGCCAACGCTCTGGGCGTCGGCTATGGAAACTGGTTGCCCAGCCCCACGCGAAGACTCATAGCTGCCGTTTGGCTAAGGTTCGGTTACCTGAAAGCAAGCAAAAACCGCCGAGCGTTACGTGCCCGGTGGTTTCCCGCCACGTGGCCAGTTAGCTGGGCTGCGCGCTTTCGTTTCCTGCGCCCCTGTCAATGGGATTGCCGGTCACGCAGCGGTCAAACTGGGCCAAGACATTTGCACGCAGACGCGGCGAACAAGTTCCAGTGCGCAAGATTTGTTTTTGCTCAACTGTTGCGCCGCGGTCATAGCGACAAAGCCAATCAAGGTTTAACACTGCGACGAAGCGGGGGGCCTGGGGGGCTAGCTCCGCTTGGGGCGGTCGCCAGCCGGGGGCGGAGTGCCACACTGCCACGACTGGGACCGCCTCAGTGTTGTTATGCTCGCCTTTTTGGCGGTGCATCACCGGTCCCGGCGGTTTCTCGGTTGGCCTATTTCAGTATCGACCGAAGCAGCTGCCGGTCTTTCGCCGGCGATAATTGTTGCCGGGGTGTGAACTACTTCACAGAGTAAATCGACCTGTCGGGTAATGCTGCATGTACGGGATGTCGATCCCTTTAACGAGGGTGTCCCCAATTTCGGCAAACCGTAGGGACTGCTCCCGGCGGTCCCTTTTTATTTAGCGGCGGGCCTTTTCCGGGGTCATCGACAATCTATTCGTTGCGGTGCAACACAGCCGTCACATTCTGTCGCAAAAGTTTAGGGTTCCGGCCACCACAGTTTCATCAAAGCGTCTCCTCGCTGCCACTATACGCAATTACTCCCCACTCACGGCGGGGGAGAAAAATGGAGGCCGCGGTATGCACCTGCATGAATGTTCGGCGAAAATCTCCGCTCGGCGCGCTTTCGCAAACCCCGTACGTTGCCCGATTTGCGGCGATCCGCTGGTCGCGCCGATCGCATCCGAGTTCATCGAAAGTGGAGAGATCCGGCATCACTGGGAATGCGACGCTTGTGGTGAGCCCTCCAGCACCTCCATCCCGCTGACCTCGCATTGAGGCCGCGGGGCGTGCTGCAAAACCGGGAATAGGTGGTAGATTACGGTGTTTGCAGCATGGGTGCGCCCACGCACTCCTAGGAGGAGCTAGATATGAAAACGACGATTTTGCTGGCCTGCGTTGCCGCGCTCGCGCTCACTGGCCCGTCATTGGCGGCCAGTGTCAACATGAAGGCTGATCTGAAAGGCGCAAGCGAAGTACCGCCGACCGACAGCAAAGGCACGGGCAGCGTAACCGCGACCTTTGATACCGCGAGCAAGAAATTATCCTGGAAGGGCACAGTTTCCGGCCTGAGCGGCCCGGCGACCGCCGCGCATTTCCATTCCGGCGAGGTCGGCAAGAACGGCGGCGTGGCGGTGCCAATTGCGGGCGCCGACAAAGGCTCGTTCGAAGGTTCGGCGACCCTCACTGATGCGCAGGCCGAGGAGCTCATGTCGGGCAAGTGGTACGTCAACGTCCACACCGCAGCCAACAAGGGCGGTGAAGTTCGCGGCCAGGTTACCAAGTAAGCGCCGGGCTGGCCTCCGGCCGCTTCGGCAAAATCCCGCCAGCATTTTGCTGGCGGGATTTTCTTTCATAGTCCAGGAATCCGAAAAATCGGCCTAGCCAACCGACCCGGCGTTAGGGCCATTGCCTTCGACTTTCCTCTACATCTCTTTCGACGAACGTGGGCACGGCCAGGCCTTGACCATGGCCTCACCCGCCAACAGCCTGAAATCCTCATGAAGCCGAGCCGGCTGGCTGTCGATGGACTGAACGACAACGCGCATAATCTGAAACAGCGTTACGTCGGTGGGAAGGCATTTGGCCAATCCAAGCGCGATGCCGTCGACCAATCCAAAACATCGCCCCTGCAGAAAAGGATCTTCCTTTTTCGATCGTGCAAGAAAGCTACGACATCCAGGCATAACGTAATCCGCCGCGTTAATATTTATTTGTCCCTGCCCGAGGGCTGCCGTCGCAGAGATAAATACTCCGGAGACCTGTGACGCACCAAACCACGCCAATACCGTGATCGCGCAAAAAAGTTTCGTTTTCTTCGCCAAGCCCCCTCCCAACGTTCCGAAAGGCAAGACCCGAAGGATGCTGCCCCTTCTGTCGACCCGCTTCAATGCGAAAACGCGCCGCGTTAGGCCGGAGCCCTCGTCGTGGCGTCGTTTCCGACCGCCCTCATTTTAACCAGCACCCTGGCTATAGGCTTTTCATTGCGGGAGAACGCACTTGGCGGCGGGCCGCTTCCAGTTTTATGGTCGTCATCAATTCAGTTCGGTCTTTCGCGAGGTTGTGTCCATGGCGCGTATGAATGGCGGCTCCGCCCCCTTCCTGATTTCCGGTGGCGGCATCGGCGGGCTGATCACCGCCTACGCGCTCGCCCATCAGGGCTTTCCTGTCCGGGTTTTCGAGCAATCGCCCGAATTCCGCGAGGTCGGCGCCGGCATCCAGCTCGGGCCAAATATCTTTCGCGTGCTGGAGAAAGTCGGCCTGAAAGATGCTGTTCTGGCCGATGCCCACCGTCCGCCCGCGCAGGAAATGCGGGATGCCCTGACCGGAAAATTGATCACCAATATCCCGCTCGGCGATGCCTTCGAGAAACGGTTCGGCCAGCCCTACGGGGTCACCCACCGCGCCGATATCCATGGCACGTTCCTTGAGGCCTGCCAAGGCAGCAACCTGATCACCTTGGAAACGAGCCGCCGAGTCGACGCCTTCAAGGATCACGGTGACCACGTTTCTGTCTCCCTCAACAATGGCGAGACCATTGGAGGCCGCGCGCTGATCGGCTGCGACGGCATGTGGTCAAAAATCCGCGAGAGCTTGGTCGGCGACGGCAAGCCGCGGGTATCGGGACACATCGCCTACCGGGGCGTTCTCAAACGCGAGGACGTGCCGAAGGACCTCTGGCGCCCCGATGTTGTGCTGTGGGCCGGGCCGCGCACCCATTTTGTGCATTACCCGTTGCGGCGAGGCGAACTTTATAACCTGGTCGCTGTTTTTCACTCCGATCATTACGAAGAAGGGTGGAATGCCGAAGGCAGCAAGGATGTCATGTGGCAGCACTTCAAGATGCAAGTGCCGCAAGTGCTGCGCATGCTCGAGCGGATAGAGACGTGGCGCATGTGGGTCTTGTGCGATCGCGAACCGGTGAAGACCTGGACATCGGGTCGTGTCGCGCTGCTCGGCGATGCCGCCCATCCGATGTTGCAATATCTCGCGCAAGGCGCATGCATGGCGACCGAGGATGCGATCGTCCTGGCGGAGAAGGTTGCTGCTTCGCCTGACGATCCGGCCAAGGCCTTCAAAGCCTACGAGCAGGACCGATACTTACGCACCGGCCGCACGCAAATAATGGCGCGTGTCTACGGCGAAGTTTATCACGCGCGCGGCGTTACCGCCGAGTTGCGCGAACTGGCACTGTCCCCGCGCACGGCAGAGGAAAGTTACGAGAGCATCGCCTGGCTTTATGACGGGCCGTAGGATTCTTAAGCCGCCTGCGCGCGCGGGTGGGCGGCCGGCTGATCGAGGTTTGCGTTCCAGGCGTCGTAACCGTAGAGCCAGCTTGTATCGCCGCCGCGCTCGTCCCGCATCCAAGTATTGGCGCTGGAGATCGCCTGCACGACAGATGTGCGGGGTTTGCGATGATCTTCGTAGCGTTTGAACGCACCCTCGATGTCTTCGCCGTTCACCGCATCAAGGCAGCGCGCAAGAATGGCGGCATCCTCAATTGAGGTCGCCGCTCCTTGCGCCATATAGGGTGTCATCGGGTGCGCGGCATCGCCGAGCAACGCCACGCGCCCGTCGCTCCAGTACGGCAGCGGTTCACGTTCGAGGATCGCCCACTTGTGGCAATCCGGGCACGCTCCCAGCACACTGCGCACATCGTGATGGAAGCCTTCGTAGGCTCCGCGCAATTCCTTCACGTCGCCTTTGGCCGACCAGGATTCCCGCGTGAGCCACTCCGCCGGCTCCGGCACGCTGGTGACGAAGTAAATCTCGCTCTTCGTTCTGGTCGTGTAGTAGATGACGATGTGCCGGTCGGTGCCCCACCACTTCGTCCGCGAGGGGCCGATATCGAAACCACCCATCAATTTGGCCGGAAACACTGCACGATAGGCAATGCGGCCCTTGTGGATCGGTTCGTCAGGGCCAACCACAATGTCGCGCACGGTCGAATGGACGCCGTCCGCTCCGATTACGGCGTCAGCCGTGGTGCTGCTGCCGTCTTCGAAACGCAAAATGACTTGCCCGCGCGCCTGATCAAGTCCGATCAGTTTCTTGCCGAGATGGACGATCTCGGCCGGAACGGCTGAAGCCAGTGCATCGTGCAGATCGGCGCGATGCATGCAGAGATAGGGTGCGTTGTAGAGGGTCTCCGGCATCGGCAGCTCTCGTGTGATCTCGCCGGTCGTGCCGTCGCGGTTGAGATGCGAATAAGGGGCAAAGGAGGTCTTGCGCAGTCGTTCCTCGATTCCGATGCCGCGGAGCACTTTCATCGAGTTGGGCATCATCTGGATACCGGCTCCGATGCGCGCGAAACGCGCCGCCTGCTCGTAAACCTGGACATCGATGCCGACGCGCCGCAGCGTTGCCGCCACAGCCAGACCGCCCATTCCCGCGCCGACCACAGCGACCGATCGTGTTTCTTTCATTGCGTCCCTTTTTCTTTCGTTGGTCGTCGTTACTTTCGCGGAATGCCTGCCTTGTCGACCACGTCGTTCCATTTTTTGATGTCGGCCGTCAGACGCGCCATCAGTTCAGATGGCGTACTCGCCTTCGCGACGACTCCGACCTTGGCGAGCTGCTCTTGCACATCCGGCATGGCGAGCACCTCGCGCATGGCCTTGTTCATCGTATCGATGACCTCTTTCGGCGTGTCCTTCGGCGCACCGACGCCGTTCCACGAGATCACCTCGTAGCCTTTGACTCCGGCCTGATCGGCGGTCTGCACACCCGGCAGCAACGGAGATGGCTGCGGACTGGAGCTCGCGAGAATGCGCAATTTGTTGTCTGCGACCTGCCCTGCCACCGCCGGTGGAAAATCGATCATCAGCTGCACGTCATTGCGCAACAACGCCACCACGATATCCGGTGAATTCTTGTAGGGAACGATCTGAACATTGAGACCAGCCAGCGACTTGAACAGCTCGCCGCCGAGATTTTGCGTGCTGCCGGCGGCGATCGTCCCGACATTCATCGTTCCCGGACTGGCTCGGGCCGCTTTGATGAAATCGCCGAGCGTCTTGAATTCGGATTGGCTGTTGACCACGAACACCAGGTCGAAGGTGCCGGCCATCGAGACCATCGCGAAATCCTTCACCGGGTCGAACGGCAGGCTCTGGAACGTCGCGACGCTGATGGCGGCACCATTGGTCACCCACGCCATAGTATAACCGTCGGGCGGCGCCGTGATCACCGCGCGTGCGGCTGCGATACCGCCGGGGCCGGGCATATTTTCGACGACGACCCGTTGATTGAGTTTCTGGCTGAGCTTGTCGGCAAGAATACGCGCGGTGACGTCGGCAACGCCGCCGGCGCCAAACGGCAGCACGAGCTTGATCGGTTTTTCCGGCCATGCGGCCTGCGCCCGCTGTGCCGGCAACACGAGAAATGCGGCGAGCATCAACAACGCCGTCCGGCGCGCGATCATCGCGAAGTGCCCCTTCATCATATGTTTATCCTCCAGGATTTTCTTCGTTCTGTTTTTGTCAGCGGAAACCATAAAGCCGCGCGGGATTGTCCACCAGCAGGCGGTTTTGCGCCAGCGGATCGGGTGCAAATTGCGGCACGAGATCGACGAGGTCTGCCTCGTCGGCTTCGTGGGATGCGTTCGGGTGCGGAAAGTCGGTGCCCCACAATACCCGTGTCGGCGTTGCTTCGACCAAGGCATGCGCGATCGGCACAGCTGCTTTGTAAGGCGGCATGGAGATGCGCTCGGAACCGCACACTTTAATCCAGCAATTTTCGAGGCGCGAAAGCTCAATCAGTGCGCGCAGCGGCGGCTGATCAACGCCAGCCGCGGATGGCACGCGGCCCATATGATCGACAACGAAAGGCAGCGGCAGTTTCCGCATCAACTCGGAAAGCGGAACGATATCGGGCGCGTCTACGTGCAGCACCACGTGCCAGCCGCGTCCTTTGATGCGGTCGATGACACGATTGAATGTCGCCATGTCTGGAGCGCCGCCGAGGTGCTTGACGAAATTAAAGCGCACCCCGCGCACGCCCCCGCGATCGAGTGTGTCGAAATCCGTGTCGGTAAAGGTGCCGTCGGCAATGGCAACTCCGCGATAGCGCCCGGGATCAGAGGCGATGCAATCGAGCATCGCGGCGTTGTCGGTGCCATGGCAGCTCGCCTGCACGATCACCGCGCGTTCGACCCCCAGATGCGCGTGCAGTGCCGCCAGCATTTCCTTGGGTGCGTCGGCCGGGGTGTAGCGCCGGTTCGGCGCATAGGGGAACTTCGCCGCCGGGCCGAAGACATGGCAATGAGCGTCGCAACTGCCCGTCGGCAACTTGAAACGCGGCTTGCGACGGTGGTCGAGAAATCCGGGGTGGATGTTCATGGGGGTGCCTTTAGCCAAGCGGGGCGCATGAGACAACCCTCACAGCGGTTGCAAATCGCCTCGCGCCCAGCCCTCCTCGCTCGCAGCTTTGAATTCGGCAAGCCGGCGAGCTGCGATAGCCTCGCGCATTCCCGCCATCAGCATCTGGTAGTAGGCGAGGTTGATGGTCGAGAGCAGCACCGCCCCTAGCATCTCGTTGGCCTTGGCGAGGTGATGCAGATAGGCGCGCGAGTATGTACGCGTGGCCGGATGCGCGCTTTGTTCATCGAGCGGGCGCGGGTCATCGGCGTGGCGGGCGTTGGCAAGATTGATCGGACCGAAACGCGTGAATGCCATGCCGTGGCGGCCGTTGCGGGTCGGCAGCACGCAATCGAACATATCGATACCGCGGTGAACGGCTTCGAGGAGATCGTGCGGCGTGCCAACGCCCATGAGATAGCGCGGGTGACTTTCCGGCAGCAGCGGCGCGGTTTCCCCGACGATTTTGAGCATCACGTCTTGCGGCTCGCCGACCGCGAGCCCGCCGATGGCGTAACCCTGAAAATTCATCCCCGTCAGCTCGCGCGCGCTTTCCGCGCGCAGTCCCGGATCGTCGCCGCCCTGGACGATTCCGAACAGCGCATAGCCTTCCCGCGCGTGACTTTCAAAACTGCGTCTGCTGCGTTCGGCCCAGCGCAGCGATAGCTGCATCGCGCGCGCAATTTCCGCGCGCGCCGCGGGCAGCTTCAGGCATTCGTCCAGCTGCATGGAAATGTCTGCGCCGAGCAGGGTCTGAATCTCGATCGCACGTTCCGGGGAGAGCGCGACCATGGCCCCGTCGATATGCGAGCGGAAGGTCACGCCACGCTCGTCGAGCTTGCGCAGCTCGGACAGCGACATGACCTGGAAGCCACCCGAATCGGTCAAAATGGGATGCGGCCAGTTCATGAACTTATGCAAGCCACCCAGCGCCGCAATACGCTCGGGGCCGGGCCGCAACATCAAGTGGTAGGTGTTGCCAAGCACGATCTCGGCCCCGGTCGCCCGCACATCGTCCGGTATCAGACCTTTCACGGTGGCCTGCGTGCCGACGGGCATGAAGGCCGGCGTCTGTACCGTACCGTGTGGTGTAACAAGCTCGCCGCGGCGAGCCGGGCCGTCGGTCGCGATCAATCGATACGAAAAGCGATTGGACATTCCGTGGATGGAAGACTCCTAGGCTCTGCGCACCATCGCTGGCACGAGATGCTTGATGTCAGGCGCGCCGACCTGCTGCATGGCGGCGTAAAGTTCGACGCGCAGCAATTCGAGCACGCGTTCGACACCAGATTGGCCGAAAGCGCCGAGACCCCAGATATAGGGCCGACCGACGCAAACTGCGGTCGCACCCATGCACAAGGCCTTGACGATATCGGTGCCGCGGCGGAATCCGCTGTCCACCAAAATAGGCGTGCGTCCCTTCACCGCCTCGACAATCTCCGGCAGCGCGTCGATGGTGGACCGGCCGCTATCCTCGCTGCGGCCGCCATGATTGGAAACGATGATGCCATCGACCCCGGCATCGGCCGCCAGCACCGCGTCCTCATAGGCGAGAATACCTTTGAGCACGATCTTCATCTTGGTGGTGTCGCGCATTCGTTTGATGAAATCCCAGGTCATGGCCGACGATTGGAGACCCTTCAGGCCGGACAAATCGAGGCCCTGATACATTGACCGCCGTCTCTGGTTGGCGTTGAGGCTCGAGCGGTCGTGGCAGCCGCTGCAATCGCGAGTGTCGGTTCGCTGCAAACGGAACAATGTTTCCTGGTTTCGCCCGCCGGATCGATCGACCGTGATGGCAACAACCGGACAGCCGGCCTTTTCGGCACGCGTCACCAGTGCTTTCGCTACGTCCCAATTGTTCGATGCATAGAGTTGATACCAGATCGGCGCGCCGCGCGCTTCGGTGACGTCCTCAACGCTCGATGTGGTCGCTGTCGATAAAATTTGCAGGTGGTTCGCGACCTTCGCAGCTTTAGCGACCGCGATCTCGCCGTCTTCATGAAACATTTTGTGCCCGCCGACCGGGGCGATGATGATCGGACTGGCATATTTCTCGCCAAGGATGTCGGTCGTCATGTCGATCTTGCTGACGTCAACCAGACGACGCGGCCGCAACTGAAATTTCAGGAAGCCTTCGCGGTTGGCACGCAGGGTCACCTCGTCATCGATGCCTGAAGCCATGTAACCAAAATGCGCCGGCGGCACGTTGACTCGGCAAGGCGCCTCGAAATCAAACACGTTGATTGCTTCCTTTGGCGATTTGATCAATCTGTCGGTTTGCAAAGGCGCCCAGAGAACCGGATCGGAGGGTCTGTTCGGCACAGCCGGCACGTCGCCGGCAAAAGCGCCGGAGGCAAAAAGCGGACTTGCTGCCATGAATTGCAGGAATTTACGGCGGCTGGCGGCCTGATCCATTGGCGACCTCCCGATGAGCGACAAACGCGATGGTAGCGCGCCAATCACGCGCGGAACAGCAGACAGGCGTCGCCATAGGAATAGAAGCGATAGCCCGCCCGGATAGCGTGCGCATAGGCGCGTTGCATGGTCTTAAGGCCGCTGAATGCGGCGACCAGCATGAACAGCGTCGAGCGCGGCAAATGGAAATTGGTCAGCATCACGTCGACGCCGCGGAATCTATAGCCCGGAGTGATGAAGATTGCGGTCTCGCCTGAGAACGCGTGCAGCGTCCCATCATTCCCAGCCGCGCTCTCCAACAGCCGGAGCGCGGTCGAGCCGACCGCCACGATCCGGCCGCCCTTGGCACGGGCGGCGTTGAGCGACGCGGCGGTTTCGCCGGAAACGGCGCCGAACTCCGCATGCATGGTGTGGCCCTCTGTATCGTCGGCCTTGACCGGCAGGAAGGTCCCGGCCCCGACATGCAACGTCACCCGATGGAGGCCAATGCCGCGCTCCCTGAGCCCCGTAAGCAGCCTGTCTGTGAAATGCAGCCCGGCCGTTGGGGCCGCCACCGAGCCATCCACATGGGCGAAGAGGGTCTGGTAGTCGCCTCGATCCTGCTCATCCGGCGGTCGCCGTGCGGAGATATAGGGTGGCAAGGGCATTTCGCCCCGCTCGGAGATGGCCTGGTCCAAAATAGGCCCATGAAAGGAAAACGCGAGAGTTATCTCCCCTCCTTCGCCTTTATGTGAAACTTGAGCATCGAGTTCACCCAGAAAGCAAACCTTGCCCTCGGCGCCGAACCGCAAGGTATCGCCGACCTGGAGCTTTTTGGCCGGTTTCACGAAGGCGCGCCAATGCGAGCCATCCAGGCGCTTGTGCAGTGTGGCTTCGATGGCGGGCTGGGTATCGCCACGTCCGATACGCCGGCCCGCAAGCCGTGCCGCGATGACTCTGCTGTCGTTGACCACCAGGCAATCGCCCGGCCGCAGTAGGTCGGGCAAGTCAACGATGCCCCGATCCTCCAACGTCGGCGCGCCGCTGGGCTTCACCACCAGGAGCCGCGCGGCGTCACGCGGCTTCGCCGGCCGCATTGCGATACGGTCCGTCGGCAGGTCAAAATCAAAGAGGTCGGTGCGCATGGCCAATTGCCGTCATCGCCCGCAAATACGGGCGAGCCAGTCAGAGGCCGTCACGCCCCCATCGTCGCCTTGACGATCTTGTCGGGGTCCCTGACCGGCTCGCCGCGCTCGATCTTGTCGACGTTTTCCATGCCCGAGACCACCTTGCCCCAGACCGTGTACTGGTTATCGAGAAAGCGCGCATCGTCGAAGCAGATGAAAAACTGACTATCGCCGGAATCCGGATTGCTGGCGCGCGCCATCGATACCGTACCGCGCACGTGCGGCTCGCGGTTGAATTCGGCCTTGAGCTTCTTGCCCGAACCACCGGTACCGGTGCCTTCCGGACATCCGGTCTGCGCCATGAAGCCGTCGATGACGCGGTGGAATACGATGCCGTCGTAAAAGCCGTCCTTCACCAGCTCCTTGATGCGGGCGACATGGCCGGGTGCAAGATCAGGCCGCATCTCGATTACGACGTTTCCCTTGGTGGTTTCCAGTGTCAGCGTATCTTCAGGCTTCGCCATCTCACTCCCTTTCACAAAATCAAATATTCAATGCGCGTTAGCGCTCGATCGTTGCCTTTTTGACGTAATCCATGCGCGGGTATTCCTTCGCCAGATAGGCATTGCCTTCGCTCTGCAGACGACTCTGATCCGGGCCGCGGCCGCGCGGCGCACCTTCGCCATACTCCGCGTTGAGTGCATCGACGACATTCATCCCCGATACCACGCGCCCGAACGGCGCGAACCCCATGCTGTCGAGATTGCTGTTGTCGGCAAAATTGATGAACACCTGGCTGGTGCGCGTGTTCGGTCCCGCTGTCGCGAAGGTGATCATGCCGCGCTTGTTGCTTTGCGTGACTGGGTCGTCTCCGATTTGCGCCGCACGCCAGCGCGCCATGGTGGCGGGATCGCCGTTGATGCCAAATTGCACCATGAAGCCGGAAACGACACGGAAGAAGCGGACATTGTCGTAGAAGCCGTTCTTCACCAGATTGTAGAACCGATCGGCGCCCTTCGGGGCCCAGGCGCGCGTGACCTCGACTACGAATGCACCTTTGCTGGTATCGAACTTCACCTTGTAGGTGGCGGGCGCCTGTTCGCGCAGCGCGGCGGGATTATCGAGCGGCGACTGCGCAAAAGCCGGTGCTCCGGAGAGAGCGAAGGCCAAGGCGAGCGTGAGAATTGATCGGCGGCTGGTCATCACTTTCACTACTTTCTCCGTTGAAAAATGCGGGCAACGTCAGCGCGCGAATTTCTTCTTTAGACGCGCGGCTACCGGACCCGGCACAAAGGCCGACACATCGCCGCCCATGCCTGCGATCTGACGTACCAATGTGGCAGTGATCGGGCGCACCATCGGCGAGGCCGGCAGGAAGACCGTCAGGATATCGGGCGCCATGGCCTCGTTCATGCCGGCCATCTGCATTTCATAGTCGAGATCGGTGCCGTCGCGCAGCCCGCGGATCAGCATGGTCGCGCCGACCTTGCGGGCGGTCTCCACCACCAGGTCCGAAAAAGTGATGCAGGACAGGTCGCATTTTGCCTCGCGCGCAACCGGCCCGCAGGTGTCCTGGAGCATCGCCAGCCGTTCATCGGCAGAAAACAAGGGCGCCTTGCCAGGGTGGACCCCGATGGCCAGCACCAGCCGGTCCGCAAGCCGGACGGCATGACGGACCACGTCGAGATGGCCATTGGTGACCGGGTCGAATGACCCAGCGTAAAGGGCAGTTCTTGCCATGAAGCGGGGTCTACCCCGGCCCCACCGGCCCCGCAAGGCCGCGCCCTTTGGACCTCGAACCTTTTTCCCGGCCGCCGCAAAATATGCATTTCTGTGACTGCGGTCACAGCGAAGGACGGCGGCCTTTCCTATGGTGAGCGTACCGAGAGCCAAACGCTCCGTAGGCCTAAACAGGGGGCTGCCATGTTGAAGACGATCATCGCAATCTTGGCCGCCGCATTAATCGCCGCCACCATCACCGTCATCTCGGCGCCAATCACTGACGTCGTTGCAAGCCCCCTTCCCAAGCCGGCCGCCGACGCGATCACGGCCTGCAAACAGGTTCCCTGGCCCTATCTCGGCTGCGTTGGCACCGAATTCGGCGACCCGCACGTTCGTCTGATCCGCGTCGACAATCGAACCCACTAGCGCCTTACCCTGGTCCCCACTTCGGCGCTAGGCTCTCCTCAGGACGGGCTGTCCTGAGGAGAGCACCCATGCGTCTAGCCGTTGCCGCCGTTGCCGCGCTGCTGTGGACGGCTTCTGCTTTCTCTCAGGATTTTCCAAACCGGCCTATCCGCATCATCGTCCCGACGCCTGCCGGCGGGCCGGTCGATGTGATGGCGCGCGTGCTCGCCAATGCTTTGCCGGCGGTCATCGGGCAGCCCGTCTTTGTCGAAAACAAACCGGGCGCGGGCAACACCATCGGCTCGCGCCAGGCGGCCGCTGCCGATCCCGACGGGTACACGCTGATGGTATCGGCTGCGAGCGGCCTCATCATGAGCCCGATGATCGTCAAGAACGCGGGCTATGACGCATCGAGTTTTGCGCCAATCGCGCTTGTCGCGGAAACGCCGCAGGTACTGGTCATCAATCCGCAGGTGCCGTTTAAATCCGTTGCCGAACTCGTCGCCTATGCCAAGGCCAACCCCGGCAAGCTCAATTATTCGACCGGCGGAATAGGTACGCTGCCGCATCTCAACGCCGAGCTGTTCAAGGCCGCGAGCGGCGCGAACATTTTGCACGTTCCCTACAAGGGTGGTGGCCCCTCGCTCATGGCGGTCGTGGCCGGCGAAGTGCAAATGACATTCGATACCGTGAGTACTTCTCTGCAGTTGATCGAAGACGGAAAATTGCGCGCGCTGGCGATCGTCGGACCGAAACGCGCGCCGGAATTGCCCGATGTGCCGGCCATGCCGGAGATCGGATTTCCAGCGGTGAGCAGCGGTGCCTGGACCGCATTGCTGGCGCCGCACGATACGCCGCCAGCGATCATCGCCAGGCTCAATGCCGCGGCCAACGCCGCGTTGCAGGGCGAAGTCATGAAAAACGCTCTCGAGAAGCTGGGTGCACAACCGCGCGGCGGTACGCCGCAGGATCTTGCCGACCGTATCGCGCGTGAACAGACGAAATGGAAGCCGATTGTCGAGACGCTTAATTTGAAGATCGACTAAAAAGGAGGCACTTTCCCGCGCTTCCGATCTGCCTGTTCAGCACGAAGAGAAGCGCAGGCGCCCGCGCTAGACAATTCTTAAACGCTTGTGTGTAAAATTACATTTACTTTCTGTTAATAGACCGCGCCGACGAGGCGGCAAGCCCTGAATTCGGCCCGAGCAAAGCACAGTTGATGTACCAGCATCGGTCACTGATCTCTGAACTCGAAGACGCCGTGCGGCGCGGCTCCCGGGACAAGCGCGTAGAGACGCTTCGCCGTGTTACCGACCTCTTTCTGGGTGAAAAAGAGCGGCTCAATGAAGAGCAGATCCAGGTATTTGATGATGTCCTGGGTCATCTGATGGCGCGGATCGAATCAAAGGCTCTCATCGAACTCAGCGAACGTCTTGCGCCAGTCAACAACGCCCCGATCAAGGTCGTGCATACGCTGGCCTGCGACGATGAAATAGCCATCGCTGGGCCGGTTCTATCGCTGTCGGACCGGCTGACCACGCCTGACCTTATTCAAATCGCGCTGGCCAAAAGCCAATCGCATCTGCTCGCCATTTCCAAACGAAGCAGCCTCAGCGAATCCTTGACCGACGTCCTGATTGAACGGGGGGATCAGGACGTTATCGGCAAGCTGGCGGAAAATGCCGGGGCCCATTTCTCCGAAAAGGCCTATGCCCGTCTCATCGATCAATCCGACGCCGATGAATCGCTTTTGGAAAAACTCGGCTTGCGCCTCGACATCCCGCTGCATTTGTTCCGACGCCTTCTGGAACGGGTGACCGCGGCAGTGCGGGAGCGGATCATGGCGCTGGCCACGCCAGAAAAGCGGGATGACATCAAGGAAATTCTCGCCGGCATTTCAAATGACGTCATCGACAATAACGACAAACTCAATCATGATTTTGCGGCCGCGCAGCGTCTTGTCCAAACGATGAATGAAAGAGGCGAACTCGACCAGTTTGCGCTGCTGGAGTTTGCGAAAGCACGCCAATTTGCGGCAACAGTGACCGCGCTCGCAACGCTGTGCTCCGCACCGATCGACATGATCAAGCAGATGCTGAACGATGGCCGCAATGAGCCGCTGCTCGTCCCATGCAAGGCCGCGGGTCTTTCATGGCCAACCTTACGCGCTCTCTTGCAGGATGATTTGCTCGGGCGAGCAGCCAAGGACGATGAGATCAACAAGTTGAAAAGCGACTACATAAAACTGTCTCACACGACCGCCAAAAAGTTGCTCGAGTTCTGGTGCGAACACCAGACACAGCAAAAGTCCTAGCTCGGTTGATTGCCGCGCGAACGCCTGCGGCCGGCTAGTCGATGACTTCGTCGGCGCGGTTAAGCAGCGACGTCGGTACGGAAAGACCGAGCATCCTGGCCGTCTCCGCGTTGATCACCAACTCAAATTTGTTCGCTTGCACGATCGGTAATTCGCCCGGCTTCGTACCTTTGAGGATGCGGCTGACATAGTGGCCAACCTGACGATAGGCATCGACAATGTTGGATCCGTAGCTCATCAGGCCGCCGACTTCGACATATTCGCGCCCCGCGTAAATGGCCGGCAGCCGATGAAACGCCGCCATTTGAGCCAATTGGACGCGCCGACCATTCAGGAACGGAGTGGTCCCGACAAGGACAGCATCGGGGCGGTCGCGGCCCATTGTTTCGAAGGCGGCTTTGATCTCGGCACTCGTGTCGGCGTTGTAAACATCGACTTGCAGTCCCATGGCGCGGGCAGCCGCGTTCACATCCTTAACTTGCGTTTCGCTAAGTTTCGCGTCCGCCGGATTGACAAGCAAAGCGATCCGGCCAGCGCCGGGCAGCAGATCGCGAATGAGTTCCAGCCGCTTTGATGCCAGTTCGGAATTGAAAATATTGATCCCCGTCAGGTTGCCGCCCGGTCGCGCGAGACTGGCGGCTAAACCAAGTTGCACGGGGTCGTTGCCGACCAGAAAGACGATCGGGATGGTCGTGGTTGCCGCTTTCGCCGCGAACGTAGATGGCGGGCCTGAAGCCACGATCACGCCGACAGGGCGGCGAACGAGATCGATCGCCAGCGCCGGCATCCGGTCAATTTGATCGTCGCCCCATCCGAAAACGATTGTTGCATTCTCGCCATCGACATAACCGGATTCTTTCAGGCCCTGCCGAAATCCGCGCAACCGGGCCGCGACGACCTCAGGCGTTCGGGGATCGAGAAACCCGATAACGGGCAGCGCGGACTGCTGCGCCTGCGCGAGTGGCGCCAGGCCTGCGGTTGCGCCACCGACCAAAGCCAAGAACTCTCGGCGCCGCATCTGCCTTTTTCCCCACGGCCGAACCAACGAACAGTGTAGCGGTTTACCCCGGCACCGTGGAGACCCCGCACGTCCGAGTCAGGCGCGACACCCTGTGGACTTTCAGTCAGGGCAAAGAGTACCTATCATCCCCTGCAAGCCGCAGTGGGACCAGAATGATCTTTCGTCAGCTTTTCGATCAGGTTTCCAGTACCTATTCCTACCTGCTCGCAAGCCGTACGGGCGGCGAGGCACTCATCATCGATCCGGTGCTGGAAAGGGTCGACCGCTACCTTCAGCTCATCAGAGAGCTCGACCTGAAACTTGTGAAAGCCGTCGACACCCATCTCCATGCCGACCACATCACCGGACTGGGGGCGCTGCGTGACCACACGCATTGCATCACGGTGATGGGTGAACAGACCAAGGCAGACGTTGTCTCGATGCGGCTGGCCGACGGAGAAAAACTCACGATCGAGGGCCTCGCGCTCGATGCAATCTACACTCCGGGACACACCGACGACTCGTACAGCTTTGTCATGCCCGATCGCGTGTTCACCGGCGACACTTTGTTGATCCGAGGCACAGGCCGCACGGATTTCCAGAATGGCAATGCGCGCCAGCAATACGAATCGATCTTCAACCGGCTGCTGAAATTGCCGGATGCCACGCTTGTGTTCCCCGCGCATGACTACAAGGGTGATACGGTGTCCACGATTGGCGAGGAAAAAACCTACAATCCGCGGCTGCAGGTTAAATCGCCGCAGGAATATGTTGAGCTGATGAACGGTCTCAAACTGTCCAATCCGAAAATGATGGACGTCGCCGTGCCCGCCAACATGAAAGTTGGGCTGGCACAGGAAAAGATCGCCCTTCGCGGCTGGTCACTTACGGCGCCGGCGGCGCTTGCGCTTCTTGGCAAACCGAACGTCGCGCTCATCGATCTGCGCGAGCGCTCGGAGCGGGAGCGGCACGGCATCATTCCCGGCTCGTTGCACGTGCCCTACCCGGCTTTACAGGAAAATATCGGTCCAGGCGGCATGCTCAACGAGCTTGCCAAATCGACCGGCAAGCGCCTCGTGTTTTACTGCGCCTTCGGCGAGCGTTCCGCGATGGCCGTTCAGGCGGCCCAGGACGCCGGGCTGACCTCAGCCTGCCATCTCCAGGGCGGCATCGACGCCTGGAAAAAGACTGCTGGGCCGCTCGAGCACTAAAGCGCTCCCCCCGCGCCTACTGCAGGTCGAGCGCCTGATAATGCCCGGTCGCGTCGAGTTGCGAGCCCCACACCTTGTGCACGCCCTGGTGCTCGGAACGACCGAAGGTCACCGGCGTCCCGAGTCCAAGATCAAGATCGCGAAGGTTTTCGAGCGTTGCTATCAGCTTTTCGGTGTCGAGGTCGGGCCCATTGCGCCGCAACGCTGCGATCAAGACGTTGGCCGCCACATAACCCTCCAGCGACACATAGTCCGGAGATTCGCCGGGAAAATATTTGGCAAGCGCGTTTTTGTAATCGAGCACCAGCGACGAGTGGCCGTCGACGGCCGGCACGACCTGCGTCACGATCACCCCGTTCGCAAACCGCGGTCCGAGAAGCATCAGCTCATTGGCCAATGCGGTGCTGCCCACGAACGAAACGCTGGTGTAGATCATGTTCGGGTAGAGGTCGCGCGTTTTCTCGATGAATTTCGCCGCCGCGCGATAGGCCGGCACCATGATGACGGCCCTTATCGGGATGCGGTGTTTCTTGAGGTCCTCGACCGCGGCGTCCACATCGACGGTGTTGCGTTGATAGTTGAGCCGCAAAATTGCGCTGTCATCACCGCCCAGGGCACGAACGGCCTTGGCGACGCCGGCAAAGCCTGCATCGCCGTAAGCATCCTGCTGCGCAAACACCGCGATCTGGTTCGTCTTCAGCCGCTTGACCTTGACCAGATACTGCACCACGGCGTCAGTCTCTTCCATGTAACTCGCGCGGTAGTTGAAAACATACCGGTCAGGCGGATCGCTCCGCAGCAGGCCGGCCCCGGTGAATGCACCGAAGAACAGCATCTTGCGCTCCAGGGAATAAGGAAGCGCCACTGTTGCTGTCGGTGTTCCTACATTGCCGACGATTCCAAAGACCTGATCTTTCTCAAAAAGCTGTTTCATCGTGTCGGCGGTGCGTTTGGGCTCGTAACCGTCGTCCGCCGCAATCAGCCGCAGCTTCCGGCCATACACGCCGCCATTCGCATTGGCCACGGCGAACGCCGCTTCAATGCCGAGCTTCATATTCTGGCCGAGCTCCTTGGCCGCGCCGCTAAACGGCGCGGAAATTCCAAATCGGATCTCGCTGTCCGTGATCCCGCGCACATAGACGCGTTTGGCTTCTGGTGCAGGCGCAGGCGCAGACGACTGCGAATCCGTTGCAAGCGCCGCCTGCTGTTGCACCGGCGGACTCGCGAGCGGCTGCATCGTTGCAGGCGGCGGCGAGTTTGAAGCCTGCCCGGTCGTGAGCGCCGGTACACTTGCGGTGGTCGCGGGTGCTCGCGCGGGCGGTTGTGGCGCCGGCAGTTCCGGTCCGGCAGTTGCGATCTTGGCGGGGGCAACGATTGCTGCGCCGTTTGCTAACTGGTTCGATTTCGAACTTTGCGATGACGGAAAAACGGCATCGAGCATTGCTTGCGCGCCCTGCCAGATCGGCTTGGCAAAGACGGCCACCAAGGCGAAGATCGCCGCGAACGTGGCGACCATTGCAATCCTGCCGATCAGCGTCGACGTTTCATCAAGTCGGAGTGGCGGCTGCGGAACCGGTTCCGGTCCCCCCGGGGTGTCGGACATTGTTCGTCGATCCTGAGGCGCGCGTGATGACACAGGCACCGTCGGAACGAAAGGTGCCTTAACAGGATACAATGGCGGTTCGTCGCGAAGCCGCCTAGGCGCATATTTGCTGAAATCAGTTTCGTCGTCGTTGTTGCTGATGGGTTCAGCCATGACCGGTCCCCTACGCTTTACACTTTGATCATTGGCCGACTAGGGCCGACCAGAAACTCTACTGAGGCTTATGGATAATCACACGTTAATTTTATTAACCTAGGTAAAAATCTACCTTAGGTCCATATGGTTAACGGCCAAATCCGCGAACACAAAAAGGCCATTATGTCCGGGCGAACGCCGCATTTCTGGGCAGAATGACCCTGATTTCGGTGAATTCACCGGGGTGCGTATCGACTTCGATTGCGCCCGAATGCTGTTTGACGACGATGTCGTGGCTGATCGAAAGACCAAGTCCCGTGCCCTCTCCCGCCGGCTTTGTCGTGAAGAAGGGATTGAACATCTTCTCCTTCACCTCCGGCGCGATACCGGTGCCGTTGTCGCGGATGCTGATCTCCACGCGGTCGCCAAGGTTTCTGGTAGCCGCCGCCAGGACTGGCTCCCTGTCGTCGCCACCCGGCTGTTCCGCGCGCTTCGTAGCCGCATAGAAACCGTTTGAGATCAGGTTGAGCAGAACGCGTGTGATCTCTTGCGGGAACAGATCGGCTTCGCCGGCGGCCGGATCGAAGGATCGTTCCAGCGTAATATTGAACCCCTGTTTCTCGGCGCGCGCGCCGTGATAGGCGAGGTTGAGACTTTCTTCCACGACAGCATTGATATCGACCCGACGGTGCTCGCCGGCACCTTCGCGCGAGTGCAGCAACATATTTTTGACGATTGCGTCCGCGCGCTTGCCGTGCTGCACGACCTTGTCGAGGTTGCCGCGCAGCGTGTCGGTCAGCTCGGCGATTTCGGCGCGCGCGTTTTCGTCCGGGAACATCTTGTCCAGTGTGTCGCGCAATTCGTCAACCAGCTCGCTGGAGACGGTAGAGAAATTGTTGACGAAATTGAGCGGGTTCTTGATCTCGTGGGCGATGCCGGCGGTAAGCTGGCCGAGCGACGCGAGTTTCTGTGTCTGCACCAGGCGGTCCTGCGTGGTGCGCAGCTCGTCGAGCGACTGCGTGAGGTCCGCAGTTCGCTGGCGCAGTTCGCTAAGCAGCCGCGTGTTCTCGATGGCAATGACGGCCTGCGCGGCGAAGTTCGCAACGAGCTCAATTTGCTTTTCGGTGAATGGCCGGACCTCCTGGCGATAGATTGTGAAGGTCCCGACCAATTCGTCGTCCTTGAGCATTGGCACGGCAACAACGGTGCGCGCACCGCCCAGGTCGGCGAGGTCCATCAATGCTCGATCGCCTTCGATATAGCCTTGTTCTGTTGTGACATCGGCAATGTGTGCTACCCGTCTCGTCCGCACGACGCGGCCGGTAGGACTACCCGCTGGGGGAATGAAAAACGGCTCGCGTCGGCGCTTTTCGGCAAATTCGTGCGGGACGTTGTACGTGGCAACCGTGCGAAATCCGTCGTCCTCGCGTAGGAACAGATTGCCAAACTTCGCGTCGCAGATTCGCGTGGCGTTTGCCAACATGGCCTGAAACACTGGTTCCAGTTCCCCGGGCGAACTGCTGATCACCTTCAGCACCTCCGAGGTCGCTGTCTGCTGCTCCAACGACTCGGACAATTCGCGCGTTCGCTGCTGTTCGGCCTCGAATAGCCGCACGTTCTCGATTGCAATCGCCGCTTGGTCGGCAAAAGTGGTCACCAGCTCGATTTGCTTTTCGGAAAAGGGCCGCGCCTCCTTGCGCGTCAATACAAAAACACCAACCGGCACGCCTTCCCGCAGCATCGGAACTCCGAGGGCCGTGCGAAAGTCACCCGAGTCCAGTCCCGGTGAAAACGTATATTCGGGGTCAGCCCTGACATCGAGAATCTGGACGATGCGACCCTCGACGAGCGCGCGCCCCGCAATGGAGCTGCGGTCCAGTTGCACCGGCGTATTGTGGATGAATTCAGAAAACGCGGACGAGTAGCCGTAGCTTGCGGCCCGGAAGAATACGCCGCGGATCTCGCGCGTAATGGCGCCATGGTCGGCACCACATATCCGCCCCGCGGTCTCAATCAATGCATCCAGAACCGCCTGTAGATCGAATGTCGACCGGCTGATCACCTTGAGCACGTCGGCGGTAGCGGTCTGCTGCTGCAGGGATTCGGCCAAATCGTGGGTGCGTGATTGCACTTCGTCGAACAAGCGGACATTCTCGATTGCAATTACGGCCTGGTCAGCGAATGTTTCGACCAACTCAATTTGCCGCTCGGTAAACGGCTTTGGTGTGCGGCGCATCAAAAGGACAACACCGATTGGCGAGCCTTCGCGCATCAACGGAACGCCGAGCGTCGTCCGATGGCCCACTTTTTTTTGAGCGGCGAGCGCAGAAGCGGCATATTCCCGGTCTTCGAGCACGTCCGGAACTTGAACGGTCTTGCCTTCCTGCAGCGCTCGGCCGGCGACGGTCGCACGCCCGGGTTCGATTGCTACGTTCGCCTTAGCGTATTCACTACTATCGGGCAGCACGCCATAACTCGTGGCCCAATAGTAGGCGTCGCCTTTCTCGCGAATGATGGCCGCCATATCCGCCTCGCACAGCCGCGCTGCCGACTCGGTCAACGTATCGAGCACCGGTTGAAGCTCGAACGTCGACCGGCTGATGACCTTGAGCACATCTGCGGTCGCGGTCTGCTGTTGCAGCGACTCGGTCAGATCGCGCGTGCGTTGTTGCACTTCGTCGAACAGACGCACATTCTCGATCGCAATAACCGCCTGGTCGGCGAAGGTCTGAAGCAATTCGATCTGTTTGTCGGTAAATGGCCGCACCGCAAGGCGCAGCAAATTGATCACGCCGATGGTTACTCCCTCCCGCAGGAGCGGCACGCCGAGCCCGGTGCGAAAGCCAATTTTTCTCTGGCTCTCGTGCATCTGATATTCCGGGTCCGCCAATACATCGTGCAAATGAGTGACTTTGCCTTCAAGCAGTGTCCGTCCAATGATGCTCCCTCGTCCCGGTGTATGGGGAATGCTCTTGAGGAATTGCTCGAGGTCCGGCGGGAACCTATATGTGGTCGCGTAATAATACGCGTTACCCTGTTGCCGGGCGATCGTCGCCATGTCCGCTTCACACAGGAGCGCCGCTGACTCGGTCAGCGTGTCGAGCACCGCCTGAAGGTCAAACGTCGACCGGCTGATGACCTTGAGCACGTCGGCGGTCGCGGTTTGCTGCTGCAGCGACTCGCGCAGTTCGCCGAGCAACCGCGTATTATCTATGGCGACGACCGCCTGCGCCGCGAAATTGGCGGCCAGCTCGATTTGCTTTTCGGTGAACGGGCGGACCTCTTGCCGGAACATCGTGATCGATCCGATGAACTCATCGTTCTTGATCATCGGAGCGACGAGAAGCGTTCGGATGCCGACAAGCTCGACGCCGGCGACAACCATTTCGTCACGTTCGAAGTATGCCTGCTCCTTGCTCAGATCGAGAACATGCACGATCTGTTTTGTCCGGGCCGCCCGCATGATCGGCGCGTTCTTCGTAGGGCGAAGTCTCCCGCGCCTGACCAGATCCACGATCGGCTCCGGCACGCCGAGCATTGCAGCCGGCACCGCCACGCCGTCCTTGACCTGGAACACAAATCCAAAAGGCGCCTCGCACAGCCGCGTTGCGTTCTCCAGCATGGCCTGGAACACCGGCTGTAGATCCCCCAGCGAGGCGCTGATGACATTGAGGACCTCGGCCGTGGCGGCCTGCTGCTGATGCGCTTCGCGCAGCTCGCGCACGAGCCGGGCCACCGTGGCTTTCAAGTCGCGATCGGGGGAAGCTCGCAGACGGCGCGCGCCTGCCTTGCGCAATCGCGCCGCGCGCAGCTTGCGGCGCTTGCTCGTCGCCGCCTTGCCCGTCCGTGTACGACGCGCCATCGCCGCCCCCGAAGGATCGCCCTCCTCCGGAGGTTTTACTTAATCTTGCGGCCGATGCCCATAAATTCGGCCTCAATAACCGCTGCGGCCAAAGGCCCGGTCAGCAGCCGAATTTTGCGATGTGAGGACTATTCGTCGTCCTCTTCTTCGCTCAGCCGCTCAACCGAGACCACGCGTTCGTCCTCGGCCGTGTTGAGCACAATCACGCCCTGTGTCGAGCGCCCGGCGATGCGGATGCCTGACACGGGTGTGCGGATGAGCTTGCCGGCATCGGTGACCAACATCACCTGATCCGCCTCTTCCACCGGGAACGACCCGACGATGCGGCCGGTCTTTTTGGTCAACGACATGGCGACGATGCCTTTGCCGCCGCGGCCGGTGGTTCGATATTCATACGACGACGAGCGCTTGCCGTACCCGCGCTCGGAAACGGTGAGCACGAATTGCTCGGCCGCCGATAATTCGACGTAGCGTTTTTCGCCAAGCTCGATCGCACCGACGGCCTCTTCGGCATCGGCGCCTGCCTCCTCCTCGCCGCCTCCGCGCCGTACGGCACTGGCCCGCTTGTGATAGGCAGCGCGCTCTTCCGCGGTCACGTCGACATGACCAAGGATTGACAGCGAGATCACGTGATCCTTTTCAGCGAGGGTTATGCCGCGCACGCCGCGCGACGTGCGGCCCTGGAACACGCGCACCTCCGGCACCGCGAAGCGGATGCACTGGCCACCATCAGCGGTGAGCAGAACATCGTCCTTTTCGGTACAGATCTGCACGTCGACGATCGCTTCACCGTCTTCGAGTTTCATGGCGATGATGCCGGACGGCCGCACCTCAACAAAATCGGAGAGCTTGTTACGGCGGACCGTGCCGCTGGTGGTGGCAAACATCACATCGAGCGCGGCCCACGTCGACTCATCTTCCGGCAGCGGCATAATGGTGGTGATGCTCTCGCCCTGCTGCAACGGAAGGATGTTGATCAGGGCCTTGCCGCGCGCCTGCGGCGCCGCGATTGGCAGCCGCCAGACCTTTTCCTTGTAGACCTTGCCGCGCGACGAGAAATACAAGACCGGCGCGTGCGTGGACGCGACGAACAGCCGCGACACGAAATCCTCTTCGCGCACCTGCATGCCGCCGCGGCCCTTGCCGCCGCGGCGCTGCGCGCGGTAGGTCGAGAGCGGCACGCGCTTGATGTAGCCCTGGTGCGAGACGGTCACGACCATTTCCTCGCGCGTGATCAGGTCTTCCTCGTCCACGTGACCAGTGGCTTCCGCGATCACCGTGCGGCGCGGCGTGGCGAACTCCTTTTTCACATCGGCAAGCTCTTTTTTGATGATCGCCTGGATGCGCGCGCGCGAGCGCAGGATCTCGAGATAGTCCGCAATTTCCGTCTTGAGCTTGTCAAGCTCCTGCTTGATCTCGTCACGCCCGAGCGCGGTCAGCCGCTGCAGGCGCAGGTCGAGGATGGCCCTTGCCTGCTCGGCCGAGAGCTTGGTGGTGTTCTTCGGGCTGACCTTGTGGCGCGGATCGTCGATGAGCATCACCATTGCCGCCACGTCCTTGGCCGGCCAGTCGCGCTTCATCAGAGCCTCGCGCGCTTCATTTGGATCTTTGGCCGCGCGGATGAGCTTGATCATGTCGTCGATATTGGCAACCGCGATGGCAAGGCCGACCAGGACGTGGGCGCGGTCGCGCGCCTTGCCGAGCAGGTGTTTGGTGCGGCGAGACACCACCTCTTCGCGGAAGGCGATGAAGGCGCCGAGCAGATCCCTCAGCGTCATCACCTGCGGGCGGCCGCCGTCCAGCGCGACCATGTTGGCGCTGAAAGATGATTGCAAAGGCGTGAAGCGGTAGAGCTGGTTGAGGACAACGTCCGGCACAGCCTCGCGTTTGAGTTCGACAACGACGCGATAGCCCTGGCGGTCGCTCTCGTCGCGCAAATCCGCGACGCCATCGATCTTTTTATCGCGTACCAGCTCGGCAATCCGTTCGACCATGCTCGCCTTGTTCACCTGGTATGGAATTTCCGTGATGATGAAGGCTTCGCGTTCCTTGCGGACCGTCTCGGTCTCGACCTTGCCGCGCATGACGATCGAGCCGCGGCCTTCGGTGTAGGCCGAGCGAATGCCGTCGCGGCCGAGGATGATGCCGCCGGTCGGGAAATCCGGGCCAGGCACGATCTTGATCAGTTCCTCGACGGTCAACGCTGGATTTTCGATGAGCGCGACCGCCGCATCGATGACTTCGCCGAGATTGTGCGGCGGGATGTTGGTTGCCATACCGACTGCGATGCCGCCGGCGCCGTTGACCAGCAGATTCGGGAAACGCGCCGGCAAAACCACCGGCTCTTTTTCACTGCCGTCGTAGTTTTCCTGGAAGTCGACCGTGTCCTTGTCGATGTCGTCGAGCAAGGCCATCGCTGGCCGTCCGAGCCGGCATTCGGTGTAGCGCATCGCCGCGGGCGGATCGCCATCGACCGAACCGAAATTGCCCTGCCCGTCGATGAGCATCAGGCGCATGGAGAAATCCTGCGCCATGCGAACCAGCGCGTCGTAGATCGCCTGGTCGCCGTGCGGGTGATATTTGCCCATCACGTCGCCGACCACGCGGGCCGATTTCACATATTTCTTGTCGGGCGTGTGGCCCTGTTCGTTCATCGAGTGGAGGATGCGGCGGTGCACGGGCTTGAGCCCGTCGCGCGCGTCCGGCAGCGCACGCGACACGATCACGCTCATCGCGTAATCGAGATAACTGCGCTTCATTTCCTCGGTGATCGAAACCGGGCGCACATCGGAAGGTGGTGCGTCCCCCGATTTCGGAGGTTCGGTATCAGCCAAGACGTCGTCCTGCGTGGGTTTTTTCTTGCAATTTCTCTAACTGATTCAGGACCATTTTGCCAACCGAAATGAGGCCCTATACCGCCTATTATATGTATCATTTTCAATATGTTACGGGTCTGTCGCGACCCCCTGAGAAGTGCCATTTCGGCGCGCCAAAATGGCCACAAAAGAGTACCGTGCGCGGCAGTCATGCCGGTCGAATTCATCATCTCGGCGTTTGTCACTTTGCTCGTCGTGGTCGACCCCATCGGCCTCGTCCCCTCTTTTATTGCGGCCACGAGCGGCTTGCCGCAACGCGCCCGGCACAGCGTTGCCCTGCGTTCGACGCTGATCGCCATCGCTATCCTTGCCGGCAGCGCGCTGATTGGCGATTGGCTGTTGCGTACATTGTCGATCGGGTTGCCGGCTTTCCGGATCGCCGGCGGTCTGCTGTTGTTCTCGATCGCCTCGGAAATGGTGTTCGGAGTGCGCATCGAGCGGCAGTCGCAGCAGGCAGAACAAGCCATCGAAGAACATGTGCGCAACGTCGCCGCTTTTCCGCTCGCCATTCCATTGATGGCGGGGCCCGGCGCCATCACGGCCAGTATTCTGCTCGCCGGACGCGCCGGCGGCGATTTCATGCAGCTGACGATCCTGCTCGTTGTTATCGTGGCCGTTCTTGCGCTCTGCTACATCGTCTTCAGGCTGGCGGGGCGCATTTCAAAATGGCTCGGCGTCACCGCCAATGTCGTGATGTCGCGCCTGCTCGGCGTGCTGCTCGCGGCGCTGGCCGTGCAATTTGTCATTGACGGCGTGCGTGCGGCGCTTGCGGGGTGAACGGAAAAGATGGAACCCGCCGAAGCGGTCCATTGCGTCCAGATATATTGCACAAGACATGCAATAAAAAACGCGTAACATTCGTGTCGCGGCTTTGTCGAGACCTTGCAAATTTACCGCTTGGTAAGTGCGACGCCCTACACAGGCGCCGGGGCGACTCTCATTCGCGGGATGCACTTCCCGTCGGGAGCGAGAGTCATGACAATCTCGGCCATATCACCTTCCACCAGTGCGTCCCAGATCTCGAATTTCCAGGCGTTCCGGCAGGACTTCAATCAGCTCGCCACCGCGTTGCAGTCCGGCGATCTGAGCGGGGCGCAAGCTGCCTACAGCACCTTGTCGTCTTCGCCGCTTGCGCAGGGCAACAACCCATTTGCGCAAGCAATCCAACAGATCGGCCAGGACCTGCAAAACGGCGATCTTGCCGATGCGCAAAAGGCCTTCACCGCCCTGCAGCAACAGATGCAGGCGCACGGGCACCACCATCGTCATGGCGGCGGGGTCCAGAGTGCATCCGACGCATCAAATGCATCGAGCACGAGCGGCGCAGATTCCAGCGATCCGGATAGCGCCGGCGAAACCGTCATCAACATTCAGATCACGGTTTCACCGGGTTCCGACAACAAGGTCGACATCCAGGCCTGAACGCTGAAAAGATCCGTGGTGCCGTCCCCTCGTTGAGGGACGGCACAAGAAGGAGTAATGAATTCGTGCCGGCAGGCTGGCGCGCGCCTGATCATGAATCTCATAGGCCGGCCGCGGGCACAGCATGCACGAATTTTTCCGGCGACAGCTTGGGATCTACGCGGACTATCATCGCGACGAGCGCAACCACCTCACCCACCTGTTCGGGATCCCGATTATCTTTCTCGCGATTATTTTGCCTCTGAGTTTATGGCCAGTGACCGCCTTCGGCGTTTCGGGCAACGCAGCCATGGTCACGGTGATCCCCGCGCTGGTCGTGTGGCTCCTGCTCGATGTCGCCATCGGGCTCGCGATCGTCGCCGCAGTCGTTCCACTTGTGCTGCTTGCGAAGGTGATCGCCGATCATTTTGGCACTTTCGATGTCTGGTCCATCGCGGCCGGATTATTCTGTATTGGCTGGGCGCTGCAGATCCTTGGACACACGCTTTTCGAGCATCGCAAGCCGGCGCTGCTCGACAATCCGATGCACTTGCTGATTGGGCCGATGTTTGTCGTCGCAAAGCTGCTCGTCGCCCTCGGCTTCAGGCGCGATCTGGCTTTTGCGGTGGAACCCAAGATTCAGCAGGCCGAAAGCTGACGCCTCGGCATCGCGTCGAGGACACAAAGCGCGCCTAGAACGGAATCTCGTCGTCCATGTCGTCGCTCCTGCCGCCGGCGGCGGCCATCGCGGGACGGCGCTCGCGGGACGCGGTCGGGCCAGGCGAGCCGAAATCGCCGCTGTCGGCGCCCGCCCCACCCCCGGCACGGTCGAGCATGGTCAGCGCGGAATTGAAATTCTGCAGCACCACCTCGGTCGAATAACGGTCCTGTCCGTCCTTGTCCTGCCATTTGCGCGTTTGCAGCGCGCCTTCCAGATAAACCTTCGAGCCCTTTTTCAGGTACTGCTCGGCGATCTTGGCGAGGCCCTCGCTGAAGATCACGACGCGATGCCACTCGGTCTTCTCACGCCGCTCGCCGGTATTCTTGTCGCGCCAGGTATCCGACGTTGCCACCCGCAGGTTGACGATCGGACGGCCGTCCTGAGTGCGGCGTACTTCCGGATCGGCGCCCAGATTGCCGACGAGAATGACCTTGTTGACACTGCCTGCCATGTTGTTCTCCACGTGGCGGATGACGTTCGGGCCGCTTCAGCTGAAGCCGCCGACGCCCGCCGTTTGAAGGCCGCGTGCCGCACGCGCCCTTTGAAAAACGAAACTCACCCTAGTCCTCGCCAAATCAACTGACCAAGGGCGGCATGCGCGTTTGCGCCCTAATCCACAGGGCGTTCCGGCAGCGCAAGCCTCATCATCGAACCCACCTCCATATAGGTATGTTCCCGTTCCGTTCTAGTCCCTTTCCCCTGGCCACGCAACGCGGTTTCTGTCGCGCAAAACCCACCGCAATACCTTGTTAAGCAATTTCTTTGATCCTAGGAGCCTGATTCGGTTGGTGAATTTCAAAAATCTCGTGGCGTAAGCGCAGCGTCTGAGTCCGTAACTCCGCCGCAATGGCGGTCCCGTCGACCGCAACGTCCAGGAGATCACAATGATCCGGTTCATCCTCAGTCTGTGCGCATTTGTTTTCGCGGCGGCCTCGCCGTCTTTCGCGGCGGATATGCCTGCTAGCGGCCGCTACCAGGACCCCGCCTATTTCGGGCCGGCGGCATTTAGCTGGAGCGGGTTCTACCTCGGTCTCAACGGCGGATACGGCTGGGGCTCGTCTGACTGGAGCGGCAGCGTCGCGACTGGCTCTACCAGCCCGGGCGGCGGCCTGTTCGGCGGAACGGTCGGCTTCAACCTGCAAAGCGGTGCGTTGGTCTACGGCGTGGAAGGCGACGTGGCCGGCAGCTGGATCAGAAGCTCGACCAGCACCGGTACGGGCTTTTGCAGCTTCCCCGGCTGCCAGATCCAAACCAGCTGGTTTGCCACCGCGCGCGGCCGTGTGGGCTACGCCTTTGACCGCGTCCTCCTCTATGTGACCGCAGGCGGCGCCTTTGGCGATGTCCAGATGTCAACGGGCGGTTTGAGCGCGACCTCCACCAATGCCGGCTGGACCGCCGGTCTCGGCCTCGAATACGCATTTCTCGGCCCCTGGACGGCAAAGGCCGAGTATCTCTACGCCGATCTCGGCAGCGGCAGCTGCGGCCTTGCGATCTGCGGCGGCAGCACGACGGCGAGCTACACGGTCAACGTCTTCCGCGTTGGCGTGAACTACAAGTTCTGGTAGCTGTCAAAGAGCGCAAGGGCCGCCGCGCCGCCGGCCCTTTTTTCGACCTGATTACGGCTGCACAAGACCCGCCCGCGACAGCCGCCCTTTCCCAGACAGACCGTCAAAACCACTGTCTGTCACCGGCGTGTCATGATATGTCGATAAGTCTCGACATATGGACCAATCAACCGCAATCGAAGCTTTAGCGGCCCTGGCGCAACCAACGCGCCTCAAGGTCTTTCGGCGACTTCTCAGGGCATACCCGGACCAGCTCGCAGCCGGAGCCGTCGCGCGTATTTGCAAAGTCCCGCACAATACGATGTCCACGCATCTCGCCGTCCTGACGCGCTCAAGCTTGATCGCTGTGCGTCGCGAAGGTCGCACGGCTTATTACCGCGCTGACCTTGAAGGTTTTCGCCTGCTGGTGCGGTTTCTCATGCGGGATTGCTGCAATGGCCGTGCGGAGATTTGCGCGCCGCTGCTGGCGGAACTGGCCTGCTGCGTGCCTGCCCGGAAACGGGAGAAAGCGGATGCCTGATCGTCCGTTCAACGTTCTGTTCCTGTGCACCGGTAATTCGGCCCGTTCGATCATGGCCGAGGCAATCCTGAACAGGGTCGGCGCTGGAAAATTCCAGGCCTACAGTGCCGGCAGTCGACCCAAAGGAACGCCGCATCCGGAGACGATCCGGCTCTTGCAAAGTCTCGGCTACGACACTTCGAAATTTCGTTCGAAGTCGTGGTCGGAATTTGCGAAGTCCGGTGCTCCCCCGCTCGATTTCGTTTTTACCGTCTGCGACGACGCGGCGGGAGAAACCTGCCCGGTATGGCCGGGACAACCGATGACCGCCCATTGGGGCATTGCCGATCCGGCCGCCGTCAGCGGTTCGGCCGTCGAGATCGCGCTTGTGTTCAAGGAAGCCTACCGAATGCTATGGCAGCGGATCGGTGTTTTCGCTGCACTGCCGATCCGCTCGCTCGACAGATTGAGCCTGCAAGCAAGGCTGAAAAAGATCGGTCAAATGCCCGGCGCAACCGCAAAGGTCACAGAGACGGGCTGATGCCTTCGCTTGCGCAACGTGCGGCATCTGAATTCCTTGGCACCGCCATCCTGCTCGCGGCCGTCATCGGTTCGGGCATCATGGCGCAACGGCTCGCTGGCGGTAACGTCGCGCTCGCCTTGCTGTGCAACACGCTTGCGACCGGCGCCATTCTGCCAGTCATCATCCTGATATTCGGCTCCGTCTCGGGCGCTCATTTCAATCCCGCCGTGAGCGTGGCCTTCGCCTTGCGCGGCGAACTTGGCTGGCCAATTGCTGCGCTCTATGTCGCAATTCAAATACTTGCCGCCATAGCGGGCACATGTATTGCACATCTCATGTTCGATCTGCCGATGTGGCAGATCGCCACGACGACTCGCTGGGGAGCAGGTCAATGGCTTGCCGAAACCATCGCGACCTTCGGTCTGGTCCTAACAATTCTGGGCTGCCTGGCGTGCGTACCTGCCGCCGTCCCTTATGCCGTCGGCCTCTACATCACTTCGGCGTATTGGTTTACGGCATCGACCTCGTTTGCCAACCCGGCCGTCACCATCGCCCGGGCGTTTTCCGATACATTCGCCGGGATCGCTCCCGCGGGCGTTTCAGGTTTTATCATTGCCCAGTTGGTCGGAATGTCGGCCGCTGTGGGTGTTGCGCGATGGCTTTGGCGCTCATAGTGCCCGCTTCGGGCTTCCAGGCCGTCGGATATTTATTTTTCCGGTCTCAGATCCTGACGAAGGCGCTGGTACGCATCAAAGACAACATCCTTGCCGTACTTTCGCTCAAGCCGCCGGACGGTAAAATGGCCGCGTGCGACAGACTGGAAGTGGTCGATGAAAGCATAGTTGATTGCGGCGCCTCCGAGCGCACCTATCATGGGAATCGTTTGCGCCGCCGCTTTTTGTGAAACAACGAATCCGAAACGCGATCCGATCTGGGCAATCAGACGCACGAGCACGGGGCTGCCTTCCTCCACAATGCCCCGCTCGGCAATGAAACGCGCGGCTTCCGTGACGGAGCCAGCAAAAACGCCACGCACGACAAAATAGCCTCCTTCCGCGGCGTCATCGGCCTGTGTCCGGCCGCCCAGTCCAAAAACTTCAACGCACGACAGGCTGGCCTCCGGATCGGCGAGATCCTCGCCTTCGCTTCGCGCAATGTCGAGAATCGAGCGCAAAATGATGATGGTCGAGACGGGAAGCTCCACGGGCAGCGACAAAATTCCCAATGCCCCGCCCGCCGCACCGGAGGCGACCGCCAACGCTCTATGCAGCATCTGCGAGCTTGCTTGCGGACCGCCCCGAATTGTGAGGAGCGCGACCTTGACGGCGGCTTCGAGGCTTTTTGTCGTGGCGGTTGCGATCGCCTGCGAAGCACCGGCAGGCAGAGACCGGCCGAACAGCTCGACAGGCTTGCCGATCATGTTGGCAAGACGCGCGGCAAGGCTGGGGTGCTCGAGCAACTCAACAGCATTGCGCAGTTGATCGAGATCGCTTTTGTCCATGGATATGAATCCGCTATTCATGGCTTGAATGTATGAGGCGCCCGACGCCGCGCAACCATTCGGCATCCGACTTCCCGAACGTCGTGGCGCGAGTGGTCGGCTAACGGACAGCAAGGGCGTCGCCCAGCCCGAATTCACAACTGCAGCGTGATTTCGCAGACAAGACCTTCTGCGCGCCAGTCAAAACGCGTTTTCCCCGACTGCTGCGCGGTCATTCTCTCAATGATCCGTCCGCCGAAACCCTTGTGCGCGGGTTCCCGTACTTCAGGGCCGCCTGTCTCCGTCCAGCGCAGGTGTAATTGTCCGTCCGGCTCGTGTAACCATTTTAACTCGACGCGCCCGTCCGCGACGGACAAGGCGCCATACTTGGCCGCATTGGTTGCCAGCTCGTGCAGCGTGACTGCGATGGCCTGAGCGGTGTTCGGTTCCAGCAGGATCGGCGGACCGTCGATGCGTACGCGCGCTTGGTTGTTTTCGGAATAAGGAGCAAGCTCCTGCGTCGCGATGGTCGAAAGATCGGCGCCAATCCAGCGCGTCTGCACAAACAGCGAGTGGACATTGGCAAGCGCGCGGATACGTCCCTCAATTGCCCGTTTCAGTCCTTCGGATGTTTCGGACTGGGAAAGCATGACAGTTGCCAGCACGGTCGCAAGCAGGTTCTTGCTTCGGTGCTCCGCTTCCCGGGCCAACGTGGCGATTTGCTCTTGATTTCGCTTCTGCCCGGTGATGTCCCGCGCGATCTTTGACGCCCCGACAATCCTGCCTTCCGCATTTTTCACGGGAGAAACAGTCAGTGAGACGGAGATCAGGCTGCCGTCCTTGCGCTGCCGGATCGTTTCGTAGTGATCGATGCGCTCTCCGCGTCTGATGCGCGTCAGAATTTCACGTTCTTCGTTTTGCCGGTCGCTCGGGATGACGATGGTGATGGGCTGACCGATCACCTCTTCGGCAGAATAACCGAAGACATGTTCGGCGCCCTTGTTCCAGCTGGTTATCACGCCATCCAGATTCTTGCTTACAATTGCGTCGTCACTTGTTTCGACGATCGATGCAAGCGATCGCAATCGCTGTTCCGCGAGGTAAGCCCCGCTCAGGTTGCGTGTCACTGTTCCGTAGGCGATGACTTCACCGGATGAACTGGCGATCGGAAAAATATTGTAGAGCACCGGCACAAGCTGTCCCGTCGCGAAGTTACGGAAGTTGAGTTCACCCTCCCAAAAGCCGGTTTTTCTGACCGCCGGCAAAATTTCCCTGATAACTCTGGGCTGATCTTCAGCCGCAAAATATTCAATAATGTTGGTTGAGCGCACCGCCTCCAGATCCGGCAACCCGACGAGCTTGCGGCCCGCCTCATTGACGAACAGTGCCCTGCCCTGGAGATCGGCTACACCGATAAATTCGCGGGAGGCGGTAACAAGCCCCGCCAAAAGTCGGGCAAAATCGCTCTCACCCCCGGCCTCATCCAGCCCCCACGCCAATGCCGAAATTTGTTCGAGCGTCACGATGAATCCCAACGCACGGCCACATAATTGTGTCGTCTGCCGGGAATTGTATATCGCCAAGTCTCGAATAACCATCACACCTAACAAAACCGCATTGGTGGTCGAACGGGTGGCTTTGCGGCGCCCAGGCAATTGCCACGCCCGCGATCCATTGACCCTTCCCCCGTGGTGATCGCAGACTGACGCCGGGGCGAATGATGACGACTGGTTCGGTACTAAAAATTGGTCTCGGTATCGTCGGATTTGCGATCGGCGCAGCATGTCTGATTGGGGCCATCTGCGTCTTGCCCTTTATTTCAATGTCGGACGCCGCTATCCCCGCAATGTTCGGGGCATTCGGTGTCATATTTCTATCGATCGCTTTCTTGTTGCTACGACAAGTGCGCTGGCACAACGACTAATTCAGCTGCAAGGTCATTGCGCCACGGTATCCGCTTTACGTCCGTATGCTGACTTTCGGCAGTGCAAAACCAAGTTCGCCGGGGCAGATGGCAAACGTCGGACCTTCACCTTCATGCCGCATTGGTCGATACGCGGGCACGCGGTATCCTGCCCGAGTCACGGCGTACCCTGGTATGGAAAGGGGCTGGATGATGCGGTTGTGGCGCATCGTGAGGTTGCTGCCTTTGACGCTGGCGGTTGCCGCTTGCGCGGAAAACGCCAATCATCTGCAGGGCTTCTATCTCGAGCAATTTGCCAGTCCAAATCCGACGCCGGCGGAGTTCACGGTATGCCGCGGCTTCTACTGCGCTGAGAAATCTTACGCCACCATAAGCGAAGACCAGTGGCGGCGCGTCACCGCAATCTTTAAGCCCCGCGCGAAGAATGCTCGGCTTGAGCGGCAGCAAATCGCACGCGGCGTGGCGCTGATCGGAACCATCGTCGGCCCACAGACCGGAACAGACTCGCACCAATGGACGCATGTGAAAATGTTCGTCATCCCCAATGCCGGTGACCTGACGCAACTCGACTGTGTCGACACATCGGTCAACACGTGGACCTACATGACGCTCATGGAGCGCAGCGGACTCTTCACCTTCCATCGGGTGGCGCAACTTTCCTATGGCCCGTTACGCAACACCGCGGTACTGCAGGAGATCGATGGCGGCTATTTCGCGATCGACGCGAGCCTGGTTGACGTTGGGGTGCCGCCTCCGATAATGCCGCTCGCGACGTGGTTGGCCTCCTGGCCTCCCGATGCGGCCGCGATCGAACACGCAGATCGAGCAGACGCGACCGTGACCCAAGTCCGTCGTTAACCGAACCCAGAATCAGAAATACGCGTTTGGTTTCTCAAGAGTCCATCGGTCGGACCGCTGGCAACGGGAAGGTGGCGAGTGCATTGATTTCAACGGGACGCGTTGACTTCAGGCCGCGGAGAAAGTTTGTGGTATCGTCACCGTAGGCGCGCCGGCTTATGCCAAACAAAAGCACGCCGGATTCGCCGCCCTTGCCTCTCAACGCCGCATAGCGATAGGCGTTCCACTCGACTGTGTCTTCCCCCTTGGAATTTTGCGCGCTTAAGATGAAATCAAGAATGACCTCGCCATTTGGATTCTTTAATACGGCGAAATTGACGGTCGGATCAGTCGGCTTGCGCTTGTTGAGCATATTCACCTGGGCAGCTACCGCGCCGTTGACATCGACTCCCCGCACGGTCGCCTCGATCAACACCATCCGTTGGAAACGTTCGCTCGTCTGACCCGCCGGCAGATATTCCTGTTTGTAATAGTCGGGCGTTGGGTGTGAACTCCACGATAACCCGTAGTGTTCACCATTGAACGCGATCGAATCCGGAAGCGACAGACGATCAACAGCGCCGTCTGAACGCACGATTCCGGCGGTCAAAAGCAGGCCGCCGCCGAGAAGCGTGATGAAGTCGCGCCGTTGCATTGTAGCCCCCGGGGACTCAAGGACCACGCGATGGTAACCGCTCAAGCGGGCACCGGGAACGGGGTTGAACGCAATACGGCCGGCACGATTTGAGTGGGCAGCTTCGGTTCTACCGCGCTCTTTATTATGCGTCCTTATTTTTCTCCGGCTTGAAGACGTAGACGCCCGCTGCCAAAGCGACGAGCCCTATGACTATGATGGCGGCAAGTGACATCGCATCCATTGCTCAATCTCCCTAAGTTGCATGGATACAGAAAAATCATGCACACCGGTGGGATTTGCACGCCTTGATCGAGATCAAACGGTGCGGGGCGCACACTGGAAAAAAGCGATGAAGCACCGGAAATCGAAAGAGGAATCGCTGCGGGCGATCGCCTCGCACACACGGTACCGGAATGCGCCTTTATTTTCGGAAGGAAAGGAACTATCCCGTTGTAAGGACGATTGGTGCTCCAGGGGGCTTAACTGGAGGAGATACTTGTGCGCACGCGCGTCATTCACCTCGTCAATCCGAAAACCGATTCCCTCACTACGCGCCCGCTCTATCTGAATCGGGCATTGTATTCGCCTCTCGCCGGACTGCTCGCAGTGGCGGCCTGTATTCCGCGCGACCAGTATGAGGTGGTGCTGACCGACGAAAATATCGAAGAAATCGATTTTGATCTGAAGGCCGACCTCGTCGGTATTTCGGCGATGACGAGTTACGTCAACCGCGGGTATGAGATCGCCGACCGGTTCCGCGCCAAGGGCATCCCGGTTGTCATGGGCGGCGTGCATCCAAGTTTCATGCCGCAAGAGGCGCTCAAGCATAGCGATGCGGTCGTCATCGGCGAGGTCGAGCTTGTGATCGATAAGTTGATAGACGATCTCAAGCAGGGACAAATGCGGGGAACCTACAAATCAAACACCCTGCACCCGATGGCTGGACTATCGATGCCTCGCTATGATCTTTTGAAGAAGCACCGCTATGTGAACAAAACCTTCGTGCAAACATCGCGCGGCTGCCATCAAGGCTGCACGTTCTGCGCAGAGCCGCTGATGAACGGATTGAAGTTCCGCTATCGGCCGGTCGACGAAGTGATCCATGAAATGGAGAACTGCGGTGCGCGCACCATCTCGATCAATGATGCCGATTTTTTCGGAACACCGGAGCGACCGAAGGAAGTGATGCGCGCATTGAAAGGACGCAACATTCGATGGCAGGCCGGCGTCACATCCAAGCTTGCTCAGGATGACCGCATGCTCGAACTTGCCGCCGAAAGCGGCTGCACGCTTTTAAGCATTGGCTTTGAATCGATATCGCGCGACACGCTCAAGAGCGTGCACAAACATGTCAATCGGCCGGACACGTTCGCTGCTCTGGTCGAGAAGGTGCACTCTTATGGCATCATGGTGTTCGGGTTATTCATGTATGGCTTCGACGGTGACGACCACGCGGTGTTTGACGACACCGTCAAATTCAATATCGACGCCAAATATGATGCCTGCGCCTATTCGACCCTGACGCCCTATCCCGGCACTTTGACTTGGTATGAGATGAAAAAGGCAAACCGGATCGTTTCCTTCGACTGGACGAAATACGACCAGGGTCATGTTGTATACCGCCCGGCGCAAATGTCTGGGGACGACCTTCGCATCGGCATCGGCAGAGCTTACGAAAACTTCTACGCAGTATCCTCGATCGCCAGTCGTTTTCCGCTGCATGGCAAGCGCCATCGCATCCAATGGCTCATCTATAATCTCTTCATGCGCAGAGGATCGCAGACCGAGAACATTCAATCGATCGCGGCGCCAACCGCCGAACCCGACGTTGCGCCGATGCCCCCGATCCTTCCGGTCAAACGCGAGTGGCGTGCGGCCGTGCTTGAGGCAGCCGGACCTGGCCCGCATCTGAACTAACCGGAATCGGTCGAGCCATCATCCTTTTATCTTCGGCGGTCGCTACCGTTTGGGCGACGTTATCGGGTTGCCGGAATGCACTTAATCTTTCCGCTACGGGCCGAATGAGCGGCCGGTATCTCGCGATGGCTTCCACGCAAACAATTCGCACGAGCGCAAAAAGAAATACCGCGGCTGCAACGATGATCCCCCCACACACAATGAATGCAACCAAAATCTGATTTTGGTAAGCCGTGACGATTTTATTTTTCATTTAGTCGCCCTCCGCACAAGAGACTACGTGCGCAAGATGACAGCAATTGGACGACCGCTGCCCGATGTTTCGGCGCGGCCGGTTCGGTTTTACCTCCAGATATTTTCCAGGCGCAGTATGCGCATACCAAAAATCACTTTTGTGACGGCCAGCACAGCAGCCACACGCACTTTGTCTGAAACATTGGTGAAGCTTTATGTCAGGAGGCGATAATGGCTGCCACCACTTATCAGACAAGACCTTCGCTTCAGATTGACGGTCGCGCCACGCTTGCCCGTTTCGCCGCACATATCGGCGAGCTGATCGAAGGGGCACGCGAAGGCCGACGGATCGAGGCGCGTTACTTCGAGCTATCGCGGCTCTCGGGCGCCGACCTGGCTCGTCGCGGTCTGCACCGGCCGTATACGCTGGCGGAACTGATATCTCAACCGGCCGGCCGCGCGGTAACCGATCGACAATGAACGCCGGTTCCGCTTCACGCAAACGTTAGCTGCTGGTCACGCGGCGAGTGGTATCGTTACGGCCCTTGTGGAGAGACATGCGCATGAGAAAAGCCCTCGGATTTATCGTGATCGCCTTCGCGCTTGTTGCCGGAACGGCTACCTTTATGTCCGTCAGCCCGCATCAAGCCTTCGCCTGCGAAGACGGCGACAAACGCGGCTCCTAGCACACATTCGGACGCGCAAGGCCCCGGTCCAGGCGCCGGGGCCTTATGTTCTCAATCGCCTGATATCCGCTTTGGGCGTGGACTTCCGATAAAATTCCGCCGTGACGCGTTGCTATTTTGCACACAGCTTGTCGAGCGGTTCGAACATTGAACCGATCTGCTTTCCGTCCGCCGAGTCGGGATCCACGTCCTGAAGCCCATCCATCAGCGCGGCATATTCCGGACCTAGTTTTTTCCCCAAGGCCTCTATCTGGTCAGCCAGTGCGTCGACTTTCTTGGCGTCTTTCTTCTCGTCAGCTTCCGCGATCTGTTCATTGAGCTTGCCGATATCGCAATAGGTCTGGGTCTTGGCCTTATCGCCACTGATCAATTTGACGACCTTTTGCACGTCCGCCGCGGTGACTTTCGCAGCGCTCGGCTTTTGAGCCTGTGCGTACACCGGCGCGGCGGCGATCAGCGCAATGGCAACAATCAACTTCGGGTTCATGAAGGTCTCCGGATTTTGTACCAACTCACCGATGCTAACGGGTACCCGCTGAGTTCCGGCAAAAAATTACTGTAAAAAATCGCGGCAACAAACCCGCCTGTCACCTTTTCGCTGGCGATTGTCGCTTTACCCCTAAATGGTCCGCTTTGCCCCCAAGAAGCGCACATTACAAGTCTTATTCAACCACCTCGTCGGCGCGTTGCTGCAGCAGTAATGGCACGTTCAACCCGAGCCCCTTCGCCGTTTTAAGATTGATCGCCAGCACGAATTTCGCTGGCAATTGCACCGGCAACTCGGCCGGCTTTGCGCCTTTGAGTATGCGATCGACGTAACCCGCCGCTTGCCGGTATTGTTCTACGACATCAATACCGTAAGACATCAAGCCGCCGTCGGTGACGACAATGCCGAACGCATAAATGGCGGGTAAGCGATGCCGATCCGCCAACGCAACAATCAGCCTGCGATGAACCAGGGTCGTGGCGTCAGGCAGCACAACCAGCCCGCCGTCAGGCTCTCGGACGAATTCACCGACAACACGCTCGATATCGGCGGCACCTTGAACTGGCGCGACGGTCGGCGTGACCGCAAACGGTGGCGCAGAGGCTTCGATCAGGCGCGTATAATATGAGCCGCCGCCGGGGGCCAATTTCGGATTGAATATGAATGCGACGCGCCTGACGTGGGGCGCGACCTCTTTGAGCAGCTCCAGCCATTTGCCCGTCAGCGAGAACTCGACGTTCGTGAACCCGGTCGCGTTACCGCCCGGACGCGCCAGACTTTCGACGAAGCGTTCCCCGATGGGGTCGGAGACCACGGTAAATACGATCGGGATCGTGCGCGTTTGCTTCAGGACCGCCGCCGTCACCGGCGTGCTCCTGGTCAAGATCACATGGGGGTTGAGTGCAACAAGCTCTTTTGCAAACACTTGCATTCGTTCCGGGTCGCCCGCCGCGCCGCGAAAGTCGATCTGCAGATTGCGCCCTTCGCTCCAGCCTGCCTGTTGCAGGGCCTGCTTGAACGCCGCGACACTGGCCTGCGCTTCCGGATCGTCCGCGGCCACGTTCACAAGCACGGCAACACGGCGCATTTCATCGTGCTGGGCATGTACCGCCAGCGGCCAGGAGGCCGCCGCGCCCCCGATAAGCTTGATGACGTCGCGTCGCTTCATCTTCTCCACCCCTCCCAGTCCCAAACTATCGTAACGGCTCGGAGCAGAGCTGGGAAAGGGTCGTTTGAATGTCCGCTTCGGGTCGTGAGCGGACATTCGCACGCCTCAAGGGAATGTTCGTCAGAGGGTCAGTAGCGGATGCTGCGGTCTTACCGCTTCGAGTCCGTTCGTTCCGGTTGGGCGGCGGCGCGGTCGAGGGTGCCGGTGTAGGCAATACGCCAGATCGTGCCACCCGTGTCATCGGCCACCAGCAGCGAACCGTCCTTGGCGACTGCAAGCGCGGCAGGGCGTCCCCACACTTCCGCGCGCCGCTCACCGGATATCCAGAAGCCGGTGGCGAAATTCTCGTAGAAGCCTTCGGGTCTGCCATTCTTGAACGGTACGCGCACCACCTTGTAGCCAGTGGGCTCCGACCGGTTCCAGGAACCCTTGAGAGCTACGAAGGCATGACCCTTGTATTCCGGGGGGAACTGATCGCCTTCATAAAAGACGAGATCGAGCACCGACGAATGTGCCTCGAACAGCAAGTCGGGCGTAATCGTTGCTTTCACTTTCTCGGGCGCACGCTCGGCAAAGCCAGGTTGCGGATGCGGGCCGATGTACGCATATGGCCATCCGTAAAACCCTCCCTCCTGCACGCGGATGAGATAGTCAGAGGGCAGCCGGTCACCCAAACCATCGCGCTCTTGCACCAAGGCATAAAGATCGCCCGTCTCCGGATTGAATGCGAGTGCTGTCGGGTTACGCGTGCCGGAAGCAAACGTCGTTTGATTGGACCCGTCCGCATTGAAGCGCTGGATCGTCGCCTTCGGCTCGGGCTCGACTCCGAGATTGCCTGAGGAGCCCACGCCGACGAACAATGCGCCGGTCTTCGGGTCGATCACGAGATCCCGATTCTGGTGGCCCTGAACGATACCGAAAACGCCCTTTTTTGTGATCATCTGAGCGCCGTAGGCGCCCGGTACCGGCTTGCGTTCCTCGGGCGGCACCTGATCGACGCGCTTTGTCTCGCTGCTGCCGGCGCGAAGGGCACCGAGATTGTGCGGCACGCTCCAGATGCCGTCCTGGTCGGCCACCAAGACGCGATTGCCCTGCCAGGCGAGACCATAGGGTTTGTTCAGATCCTCGACGTGCCGGTCGATCCAGGTGGCATGCCCGCTGCCATCATCGCGCAACAGCGTGAGATAACCGGCGCTTTGTTCGGCGACCAGGACATCGCCATTGGGTAGAACCAGGAGACGCCGCGGATTGACGAGCCCGGTCGCGAACGGCGTGGCCGTGAAGCCGGGGGGCACCTGTGGCGTCTGCCCACTATAGGGAACAATCAACGATCGATTGGTAACTATCGCGCCGGTTTTCGGCGCTGGCAAATCGGCCGGATCGATTTTAAAACGACGGCCGATTTCGTGCTGGTCCAAAAAATTCTGCGTCAAAGCATCCTTGGCATTGGGCGTTTCTCCACGCGCGCCATTCTGTTGCGGGTTTATAAAGAACCCGAGGGCGGCGACTAGAACGGCGACGGTGAGGATGGACGTTTGTAAATGTCTACTCATGTTACGGCCCTGCTTTGAATCCACTCAGTCGCACCTTCCCTCCGCGCTGAGCACATTAGTTTTACTGCAGCTCAGACTAGCACAATCTTCGGGGTGGAGGTGCTGTTCGGAAATCGCAAGGACGGCACTCTCCGGACGCCGGACGAGGCATCTGGTAGGGTGGCCTCGACATTATCGGGTCGGGTTCCGGGACATGGGTCATACGGCTGAAATTACGGCGTCACCAAAGCTGCGCGCCATGTTTGCCGTTGCCGCCGCCATCATGTTTGCCCTCTGGGGCTGGAGCTTCGTTCCGCCAATCGAGAACTGGGGCAATCCGAACGAAGACGGATTTTCATACGTTGCCCTCTTCTATACGACGCTCACATGCCTGCCGGTCGGACTTTTTCTGCTCGTTGGGTCGATTTCCGGCCGCGGACGGAAGGTGACGTGCGCGCGTGTCGCATTTTTTCTCGCCGCCGCAATGACCTTGCTCGTGGTGGTGTTCTTGATCGTTCAGCAGATCGCCGACAACAATGATGGAAAGGTCTTTGGTATTCAGATCGGATTTCAGCTTGATGCTCAGGATCGCCACGAAATTTGAATTGGCATTGGGTCGAAACGGAGAAAAAGGTTTTATGCGTCGAGCCGTGACTGGGAAGGAGAACTAACCATGAGCAAGCTGACAGCATTTGTGGCGGGTGTGCTCCTCGCGAGCATGTTCTGGATCGTGCTGGCGCAACAAAGCTATTGCGCCGGCAGCCTTGCAGACTGGCTGCACATGGGGGACGTGGAAGAATGCCGGTGAAGCCGACCGAGCGGCGTTAGCCGTGATGCCGCCACATTAGGTCGAACCCGCATGCATGCGCTTGGCAATCTCTTCAAGCATCACTTCAGTCGCGCCACCGCCAATGGCGTGCACCCGTGCATCCCTTGCCATGCGTTCAATGGCACTCTCTCGCATGAAGCCCATCCCGCCGTGAAACTGTAAGCAGGCATGCATGACCTCGTTAACAAGCTCGCCGCAGTATGCCTTCACCATGGAAACCTCTCTGGTCGATTCAACTCCGCGCGTGGCCAGCCGCGCTGCATGGAAAACAAGTTGCCTTCCGGCTTCGACCCTGGCGGCAAGCATCGCCAGGCGATGACGGATCGTTTGATTGGACCATAGTGGCGAGCCGAAAGCGTAGCGTTGCGTTACCCAGTCGAGTGTCAGGTCGATGGCGGCTTGCGCTTCGCCCATGGCCATCGCACCCATCACGATTCTCTCGTTCTGGAAGTTATGCATGATCGCGTAAAAACCGCGTCCCTCGTCACCGAGCAAGTTCGACGCAGGTATGCGGCAATCGTCGAAAATCAGCTCGGCGGTATCGGACGAGCGCCAACCATGCTTTTCAAGTTTTTTTCCGACACGCAAACCGGGCGTGTCCTTTTCAACCAGGAACATTGAAATGTTCTGCGAGGGCCGCGCATCCAGGCTTGTTTTCGCCGCGACGCAGTAGAGATCGGCATAAATGCCGTTCGTGACAAACATTTTAGTCCCGTTCAAAACATATTCGTTGCCGTCGCGACGTGCGGCGGTTCGGATGTTTTTTACATCGGAGCCGGCGCCCGGCTCGGTCACGGCGACGGCAACGATCTTGGCGCCGGAAACGATGCCCGGCATGAAGCGATCTTTCAGTGCTTGCGTGGCCGAATTGTAGATGTGGACCGATGCCATGTCGGTATGAACCAGAACAGTGATCGCGACGCCGCCGAATGTGCTGCGTCCAAGCTCTTCGGCCAATACCACGCTCGCAAGCACGTCCATGTCGGAGCCGCCGTACTGCTCGGGATAACGAATTCCGAGAAACCCCAGTTTGCCCATGTGCCGCAACACATCGCGCGGCACAAACCCCGCGTCCTCCCAGGCTTGAGCGTGCGGCTTGATCTCGGTCTCGACAAAACGCCGAACTTGCGCGCGCAGAATTTCATGTTCCGCGCTTAAGTTAGGCAAAGTGTGGCCATCGAGTGTTTCGTCGGGCATCGCATAGCCTTTCCTGCGATCGGTTCGGCCTTATTAGATGCGAGGCATGAATGGAGCAATGTGTTTGCGACCCGTCGAACCTGATGTCCGCTTTACGCCCAACAGCGGACCATCGTCAGGAACGCCGGCCGCGTGGAAATCAAATTAGCCCGCAATATTTTTTCACATCGTCGGTATTCGCACAAACTTTCCCATCGTCATCCTCAATCCAGGCAGTCGTGGCGCCGCCAGTTTTTAGCGGCTCACCGGCGACTTGCATCGCAGCTGCCAAGGTGGGGTACGGCTTGGGATCGTTTACGAGGCCATCAGTGTCGGTGGTTATTCGGACGTAATAGGGCATGTCGCCCTCCCACTCATTTGTTGTTCGCTCGATCAATTTTTTAGCGACCACTCTCAATTAGTAACACATCGCCAGCCAAAGCCGGCAATCATGGCGCGCCCAGCAAGACACTATCGAGTCTGAGCGGCCCCGGCCCCGCCAGCACAACCACTAAAAGCATGACCAGATAGAGAACTTCGGGGAGATACAGCACGTCATCCACATAGTCAGCCCTGTCGATCGGCATGTTCGCAATGATGCGACGCTTTCCGCTGGTGTGCGCTGCCACCAGGCAGATCACCAGCAATCCCAACGCAGCCAGAGGGGCGAGCACCCCAAATAGCAACGCCAGTCCGCCAGAGAACTCAACGCCAGGCACGAACCACTGATTGAAGCCAGGTCTCGGTACGCGATCGGCCACCAACTCACGCACAAACAGCGCATGACGCTGCCGATTGAACAACTTATGGAAACCAGAGATGGCGAAGAACGCCCCCAGCGCGATGCGGTTGATGAAGAGGGCAATTCCGACGAGATCGGCACCGCTGGTTAGAACTTTTGTTATGACACCATCTCCAAAGCCGCGTCCGGCATGTCACGACTTGGGCGCCCTCACCGACCACGGCAGCCAATGAGCATGCACCCTCCGGTACCTTACGCCGCCCGAGTTTACGCGGACGCCAGCGATGCTTTCATGTGTCGTACTGTTTAGCCGTAAGTGAAATCCGGCTTGCTTTGCCCAACTTCTATAATATAGCCATCAGGATCGCGAATGTAGCAGCGCGTCTCGCCGTACTTGTCCTTCGGCTCTGTGATAAACTCGGCTCCTCGACTTCGCCATAGCTCATAGCACGCCCGAATATCTGCAACGCGGATATTCATAAAACTGCTGACTGAATCGGGGTCGGCGGGGACGCTGAGCGTTACCGACGGTTTGTCGGGTGTCGGACCGCCCCCGACGTTGACTATGAGCCACGTGTTTGCGATCTGGATGTACCCTGGCGCGCCGCTCTTGTCGCCTCTGCTCAAAACACGGCCGCCAAAGACTCTTTCGTAAAATCGAAGCGATCGTTCGATGTCGGCGACGGTGATAAAGTGCGCGACGCTAATCCCGTCCCGCGGCGGCATCTGAAAGGTTTTCTGTTCGACTTGTACTTGGTTCATAGGTACCTCCATAAGCGCTTCCGACTTCACGCTACGTCGCGTTGCATCGCCGGTCTGACGGCACACAGGTTATGGCGCGCCGACAATACACAATACGTCTATCGCAAACCGTGTTTGCTTTAACCCCGAAAGCGGGCATTGACCGGCGCGATCATAGCACCCGGCAGCAGGGGTTAGAGCGGGTTCTCGTACTCGCTTATCCGGGCTCGATTAGCCGAGCAGCGGCTTTTTGCTCGGAATAGACAAAAAATGATGGCCCGACGTTTCGGGACGATAAGCGGCCGCCGGTCAATGTTTGTTTTGCCCTGGCTGGAACTATTCGGTGCTTTTGCTTTGGGCAGTTGCGCTCAAGCGTGCGTCGGTAGGCTCCTTGAAGTACATGCACCACTTTGGTCGGGATTGTTTTTCTATCCCGGAGACACATTGGGTCTTGCAGGCATCGCTCACGCATTCCATCAATGATGACTTGTTTGCGTTCTCCCGCGCGTGTGTTTCGGTCACATCGGCTCTGGCGGTCAGGGATTTGCGCGAGACCGATTTTGTCGGGGACAAGATGTGCCCGCTCGGCTCCACAAGCTTGATCGGCGTTTCTTGACCGACGTTCCCCCGATCCGCGCATCCAGCAACAGCGAGAGCAAGAAGCGTAGCGAATAAGCACTTCATTTTTGCTCCTATTGTTCAGCCTCAAGTTGTTCAGCCTCAAGCGCGCACATCGGCGGCATCATGCCCTCGCCTCAGGCGCCACGGGGATGAACTTGAAAGGAAGGTTGCTGATCGGTTTATGGCGGCCATTGGCTCGACACCAAATAGGCACCACCGTACCCGAGGAACGCGATTGCCGGACTATTTTACCTGACAGATTTCTTCCAGTTGGACCAAAAGCGGACATGCTTGCGAGCGGCCGATTGATCGGCGGCGGAAGGGCAGTACGGCCGTTGTAGGGGCTCCTTCGGCCATAAAACCGCCCGACCCCCTTGCGGATTGAACTCGCGGCGGTGAGTGCAATGCCGGCACTATTGTAACGACGATAGCGTGACCTGCCATTGAACGGGCATATTGTGCGGGTGAGTCGGCCCATCGAGGATTCGGGATCATGCCGCTGCGCGTCGTGGGGATATTCATTGCGGGTGCGTTCGCCTGCGCTGCTGCGCAGGCGGCGCGTGCCGAACCCCGGCCCGGCGATGCTTGCAATCGCGCGGCATTTCGCGCGGTGATCGATGTCGGACATACGGCGCAGGCGCCGGGCGCCACAAGTGCGCGCGGTTTCCCCGAGTTTTCGTTCAATTTGGTTCTTGCCAAGCGTATCGAGCAGCAGCTGCTTGCCGCCGGGTTCCGGCGCAGCGTGCTCTTGATCACCGAGGGCCGTTCACAGAAAGCATTGGCGGAGCGAGTCAGGCGCGCCAATGCTCTCGGCGCCGATCTCTTCCTATCGATCCATCACGATTCCGTGCCGGACAGGTTTCTGGAGAAATGGGAGTTCGAGGGCCAGCAGCATACCTTCAGCGACCGCTTCCATGGCCATTCTATATTCATCTCCAACGACAACAGCGACCGTGCGGGCAGTCTGTTATTTGCCCGATTGCTCGGCACCGAGCTGCAAAAACGCGGATTGCAGTATACGCCCCACTACACGGAACGGTATATGGGACATCGCCAGCGGCTGCTGGTCGACTCGCGAGCGGGCGTCTATCGCTACGACGAGCTGATCGTGCTCCGAGACACCGAGATGCCTGCGGTCTTGCTCGAAGCGGGTTCGATCATCAACCGCGAGGAGGAACTGCAGATGGGATCGGTCGAGCGTCAAACGCGGATAAGCGCCGCAGTCACTGATGCCGTCGAAGCGTTCTGCGCGGCGCGCCGGCCGCGTATTCCGATCAATGTGGCAAACCGGGCCGGTAAGACATCAACGCAGGCGACGGCCCCCGCCGCTGCGGCACCAGGACAGGCAATCAAGCAGCGTTAAGCCGTTCTGTTTCCTGCGGACCACACGACGTATAGTTGCTGATGCGCACTGTCGTTTCCCTGCTCGCCACCATCTTCCTTGCCGCCGGGGGTTTTGCCGTCGCTCAGGAAAAGCACCTGATCGACCCGATGCTTCCCGGTTCGCTCGATCCAAAGCCCCTTCCACCGCTGAAAAATCCGGACGCGCCGTCAACCCCGGCGAAGGAATTGTTCGCGCGCAAATCGACGCCGTTTCCCGGACCGCCGCGGTCGATCGGCGGCGATTTCGATGGCTGCCTTGTCGGCGCCGTGTCGCTGCCGCTCACTGGACCAGCCTGGCAAGTCATGCGGCCGTCACGTAACCGTAACTGGGGGAACCCGCAGCTCATCCGTTTCATCGAGCGGCTGGCCACGAACGCGAAAAAGGTTGGCTGGAACGGTCTTTTGGTTGGCGACATGTCGCAGCCGCGCGGCGGGCCGATGCTTTCCGAGCACACCAGCCACCAAATCGGCCTCGACGCCGATATTTGGTTTGCGCCGATGCCGGACCTCGTACAAAGCCGCGAGGAACGCGAGTTCAATTCGGCCACCGATGTGGTCGCACCCGATCTGCGCGATGTTGATCGGGATGTATGGACCCAAAAGCATATTGCGCTCATCCGAACGGCTGCGCAGGACCCGGTTGTCGTCCGTATCTTGGTCAATGCTGCGATCAAGAAGGCGCTATGCCGCGAGGCCGGAGCCGATCGCACCTGGCTTTACAAAGTGCGTCCCTGGTATGGCCACGCCGAGCATTTTCATGTCCAAATCGCCTGTCCGGCGGACAATGCGCAATGCAAGTCGCCGACCCCGCCGCTCCCGAGCGACGGCTGCGGTAGCGAGCTCGATTTCTGGTTCAAGGAAACGACGCTGCATCCGCCACCAAGCAGACCGAAACCTCCGCTGACACTTGCCGGATTGCCCCCTGCATGTCGGCAGATTGTCAAATCGCCGTGATTGTCGATGGCAACTTTGGATCACAAGCGCTAACAGCGGGCATTCGAATTGGCTGGGTGAGCAAGCCGGTAGTGCTTCGACAGGTCACGCGCTAGGATTTGACATGGCCGAGACGATTTTCATCAATTACCGCGGCGGAGATTCCATCGGCATTCCCGGACGGCTGCATGATCGGCTCACTCGGGTGTTCGGACAAAAAAATGTCTTCATGGACGACAGCATGCTGAACAGCCAATTGGCTGTGTGCGACGTCGTTCTGGTTGTCATCGGTCCCAATTGGCTGGATGCGAAGGACGAAACTGGCAAACGCCGGCTCGACAATCCAGACGACTTCGTCGTGGTCGGAATAAAGGGGGCGCTGGCCCGCGACATTCGTGTCATCCCCGTTCTGGTCGATGGGACGCAAATGCCGAAGGAGAGCGAGCTGCCTGACCCAGTGAAGGCACTCGTGCGTTGCGAGCCAGTCGAGATGCGCAATGCCCATTTCGATCAGGACGCCGAAGCGCTAATCGAGAAAATGCGCAAGCCGCTCGATGACGGCTCGGCTGCGCCTCGCCCGTGGCGAGGAAAGGCGGTGGGAGTCGCGGCGGCAGCGGCTTTGCTGATCCTCTTTGGCTGGGGCGGCTACACTCGGTATGTTGCAGAACAGGATATGCAACGGACCCAGCTCAAATTGGAGGAAGAGCGCAAAGCGGTCGAGGTGGAAGCTGACCGCAAGCGGGAACAGGCAAAGCAAGAAGAAAAGGCAAAGCAAGAGCAGCAGGTGAAGCAAGAAGAGCGGGCAAAGCAAGAAGAGAAAGCAAAACAAGAGCAACGGGCAAACCAAGAGCAGCAGGCAAAGCAAGAAGAGCAAACAAAACAAGAGCAAACAAAACAAGAGCAAACAAAACAAGAGCAAACAAAACAAGATGATCAACAACGGCTGACGGCTCTAGAGGAGCAGGAGCGCGAAACGAAAGCTGCGGCGGAAACCGAAGCGAAGCGTCAGACTTACCTTGACGCGATTAAAGAGGGTAATGCAGCTCGCTCAGCTGGTGAATTTGACAAAGCCATCGCGAACTTCAGCGAGGCGATACGCCTCCGCCCTGATGATGTGTCCGCCTTGATGAGCCGCGGAAACGTCTACGAGAGCAAAGGCGACGACGACCGGGCCATCGGTGATTACAGCGAAGCCATTCGAATCAACCCCGACTTCGCTCTTGCCTTTAACAATCGGGGAAATGCCTATGCGCACAAAGGTAATCAATTCCGAGCCATAGCCGATTACACTGAAGCTATTCGGCTTTATCCCAACTTCGCCCTCGCCTTTTGCAATCGCGGAATTGCAAGACAGAAAATAAATAACGGCGGCGATAATGACGATAAAGCCAGAGCCAGGCAGTTGGACGCTTCAGTTTGCCGATAAGACCGTCGTCCGTTTCTTGGCGGAGACGACAATCCCGCCCTGAGTTCGACGATTCAGGCTTGAGGGCCAAAACCTCAGAAACCCAAGGATAGCAGGGTCTTTTAGAATCATTCCAAATTTCGATATATCTTGACTTCCGATATAACGAGATCTATATCGCCAATATGAAACACAGACACAGAGGCGATCGCGACCCTTCATCGCCGGATCGTTATCACCGCCATCGTCACGGAAGGCATCACCATCATCGGGAGGGCCGGCGCGGTGGTCGCCTCTTCGACTATGGCGAGCTCCGGCTGCTGCTCCTCGCGATGATCGCGGAGCGGCCGCGCCACGGTTATGAGCTCATCAAGGAAATCGAAGACCGGTTTGGCGGAAGCTATACGCCGAGCCCCGGGGTGATTTACCCGACTCTCTCCTGGCTTGAGGACATGGGGTACGCCGCCATCGAGATCGAAACAGCCGGACGCAAGCGCTACCACATCACCGAAGAAGGCAAAGCCTTCCTTGTCGCCAACAAGGCAGCCGCGGACGAGTTGCTGTCGCGCATCGGCGCGGATCAAGCGCACGGCCGAAGTCATGTGCCCGCACCTGTCATTCGCGCGATGGAAAACCTGAAAGTCGCCCTACGGCTGCGCCTGCGGCGTGGTCCGCTTGGCGCGGCCGCAGCCGAAAATATTGCCGCGGCACTCGATGCCGCCGCGAAAACTGCGGAGAGCAGCGAATGACCGACGCTGCCTCTGCTGCTACGGCTGCCCGCAACGTTGCGGAGATCGCGACTCCGGGCGCCTCCCGCTACTTGCAGCAGCTTTGCAAGCATTTCGCTCATAAGCTTCCGGTCACCTTCGATCCACATGCCGGAAAAATCGAATTCTCCATGGGCGAATGCTCTCTGGATGCCAGCGAGAACGTCCTGACAATTTCATTGACCTCGCCGGACGACAGCCAACTTGAACGACTCAAGGATGTCGTTACGCGTCACCTCGTCCGTTTCGCGTTCCGCGAGGATTTGCAGATCGATTGGCGCCGCGTTTGATCGTTTGCCTTCAGGACCGTGTCCGTTAGGGGGCAAGAACCCGCGACCAGCACGTCACCGAATTAAAGAAGATCATCGGCTGTCCCCCGTGCAAGACACATAGGCAAGCCATCTGCTGCGTCATACTGCCAAGACCAGTGCACGGGGGTTTCTGGCTAGCGCGATGATGCCGGGCTGCGCTGAAGTCAGAATTTACTGCTTGAGCACAGAACGCCTTTTCATCCGGCGCACACGCACTATTTCCAGCACCCGCTGATAGCGGAGCCGCCAAACAGAAAGCTGTCGCGACTGCCAATACAACACGCATGACGTCACCTCCCGTTGTCGTTGCGGTTACCGTCCAACTTGTTCGAGATTTCTTCACTTGGGACAGAGAATTTTGCATCTCTCCCGCCAGCCTCGGAATCAAAGTCAGCGCCGGCGGGTCGGCAAATGCCTCTTCGCTTTTTGAACGAAGGATCTCACCAAGGCTTTTCGCCATTGCACGATCCCCAACCCAAGCGTAGGACGCTCATAATCGCACGCGAGCAAGGGCCGGAAACGGTAGGGATTTACTTGCGGGCCAATTTGATGTGAGCCGGTCCGTTTTGTGTCATCCCCGGAATGGCCCGAGTCAGGCCCGTTTTGCCGCTAAAAGCGGACGCTCATATGCGCTATAAGCAGCGTCGGCTTTCGGTCACGTTCTGGAGCACGCTTATGGATCAGAAGACCTTCTCCATGGTGGCTGGCACAATCTTCGCGATAGTCGCGGTGGTGCACTTGTTGCGAATCTTGCTGGGCTGGCCTGCCGTCATCGGCGACTGGACGGTGCCGATGTGGGTGAGTTGGATTGGCCTCGTGGTTGCCGGGGTTTTGGGCTATTTCGGATTGCGCCTCGGCACGCGTCACTAGTCGAGTAGCTGTTGCTGCGCGCGTGCAGCGAGCGGGCATGCCGCCGCGCTGCCGAGAAGTGCGATGAACTCGCGCCGCCTCATTGCCCTGCCGCCTCCCGTTCAGTGCGGGCCATCGTATCGGCTGGTGCCAGCGCGCGCGTATAACACACATTGTCCCGCTTCGGGCCACGCGCGGACATAACGCGGACATAGCGTCGATCTGACTAAAAAACCGGGTAACTTAGGGCTCGTTCTTGGTTGCGACGATCCCCTCATTTCGTTCAAAGGCAATAGACTGGATCTGCCCTGAAAAACTTGCGAGGTCGGGCTTACTGCCAGCCGTTATGAACGCGTAGGCCAATCTTTCCATTTTGGCAGCCGCAAGACGATTTGCTGCCCAACGCTGATGAAAACCTCCAACAGTGGATAGAGTAACCAGCAGGGCCGCCAATACCGCCATGACGGCTGCTAAATCCTTTTTGAAGGGCTCGTTTCGTAAAAAGAATTCGAGCTTTAAGACGACACCGGCACAAGCAGAAAGCGCTGCTGATAGGAACAGCGACCCGAATGTCACCGCGCTCCAATTTCGTGCAGCGGCTCGATATTCATTATAGTTGTCAAAGATTATCAGTCCGATTCTTTTCTGCTCATCGTTCTGTAGGCCCTTCAGGAATCCTTCAAAGTGCTTTAAGGCCAGTCCACGCTCAGCACGAATGCTTAGCCATACTATTGCAACAGCAATGCCTGTCAGTAGCGAGATAGCAAGCAGCCATTGCAGCGGCACATAACTCGCCCTCTTCTCGCTGCCATCATTCACGGACATGGTCGCAGACCAATCGTGTAAATTGGTGTCGCCTCATCGAGCCACGCTTCCAAACGTAAATCGTAGCAATACGCTGGGTGCTCTGAAAGGGGTCGTCCGCTTTGGGTCATTAGTGGACGTGTCACGGCATTCCACCCAGCTTCGGTTCTTGCCGTATAGCGGCGCCAGGAATAACCCGAGCGTATGGACGTCGCCCCCTTCCGCGCAGGTCGACAGTCCGCATATGCTTATGCAAGCCGCTATTGGGATATCCGAAGTCCTGACGGCTCGTAGTGGGGGCCACAGTGAAGATTCCCCGTCGACAATTTCTGCATCTTGCATCGGGCGCTGCCGTGCTTGCCTTCATGCCTTCTGCGGCACGTGCGCAAAGCTATCCGAACCGCCCCGTGCGCTTCGTCGTGCCGTTTCCCCCAGGCGGCGCGAGCGATCCAGTCGCCCGTGTGTTGGGCAGCCGATTGTCTGAAATGTGGGGCCAGCCGGTGGTCGTCGAGAACAAAGGCGGCGCCGGCGGCAACATCGGGGCGTTGGCGGCCGCGCAATCGCCTCCCGATGGTTACACGATTTTCATCGCCACTAACTTCCTCGCGACCAATCCCTTCCTCTATCCGGCACTCGGTTATAATCCCCTCACCGATTTAACTCCGGTCACCCGCCTTACCGTGTTTACAAACGTGCTGCTGGTACCGAACGCCTCGCCCGCAAAGTCGATCAAGGAGTTTATTGATCACGCCAAGACGAACCGCGGCAAGGTAACCTATGCCTCCCCGGGTACCGGCACCATACAACACTTGTGTGCCGAGCTGTTCAAACGAGCAGCCGGAATCGAGTTGACGCATGTGCCGTATCGTGGCGGCGGTCCAGCGCTCAACGACCTCATGGCAGGCAACGTCGACGTGATGTTCGCCACCCTGCCGTCCGTGATGTCGCAGATTGAGGCCGGCACTGTGCGCTCGCTCGCTGTCACCTCCGCCGCACGCGTGCCCTTTGCGCCGAACATTCCGACCGTTTCAGAATCCGGATTGCCGGGGTTCGACGTGTCCGATGGGCAAAGTCTCTACATGCCGGGAAAAACCCCAGGCGAATTTGTAAACAAGGTCCACGACGACGTGGTCTCGGCGTTAGCCTATCAACCGGTGAAACAGAAATTCGTAGATATTAACGTGCTGATCGTAACTTCCACACCCGCCGAAGTCACAACCTATCTCAAGGACCAGATGAACAAGTGGGGGGAAGTCATCAAGGATGCCAACATCAAATTATGATGTGCCGAGTTACAGGGCATACGTTGATCAAGGTCGGCACTGCTTGCCCGCTATTGCGCCAAAAAAGACATGTGCAGTGCAAATGTCCGCTATCGGCTAATAGCGGACATTTGCTTTCGACGAAAACGATCGCTTTGGCTGCTCACCCTGGTCCCAAACCGGTGCAGGTGTATCGGGTGCAATCCTGGTAAACGCCCCGACACTCAACTGACGGCAGCTGGTTTAGGCGACGACAGTCTCGATAGCGTGCGCGACAGGTGTTCAGGCATTTCTGTTTGGCTGTTTGAGCGGCCGCGAAGCTGCGATAGGCGAGATCGGCGTCGCGCGCATTGAGTGTGCCGATACTCGACGACAGAAGTACTGCAAAAAGCAGGGAAACGATCGCAAACGACCGCTTGCTGCATTTCATGGTTCGGCTCCCTTTAAATCCACTGAAGACGACGAGCTTGGAAAAACAGTCAGAGGTTAGATCGCACGGCAGCAATTTGAAAGTTTCAATTCCCCCCGAAGCACACATTTGCGGTGCGAAAGCCGATGTCCGCAGGGGCCAATAGCGGACATCGGGCCATTCGTCACTGACGGCCGACGGTACCTTCCGCCCGTTGCACCCCGGGAGGCGTCCATACGCCATCGAGAACCGCGGCCTTCGGCCAATAGGCTCGGACATATAGTGAAAAATCTGCGCCCGTCGGGGCCTGTGCGCCTTATTTGGAAACCGGTTTAGGTACCGCCAACTCCTCGTCGACCTCGTTCTCGAACTCGCGCTTCTTGCCGGCGACGAAGCGCCGATAGCCTTCAGGATCAACCCATGCTTTGACGCCTTCCGTTTCGGCCCGCTTTCGCTTGCCTTCGAGGTCGTAATATTCGTTATGCTGTGCCAGCCAGATGTCAGGCTTGAGCATCTCGAGCACATGGTGTGTCCGGCGATAGTCATCCTCGATGCCGGGATATGATGGGTTTTTCACTAAACGATAGCCCGGATTGAATCCGGCGCCGTCCGGAAAGACCACAACGTAGGCTTTGCCGTCGACAACCAAATTCGTGATCCACGTTGTCGCGCCACGCGTGTGGCCGGGAGTGTGATAGGCCGTAAGCAGAATGTCGCCCATCTTGATCTGATCGCCGTCCCGCAACACGCGATCGACCTTCACGCCGGGGTAAACGAAGTCATTGGCGTACTTGAAGTCGTTGGTATCGCCGCTCTCCATCGCAGCGACGTCGTCCTTCATCACCGCGAGTTGTGCGCCGAACTGCTGCTTGAAGAACGCGAACGCCCCCGCATGATCAATATGCGCGTGGCCATTGATCATCAGTTTGATGTCTTCGGGTTTGAAACCGAGCTTTTTGATTGACTCGATGATCATCGGACCTGATGACGGCATGCCTGTGTTCATCAGGATGTGACCCTCGGCAGTCGTGATGAGAAAGGCACCGAGGCCCCGGGTGCCTACAAAATATATAGGGCCAACAATCCGGACGGGGTCGATGGCTTCCTCCCAATGAAGCGCCTTTTTTGCAAACGCGATGAAAAGATTATTGTCGTTAGCGAGTTGCTCTTTGGTCGGCAGATTGGGCGGCGAGTTTTGGGCATAGGCTTGTGCCGCCAAAACAATAACGAATGACAACAACAGACTAATCACTCCGAGCATTGGGCACCCTCCTGCCTGTGTCAGGTCCGCCTGCAACTTTCTGAAATCGCCGCTCAACTGGAATTGGGCCAGGGACCAACGCTTTACAGGGCGCTGAAGACTACCACTAACGCGGCCGCCCTAGACGTCCGGCGCTAACGCGGCCGGCAGCGCCGGACCGGGCCAGGCCACCCGGTCTTCTTTGATTTCATTAAAAAACCACCCATGAAATCCGCGTGCCAGCATCCACTCGATGCGTTCGCCGCGCCAAAAAATACGGCGCTTCTCAAGGTCTCGGTCCTTCAAGCCGACGACGTAATTCCGCGCACGCTTCAAGTCCGCCGCACAAATCGGCAGCGCCCGCATTTCCTTGAACCAGCGTGCAAGGTTGGGGTGATCTTGTGCCGAGAATTCAACCTCCATGGCCTTTGCGCTCGACACATGGGGAAACAGCGCCATGTCGGCGATTGATAAGGGGCCGCTCATGAACTGACGACGGGCGAGTTCCCTGTCGAGAGCGCCGTAAACGATACCAAGGTCGGCGCGCGCTGCTTCAAGGAGACCATCAGGCATCTTGTCCGGCCGCTCGGCCCATTTCCAGTAAGAAACGTCGACCAAAATCGGATCAACGAAGGTGTCAGCCACTCGCTCCCAGGCGCGAGCGTGGACGCGGGCAGCAGGGACGTCGGGATAGACAGATTTCGCCGGATAGCGATTGTCCAAATAGGCGACGATGTCGGCAGAGTTCACGACGACAATATCGCCTTCGACCAAGACCGGCACTTCGATGCGTCCGTTAACAGCCTTGAGTGCCGCATGGTTCGACTTCAGCAGTCCGTCAACCGCCTCGTAGTCCAGACCCTTGTATTCAAGGACCATGCGCACCTTGCGCGCGAATGGACTGAACGCACTGTCATAAAGCTTGATCATATGACATCCCGGCAGACTAGAGTCTCATGAGATCGACTTCGGCAAAAGATGCCTCTATTTGGCGTATATGTTCCCGTATCGTATCCAGGTGCCACTTCAGCAAATCGCGGTTCGATACCATGCCCGCGAGACGGCCCTTGTCGAGAACCGGCATATGGCGGAATTTTCCTTCGGTCATTCGCTCCATAATGCTGGCGATTGAATCGTTCACGTCGCAGGTGGAGACTTTAGCTGTCATCACCTGCGACACAGGCAGCCGCACAACAGCATCTCCGTTTTCGGCCATTGCGCCGACGATATCGCGCTCGGACAGAATCCCAACGAGTTGCCCAGTCGCATCGAGAACGACCAGCACCCCGATTTGGCGTTTCTTGAGAAGCTTGGCCGCGGCGGCAAGATCGGCAGTGGAATTGATACTCACAATCTCATCGCCCTTGGTGGCAAGAATTGTCTTTAGGGTCATGCCAGCCTCCGTTTGAGTATTGCCCGCCAATTTTATCCTATGATTGGACGCGAAGGTATGCACGGTCTATAGGCGGCAGGTTTACGACAGCGATGTGACGCTTTCTGACTTGCCCGATTTTTGATGACGCCGTTTTTAGGTTGCGGCCTATAGGGTTGACGGCGCGCCATCAGTCCAAGTCCGCCTTGGGTCAGATGTGTCCACGAAGAAGCCCGCGTGACGAAAGACTGCAACAAAGTCCACGCCGGCGACTAAGGATGTCATTTCTATTCGACAAACTCGGTGGCGCGTTGCTGAAGTTGCATGGGCACTTCGAGCCCGATTGCTTTTGCGGTCTTTAGATTGATCAGGAATTCAAACTTGTCGGACTGAAGTACAGGTAGTTCGGCAGGTTTCGCCCCCTTTAGGATGCGAACAACAACGTCACCGGCCTGCCGATAGGCTTCAGTCAGGCTGGTTCCGTAACTCATCAATCCACCGGCGTCCGCAAATTCCCGCCACTCGTAAATCGCGGGAAGTCGCTGGTTAATCGCCGGATCAATAACCAGTGCGCGCTTGCTATTGAAATATGGATCAGCGCCAACCAGCAATGCTCCGGCCTTCAGTTGTTCAAATTTCTTGAAGACAGACACAATGTCACGTTCATTGCCGGCACGTTCGATCTGAACCTTCAGATTGAGTGCGCGAGACGCGGCATCCACATCCTTCAACTGATTATCAAAGAATGGATTATTCGGGTTTAACAGGACGGCAATCAGATCAGCTTTAGGGGCAACTTCGTGCAGCAACCCCAAGCGCTTCGCTTCCATCTGGTTGGTAAAAAAACTTACCCCAGTGAGATTGCCACCAGGCCGGTTTAGACTGCTCACGAGGCCTGACCTGACCGGATCGGCGCCAATAGCAAATACGACAGGAATAGTGGACGTCGCGGCCTTGGCGGCAAGGGCTGAAACTGTGGTCGCAGTGAAGATAATTGCCACATTGCGACGGACGAGCTCGGCGGCCAGCCCCGGTAGACGGCTGACGTCTCCCTCAGCAAAAAGGTACTCGATATTTATGTTGCGGCCATCGTCAAAACCGGCATCGCTCAGAGCTTTGCGGAATGGAACCAGATAGTAAGAGTCGGCCTTCATTGAGGTAAGGCCGAGGTAGCCGACCAGAGTCGACTGCTGCGCGTGTACAGCGAACGGCAGCCCGCTCACCAAACAAATGATTGCAGTGACGAAGTCGCGGCGTCTCACGCTACCCCCCGGAGGAGATTGCATCGTATCGCCTCTACGCACCTGCAAAAAGGGGGCGATGTCCGGTTTGGGTCAAAAGCAGACATTGCGCCTTATTCAATCACCTCGTCGGCGGCATTCAGCAAACCCTGCGGCACTGCAAGATTGAGCAACTTAGCCGTCTTGAGATTGATAACGAACTCGAACTTGGTCGACTGCACAACCGGCAGCTCGGCCGGTCTCTCGCCTTTCAAGACCCGTCCCACGTAAATGCCTGCTTGGTGCCAGGCATCGGCTCGGCTGGCACCATAGCTGATCAAGCCGCCGGCGTCGGCAAATTCCCGCAGTGAGAAAATCGCAGGCATTGCATGGCTGAGCGTCAGCGCGGCAAGTTGGGCGCTTTCGGCGTTGAAAAATACGTCTTGGCCGATGATCAACGCACCTATCTGCAGTTCTCGCATCTTTGCAAAGGCTGCATTGAGATCACCAACATTACTGGCGTTGAGAACATGTAGCCCTACACCAAGCCTCCGGGACGCCTCCTGCATGTTTTTCAATTGGGTTTCGGCATTGGGATTGGTGGGGTTAATGAGCAGAGCAATGCTGGTCGCCGAAGGCACAGCCCCCTGTAACAATTCTAAAAGCTTCGGTCCGACCTCCACGCTCAACAAGGTGACGCCAGTCATATTGCCGCCCGGCCGATTCAGACTAGCAACGAATCCAACCTGTACCGGGTCAGCGATAGTCGTGAATACAACGGGGATCGTTGCGGTCGCCGCTTTTGCCGCACGGGCCGCCGGCGTGCTCAGCGCTGCAATTGCCGCCACCTGTCGCCGAACCAAATCGGCTGCCATCGACGGTAGTCGATCGTATTGGTTATCGCCCCACCGATACTCGATGTGTACGGTCTTGTCTTCCTGGTAACCAGCCTCGCCAAGCCCCTTAACAAAAGCCGCAACAAGCCGCGCGTCGCCGCTGGACGTACCCGCTGACAGACACCCGACAACTGGCAGGGACGACTTCTGCGCCCGCGCCACAAGCGGTGCCGCAGCCACTCCGCCACCGATAAGTTTGATGAACTCGCGCCGTCTCATGTCGCCCCCATGGCTCAAGACAGAGTATCGTACCAACCGGCAGAGTTACTTTGAAAGAGGCAGGCCAGTGTCCGCTCTACCCCTGATTGTGTTGCAAAACTCTCGTTGAGGCGACTCACGAAGCGTGATTCCGTCGATTTGAGACGGACTTCAGCGGGAGCGGCGCATGATGGGCCGACGGAAGGGCGGACAAGGCCAGTTCTTTTATTCGTTTGATCTCGACAAGGTGGTGCCGCCGGATCATCTGGTACGCCAGATTGATGGCCTTCTTGATCTGAGCTGGGTGCACAAGGAGCTTGCGCCTTACTACTCACACACTGGTCGCCCTTCGATTGATCCGGTTTTGATGATCCGGATGCTGATTGTCGGCTATGTATTTGCGATCCGCTCGGAGCGAGGGCTATGCAGCGAAGTGCAGGTCAACCTTGCCTATCGCTGGTTCTGCAAGCTCGGTATCGAAGACAGCATTCCCGATCATTCGGTATTCTGCCGAGCGCGGCACGAGCGCTTCCGCGAGAGCGATGCGTTGCGACGGGTGTTCGAGAGCGTGGTAGCAATGTGCATCGCGGCTGGTCTTGTCGGCGGCGAGGCATTTTCGGTTGATGCCAGCCTGATCAAGGCGGACGTCGACAAGATGAAGCGGGCCCCCGGCGGTCAGCCGATAACCTGGCCAAGGAGGGAGGAAGCATCCCGCGCGGTCCGCGAGTACCTCGCGGCACTCGATGCCGCCCGCAATGATGAGAAGGATAGCGGCGGCGATGTTGGTGGATCCGGTCGTGCGGGCCCTCGAGCCACGTCACCCAAAGAAGTCTCGCTGACTGATCCGCAAGCAACATGGATCACCCGGCCGGGCGTCGACCCCTTCTTTGCGTACGATGCGAACTATCTGATCGACAACAAGGCGGGGATCATCATCGATGCCGAGGGTACCCGCGCCAATCGCACGGTGGAGATCACTCTCGCCCAGACCATGCTGGAGCGGGTCAGCCGTTGCTTTGATCTTTGGCCCCAGAGGCTAGCAGGTGACACTGCTTATGGCGCGGTCAGGCTGCTCAAGTGGCTGGTCGATCACAAGATCACCCCGCACATTCCGGTGTGGGACAAGTCGACGCGCCACGACGGTACCTTCAGCCGAGCGGACTTCGTCTTCGATCAAGAACGCAATGTCTACACTTGCCCGGGCGGCGCGGAGTTAACGAGCACCGGCAACATCGATCAGGGCCACATCGTCTATTACCGAGCCAGCAAGAATGACTGCTCGGTCTGCTCGCTGAAGCCTAAATGCACAACGGCGGTCGTGCGCAAGATCACTCGCGACCTCGACGAGAACATCCGTGATCGCGTCCGATCACTGACCAATACGGAAGCCTTCCAGCAGTCCCGTCGAGAACGCAAGAAGATCGAGATGCGGTTTGCCCATATGAAGCGCATCCTCAGACTCGATCGGCTTCGACTGCGTGGCTTGAGCGGCGCCAAGGATGAGGTCCTGCTCACCGCTACCGCACAGAACCTGCGGCGCCTCGCCAAGCTCATCTGCCGTCCACCGCCCTTGCGGCCTGCTGTTTGTCTCGCGTAGGCGTCAGGTGGCTCCCGGAGCATGCGGTAGGATATCGCAAGACCCACCTCGGCTTAATTCACACTCGAGTTTTGCAACAGATTCCCCCTGAAAGCGGACATGTGCGGTGCAGCTAGAGATGTCTGCTACGGGCCAAAAGCGGACATCGATTCGACCTCAGCCGACTTTTCTAACGACCGGTGGCTTCCATGAGCCGTCGAGGATGCCTTGCTTGCCCCAATACGCGCGGATGTACAGCGAGAAGTTGCCGTCCGGGGCCGGCAGCCAGTTAGTCTCCTTGTCGCCGCCCGGTGACTTTGCACCGACATAGAGCGTGAGCGAACCGTCGGCATTGCGTTTTAGATTCTTGTTCTTGGTGCCGAGCGAGTAGCGCTTGAGAGGGTTCGCATTGAACAGGTGCTTGTCGTTGTACAGCGTCAGCGACCAGAAGCCGTTGACCGGCGGCTCCTGTCCCGCCGCAAACGTGACTTCGTAGCTGCCGGTGCCACTAAGTTGCACACCAGAGCCATCATTGTCCGTGTAGAAATATTGCGTCTCGGTGGGCCGGTTGTCGAACATGTTCGACTTCGACGTGCCGGTGCGGTTGTAGTAGTCGATGCCGAATTGTGCATTGTTGGTGGAGCGGTTCCATCCATTGCCGGCAGGATGTCCGTTGTTCTTCCACAGGAAGAAGGGCTGGATGACCTTTTCTTCTGACTCGACCGCAGTCTCGACCAGCAGTTTTTTAAGGTCTGGGTCTTTCGCTGCCAAAGTCATCAGCAGGCGGAATTGTGCATACATTGCCTGCTCGCCCGGTAGGGGTTCGACATTGTCGAGCACTTCGCCGAGCTGGTCGAAGAACTTCTCCGGGACCACCCATTTCGTTTCGCCGCTGCTGGCGTCCTGCGGTGGTGCCGGGATACTCGCGACCTTGGCCCACTCGATCGTCTTCATCTTGCCTGTGAAATCTTTGAGCGGATAGGCAACGACCTGATTGAGGACCGACTGGATGGCCTTCTTGTCCTCGGGCGTGTCGTCCTGGAAAATACGGGGGATGGCGTTTGCCAACCTTGTCGAGCTGCGTACGACCTCGGCGATGCCGGCGGGCTTGCGGTCGTTCCACTTTGGTCCAGCCAGCAAATAGAAGCCGGGCTTTGTGCCGTAAGGCTTGCCGACGCGGCCGAACTGATCAGTGCGTTGGTCGTATAGTGCGTAGACCCAGAAGCGCTCGCCGAAGTTCGGCACTTGGATGACGACCGGCTCCGTATCCAAGTCGAAGAAACCGAGGCCGTAGACAACGTCCTGATTGGGACAGGTGACGAAGGTCTCCGACGGCTCAATATAGTCATGCAGCATTCCGATCTGGCCGCGAGGCGCTGCGGGCAGGATGCCACCGACCAACCCCGGATATGGCGCCTGGGTGATCCTGTTCCGGCGATTGATCATGTTCACCATCGGCCAACCCCACAGATAGGCCATCTGCGCAATTGCTCGCGCGTAGCCGGGGTGCATCGTGATGCTCGTGGCTGGCTGGGTGACACTCGGAGCCGAAGGCGGCTGCTGGGCCTGGGCTGTACCAGCCGTGACGGCGACCGAGGCGGTCGTCAATGCAGCGGGAACGGCCATACTGGAACCGAGTGCGGCGAGCGATGCCGCGCCGACGCTGCCCTTCATCGTCTCGCGGCGGGTAATGCCTTGATGATCGATCACGGTCGTTTTCATCGTGCGTTCCTTTAAAAGTGTTCGGCTGGGCGCTTCGAGGCTCAATTCACTTTCGCGACGTCGTCCGGCTTCCAAGTCTGGTCGAAGAATTCAACGCCGGTGCCGTAAAGGCGCAGCGCCACAAGGAAATTCCGGCCGCCGACGGTCTGGATGAAATTCGAGTCGGGTGCGTTCGCCGGTTTGGAGGGGCCGAACCACAGATCGACTGACCCATCGCTGTTGGTCGCGACTTTGTTGAAGCCGTTGATCGAAGGCATCAGCTGCGGCGCTTCCACCATTGTCCCGTCGGTGATGTTGTAGGCGGTGACGGCCCAGAACAGCGCCGCTGGTGGATTAGGTGGCAGGTGCAGCTTGTAGGTGTTCGAGCCGTTCAGGAACTCACCCTTCGCGTCCCGGTACGCAACAGGATATTTGGACCCGGCACCCAGCGTCCGCATGACCATGGCCGGTGCCGACGAATAGGCAACTTGGAAGTAACCGGCTCGCTGATCAACATCGAGATAGCTGCTCTGGAGCCATTCGGACGTGGCTCCGCCCCAGACATTTTCAAACTGCCTGTCTTTGTAATAGAGATTACGCCCGTCGGGTCGGCCAAGTTGCCGCGTAGCGATGATCATTCTGGGTGCCATCTCCACCGCTTTCTTCAGCAGTTCCTGCTGCTTCGCGGTCGGATTGAACGGCTGTCCCTTGACGATGCCGATTGACGCTAGAACGCCGCGCAATTCAGGATCGATGGCCGAGACCGGTTCGTAGTCCACGAATGCCTTAAGCTTGGTCCAATACGTATTATCGATCGGATACATCATGTTGACGCGCTTGCCGCTGCCGTTGGGAAACTGCATCGGCTTCACGTCTTTCTCCGCGGCCCACAGCGGATAAATGCGCGTCAGTTCAGCGAGCGCAACAGCCGGTTTCGGGTCCGGCCCATTGTCGCCTTTCTTCATGATTGTGCGGAAAAACAGGAAAACGTTGTAGGTCTTCGACTTGAATGGGAAATAGCCCTGCGGAATCTCGCCGTCATAATCTGGCGGCAGCAGGAGATAGAGCCCGCCGCGCGCCCGGTCTGGCCCGATGGCTCCGACATCGGTGATCGTGCGCTGGAAGAAATCGGTGAACATGCCGATGACATCGCGCGGCGCGGCAACGACGAGCGGGCCGGTCTCCTTCAGATCGAGGTAGTTCATTGAATAGATAACATCGGCGTTAGGTGTAGGCACCCAAGTGCGCGAGTCCATCCGGTCCTTCCAGATCGGCAAGACATTGTACCCTTTGCCGAATGCTGCCTCCGAACCGTCGCGCATTCCGATAGTGTTCAGTGCAGGAAGCATAGTCATGTAGGCGTAGATGGCACGCTGATAGAAAAGTTCATCACGAAGGTCTTCGGCTTCCTTCTGCGGCAGCCAGTTGCCGTTGTTGAGCTGTTTTACCAGAGGGGGAAGTGCCGAATCTTGTGCCAGGGCGGGCGGGACGATCATGCCGACGATGGCAATGGTGCCGGCGACGATCGATGCATGGAGTCGTTTCTTCATGGCGCTCCTCCAAGGGATTTTTGTATTCGGCGGCTTCCTTGATTTTGTTGGCCCGTGCTTCAGAGTAGCCGGGTTCTTTGCATTGATGAGGAGCTTAGGGTCGCGCTAGGGGCCGGACTATGCACATCCTGCCAAACACCATGCGCATCCCGCCAAACATGTGACATCGCATTTCGCCGCCCGCGCGCCAGCGTTTCCGAGGGCCGTTCGCCGAAGAGATCCCGATACCAGCCGGCGAAACGACCCAGCTCGGAAATGCCCCACCGACCGGCGATGCAGGTGACCGAGCAAGCGACTTCCGCGTCAGATGCGAGATCGTGACGGATGCGGTGAAGCCGCAGCTTCAGCGCATAGGAGTACGGCGTCTCGTCCAGCACGAGCTGGAAAGCGCGGTGCAGGGTCCGCTGCGAGGTCCATGCGGCGTTGGCGATCCTGTCGATTGATAAGGGGCGATCCAGATTTGCATGGATGAAGGCCCGCGCGCGCGCAACGATGCGCGCATGGCCGCGCGGATCGGTTCCTCCAACGTGAAAACGCGGTGACCGCGCAAAATGCGTGATGAATGCGTTCAGCAGCCGACTGCCAATCGCGCGGGGAGCAATACTCGGCGCGTGATCGCCGGCATGGATGCGCCTGAATTGCGTCTCCAAGCCGGTCAGGTTTGCACCTAGTTTTCGTGCGTGGATGCCAGTGCCGCCAAGGGTCTTCGCATCGAGCACAAGATCGCGGTCAGCGGCGACTTCTTCGAGACGCTCGGCGGGCAGCGTTACGACGGCATAAAGCGAACCCGGCGTATAGAACGCATCATGGTCGTCGCCGGGCATGAACACACCGACAGCGCCGTTCGGCACTTCATTAAACCAGTGTCGGGTTCCCGGAGCCATAACGATGCCGACGCCGAGCGTGATCATGTTGCCGGACAAGGGACCGACGAGTGAGACCCGTCCGCCAATGGCGCCGGTGGTGAAAGTGATGCCGTCGTGCGTTGCGAAGGCGAGACTGCCCGTCACCGGCCCGCGCGCCATCTGCGTGGCTTCGAGACCCGCTCCCAGGACTGCGTCGCTCAAATCTTCGACGCTAGAGATAGGAATTCGAGACCATGTTTGTGGTCTGGCCGACATGCCAAATTTGATCAAGCGGCGATGTCGCCATCAAGTTCAACGAGGCGCACACACCGGAATGTGATGTCCCCTTTGGGTCTAAAGGCGACATACGCACCGCACAAACGGATGTCCGCTTTACGCCCAGGTGCGGCCGCGAAAGCGGACATCTGCCCAAGGTCATCTCTGCCTTACCTCCAAAAAGCGGACATGTCGGTGCATGGGCTCATGCCTGCTTCGGGGCCGCGCACAAGGACATGTCAGCCATGGGCTGCACGGCAAAACAGTTGCCTGCCGGCGACGCTCGTTCAGGCAGGCTCGCTGCCGATCAACCACATCGCAGCGGGCAGTCGCACGCTCGCACCGTTTGCATACGGCGCCAGCGCCTGGCGGAGCGAAGCGACGACCGCCGAGACAACCTCTGCCGGCTGGTTGCGCAGCCAACTGTTGACGGCGCCGATTTGGGCTGACTGAACCACGGCCTCCTCCAGGCCGCGGCCGGCTGCGATGTCGAGGTCCATGTCGAGCGTCTCGAAGCGCGCCGGCGCCCAGCCGGCCGTGGTGAGAACTTCGGTGACGTGCTCCGGATCGGCGAAGGCGAACATTCCGGGAGCATTCGGGACCGGCTTCGGCCGCGGCGGCAGGTGTCGCGCGGCTGCAGTCATCGGCACCTCCATCCACGGGTTTTCGCCGAGTGCGCGCCAACATACGAGCGCCATGCGCGCATGCGGCGCGGCAGCGCGGCGCATATTGGTGAAGGCCGCCACCCTGTCGCCGAAGAACATCGTGCCGAAGGCCGAGGTCAGCAAATCGTACTCGTCCAGCGCGGCCGTGGCGGGATCGGCCTGTCGCCAATCGACATTCGCGATGCCGGCGGCGCTCGCGCGTCTCCTGCCCTCGGCCAGCATCGGCCCGGAAATGTCAAACCCAGCCACGCGACCGGAAGGACCGACGGCGCGCGCGAACTCCAGTGTGGGCGCGCCACAGCCACAGCCGATATCCGCCACCCGTTCGCCGGCGCGCGGTGCAGCAAAAGCGAGCAAGGCGTCCGTCACCGGCTCGAGCGTGATGTCGGTGTAATCCTGGCGAGCCACCCAGGTGTCGCCGCCCTTCCCGTTCCAGAAGGCAAGCATATCGGCATTGATCTCTTCGGGGACGGCCAAGCGAGTTCTCCTGCCGGTCGGGTGCGCACGTTGCAGTGTTGCCAAATGGACCGCAAGCGGCACGGCGATGCTATCTCGGCCTGCGTTGCCTGCAATGAGCGCCTGTCTGATGCTGAGACCCGATGTCCGCTTCGGGCCAAAAAAGGCGGACATATTCGGCCTATTCGATCACCTCGTCGGCACGGGCAAGTACGGTAGGCGAAATAGCCAAGCCGAAATCCTTAGCCGTTTTGAGATTGATGACGAATTCAAATTCCGTTGGCTGCAGAACAGGCATTTCTGCCGGGTTTGATCCTTTGAGAATCTGGCCGACGTATTCTCCAGCCTGGCGGTACATCCAGCTGATGCTTGGACCATAGCTCACGAGCGCGCCAACTGCCGCGAACTGTCGGACAAAACCTACCACTGGCAGCTTGTGCCGCTGCGCAAAGGAGACAATTTGCTCACGCCGATCCAGCACGATTGGATCGGTTGCCGTGATCAGCGCTTGAGCCTTGGCATTCAGCAACTGCTCGAACGCGCGCTCGAACTCGGCGGCATTCGTGCCAGTGAGTGTGATGGTCTCCAGACCGAGCTTCCTTGCTCCCACGACGGCGTCCGCCTCCTCGATTTTGAAATTCGGGTTGGTGGGATTCATCAGCAGCGCGACGCGGGAAACCATCGGCGCGATTGCCTTGAGCAATTCAACCCGCTTTCCGCCGAGCACATTCTGATTAAAAAGAATGCCGGTCACGTGCCCGCCGGGACGATTGATGCTTTTGATCAGGCCATAACGGACTGGATCACCCCCGATCGTAAAGACAACAGGCACGGTATTGCTTGCTTGCTGTGCAGCCCGCGCAGATGCGACGTCCCCTGTGGCAGCGATCGCAACCACGCCCTTTGCCACCAGTTCGGCCGCAAGTGCCGGCAAAGCGCCGTAGTCCCCGCGGCCCCATCGCTCTTCAATGCGGACATTCTTGCCTTCAACGAACCCCGCTTTTGCCAAGCCTTCTCGGAAGGAATCGGCATTGAAGCGATAGGTCTCGGGCGAGGCGCTATTTAGAAATCCCACGAGGGGAATTTGTTGCTGCGCTAACGCTGCATATGAAGGCAGGGCGGACACCGCACCGCCGATGAGCGTGATGAACTCGCGCCGCCTCATGGCCTTCCCCGATCCTGGCGACAGCCATCGTAACTGCAAAAGCTGGCGCCCTGAAAGGGCCAGCAAATGTCCGCTTCGGGCCAAAAGCAGATATCCCGGCCGTCATTCGTCACCGTAGCGACTTAACGTGCCTCAAGTCGCGGCTGTGCGGTGACCCGTTTACAGGCGATTGTGAATTTTAGAGCGCGCTAAATCTTCACTCTCTACAGCAGCAGAGAACAAAAACCCCGCGTGAGAAGTGCCTTTGGGCTGGCGCAAATCAAATAGCCGAGAGTGCACCGATCAGAAGCGATAGTTTATCGCGCCACGCACGGTGTCGAATGCGGCAGTGCCAAAATTCGCGCGAAGCACGTCTGCACTCGGTACCGCGACCGGAACCATGTTGAGTGAGTGATCGCCTAAATCGATGTGCTGATATTCAGCTCGCAGGGTCCAGCGATTCCATAAAGCCCATTCGAGACCAAAACCAGCCACCCAGCCAACGGAAGTCTTTGATTCCGATGCGGCCATGCAGACGCTGTTGGCGGGACAATTGAGGCCCCCAGCAACGATAAAGGTCGTGACCGGAGAACCTAAGAAGCTCGCGCTTCGCTCGACTTCACCATAAGCCACGCCGCCCGTTGCGTAGATCAAAAAATTCGGCGTCGCCAAAATGCCCCCGCGCACCCGGGTGGTGCCAAACCAATTGAGCTTCTGACTGGCGGTAAAAGTAAATGCGCTCCCGAAAAGGTTGGGCACGGCCACCGATCCGGTGTCTTTTATGCCCGAGCCCTGAAAGTCCGTCTCAAGACCAACCACGGTATAGGGATTAAGCTGCCAATTGTAGCCGACCTGCCCGCCGCCAAAGCCTCCCTTTGCACTGAAGTTTGCGTTAGCAGGAGTGCCACCGACGAAAGCAGTAAAGAAATCGGCGACGCCGGCCGTCACCGAGTCGAACCGTACGTTGACCGGATCGGGAATGCCATAACCACCGTTGAGACCAATGTAGAAACCGGTCCAATTATAAGCGGGTGGCGGCGCCGGAGCGACCACTGGCGCCTTGGTTGGGAGATCGGCTGCAAATACATAAGAAGACAAAAGGCCGAACGACGCGGCCAGCGCCAAAAGCTTTTTCATCTAACACGCCCCAATTTGCGCGGATGATCGTATATCGGAACCGGTTTCGGCCGTGTACCTTTTCTGCAACATTTCGCCGTTATGTGATTTGCCCCACCGCCTATTATTTCATCAGTTCGGTATCTGAAAGAATTAGTGCAGTGCTGGCCGAAGGTTGGAAAACCGTCGGCGATTTAGCGTCGCTGCGTTGCGTTCAGAGCGTCGGATACATCACGCCGCTATGAGCGCAGTCGCTGCGACCGCCGAGTGAGAGGTGGTGCTAACGACCTTCGATATGGATTTCGTTTTCATGGCCCTTGTCCATCGACTCTCCTTTGATGGACGTACTGTCCTTAAGCCCTAGCGGTGACGCTTTGTCGTTAGTCTTCTGAATGTTCATGTCGGAATGCTTGACCTTGCCCGATCCTGTCTTTCGGGATTCGAGGGTGACCTTGTCAATATGTTTTCCCTTCACAGCGTTCTGGTAAAGTTTGACACTCGCTTTGTCTGCTGAAGTTGCTTGGCCTGCCGGTTTGGAACCACCAGAGCCCCCAGATTTCCCGCCAGCAAGGGCTGGGTAAGATGAAGTTGCCAACAAAATCGTCAATGTAACAATCAGGGTGTCACTTAGGTTTCGATGCATCGCAGCCTCCACTAACGTGGAAGTCGCCCCACCTAGTTTATAGCGCTGTTAACTTATTAAGTCAGCGTCACTGATGTGTTTCAGGATCAGGACGCCGTCGTTGCTGTCCGGCCTCGAGCAACAGGACTTCAAAACGACGACCGTGCGGGAGTTCAGCATTTCGGAACGCGAATCGTCGAGAGTAGTGCGTTAGAGCCGTTTCCTTCTCAACCCCAGCAGACCTAACGCGCCGATGTCCGCTCTTACTCCGATTGTGTTGCAAAACTCTCGTTGAGGCGACTCACGAAGCGTGATTCCGTCGATTTGAGACGGACTTCAGCGGGAGC
>Ga0335079_10000182_pt1 | contig 72998 bp, 71 predicted proteins | sample Lox_Sample_33_FD_206719 | JGI IMG/M metagenome (GOLD analysis project Ga0335079, IMG submission 206719) | Soil microbial communities from Loxahatchee National Wildlife Refuge, Florida, United States - Lox_Sample_3.3 | ecosystem: Environmental > Terrestrial > Soil > Wetlands | place: USA...
ATCGATACCAATTGTGCGAACCGCAGTCTTAAATGTCTCGGTCATGGCGTGCTCCTAGTTTGGGTGTCGCCGGCCAGCTTACTTGCTGACCGGGCAGGAGCACGGCCGGACCATCCCATTAGCGGTCATTCCAAGCAGCGCCCTGGACACGTCGTTTCGCCTGGCCGATGATGCCTGGGAGGCAGAGATAGGGCCCCATCATGGATATTGGGGTGTGGCTGCGGAAGCTAGGCCTCGAACGATATGAGCCAGCGTTCCGCGAGAATAGAATCGATGCGAGCATCTTGCCGAGGCTAACAGCCGAGGACCTGAAGGAACTCGGCGTCGCCGCGGTTGGCGACCGCCGCAGGCTGCTCGACGCGATCGCCAAGCTGCACGAAGGCAAGAGAGCGCGGGCGCCGGAGAGCCCATCGGATGATGCTGCCTCGACAGAGGACAGTGCTCATCCCTTTGTGTCAGGAGCCGAACGGCGCCAGCTCACCGTCATGTTCTGCGATCTCGTCGGCTCGACCGCGCTTTCGGCTCGTCTCGACCCCGAGGACATGCGGGAGATCATTGGCGCGTACCACCGCTGCTGCGCCGAGCAGATCACCACGGCAGGTGGGTTCGTCGCCAAGTACATGGGCGATGGGGTGCTGGCGTACTTCGGGTATCCGCAGGCGCATGAGTATGACGCGGAGCGGGCGGTGCGCGGTGCGCTTGCATTGATCGAGGCCATTCCGCAGCTCCGGGCGCGCCATGATGCCGTCCTACAGGTTCGTATTGGCATCGCCACGGGGCTTGTGGTGGTCGGCGATCTCATCGGTGAGGGCGCTTCACAGGAACAGGGCGTAGTCGGCGAGACACCGAATGTAGCCGCTCGATTACAGGTACTGGCTGACCCGGGTCAGGCGGTGATCTCGCATGACACACGGCGTCTCACCGGGGGCATGTTCGATTACCGCGACCTGGGCAAAGTTGCGCTCAAGGGTCTCGGTAATCCGGTCCAAGCGTGGCAAGTGACAAGCACAAGCGCGCTGCAGAGCCGCTTTGAGGCGCACCACGAAAGCAGCCTTACACCACTGATCGGTCGAGAAGAAGAGCTGGAGCTGCTCCTGCGGCGCTGGCAAAAGGCAAAGAGTGGAGAGGGGCAGGTCGTGCTTCTATCGGGCGAGCCTGGGATCGGCAAGTCGCGACTGACGGTGGCGCTATCGGAGCGGCTTCAAAGCGAGCCACACACGCGGGTGCGGTACTTCTGCTCGCCGCATCATACCGACAGCGCCCTCTACCCGACGATCACTCAGCTCGAACGGGCGGCGGGGTTTGAACGGGACGAAGCGCCGGAAGCTAAGCTCGGCAAGATCGGAGCGCTGGTAGGTCCATCATCCGGGCACGAGAACGACATTCAGCTTCTGTGCGAGCTGTTGTCGATCCCGACTGGTAATCGCTATGCGCCACTGAGCTGGAGTCCTCAGCGCAAGAAGGAGAAGACTTTCGAGGCGCTGCTAGGGCAGCTTGAGATGCTTGGCCGCCCGCAGCCTGTACTCGTGGCCTACGAAGATGTCCACTGGATCGACCCCAGCTCACGCGAGCTGTTGGACATGACCGTTGAGCGGGTGATGAGCCTGCCGGTGCTGCTCATTATCACCTTCCGGCCCGAGTTCCAGCCACCTTGGACCGGCCAAGCGCACGTATCCGTGCTCAGCCTCAATCGCCTGGGGCGGCGCGAGGGCGCGGCGCTGGTCGAACGGGTGGCGGAAAACAAAGCCCTTCCCGATGAGATCAGGGCGGAGATCGTCGAACGCACGGACGGTGTCCCGCTCTTTGTCGAGGAATTGACCAAGGCGGTGCTAGAAAGCGGGGGGACTGTGGTGCTCGGGGCGGCATCGCATGCCGCGCAGTCGGTGCCGGCGACCTTGTATGCCTCGCTAATGGCGCGACTCGACCGGCTCGGGCCGGCGTCCAAGGAGACCGCGCAGATCGGCGCAGTGCTCGGCCGCGAGTTTTCCCATGAACTGATCGAGGCGGTGGCGCAGCGTCCTGACAGGGAATTGCAAGCCGCGTTGACACAACTGAGCGATGCCGGATTGCTGTTTTGCCGCGGCACCGCTCCGCATGCCTCCTACCTGTTCAAGCACGCACTGGTGCAGGACGCCGCTTACCAAAGCCTGTTGCGCGGGCGACGCCATCAGCTGCACGCTCGCATTGCCGACGCGCTCGAGCGTCGCCGCATCGTCGATCCTACCGCGGCGCGGCCAGAAATCGTTGGCCATCACCTGAACGAGGCCGGGTTTGCTGAGCGGGCGATTGCTTGTTTTCGCGAGGCGGCACGTGAGGCTGCGGAGCGCTGGGCGAATGCTGAGGCTGTGCGCCACCTCTCGCGAGCACGGGAGCTGGCCGGGCAGCTTTCCGACGAACTGGCGCGCAAGCGGACCGAGCTTGCGGTCCTGCTCGAACTCGGCCCGGTGTTGACCACGGTGCGCGGGTTCACGTCGCCTGAAGTCGAGGAGGTGTACACGAGCGCCTCGGTGCTGTGCGGCGACGGGGGCGACCCCGCGCAGCAGTTTGCCGCGGCCTGGGGCCTCTGGTTCGTAAACAATCACCGGGGCCGCTTTGATGCTGCCCGGCGCTGGGCCGACGAGCTAATGGACTTGGCCAGGGCGAGCCAGCAACAGTCGCTGCTGCTGCAGGCGCATCACTCCGCGTGGACAACTTGGTTCGTACTCGGCGATGACCGCCACGCCGATAGCCATGTCCAGCAAGGCATCCGCCTTTACGACATCGACGAGCATCGCGCGCACGCGGCGCGGTACGGCGGCCACGACCCGGGCGTTTGCGCCCGCATGATCGGAGGCATGGCGGCGTGGTTTTTGGGATTTCCCGAGCGCTCCGGGGCTCTGAGCGCGGCGGCAATCGAACTCGGCCAGAGACTCAGCGACCCATTCAGCTCAGCAACGGCGCTGAGCTTTGGCGTGGCGATGATGCGACGCGAGCCGGAACTCGTCAAGGAACGGGTCGCTGCGCTGGAGCGGCTCCTGGACACCCACGCTCTGGCGCTTGGCCATTACAGAAGCACTGCGAAGATGCTGCGAGGTTGGGCGGCTACCGTGAACGGCACACCGGACGAAGGGCGCAGGCTAGCGCAGGAGGGGTTGATGGAGACCCGGCGCACCGGCTTCGCGCGCGTGTCGTTCCAGCTCGGCCTCATGGCCGAGGTCTATCGTCTCGTCGGCGAGGGCGCAATCGCGCTGGACACCGTGACGGAGGCAATGCGGGTCGGCGAGGCGCAGGGCGAGACGCGCTGGCATTCGCACCTTCTTCACGAGAAGGGCCGAGTGCTCGCCAGTCTGGGAGAGACGCAAGGGGCCGAGGAGGCGCTGCGGGCCGCACTGGACGCCGCTCGCGGGCAAGGCGCTCGCTCCCCGGAACTGCGCGCCTCAACCAGCCTCGCCCGCCTCTGGCGCGACCAAGGCAAGCGCAGCGAAGCCCGCGAGCTGCTCGCGCCGATTTACGGGTGGTTCACGGAGGGGTTCGATACGCCCGATCTCAAGGAAGCGAAGGCGCTGCTGGAAGAGCTGGGCTAACCGGAGCGCGTGGCTCTTGCTTGCACCCCTATGGGCTCACGGAGGCGCGAACTGCGACGTCCAGAAGTGGCACTTAGCTGACATGCTTTCGCGCTTCTGCGATGTCCTCTTCTGGAGGGTAAAGCGGACATCGCTTGGGCCAGCATTTGTACGGACGGATTTATGAGTACACGCCCTACACCTCGATCCCCTGCCCTTCCCGCAAAACGGCGTCGGCCGCGGCGGTGTAGCGTCCGTCCGCCTCGTGCAGCACCAAGCCGCGCGCCAGTCGCGTCGGCGCAGCGATCCCTTTGCGCGCGCGAATGAGCACCCGTTTCGCGGGTTTCTCGTCGCCGGGCCAGAGCGGAAAGATCGCGATCTCGCCGGCGCGGCCCATCAGCTCGGCGAGCAGGGCGTCGAGGCGATCGGCGCGGTGCACGAAGGTGATCGTGCCTTTGTTGCGCACCATCATCAGCGCGCAGCGGATCCAGGCCGCGAGATCGGCCGAGCTCTCCACATGGGCGGCGGCGCGGGCTGGATCGGGCGGCGGTGTCGCGGTCCCGGCGGCGAGATGCGGCGGATTCGCCATCACGTGATCGAAGCCGGGCTCGAGGCGCGGCGGCGGGCGCTGGAGATCGCCGATCATGGCGTCGAAGCGCGCGCTCATGCCGTTGAGCAAGGCATTGTCGACGGCAAGCCGCACCAGCTCGCGGTCGCGCTCGATCCCGGTCACGCGGCAATCGGGGACGCGCGCGGCAAGGCAGAGCGCTGCCGCGCCGACGCCGCAGCCGATATCGAGGATGCGCTCGCCGCGGTTTGCCGGCACCGAGGCCGCGAGAAACACCGGGTCGATGGCGACGCGATAGCCTTGTACCGGCTGGCGCAGCTTGACCCGCCCGCCCAGCAGCGTTCCCTCGCTGAACGCGGCCGGCTCCGCCGTCACCGCGGCGTTTCTCCGGCATCCACCAGCACGGCCCGCGCACTATCGAGGTCGTCGTCCTCCACCATGAGCCGGCGCTGGATCGCGCCGATGCTCCCTTCGATGATGCTGGTATGCTGGTCGAGCAGCACCGAGGCGATCCCGGCAGCCCGCAGCAACGCCTCCACGTAGGAGAGGCGAACCGGGTCGTTGCTGCGGAGGAGCTCTTTCATCGAATAGTGCCGTCTATCTGGACCTCACATCGCCGGGAGCGGGCTTGACCGCCGAGCCGGGCGATCTATGCTCGCGAGCAATAGCCGCGGCGTCAAGGAAGCTGCGGCACCGAAACCGAGTTTTCGGGAGGCATTCGGGTGGCGCGTCTCGTCAGTGCACGCGAGGAAGGCGGCCGTCGGCCGGCATCGCTCGATCGGCTGAGTGCGCTCGTAAGGGAAGACCTCGAGCGCGTCAACGTGCTGATCCTCGAGCGCATGCAGAGCCCGGTGGCGCTAATTCCTCAGCTCGCCGGGCACATCATCGCGGCGGGCGGCAAGCGGCTCAGGCCGATGCTGACGCTCGCGGCGGCGCGGCTCTGCGGCTATCCGGGCGCGCGCCACGTGGGTCTCGCCGCCTCGGTCGAGTTCATCCATACCGCCACCTTGCTGCATGACGACGTGGTCGATGCCAGCGATTTGCGGCGAGGCCTCGCGACCGCCAACGCGGTCTGGGGCAACAAGTCGTCGGTGCTGGTGGGCGATTTCCTGTTCAGCCGCGCCTTCGAGCTGATGGTCGAGGACGGCTCGCTCGAAGTGCTGGCGATCCTCTCGCACGCCTCGGCGGTGATCGCCGAGGGCGAGGTTCTGCAGCTCGTGACCTCCAACGACACCGAGACCACCGAAGCAGCCTATCTCCAGGTGATCCGTTCGAAGACGGCGCAGCTCTTCGCGGCGGCGACGCGGATCGGCGCGGTGTTGGCGGAGCGGCCGCGCAGCGAGGTCGAGGCGCTCGACGCCTTCGGCCTCAATCTCGGGATCGCGTTCCAACTGATCGACGACTTGCTCGACTACGCCGCGGTGCAGGCGGAGCTCGGCAAGACCGTGGGCGACGATTTCCGCGAGGGCAAGATCACCCTGCCGGTGGTGCTCGCCTTCAATCGCGGCAATGAGGAGGAGCGGAGTTTTTGGAGGCGCACCCTCGAAGAACTCGATCAGAGGGAGGGCGATCTCGAACGGGCGATCCAGCTTCTGCGCGCGCACGGCGCGCTCGCCGAGACCATGGAGCGGGCGCGCACCTATGGGCTTGCGGCCCGGGCGGCGCTCGCGCCCTTCCGCGAATGCCCCGAGAAGCGCGCCCTCGACGAAGTGATCGACTTCTGTCTCGAGCGCGGCTTCTGAGGATCGGGTCCTTGCGATAAATCCCGAATGGCGATTAGGGGCCGATCTCGCGGCTGATCTTGTTTTCCTGCTGATTGAGAACGCGTTGCTCCGACTTCGTGATGTGGCCGCCATCCTGGCTCGCCATCAGCCGCTCTTCATCACGAACCTGATGGTCCTGTCGGTGCAAGGAGGCCGCCTGCGATTTGGTAAGCTCGCCCTCTTTTGCCTCTTGGTGAATGCGCCGGGTTTGGTTGGCGAGACGGTCATTGACTTGATCGCGGCGTGGATGGGTCTGCGCCCACCTGCCGTCGGCGTGCGCCGTGCCGGCGAGACCCATGGTCAACACTGCCGCCAGCGAAAGCGGGACGAGTTTGACGGTCCACCGCCCAAGCATGGTTTTACTCCAAGGATCGTTGTTCCGATGTAATGTGGTAGGTGGAATGTGGGGCGCGCATCCCCACGCCAGGCGCGGAAATACCGGGATTGCCTCGACCGCCCGAAGGCGTTATAGCTGCGCGCCGCGACGGCTCGGAGTGTAGCTCAGCCTGGTAGAGCACCGCTTTCGGGAGGCGGGGGCCGGAGGTTCGAATCCTCTCACTCCGACCATTTTTAGTCCGGCAAATCTCCCAAGGATTTTTTTGCGCATCGCATCAGATGGGCGCGATGAATAGCGAGCAGGTCCGATGCCCGATCTTGTGATCCGCCCGACCGTCCAGGATGACCTCGAGGTACTGTGGGATTTTCTCGCGATGGCGGCCTATGAACCCGATGCAGAGGCGGCGAAGGCGGTTCCTGGCGTGGCCAAATATCTCGTCCGCTGGCAGCGACCGGGGGATTTCGGGTTCATCGCCGAACAGAACGGCGAAATCATCGGCGCGGCCTGGGCACGGCGCTTTTCCGCCGAAGAGTTTAGGGTGCCCTACGGGGACGAAGAGACTCCGAAGGCGTTGGTCGGCGTGAAACCGGATGCGCGCGGCCAAGGCGTTGGCGAGAAGCTCATGCGCGCGTTGATCGGCGAGGCCGCTCGCCGCGGGCTGGGCCTGTGTCTCAGTGTAAGGTCCGAGAATTCCGCCCGTCGCCTCTACGAGCGCCTCGGCTTTCGCGACATCCCCGGTTCCGCTGTCACGAACCGAGCCGGCGGCATATCGATCGGCATGGCACTGACGCGCTGATACTCATTCTGAGTAATACCCGCCACCCCTCACCCCGCGGCGTCGGGATACCGTATCTTCACCACCTCGATCGTCTCGACGCCCGCGGGCGCGCGGAGCTCCACCCGGTCGCCTTGGCGCGCGCGAAGCAGTGCGCGGGCGATCGGCGAAATCCAACTGACGCGGCCCAAGCCGGGCTCGCTCTCGTCGATGCCGACGATGGTAATGGTGTGCTCGACGTCATCGCGGCCGGCATAGGTCACGGTCGCGCCGAAGAACACCTGGTCGCGCTTTTTCTGTTGCGCGGGGTCCACCACCTCGGTGTGTTCGAGGCGCTTGGTCAGAAAGCGGATGCGCCGGTCTATCTCGCGCAGGCGCCGCTTGCCATAGATGTAATCGCCGTTCTCGGAGCGGTCGCCATTTCCCGCGGCCCACGCCACGACCTCGACCATCTTCGGCCGCTCGATCCTCAGGAGCCGGTTCAACTCGTCGCGCAAGCGCTCGTATCCCGGCGGGGTCACGTAGTTCTTGGCGCCGGCCGGCAAGCCCTGGGGCTCATCGGGAAGCGCCTCGTCTTCCGTCTCTGTTTCCTTGGTGAAGGCCTTGCTCATGGGAATGAGATCGCGCCGATCGATGCCGCCGCCGTCAGGAAAGGTCGACCGCGTATTTCTTGAGGTCGGCAAGCGTGCAGTAATCGAGCGCGCCTTGGTGCGTCGCGCGCAGCACCACCCGCGGCGGGCGGCCCGCCTGCAGCGCTTCCTGCCAGCGCGGCGCACAGAGGCACCAGCGGTCGCCGGGCTTGAGGCCGGGGAAGCCGAAATCGGGCACGGGCGTCGAGAGGTCGTTGCCGCTCGCCTTCGAGAAAGCCAAGAACTCCGCCGTCATTACCGCGCAGACCGTGTGACTGCCCACATCCTCGGCGCTGGTGTTGCAGCAGCCATCCCGGAAAAAGCCGGTCATCGGGCGGATAGAGCAGTCCTCAAGCGCGCTCCCCAACACATTGAGCGCGGGCCGGCGTCGCCCGCCACCTCCGTTACCATCTCTCGGCATGATCCACCTCCCTCCCGAGCCCCCCTGGATATAGCGCAGGCGGGGGCCAATGCCAAAGTACCGGCGCTCATCCGAAAGGCGGAGCCGGCGACCCACGCATGGCGCCCATGCGCGGCCAAGCGCTCGCTCGACAGGCGATTTTCCTTGCGCTACATGGGGATCATGTTCAACCGACTGATCCTCAACCGAGACCGGCGCGTCAATGCGCTGATCGGCACCGGCCACTTCCTTTCGCACTTTTATGTGCTCTGCCTGCCGCCGATGTTCCTGGCCTGGCAGCGAGCCTTTGATGTCTCGTTCTGGGAGCTGGGGATTTCGGTCGCGCTGATGTCGGGGGTGACGGCGCTGCTGCAGACGCCGGTCGGCTTCCTGGTGGATCGATGGGGCGCTCGGCCATTCCTGGTGGGCGGTACCCTCTTGATGACGCTCTCGATCTCCGCCATGGGACTCGCGACATCGTATTGGCAGATATTGGCGCTGTGCGCGCTCTCGGGCGTCGGCAACTCCGTGATCCACCCCGCCGATTACGCGATCCTCACGGGCTCGGTGAACCGCGCCCGCATGGGGAGCGCCTTCGCGCTCCATACCTTCAGCGGCAATCTGGGATTTTCGGCGGCTCCCCTCGCGACCGCCTCGCTGATGGCGGTGTGGGGGTGGCGCGGGACCCTGCTCGCCCTGGGCCTGCTCGGCATTCCGCTGGTGGCCACCATTTTGTGGCAGAGCTCGATCCTGGTCGACCAGCACCGCCAGCCCGTGGCCCGGCGGGAGATTTCGGGCGCCAAACTGCTGCTCACCCGCTCGATGCTGTTGTTCTTCGTGTTCTTTTTGTTGAGCGCCATGGCCGGAGGCGGCATCACCGCCTGGCTCATCACCGTGCTGCACCAGGTTCACGGGCTCGATCTAAGCGCGGCATCCTCGGCGCTGATGGCCTATGTGACCGGAGCCACCGGGGGCATCCTGATCGGCGGCTGGGTGGTCGATCGGACCACGCGCCACCTCTCCTTCGCCTTGACCCTCACGGTCTTGGCATCGCTCCTGATCCTGTTGGTCGCGTTCCAGCCCATGGGCATAGTCGCCACCATGGTAGTGCTGTTCGTGGCGGGGATCATGACCGGCGCCAGCCGCACGCCGCGCGACGTCATGGTCAAGGATGCGGCACCTCCCGGGCAAATCGGCAAGGTCTTCGGCTTCGTCAGCTCGGGTCTGCCGCTGGGTCAGGCTCTGGTGCCGGTGCCGTTCGGCTATTTGATCGACACTGGCCGACCTGATCTGGTGCTGGTGCTGGTGGCGCTGCTGCTCCTCGCGAGCATGGCGTTTGCCGGCAGTGCGCGCGTGAGTGCCGCCCACGAGCCGGTTGCGGAAGCCGCCGACTGATCGCGTTGCCGACGACTGTGTTCCCGCGGCCATAATCGGCAAAAAACATCAGCTTTGCCGCTGGAACGCTCTTGTGGTGCCGCGTCGCGTCATTGATAATGCGCGGCCAATCCAACTTGTTATCGCGGTTGTCGTGGCATGCGCACCTTGTGGTTCCTAGGCATCGCGCTGGTTTCAGCGCTCGCGTCTTCATTTCCCGCCCATAGCCAAGATCGACCGCCGCTCACCATAGCGGTCTACGGCGACTCGTTGGGAGTCGGCGCGTGGAGCGGCCTTTATCAGCTTCTCCACGACGACCCGCGAGTCCGCGTGGTCCGGCATTCCGAGGTGGGCTCCGGCCTGACCCGCGGTGACTACGAGACGTGGTTTACCGAATTCAAGGCCGATCTCGATCAATCGAAGCCCGACGTCGCCGTGGTCATGTTTGGCGGCAACGACCAGCAGAGCCTGCGCGATGAGAACCACAAGGGTTATCTGTTCTCGAGCGATGGCTGGAAGGCGGTTTATGCGGCGCGCGTCGATGCGGTGATGAACGAGCTCGGCTCGCGCGAGATCCTGACGGTCTGGCTCGGCCTCCCGATCATGCGCAAGGACGACCTCAACAAGGGCGCCCGCATCCTGGATACCATCTTCGCCGCCGAGGCCGAGCAGCATCACGTCACGTTTATGCCCCTGGTCAATGACTTCACCGACCCGACCGGGGGCTTCCTCACGCACGTGACGGACGCCCACAATCGAAGCCGCCAGATCCGGGCCGATGACGGCGTGCATTTCACGGGGTATGGCTACGAGCTCATGGCCGAAAAGGTCTGGGCGGTCATTCAGAAGGATCGAGCGGACACGTCTGCAGGCGGGGAAGAACACTGAGGAAGCCGAACGCATTTCGGCAGAGCGTTGCGGCGCTGCTGCTGGGATTGATCGTATCCTCTTGCAATGCCGGCGCCGCGGCGCCCGTTTCAACCCCGGACCCGTCGACAGCCGACGGCGAGGAGGGGCGAACAGCACTGACCCTCGACCGGCCCGCGGATTTGGCGGCCTTCTTCCGCGCTCTCGAGCGGCTTGAACAGCACCAGGGCGGGCCGGTCCACATTGTCCAGCTCGGCGACAGCCACACCGCCGGGGACGTGATGACGGGCCACCTGCGCCAACTGTTTCAAGAGCGATTCGGCGACGGCGGCCGCGGGATGATGGCGGTGGGGTTGCCCTATAACGGCGTGCGTCAGGTCGAGGTGCACATCACCCAAACCGGCAAGTGGGACTATCAGAACAGCCTCACCCATCCGGACGACGGTCCCTACGGAATTTCGGCCTTCAAGGCGACCAGCCGGGCGGCCGGCGCTTCGCTGACACTGGAGACGCTCGATCCTGCCGGCTTCGATCACGTCGAAGTCGAGGTGCTGCATCACACCAATGGCGGGTTCCTTGACATCGAGGTCGATGGCATACGCCAGCGGCGCCTGCTCACCAACGGCAGCTTGCGCCTCAATCGCGTTTCGATCGACGTTCCTCCCCATAGCCATCAGCTCCGCCTGATCGCCGCCGATCGGCGCAGCGTCGAGCTGTTGTCCTGGAGCATCGAACGGCGCGGTCCCGGCATCGTCTTCGACAGCCTGGGCGTGAGCAGCGCCACGATCGGGCTTCCCGCGCACTGGACGCCGGAGTTCGTGATCGAGGAGCTCCGGCACCTCAATCCGGCGTTGGTCATTCTCGCCTATGGCACGAACGAGGCTTTCCAAGCGGAGTTCGATCCCCTGAAATACGGTCAGACCGTCTCCGATACCCTGGCGCTGGTGCGGCGCGGCGCACCCGGCGCGTCGGTACTCATCGTGGGGCCGCCCGATGCGCAGCGTCTCACCTCAGCTTGCCGGCCGGGCAACGGCGCCGAGGCGCGCTGCCTTGTCCATCCCGACCCCAATCGCGCCTATTCCTGCGAATGGGAGACGCCGGGCCCGCTGGTGGTGGTTCGAAGTATCGAGCAACGATTGGCCCAAAGGGATGGTGCCGTATTCTGGGATTGGTCGGCGATCATGGGTGGGGCTTGTGCCATGGATCGATGGGTCACCTCCGATCCGCCACTGGCGCGGGGCGACCATGTGCACATGACGCTGGCGGGTTATGACCGCACGGCGGATGCGCTGTTCCATGATCTGATGGAGGCCTATGCAGCGCATCGCGAGGCCGAGGCGCATCGCCCTCCGGCGGCGGCGCGGAGGCCGCGGCCGTGACGCTCGCGCGCGGGCCCGGCTGAAGATCGGGCGCGCTCGACCATGCTGTTCCCGACCCTCAACTTCGGCCTGTTTTTCTTCGTGGTGTTTTTTCTGGCCTGGGGCGCGTCGCGATGGCCGGCCTTGCGTATTTGGGTGCTTATCTTCGCGAGCTACGCCTTCTATGCCTTTTGGGACTGGCGCTTCACCGCGCTGCTGCTGGGCAGCACCATCATCAACTGGGGCATGGGCCGGATCGTCCATGCACTCGGCGGCGAACGCAACCGCAAGCGCGCGGTCGGCATTGCGGTCGCGCTCAACCTCGCGGTGCTCGGCGTCTTCAAGTATTTCAATTTCTTCTCGGAGTCCCTGAACGACGCGCTGCTCTCGCTGGGATCCCGGGCGGACCTGCCGTATCTCAACGTCGCGCTCCCGGTCGGCATTTCCTTTTTCACCTTCCACGGCATTTCCTACGTGGTCGATCTCTACCGCGGCAAGCTTGTGCGGCCCGCGCCCTTCAGCCACGTAATGCTTTACATCTCGTTCTTTCCGCAGTTGGTGGCGGGACCGATCGTGCGGGCATCGTTCTTCATGCCGCAAATCGCGGCACGGCCCGACCCGCAGGAAATCAAGGCTTGCCGCGCCTTCCTGCTGATCCTCGGTGGGCTCCTGAAAAAGGTGGTCATTGCCAATTATCTCGCGACCGATCTGGTTGACGACGCCTTCTTCGATCCGACGCGCTACGGCGCGCTCGATCTGCTGCTCGGGGTCTACGGCTATGCGCTGCAAATTTATTGCGACTTCAGCGCTTACACCGACATCGCGATCGGCGTCGCGGCGCTGCTCGGATTCCGCTTCCCGCAAAATTTCAATCAGCCCTACCGGGCGCTCGGCTTGCAGGATTTTTGGCGGCGCTGGCACATCTCGTTGTCGAGTTGGTTGCGCGATTACCTATATATCCCGCTCGGCGGCAACACCGGCGATTGGCGGCGCTACCGCAATCTCATGATCACGATGCTGCTGGGCGGGCTCTGGCACGGCGCCGCGTGGACCTTCGTGATCTGGGGCGGGCTCCACGGGATCGCGCTATCGCTGGAGCATTGGCTGCGCCAGCGCTGGCCGCGCACCCTCGGCGGCCGAACCTGGCGCGCCATCGCGATCTTCGTCACCTTCCACTTCGTTTGCCTTACCTGGATCTTCTTCCGCGCGCCCGACTTCGAGCACGCGTTTCTCTATCTCGGCGGCCTGACGCGGTTCGGCGCGCCCACGCAATTCGCCTCGCCCTTCATCCTCTGTCTCGTGTTCGGCGCGCTGGCGGCGCAATTCCTGCCGCCTGACCGGATGGAACGCATCGAGGCGGCGGTGACGCGTGTGCCGATAGCGCTGCAGGGCGCGCTCGCTGGATTTTGCATCGTGGCGATCGACGCCTTCGGGCCGAGCGGCATCGCGCCCTTCATCTATTTCCAGTTCTGAGACATGGCAACGCTCTTCGACCGCTCCTTGGAAAAGTTCGCTCCCCGCGCGATGCCGCCGGCGGTGATCGACGTCATGGCCGATGCGGGGGTGGCGCCGTTCCGCCGTGTCGCGGGGGCGATCGTGACCGCCGCGGCCGTGATGGCGTTGTTCGGCTCGGAAGCCCTCCTCAACTGGGCGAACGACCTGCCGATCAGCGCCACGTCCGACACTATTCTTTCGGCGGCACAGTCCTGGCACGACGCGCTCTCGCGCGTGGGAGTGCCCGAAATCGCGACCGAGCTGCGCGCGACGTTCCGGCGCTTCCAGGGCTGGGGCAAGCAGTAGCGGGCGATCTAGCTCGCAAATGCTGATATCCACCAGAGCTGATGCAGCCACCGACGGGAGTGCACCGTGTGCCCCTGCATTCCCAATGGCACCCAAGGCGGAGACCGTTGTCCGGATTGTCGGCTATTCTGGACGGTTGATGATATCGGTCAAAAAGTACAAGGCCCAAAATACGGTGATGGTAAGCGCTGATATCAGTAACGAGAGCGCGAGTGTCCCGGTCACTCTGATTGCCAATGCTAGGCGAGGCATATCTTCCGTCCAGCTTAGCACCGAATCATGCAGCAGCGCGGCAGCCACAACGCTACCAAGCGTAACAAGGCCTACGAACGATAGGTATCCAAGAAGATAGCAAACGAATTGCCGAAGAGTGAGCGCTCGGCCATCCAAACTAAGTGCGGCTCCGCGGGGGCGGCTATCCATATGCGCACCCGGAGAACCCATAGATACCGCCGCCAATGCGCCGATCATAAAAGGAACCGCCATGATTAAAAGATCTCGCGTGAACCGCAATAATCCGGCGTCACCGAATAGCTGCGGCTGCGGCTTGACTATCCAATACAATGCCCAGGCCGCGATACCCACGCCCAGCGGTACATAGTAATCGTAAACTGATTTCTCATCGCTCCGAATCGCAAGGTAGCGCAAAGGCGCAAGTAGCCGCAGTCGCGATGGTAAGCGACCTTGACTTACATCTCGAAGCCCTACTGGCTGTGTTCCCATAACTCGTCACGATCCAAAAGAGCACGCATTTTGGTAACGACTTCGGAATTGATCGTCGATACCCATGTTTTTGGCAACCTGGCTAGCGATATATGCTCGCGTGGACACATCAGCAAGTCCGCCGCGCCTGCGACAGCTTGGTGCACCTCGCCGGAGATCACAGCACCGTTTGGGTGCTTGTAAAATAGACGCGTCTTGAATCCGCGCAGCTCGAAGTCTGATTTGATCCCTTCTAACCAACTCTTTTTTTCCTCCGGGTCTGCTGGTGCTTGATTTGCGCCGACCCTGTACTCAACGTCAGCAAGGAAATCCTCATGCACTATCGCACTTGGTTGCGCGGTGCTATGTCTCTCGTGCCGCTTCGTGAAAACCATTAGAGACAGCTCGCGCTCCTCGGTGGCCACATTCAAACGGCGGCCAACATCCGACATAAACTCTAGCAATGGAGTATATCGGTACTCCTTGGTCGTTTCACGACCACTCTTCCGGTCGACTACCGTCACCGGGAAAGCCCATTCCTCGGCCTTCGAGTGACGCCTCAGCTGGCGGCATAACAAGTATTGGATATCTGCGCGCGATATTGGATGCACAACCTCGATGGCACATCGGTAACTGCCAAGATCGAGCCTTCCTTCCTTCGGGAGCCGGGCTACGACGTGCGCGGTTGTGCCGCCACGCTCACTCTCCTCACCCTCAATTTCCCGGCCGTCATACGTGTTGGTGTCAACAACGGGAAAGCTGCGCCTGCTCCAATCCACAAACTCTATCAGGAGGATAACATCGCAGAACTCTGCGCCGTCCTCCTCGATGCGGAGATGGCGCAAGCGAATAAAATCGTGCCCCCGACCAAGAACAATGCGTTCTGCGTCGTCCACGTCATCGTCGGCCCTGTAGAATTCGATCGCGACTCTCTTTGTGCGCCGCCTCTCCAAAAGCCTGAACAGGTCCAACGCGGGAATCGTGGGTGGTGCGTGTGCCTTTGCCCGCGTGGTCGATCTGCTTACCAGTGTGTTCAACAGGACAATTCGTCGATTGTCATCCGGCACCTTGTTAGTCCCTTTCCTCGTTTTTTTCAATCATAAGGATAGCTGGGGCCGTCGGCAACCGATTGGTGTAGGTTCATTCATCGCGACGACAGGAGGCGAATGAGGTCCTTCGTCAGCTCAGGCAGACACGGCGAGATGCGTTACCCAGGAAACGCCGCGCAGGCGTCGAAGACGGAGAGATTGTACTTCGCATCGACCAGCGCGATCTTGCAGCCATCGGGTGCGGTCTCGGCATAGATATAGCTGCCGGGAGAAATGCGTTTGGCGGCACCGTCGGGTTCGAGCTCGAAAAATCCGAGCCAATTTTCATCGGCCGCGACTTTCGACATCGTCGTCGCGAGGAAGAAGCGCCGGGTCTTGGCGAAAATGGGCACCGGGCGGAATTGATTGTAGCCTCCGAAGCGAATGCAGTGCGTGTCGCTGCGTCCCTGCGCAGGGTCGACGATCCAATACGGGAGGCACTCGTACTTTGCCCAGCGTCGGAGCATCGCCTGAGTTTCGCCGCGCGGCAGCCGCGCCGGCTGGTACCAGACCACGAAACGCTGCAGGAATTCGAGGTAAGCGCCGCCGATCGTGGTTCGAGAGTCGAGCCGGATCGGTGGCGTTATGGGGATTGGAGGGCGGCCGCCTTGGCTTTCCGTGACGAAGCGCGGCGGCGGCACCTGGCGGCCGAAGGTATTGGTGCCGAGGTTCAGAACCCACGCGCCGGCGGGATCGGACACGGCGATATGGCGTTCCGCCATCCCCGCGGCCTCAATCGCGCACTTGCCGCGCTGCGCCTCCGCATCGGGCGCCGCTTTGGTGCGGCCGCCAAGGTCGATCGTCAGCTTGCGGAGCGGACCGCCCGGCTGCGCCGCGAGGAAGACCGCGCCATCGTCGGCGCAAAGCGGTGTCTGGATGTCGGTTGCGACCGCCATATCCGTGCGCGTGAGCGACTGCCGACGCGCTGACCAGGTGACCAGCGCGCGGGTCGCATCGATCGCAACCACGCGCTCTGCGTCGAGCCAGCGCGCTTGCGGCGCGATCGGGCCGGGCGCGACGACCACGCCGGTTGCCGTCAGGAAACGGCGCGCGCGCTCCAGCTCTTCCGGCACGCTGCTCGGCAGCGGTTTGCGGATCGGCGCCGATATAGCACCCGGGTCCACCGTCGGCTGCGCCGCCATCTCGCGCAGGTCGGCGGCGCGCTCATCGTAGGCGTCGATGAAACAATCGATATAACGTCCGCGATCCTCGTCGGTGATGCGCGTGCTCTTGTATACGCCGCACTCGGCGTTGCGGCGGAGAATCCACGAGTGTTGATCGGCGCGGATATCCTCGCCGCGCGCGGAATCCTTGGTCGCCGCCAGCAGTCCGCGATAGAGACGCGCGAGATCGAAGTCCCGCTCGCTGAGCAGCACGTCGGAGCAGATCAGCTTCTCGTCGACGGCGGTGGCGCGCGCGCACGAGAAGCTCGGCCGCGCATCTTGCGCGCGCGCACCCTCACCGGCGTGAGCCAGAACGATCCCGCCGCAGCACACTGCGAGCGTCAGAATCTTCAATGATCGGAGATCAGCGAGGGAAAGATGCGTCACGCGCGACCTGATGCGGCCTCGGGTTGCCTCTCAAAAGGCGGTCGGATACTAGCTTATGGCGCGCACCGCCTGAAGCGGAAATGCGGCGGATATTAATTTTCGCGTCCTTGTCACCGCGAGTGATTTGGTCTCGCGCCCCGGGCCATCGGGAGCGCAAGCGCCGCCTTAATGGCGATCAGCACGGAAAATGCCAACCGCCTATCCGGCCGCTTACGGTTGGCTACAGAGCCGCGCTTGGGAGCGCATCACGGAATAGTCCTCGATCATGCGAATCACCGGCGAGTCTTGCGGCAGCGCCGCGAGGTCTTGTGCCGCCCGCTGCGTCGTTGCGCGATCGTAGGCGGCGACCGGCGGGCAGGTGTTGTCAGAACTTGCCGTCCCGCAGCTGCTGAGACAAAGCAGCAGCGTCAGGGTGCTGAGAACCCGCTTGCAACTGAGCATTCTTTACCTCGATCGCGTTGGTGTCGGCGGAAACGGCGGCGCTGCTCTTGCCCCAGCGATACGCCGCGAACACGACGCCTCCCAGCAGGAGCGATGCTCCCGCCAGGAGGATGCCGGAGAGACCGAACGCGCTCACGACGCCGGCGCCGCCGGAACAGCCACTGGCACCGGCACGGTGACGGTGGCGCCACTGGACGTCGGCACGCTCGCCGTGCCGGCGATGGGAACAGGCATCGGGAGTACGGCACCTTGCGCGAGGCCGTTGCACCAGATGCCCGCAACCGCGCTGGTGACCGACGACTTGTTGGCGCCGGTGGCATCGCCCGCCGCCGTGAGGGAGGCCGTGGTCAGGTTGGCGACGTTCTGCGCGTCGCACGCAAGCGCCGATGCCAAGGGCTGCACGGTTTGAATGTCGGTCTGTAGCTGCGCCGCGGTGATCGGCTGACCGTTCTGACACCCCGTGAGCACCAGCAGGCCGGAGCCGACGATGATCGCGAGCAGCTTCACACCGCCCTGTGCGGCGGCCTCGGGCACGAAGATCGCGACCGCGCCGGCGACCGCCACCAGCACGTTGACGATGGCATTGAACTGAATGTCGGAAAGGTGAATGCCGGCGGCGGTCAGCAGCATGGCGATGCCGGCATAGGACGAGGGCTCCTTGGCCCGTGCCAAGAGGTATTGCAGCATTCGAGTTTTCCTTTGGTTGGGGTTGACGACAAAAAGGCGTCGGCTGTCAGCGCTCAGCTTTCAACGGCGTTGCAACGGCCGAACGAGATATGCGAGCGCGGAAGGGGCCGCGATTGGCCGCACGGCCGCGGTATTTCAGGGGTTATCGGCGGACGCGAATGGAGTTTGGAAATTCACTCGCCGCGGCGCGCTGAGTCAGACCCGGTGCACCGGTCAGGAGGGTGGCGCCACATGAGTACGCAGCCCCAGCGCCAGGAGGAGCGCGAGCAGGACGACCCAGGTGAAAATTTGCCCGAGCTGCCGCAGCGCGCCGCGCTTGATCTGACGCCAGCTATCGAGCAGACCACGCAACTCCGCCACGTCCTTGAGGGCGCCGTCGTCTTCGAGGCCGATCCGCCGGAGCGCCCGAGCCGCACCACGCTCCGCGGCCGCTTCCAGCAAATCTTGCAGGCGCGGGTCGATCGACGTTTCGAACACGTTCCTCTCGCTCAGCATGACGTGCTCCATGAATACGGCTTCGGCGCCGCTGCCGTTGAGCCCGGGCATGGTTGACCCTCAGTGATGCTTGGAACGAAGACCCGCGAGCCGCTCGTCGTCTATTTCTTTGCGGTGATCGCGAGCCCGGAAATTCGAGGCAGGTCACTGCCACGGACGAAAAACCCGCCTTGAGCGGGATTGATTTCCGTCAGAGCGAATGACCCGCAACGCTTCTGCTGACCAGATGCGTTGATACTCCCGACACTCTCGGTGGCATCGGCAATCGGCGCCGCCACCGACAGAGCATTCTGCGCGATTAAGGGATCGCGACCCCGGCGGCTTGCTGAATCAGCGACGCGATTTGAGCAGACGTGACCCCGATCGCTTGCCCGAGCTGCTGCACGGTCGTCGAATCGGCCGGGATGACGTTTCCCGGGTGCGAGAAGAACGACTGGACCGCAGCGGCATTCGCACCGCTGTAGGCCGCGACTGCGTTGGTAAGCGCGGTCCACTGCGCCGAGGTCATCACGGCTTGGAGCTGCCAGAGCTGACAACTGGGCGGCGGCACTTGAGACGCCTGAAACGCCGCGATGCGCGGGTCGTTGTCGGGGATGTCCTGTGAGACGCCTGGCTGCGGAGTGGCGAAAATTCCGGTGACATTTCCATTGGCGTCGAGAGTGACATATGGCATTTGAACATCCTTTCGCTATCAAAAAGGGGGGGCTTCTGATGCTCGAAGATTTGCAGTGGGGAGCAGAACTGGTCGGCGGTAGGTCGATACGAGACGGCTATCGTCGAGGATGGGGACTTGAGCACGGCGACCTCCGAGAGAAGATCGCGGCTGATCCAGATTTCCAAAGCGCGGCGAAACTTGCAGAGGGCCGCTCTGTGGTGGGGATCGACAAACTCATGAACCTTTTTCTGCTGGTAAAATTCTTTCTCCCCAAATTACCGTTTGGACACATAATGGAGTTTGGCTCGTTTCGCGGCGGATCAGCGTTCTTCCTTGCCTCGCTTGCAGCCCGCTTTCTACCGGGTGCGCGCGTCTATGCGCTTGACACCTTCAGCGGTATCCCGGAGTCCGACGCATCCGTCGATGCGCACGGTGCCGGAGACTTCGACAATACCGATTTCGATGAGATCGCCAGCTCCGCGAAGCGGTTCGGACTTCACAATCTAAGGCTAGTCAGAGGGAAGTTCTCGGATACGGCGGGCACCGCTATCGCCGAGGCTGGAACCTTGGCGCTTGTGCACATCGACTGCGACACCCACGAGTCAGTGAAGTTTGCCTACCAGGTCTCAAAGAGATGCCTGGTGCACGGCGGATACTTTGTTTTCGACGACTCGATTGGCTCCAGTTGTATTGGCGCAACGCAGGCCGTGGAGCAGGAGGTAATTCAGCGGGACAAACGGCTTTCGGAACAGATCTTCCCGCACCACGTTTTCCGCAATCAACCATCCCGACCGCGGCGATCAATCCATCCGAAAGTGAACACTTGGAACGTCGTGCTGGCCGTGTCGCTCACCGCCTTGATCTGTGCGCTCGTGTTGGTACGGATGGGCTGGGGCGCCCCATAATAGAATTCGTTTGTGCTGGCGCTGTTGAAGACACCGATCTGAGCCGCCGTGGTACCGGTGATCGTACCCGTGAGGTCCGGGGGATATATGGTTATGTGGAAGTTGGCCGACACAGAAGCCGCCACGCTCAGGATCGCGTAGACCTTCACGCCCGTTGGAACCGACAGCGTGAAGGCTGTCGCGGTGGTTCCGAGGTTACTGACGTTGACATCAAACGGGATGGCGTCCCACAGCAACTCATCGCCGTTCTGCGAGAATGCGATGATCTGCGAGCTGCTGTTTGTCCTGATCGATCCCAGGCGCCGCTTTAGCGTATAGCCGCTCGGCATTGTCGGCGATGTGGCCGAGGTGGAGAGCAGGATGTCGGTTCCGATTCCGGAACCCCAGATCAGGAACACGTGATACCAGGTCGACGCCGCGACCGACCCCGTGTCGAGGCCGTGGTTGCCAGTCCCGGCAACGAAGGTGCCGGAGATTGATTTGGTAAAAGCGCTCGGCAAGACCATCGGCAGGGTATTGGCGGCATCCATCGCCCAGCCGGCCTCAACATCGACCACCGTGTTCGGGTTCGTCCCGTCGTTCGAGAGTTGGAGCCCGGAGAGGAAGTTCGGCAGGGCGAAGATGAACCGGCCGTTCGCCTGATCGAGCGCGGCGGCTGCGATCCACGCTGAGTCCGCCTGATTGCGCCACCACCAGATGTTATTGGTGGTGTCGTACCAATCGACGCCGGCCGTGGCGGAAAGGCCTGTGCTTGACGGACTTGGCGCGGTACCGCCTTGGCTCGCCGTAGCGAGAGCAGCCACGACCGAATTGATCTGTTGATTGTTGACGAGGCCGGAGATTGTACCGGTCGTCCCTACGGTGAGCGTACCCATCAGAATCCTTTCGCGAGAATGTTGGCGGTGCGAGAAACCCCGGCACCCCCGTTGGTCACGTCGATGGTCGCGCCGGAGAGCGACTGACCGGCGATCGTCACGACGTCATTGGCCTGTGCGTTCAAAAGCTGGACTTGAATCTGCGGCAGTGCTGCCCCAGCGGGACCACCGTTGAACGGCGCCGGTGTCGAGGGCGCGGTGTTCGCCGCATAGGTGAGCGTGAGACCCCCGCTCGGAATCGTGACGCCCACATAGTCGTCGATGCGGTCGGGCGAGGCGACCGACCAGGAGAAGCTTTCGACGATGGCCTGCGTCTGCGGGTCGCTCGACGCCATCTGCAACTGCATCTCGACGCGCTGCGCGTTGTAGATGCCGGGCACGAAGCGCTGGAACGACCCGAAGACGCCATTCGATCCGGCCGTCGCGATATAAGGCACCACCGAGATATTGGCCGACGCCGCGTTGCCGAGGATGTCGGTGTCGTCGAGCCAATCATTCACCGAGAGGATGTTTAGGCCGGGGACCTGACCAATGGCCGTGAAGGCCACCGCGACGGTGAGCGGCGCCACCCTGCCCGCGTTGACGATATGACTTGTTGGCGTCGTGTAGGTGCCCGATGCTCCCGCGCTCCCGATGTGCAGAATATCGAGATCGTTGAGCCAGTCGGTCACACTCAAGACGTTGCCGGTGTAGTCCAGCACCAGCTCCAGCGTTTCGCCGGTGTCCGTGCCGGCCTTCGCGGCGTTGCCGCCGAAGGTCCCGGAGAGCCCGGTCGCGAACTCATCCCAGGTCTGAAGCAGGTTCGAGTTGAGCGCGAGCACGACACCCGAGACCGTCACCGAGATCGGCGTCGAGTAGACCGTGATCCCCGACGCCGGCTGCGTCACCGCCGCAACCCAATAAGTTCCGTTGCCCGGCACGATGAAGGGCGGGTGCGCGACCCGGCCGAGGATTTGCGCGCCGGCGAAGCTGGCTCCCACCCTGATCTCGTACTGGATCGGCCGAAAATCGCCGGTCACCTCCTGCCACGAGATCGCCGCGAGATTTCCGCTGTAGTTGGTGACCAGATTCGTCGGGGCCGCAAGAGGACCGGAGAGTGCGGTGCCCTGGACCGTATACGAATACGCTTCGACCGATGCGAGGCTTTGCTCGCCGCCGCCATAGAAGTTGAACGATGGAAACTTGAAGTAGAGCGTCTTGCCGATTTTATCGGGCGTGTACGGAAGCTCGACGATATTGCCATTGGCGACCGCGAAGAACTGCGCCCCGGCATTGTGTGCGGAGATCGTGCTCCCGTACATCCCCCGAACCAGGCCGGTGAGCTGGTAGATACCTGGCGTCGAGGTCAGCGTTGCCGTCGTGTAGGCGATCAACTCGCCATCGACATAGCAGAGCGTCGCCCCCGCCAAGGCCTGCTGCATCGTCGCGGAATTGAGCGTCCGCCCGCTGTTCGCGACATTGACCGTGAGCGTGTTGGTGTTATCGACGGTGGGGCCGGTCGCGGCCGGCGTCACCGAGGCCAGCGCGGCGGAAAGCGTGCCGATCGTCGAGGATCCGCTCAGCCGCTCGCCGGTGTCCGTGTACGTGTTCCCGTCGAGGCTGACAAAAACCTCGGCGCTGCCGTAGTTCGACTGCGTGCCGCAGAGCCCGATCCAGATTTGCAGCGTGTCGCCGTCGAGCTGCGCGGTCGGCTCGAAGATGACGGGGGTCGCCACATTCCCCGCGGGAGCATTGTAGTTGGCCTGGAACGGCTGATTGCTCGCAAAGCTGTAGAGCGGCGCCTGCCCGAGGCTCCCCGGATATTCCTCGGCCGCGAAGACTTTCAGTACCTGCTGATAAGCGGCGTCCGGCGGCTGGGGTGTGCGGCCGCGCGGGTCGATCACGCGCTTGATGGTGGCGCCGTCCACCACTTCGAGCGCGAAGAGCCCGCCGGCGGCGTTGCGGCGCAGATAGAGCGTCGGCGCGTCGATCACCAAGAGGTCTTCGAGCAGCAGGCGGAGCCAGGTGCCGAAATCGTGCTCGCGGTCGGGGTAGCGCAAGAACGCCTCGATCTCCGCGAGGCGGGGATCATCGGCGTCGCCCGGCTTCATCTCGTCGCGCTCGATGCGCTTGCGGATGCTCCAGTCGAGACGCGCGATTTGATCTTTGCGAGTCTCAACCACGCACCGGAGCAAATCATAATTATCCGCGAGCGCGCGCAGCTCGTGGAAGCCCAAGCGCTCGTCGGTTCGCGGCGTGGTGCGGAGATTGAAGCCGACCGGGAAATCGAAGCTGCGTCCGGCGACCGAGGGCGGCGCCGAAGGCGGCAGCGGCTCATCCGGCCCGAACCAGTCGGCGGCGCTCTCGCCGGGCGAGCCGAAGGCTTCGCCTCGGCCGCCGGGCGAGCCGAAGGCTTTGCCTCGGCCGCCGCCCACGATGTAGCGCACGCCGCGCGCGATCCGCGCCACCAGCCCGGGCTCGATCGGTCGCTTGCGGGCGTCGGGCGCGTCGGACATGCGGAGGGCTCCTTGGAGAGTCGGCAGTCGGCAGTGGTCACGAGAGTCTTCAGTTGGCGGTGGTCAGTGGTAATCTTCTGGTTTGAGCTGATGGCCGATGGCTGATGGCTAATCGCCGCGCTTCTCCCTAGCCAATGCCGCGTAGTAATCCAGCAGCCCGGTTTCCGCGGGCTCCAGCATCAGCTCGGTCAAGGCCCAGACGAGCGCGTCGACGCGGTCGGGCGAATACCCGGCCGCGCGCGCGTCGAAATCGGCGGTGAAGGCGCACATCTGATCCTCGAGTGCCGCGAAGGTGCCGCGGTGCTTGACCCGGCCTTGCTCGTAGAGTGCCGCTACCGGCTCGGCGCGCGAGACCTTGCCGCGGCTCGCGCGCACCGCCTTGTAGCTCACGTTCGGATCGACCGCGCGCAGCGTCGCTTCCACGAGATCGCCGCCGTTGTTGACCTCGCCCACCACGCGGTCCGCCTGGAATCGCCGATAGAACTCGACCGCGCGGCGCGCCCACTCTTCGGCGCGAAGCCGCTCGGAGCCGTCTTGCAGCACATAGGCGATGCCGTCGCGGCCGCGTCCCGCCGCGATAATGCCGGTCTCGTCCGCGTTGGCGCCGGTGCTGACCGCGGGATCGATCGCCACCACCACGCGCGCGAGCTCGGGCGCCCAATCACAGCGCGCGCTTTCGATGCGCTCGCGGGACCAAAGCGCGCCCTGGACGTCGTCGAGAAGCTCGGCTTCTAATTCTTGTCGACCGAGACGCGTTCCCTCGTAGCGCTTGACGATCGCTTCCAGAAAAATCTTCGCGAGGTGCCGGCGGTTCTCGCGCGTCGAGCCGCGCGAGACGATGACGTTCGGGTCCTCGACCAGCATGCGAATGAGGCGCACCGGCTTGGGTGTCGTGGTCACGACGATGCGCGGGTCGGCACCGAGGCGCAGTCCGAACTGCAGCATGTCCCAGGCCTCGGGATATCGCCATGACGCGAGCTCGTCGCACCAGGCGGCATCGTGCTGCGGGCCGCGCAGGCGATCGGGCTCGTCCGCGGAAAATCCGACCGCGATCGCGCCGTTGGGCCAGGTGAGCCGCTGGCGCGCGATCTCGTAGCGCGGGCGATAGCTCGGATGCGCGACGCCCAGGAGGCCGCTTTCGCCCTCGATCATGACATCGCGCACGGCGCTCGCGGTCGGGCCCACCAGCGCCACTTGGCGATATCGACCTTCCTCGATGTTGAGGCGCACCCACTCGGCGCCGCTCCGCGTCTTGCCGAAGCCTCGCCCCGCCATCAGCAGCCAGACGCGCCAATCGCCCGGCGGTGGCAATTGGCTGGGCCGCGCCCAGACTCGCCAATCGTAGTAAAGCGCCGCCAATTCGTCGTCGCCGAGCGACGCCAGCAGCTCACTCGTCTTCGTCGGGTCGCGCGTGGTCAGCAAGCCGGCTTCGAATGAGCTCGCGGACCCGCTCGGCAAGAACAGCCGGGCTTTCGGGGGCGGTGGGCTGGTGGCGGCTGAAGAGTCCGAGGTGGCGGGCGATGGCGTCGAGGGCGCGCTTTTTGTCATGGAGCCTCACCCGCAGCGTCTTGGAATTGGCGTCGGCGCGGACCTCCGCGATCGCGGCCGCATCGTCGTCGGACATCTCGTTGCTCGCCTTCGCGACCAGACCGAGCTTCTCGTCCCAATTCGTGACGCGGCGGATGTCGGCGAAGGCGATGCGGGCATATTCGCGAAGCACGCGGTCCGCGGTGATGCGGGTGCGCCGCGCGCGGTTCTCCATCGCCTTCTTGACCGCGGGGCCCACCAACCGATTGCGCAGCAGGCGCGCGCCGCAGGAATCGGCTTTGTTCTCCGAGAAACCCGCGCGTATCGCCGCGCGCTTACCGTTGAGGTCGACCAGATACTCCTCGACGAAGCGCTTCTGGCGCGCGCTTAGCTTGGTCGGTTTCGCGCCCATGCCGCCCTCCTCGATTTTTTCGCTGAGTCGATTGCCCGAAGCCCGAAAAGCGAAAGGGCCCGGCGCGGCGGCGCGGGACCCTCTCCAGACCCAACTCTCGAGCGTGGCGATCTAGTAGCAGATCAAGCCCGCAAAGTCAAGAACAAAAGAGGAACAGACCTTGCTATCGGACCGAGCTTCGCCAAACTCGCTTCGCCCGAACCCCCGCTGCACACTCTGTTTCTTACCATCGCGAGAGTGCCCATGAAGCCGCGGACCATCGTGGTCAACGACAAGATGCAGCGGGGCTATCGCTATCGCCTCACCGAGCCGGTGGGCAAGAATTTCGATCCCGAATTCAAGCCGGAGCTCACGCCCAAGCAGATGCTGCGTCTCGGCGTGTTCGGCGGAAAGTACATGACCGACTGCGGCAAGGAATTTCCGCGCGACTGGTTTGCGCGCGCGAAGCTCTCGCCCGAGCGTCGCGATCCCACGCTCAATTTCTTCCGCGTCGATGCGAGCCAGCCGCTCTCGGTCTGGCGTGCGAAAGGCTGGATCGCGCCCGAGGATCCCCGCGGCTGGTTCCAGTGGTATTGCCGCTACTACAGGGGTCGGCGTCTTGCACAAGAGGACGCGCGTCAAATCCGCCGTTGGAAGGCGATGCGGCGCCACGTCCGGCAAATCGAGAAGCATTGCGAGCGCGGCGATCTCGGCTGTCGCCCGCGGCAACGCCAGGCGCTGCTGCAATGGGCCTATGACAGCCGGAAGATTTGATCGGAGGAGGACGATCGAGAGAGGAGATCGGGGAGAGACGTCAAGAAAATCCGTGGGGTCCGCGTGGGCCTATTCCCTGCCGGGTGGCGCTACCGTCACATTGAGGTCGTTCACCAGGCCGTTCGTGAGGGAATAGACCCAGCCATGAATCTGGAGCTCCTGCCCGCGCCGCCAGGCCTCCTGCACGAAAACGTCGGAGGCGACGTTCCGCACCTGGCGCATGACATTGAGCTCGCAAAGGCGATCAAGACGGGCCTGGGGATCGGCGATGGCCTCGAGCTGAGCGCGGTGTTCGTCGCGCACTTCGCGGATCGGATGCAGCCAGTGATCGACCAGGCCGCGCCGGCGTCCGTCTACCGCCGCGCTGACGCCGCCGCAGCCATAGTGTCCCACCACCAGGATGTGCTTCACCTTCAGCACATCGACCGCGAACTGCAGCACCGAGAGATAATTGGCGTCCTGGGGCGGAGCCAGATTGGCAACGTTGCGATGCACGAAAAGCTCGCCCGGATCGAGATCGACGATCTCATTGGCGGGAACGCGGCTGTCGGAACAGCCGATCCAAAGATATTCCGGCGCCTGCTGCGCGACGAGCCGCCGGAAGAAGCCGGGATCGTCCGCGACCATACGCGCCGCCCACTCGCGGTTGTTGAGCTTGAGGTGATCGAGCATGCCCCCGGCTTATACCGCAAATGCCGGCGGGAGAAGAAGCGGACGAGGAGGATTCAAGATCGACTCAGTGGCGCACAGCCGCCTGAGCGCCCTGTCAGCGTAATTGGAAGGAGATCGGGGGATTTTCGGGGGATGGGGGGATGGGAGGATGAGGACGAGTGGATTGAATCTCGTTGAGGAGCAAAGCATCGCGGTTTCGGTCGGAACCGATGAGAGCTCAACTAAGCCGAACCCCCTCCATCACCATCATTTCCCCGATCGACCATATCTTCGCGCCCTTCGTGCCTTCGTGGTGAAACTACTGAGCCGGCTCCGCTCATCCCACGATCGGGCGTTCGCCGATGTTCTCCGCGACCATGATCAGATAGCCGTCGGGGTCCTGCACGAAGACCTCGCGCTGTCCGCTCTCGCGATCGCCGACACGGCGCCAGACTTCGCGCGGCCCCAGATAGAGCGGCCATCGCCGATCCGCGAGCGCCTTCTGCACCGGCGCGATCGCTGGGAGATAAATCTGAAACATCACGCCTTGTCCGAGCGGCCGCTCCAGCGGACCGGTCTCGAACCGGCCATGACGCCGGCACAGCATGATCTGATGCCCTTCGGGGCGTTCCAGATAGACGAAGCCTTCCTCGGGCCGCCGAAAGGCGACTGCAAATCCCAATGCGTCGCGCCAGAAGCCGAGGCTTGCCTCGAGATCGTTGACGTGCAGCTCGCACACTGTCTTCGCCCAGCCGCTCTTTGGCGGCGCGCCGAATTCCGACGGCACTTATCCGTCCCCCCGAAAAAACCCAATTGTCGAGCGTGGCGATTTCATAGCAGATCGAGCCTGCAACGTCAAGAACAAATTAGGAACATCAGCATCCCCCGAAGCGGGGCATCGGATGGGAAAGGTATTTTAGGCGGGCGAGGGTGCGAGCCGGCGGTACTGCGCGAGCGCGGTGCGCCCCCGCTCGGTCAGCGTCACGACGGCGCCATCGTCGCGGGCCTCGATCGCGACCAAGCCCTCCGCGAACGCGTCTTCCCACGCGGAATTGAGCGGACAGGTGCTCTGCCAAGCCGTCCGCACTTCGCGGTACTGCCTCGGCCGCTCGGCCGCCCACGCCAGGAACTGCAATGTCAGGAGCGCGCTCATGAGTGCATCAGTGGGTCACCGCGGCGGCGCGGCCGTCAAGAAAATTCGCGAAAGAATGGTATTCCGAACGTCCCCATCCTGACTCGCGGAATTAGGCTGACTCAAACTTCACCGCGAAGACGCGAAGGACACGAAGTGACTTTTTTGACGAGCCATTTGATCTCGCCTTCGTGATCTTCGTGACTTCGTGGTCAATCTGGATTGCTCCGCGGTCTGATGCCGAGCAACCAGATGCGTTTCCTCTAATAGCGGCACGAGTACATATTGCCGACGGCGGACACCCAGGTCTTCTTCTTGTTGGTGACCGAGCAAATCTGCGATGCTCTCGCATTCGCCGACACGGTGCCCGAACATCCGACGGTGCTGCTGGTTCCGTCATTCGCCTTTAGCGTCGCGTAAAAGCTGCACGCCCACGCTCTGTCGCCGCAGTTGTTGGTGACGCTGATGCTCCAGGTATGCCCGTCGTTGGTGATGGCGACGTTTCTCACGACGCAATCGCGCATGATGCTCGCCTCGCCTTGCGGCGGCGGCTGAGCGCCGGGCGGTATCCTTATCTCCGCGGCCGATGCCGGGTTCTGCATCAACAAGCCGCTCGCCAATAGGGTCAGGCTGAAGACGACGCTGCGCTTCGACATCGATTCTCTCCCCCGAGAGGTTGGTCGAGTCTCGATTTAGTGCGCCGTGCGGTGGGATCAAGGCGTGGCCGCCTCGTTCGCTCTCGGCGGGGGTGACGCCGGCGTTTGATGAGTGGCCTCTCAGTGGTGTCGAGAGAGTGCTCTATCCCCCGAATGATGGTGCGCTAAATCGGGATTGGGGCACGCGGCAATGATTGAATGTGCGTCGCGAGATTGAAAACGAGACAGCGTGGATTGCTTTTTAATCTCTCATTTCGATACGCCCGCTGATGGGGTCGTAGTTGAGCGGGCGCGTCATTCCCTCGGGCTTCTCGGCATGACGCGGAAGCGCATCTCGGATGTCGAGCCAACTCATTGCACTCTCCACGCAGACATGGAGTTCGGGTTTGAATCCGTCGGGATCGTCGAGCGAACCGACGTAAAGCGCCCGCACTTCGGGCCGGTTGTCTCTTGTGAAGAATAGCGGCGCTCCGCACGCGTCGCAGATATGGCGCCAGGTTCTGGGCGAAAAGGCTAATTTACGCGTTGCTCCCTTTGTAACCGCGAGATGATCCGCGTTCATGAAAAGCAAGGCGCTGACGGGGGCACCGGAAGCACGCTGGCACATCCGGCAATGGCAGATCAGGCTGACACGGGGCGTTCCCGACGCTTGGTATCGAACCGCGCCGCACAAGCAGCCGCCCGCGAACGATTCAGGAAGCGCCATATTGCGATCTCCAATCATGTTTTGTGAATTACCGGAATTTCAGTAATAGCGGACTCAACGGCTGCGGCGCGAGTAAAGTGCACTGTCACCGTAATTTCGTTCATCCCCCCAACAACTGACATGCGGCGAATGAGTTGGCGCTGCAGAAATGTGCCAACAACGGAAGTTACGAGCCCTATTCGATGACCTCGTCGGCGCGGGCCAGGATCGATTGCGGTATGGTAAGGCCGAGTGCCTTCGCGGTCTTGAGGTTGATGATCAGCTCGATTTTTGTCGACTGCTGGACCGGCAGATCGGCTGGCTTCTCGCCATTGAGAACTTTCGCGACTTGAACGCCGACCAGACGGTAATATTCCGTTTCACTAGCGCCATAGCTCACGAGGCCGCCAGCCGCAGCGAACTGCCGATACTCGTACACTGCGGGCAGTGCGCGACGGAGCGCTTGCGCCGCGAGCTGTTCGCTTATTCCACTGAGGAATACATCGGGATTGATCACCAGCGCATCTGCTCGCAGTTGGACCACGTTTGCGAAGGCCGTATTCAGATCTCGTTCGGTGCTCGCTTCCACCGGATGGAGCTGCATCCCGAGGGCTTCTGCCGCTGACTGCAGGGTGCGAAGTTGCTCGGCGGTGTTGGGACCAGTCGGATTGACAAGCACGGCAATGGTGGTTTGCCCCTTGGGCAGCAACTCGTGCAGCAGTTCCAGACGCTTCGGCCCCAGCTCCCCGTTCTGATTGGCCACGCCTGTCACGTTGCCGCCGGGTCGGTTCAGGCTGGCGACAAATCCAGCCCGGACCGGATCGACGGATGTCGCGAAAACGATCGGAATAGTCGATGTCGCCGCCTTCGCCGCCGCTGTCGACGGCGCCCCACCGGCCCCGACAATCACAGCCACTTGATGCTGAACCAGTTCGGCTGCAAGTCCCGGCAGTCGCTCGTTATGAGCATCCGCCCATCGATATTCGATCGCCACGTTCTGGCCCTCGACGTAACCTGCCTCTTTCAACCCTTGGCGGAACGCTCGTAGGCGGATGGCGTACTCTTCAGGCGATGCGGCGCCAAGGAACCCGATCACCGGCAGCGGTGTCTGTTGGGCGCGGGCACCGAGCGGCCAAACCACCGCCGCACATCCAAGAAGAAGCTCGCGCCGCTTCATTGTTACCCCGCAAGCTCGGGAATTACGGAATTACGGTGACACTGCACGAATCTCTGCCCTCTGGGTTCCGGCTCTCCGCTTCGCTTCGGCCGGAATGACGGTGAATAGGGCGAACCCGGGATCGCAGGATATGACGCGGCTTTCGCCTTTACCACTGAAAGCCTTGCCCGTTACCGCCAGACCGAGGTTTCCGCGCCCCGCCGCTGCGTCAGAGCCCGTAATACGCCTGCAACACGCCGAGCGCGCCGACGAGCACGCCGGCGGCGGTTTCGCGCGAGAGCGGGCGCCCTCCCCATCCCTCGCGCAGCGCCCAGTCCTTGAGCGTCCACTCCGCGCCCACCACGTGCCACACGCACGAGCCCGCGGGAGAGGCGAAGCCGCCGAGCGCGCCCAGCGCGGACCAGACGCGCTTGCGCGCTTCGGCCTGACGCTCGGTCAGCAGCAGCTCGCGCCCGCTCTGCGGCACGCGGCCGAGATCGGGTGCCGCCAAGGGATCGAGCGACGCCGCGTGAAAGTCAGCGCGGAAATCCTCGGCCGCCTGGCGCATCGGCGCCGAGATCGTGCCGTTTCGCTCCATCAGCAAGAGCGTGGCGGTCGCGCGATAGGGGCGCGCCGGCCGGCCCGCCTCGTCGGCGATCGCGCGCGGCAAACGCTCGACCTCGCGTCGCGCCCAGCGCTCCTGCGTCGGGGCCAGCACCGAATCTTGGGGCAGCGTCTTTCGCTTTGCTCGTGCCATCGGTCACTCCTCGCTCTCTGTGGTTCAGCCTTGCCCGCTCGCGCTCACTCGCCATCCCGCGGCTCGGCGCTGGGCGGATAATCGAGCAGCGCCAACAACGCGCGCCGGTCCTCGGGAACGGACGGCTCCGGCACCGCGGCGATGTGGAGAAAAGCGAACTCGGGCGGCGGCTCGGGTGTGTGGTCCGCTTCCCACCGGAGCGCCTCCGCGAGCGCCCGCCCCTCGATGCTGGCAGGTGCGGCGGTGCAGAGCCGCCGATGACGCCCGCAGTAGGAGCTTCCGGACGCCGTGGGTTCATCGCAAAACCCGGCCCCTGCTAGGCCCGCGTGCGTTACGTAGGCGCACCGGTGCGAGCCGTCGCCGGCAAATGCGTTCTGCGAGACCTCTGGGCTTGCGGCTGACACGGACTTGGTTAATATCGTACCTGTTTTGTTCTCATCATTGGCGAGAAAGCCGCAGGGACGCCCAAACCCATGATCCATCTGGAATTCTCCCGTGTCTCCGCCGCCCCTGGGCGGGCCTTGTGGGCGCCGCGACCCGCAAGCGAACCCGACTGTACGTGTCGTGCGGTCATGTGTCAACGCAAAATGCGAGTAGCACTGCACAACCCGAGCGTACAGAGTCCCCATATGGCCGAAGTCTCCGCAGTCTCCCGGCGATTGAAGCAGGTACGCCAACGCGCGGGGCTATCGATCCGTCAGGTCGCGGAGTCGCTCGGCATGGAGCATGGGTCGAGCTACCAGCACTACGAGGACCGCTTCAAAAAGCCGCTCTTGCCGCTGGAGCTGGTGCTGAAGCTGGTGCCGATCTTCGAGCCCCGAGGCATCGACCCGGCGGAGCTGTTCGCGCTCGCGGGCGTGGACGGCACGGGGCAACGGCCGCTGCCCAGTCTTGCGCGGAGTGCTGCCCAGGCGCACATGCTGCGAATCGAGGAGCTCGATGTGCGCGCCAGCGCCGGAAGCGGGCTTGCCGACAGCGCCGCGCGCACCGTCGGCGAATGGCAGCTTCCAAGCGAGCTGGTCCGCGCCTACACGACCGCGCCCGCGGCGGAGCTGCGCATCATCACCGTGCTCGGCGACAGCATGGAGCCGCTGCTGACGCCGGGCCAGCGCGTGCTGGTCGACGTCGCCGACCGCCGCCCGAGCCCGCCCGGAATCTTCGTGGTTTGGGATGGATTGGGCCTGGTGGTGAAGCGCGTGCAGCTCCTTCCGCATACCGATCCGCCGCAGGTCAAGATCACTTCCGACAACCCAAACTATGAGCCTTACCAGCGTACCCTGGAGGAAGCATACATACAGGGGCGTGTCATCGGGCAGTGGCGCTGGCTCTGATGCTCACATCGCGCTCAAGCCGCCGTCGATGACGAATTCCGCGCCGGTCACAAGCGACGATTCGTCGGACGCGAGATAAACCGCCATCGCCGCCACGTCCTCGGGCGCCCCGATACGGCCCAGCGGTATCGCCTCGGCGAGCGCATGGCGCAAGGCTTCCGGATCGCGCGCGCTCGCGACCATCCGATCCACCATCGGCGTCGCGATGTAAACGGGGTGGATCGAATTGCAGCGAATCCCATAGCGCCGGCGCGCGCAGTGCATCGCCACCGATTTCGTGAGCAGGCGCACGCCGCCCTTGCTCGCGCAATAGGCGGCCATGTTGTGCACGCCGATGAGCCCCGCCACCGAGGACATGTTGATGATCGAGCCGCCGCCCGCGGCGGCGATGCGCGGGATCGCGTGCTTGCAGCCGAGAAAGACCCCGTCGAGGTTCACGCTCTGGACGTTGCGCCAATCCTCGAAGCTGGTGCGCTCGATATCGCCGAGCGTGCCGATCCCCGCGTTGTTGACGAGAATATGAAGCGCGCCGAAATGGCGGACGGCCTCCTCGAGCGCGCTCTCCCAGCTCTGCTCGGAGGTCACGTCATGGCGGATGAAGAGCGCCGACGGCCCGTGCTCGCGCGCCGCGGCGGCCCCGCTCTCCTCCGCGATATCGGCGATCGCGACCCGCGCGCCCTCGCGCACGAAGGCCGTTGCCATCGCGCGGCCGAGCCCGGAGGCCGCACCCGTGATGAAAGCGATCTTGCTCGCGAGCCTTCCCACGATCGGCGCCTCTCACGTGTTGGGCAGGCGATAGTCGCTGAACTGCTCGCGCAGCTTGGTCTTCAATATCTTCCCGGTCGCGGTGTGCGGGAGCTCCGCCAGAAAGACCACGTCGTCGGGCATCGCCCACTTCGCGACTTTGCCCTGGAGAAAGCCGAGAATCGAGTCCTTCTCCGGCTTGCATCCTTGCTTGGGCACGACGATCAGCAGCGGCCGCTCCGCCCACTTGGGATGCGGCACGCCGATCACCGCGGCTTCGGCCACGTCCGCGTGACCGATCGCGGCGTTCTCGATATCGATCGAGCTGATCCATTCGCCGCCGGACTTGATCACGTCCTTGTGCCGATCGACGAGCTGGAGGTAACCATCGGGGTCGATGTTGGCGACGTCGCCGGTGCGGAACCAACCCTCGGCGTCGATCGCCGCTTCGCTCGCGGCGACGTCGTTGTAGTAACCGCTGACGATCCACGGACCGCGCACCAGCAGCTCGCCGCGCGAGAGACCGTCATGGGGCTGGCGCTTGCCCTTGTCGTCCACCAGCTTCATCTCGACGCCGTAGAGCGGCCGTCCCTGTTTGGCTTTGATTTGCAGCTGCTCCTCCCTGGTGAGCCGCAGGAACTTCGCCTTGAGGGTGCTCACCGTGCCGACCGGGCTCATCTCGGTCATGCCCCAGCCGTGGATCGCCTTGGCGCCCTGCTTCTCCTCGAACGCCGTGATCATCGCGAGCGGCGCGGCCGAGCCACCCACGAGCACGCGGTCGACGAAATCGATCCGCTTTCCGGTCTCGTCGAGGTACTTGAGCAGACCGAGCCACACCGTCGGGACGCCGAGGGTGATGGTCACGCGCTCGGTTTCCAGCAGAGCAAAAAGGCTCGCACCATCGAGGTGCGGGCCCGGGAACACCAGCTTCGAGCCCGCCATCGTCGCGGAATAGGGGACGCCCCAGGCGTTGGCGTGGAACATCGGCACCACCGGCAGGACCGAGTCCTGCATCGAGAACGCCGTGTTGTTCGCCATGCAGCAGGCGTAGGAGTGCAGCAGCGTCGAGCGATGGGTATAAAGCGCGCCCTTGGGATTGCCGGTCGTGCCGGAGGTGTAGCAAAGCGACGATGCGGTGTTCTCGTCGAAAGTGGGCCACTCGAGCTCCGCATCCTCCGCCGCGACCAGCTCTTCGTAACAGAGCAGGCTCGCGACCTTGAGGGTCGGCATATGCGCGCGGTCGGTCATCGCCACGTAATGCCGCACCGGCTTCCAGCTCGGCGCCAGCTTTTCGATCAGCGGCGCGAAGGTCGTATCGAAGAACAGGATTTTGTCTTCGGCGTGATTGACGATGTACTCGAGCTGCTCGTGGAAGAGGCGCGGGTTGATGGTGTGGCAGATGGCACCGATCCCGGAAATGCCGAAGTAAAGCTCATAATGTCGATGCCCGTTCCAGGCCAAGGTTGCGATGCGGTCGCCGAGCCCGACGCCAAGGCGTTTGAGCGCCTTCGCCAGCCGCTTGGAGCGCTGCTCCGCCTCGGCATAGTTGTAACGGTGGATCGAACCCTCGACCGTGCGTGAGACGATCTCGGTATCCGCATGATATTTGCCCGCGTGCTCGATCAAGGTCTGGATCAGCAGTGGGCTGTCCATCATTAGTCCGCGCATACTTCCTCCCTGTAAGCAACGGCCTCGGCGTTTTCTTTCGTAGACGTACTACCGGAAATACCGGTCCGAATCGAGACCAGAATGGGCAGGTGCCCCCAAGGCGGTGCGGCGGGACACGCCCGCGCGGGTAAGTGACCCTCGCGCGGAACGCCCGATCATGGACAAGGCCGGACCCCTCCGGCACTCTGCCGCAAACACCGGAGGAGCGCTGATGGCTTCGCAGACACCGATCGGCAAGGGGAAAGTCGGCGTGGTTGGCGCCGGCCTCATGGGAGCCGAAATCGCCCTCGTCTACGCGCTCGCGGGATATGGCGTAAGGCTCGCCGACCGCACATCGGCCGAGCTCGACGCGGCCATGCAGCGCCTCTCCACGATCCTTGAGAAAGGCGTCGGTCGCGGCTTTTACCGCCCCGAGGAGACCGGCCCCGCGCTTCGCCGCATCGAGACGACGACCGACCTCGCGACCTTCGGGGATCGCGACATGGTGACCGAGGCCGTCTTCGAAGAAGAATCCGTCAAGGCCGAGATCTTCCGCAGGCTCGATGCAATCCTGCCTCCCCACACCTTGATCGCCAGCAACACCTCGAGCATTGCGATCTCAACCCTAGCGGCGCACGTCTCGCCGCCGCGCCGGCCGCTGTTCTTGGGCACGCACTATTTCTCGCCGGTCTCGCGCATGCGTCTCGTCGAGGTGATCCCGCAATTCGAAACCAGCGAGACCGCCGTCGAGCGCGCGATGGCCTATTGTCGCGACGCCGGCAAGACACCGATCCGCGTCAAAGACGTCGTGGGATTCGCGGTCAACCGCGTGCTGCACGCCTTCGTCATCGAAGCGATCAAGCTGGTCGAGGAGGGAGTGGCGACGCCCGAGGACATCGACCTCGCCTGCAAGCTCGGCCTCGGTCATCCCATCGGGCCTTTCGAGCTCATGGACGTCACGACCTCGAAGCTCTGCCTGCAGGTGCAGGAAATTCTGCACGAGGCCTATGGCGAACGCTTCCGTCCGCCGGCCCTGCTGAAACAGCGAGTGAATGCGGGTTATCTCGGCCGCAAGGTCGGCAAGGGCTGGCTCAAAACCCCGGACAAACGAAAGTAGGCGCCTGACGAAGGTCTCCGCGGCGCGATCGACTACTCGCCCCGCGCTCTCCTAAGCGCCTCCAGGATCGCGAGCAAGCATTTGTCGCGCTCGGCCGCGAGCGTTGGAATGTCCCGGCCCGCGGCTTCATCGGCAACGCCATCGATGATCTTCCTCTGCAGTTCCGGCGTGAGTTCGGGATTGCCGAGCGCCGGCCACCATTCCTTGGCCAGCGGCACGCCGAGATGCGGCATGAAGTGCGTCATGCCGCCAACGCCTCCCGCGAGGTGGAAGGTCAGATGCGGTCCCATGATCGCCCAACGGAGTCCCGGACCATAAGCAATCCCCGCATCGACATCGGCGACGCTCGCGACACCCTCCGCCACCAGATGTACGGCTTCGCGCCAAAGCGCCGCCTGCAGCCGGTTCACGAGATGCCCCGTCACCTCCTTTCGCACATGGATCGGCCGCTTGCCGATATCGCGGTAGAACGCGATCGCTCGTTGTACGGCTTCCGGCGATGTGCGCGCACCGCCGACCACCTCGACCAGCGGAATGACATGCGGGGGATTGAAGGGATGACCGATGACGCAGCGCTCCGGATGCCGGCAGCGCTGGGTGATCCGGGATATCAGCAATCCCGAGGAGCTCGAAGCAAGAATCACATTCGGCGGCAGCGCATGATCGAGCCGCTCGAACAGCTCGATCTTCATATCCTCGCGCTCGGGCGCGCTCTCCTGAACGAAATCCGAACCCTCGACCGCTTTGGCCGGATCGCGCACGAAGCGCACGCGTTCCGGCGATGCACCCTCGGCGAGGCCGAGCTGGGTCAAGGTGGGCCAAGCGTTCGCGATGTAGTTCCGCAGAAAGCGCTCGCCCTCGGGTGCCGGATCGCTCGCGCTCACCGATAGTCCGCGCGATAGGAAATAAGCGGCCCAACTCGCGCCGATGGTCCCGGCGCCGATGACGGCTACGTGCTGCTGCGGCATTGCTTTGCCCTCCCTTTGGCCTGATTGGCGATTTCACACCGCCTTGAGCGCCTGGTCGAGATCGCCGATGACATCGCCCGCATTCTCGAGACCGACCGAAAGCCGCACCAGCGCCTCGTCGATGCCGAGTGCCTTTTTGTCTTCCGGCGACAGCTTCTGATGCGTTGTGGTGGCGGGATGAGTGATGAGGCTCTTCGCGTCACCGAGATTGTTGGAGATCTTGACGATGCGCAGCGCGTTCTGGAAGCGGAACGCACCCGCCTTGCCGCCCGCGACGATGAACGCCACGAGGTTGCCGCTCCCTTTCATCTGCCGGCGCGCCAGCGCGTGCTGCGGATGGGTCTCGAGGCCCGGGTAGAGGGTGCGCGCGACCTTCGGATGCCGATCGAGAAACGCCGCCACTTCTTGCGCGTTGCGACAATGCTGTTGCACTCGCAACGACAGGGTCTCAAGGCCCTTCACCATGATCCAGGCGTTGAACGGGCTGAGCGCGGGCCCGGTGTGGCGAAGGAAGGGCGAAAGGTCCGTGCCGACGAAGCTCCGCGATCCCAGGACGGCGCCGCCCAGGCTCCTGCCCTGTCCGTCGATGTGTTTGGTCCCGGAGTAAACGACGATATCGGCGCCGAGCGCCAACGGCTTTTGCAGGATCGGCGTCGCAAAGACATTGTCGACGATCAGCAAGCCGCCCGCGCGATGTGTCAATTCCGCGACGGCCGAAAGGTCGACCAGATCGAGCGTCGGATTGGAGGGGGTCTCGACGAACACCGCCTTGACCGGCTCCGCGAGGCGCCGGCGCCATTGATCGAGATCGCGGCCATCCACCAACTCGGTCCTGACGCCCCAGCGCGGCAGGATGTTGTTGATGATGTGAAGGCACGAGCCGAACAGCGCACGCGACGCCACGACGCGATCCCCGGCCTTGACCTGGCAGGCGAGTGCCGCAAACACCGCCGCCATGCCGCTGGCGGTGGCGCGGCAGGCTTCGGCGCCTTCGAGCAGCCGCAGCCGCTCCTCGAACATCGAGAGCGTCGGATTGGCGTAGCGCGAATACACATAGCGCGAACCGTCATTGGCGAAAGCCGATTCCGCCTCCTCGGCGCTGCCATAGACGTAGCCCGAGGTCATGTAGATGGCCTCGCTGGTCTCGAGATGTTGGCTGCGCAAGCCGCCGCCATGCACGAGCAGGGTTTCGGTCTCCACGGTCTCGGGAAGCGGATTCGGGTTCGCCATCGGTCAAGTCCCCATGAGTAGGGGCACGACCGGCCCAAACAAAAAACCCTGGCCGCCAGGGGGTCCAGGGTTCTCCGCGAGAACTCCGACCTTTTAGCGGTTGGTTTTACGTGGTCGCAAGCCGGTCGGCCAAATCACCACGATCGAAACAACAGCTATCGCCTTGGATGGAGCATTGTCAAGTCGAATGGTTCGCCGATGACGCCGGCTCCACGAATGCGATAGTCTCGGGAATAAGCGACGACAATGGAGGACGCCCCATGAAGCTGTTCGACCTCACCGGCAAGACCGCCGTCATCACGGGGTCTTCGCGCGGGATTGGGCGCGCCATCGCGGAACAGATGGCAGCGCACGGCGCCAAGGTGGTGATTTCGAGCCGCAAGCAGGGGCCTTGCGATGAGGTCGCGGCCGGTATCAATAAGGCCGGCGGCAAGGCGATCAGCATTCCCGCCCATGTCGGCGACAAGGAACAACTGAAAGCATTGGTCCAGCGCACCCGCGAAGCCTTTGGCCCGATCGACATCATGGTCGCGAACGCGGCCGTCAATCCCTATTACGGGCCGCTGACTGAAATCTCCGACGAGGCCTATGACCGCACCATGGGCTCCAATGTGCGCAGCGCCCTCTGGCTTGCCCAGCTCGTCCTGCCGGAGATGGCTCGGCGGAAGGACGGCGCCTTCATCATCGTTTCGAGCATCGCGGGGTTGTGCGGCAGCACCATGCTCGGTGCCTATGCGATTTCCAAGGCCGCCGACATGCAGCTCTGCCGGAACCTCGCGGTCGAATGGAGCAAACACAACATCCGCATCAACTGCATTGCTCCGGGGCTCGTGAAGACCGATTTCGCCCGTGCGCTCTGGGAGAATCCGGAGCTTCGCGCGCAAACCGAGCGCTCGACGCCGCTCGGACGGATCGGTGATCCCGAGGATATCGCGGGCGCCGCCGTGTTCCTCGCGGCGCCGGCCGGCAAGTTCACGACGGGGCAGACCTTCGTGATCGATGGCGGCGTAACGGTGGCGGGGAGGGTTTAACCACCGCGTGATCCCAACCGAGGCAAGGCGGGAGTTCCACATGCGCAACTCGCTCGCACTGACCTGGCCCAAGGAAGGACTGACGCGAGTCCCCTATGCGCTCTACGGACGAGAAGACGTCTATGCCGAGGAGCGCGCGAGCATCTTCAGAGGGCCGAGCTGGAGCTACCTCTGCCTCGAGGTCGAGCTGCCGAATCCCGGCGACTACCGCGCCACCTTCGTGGGCGACATACCGGTGATCGTGGCCCGGGACATGGACGGCAGCCTCAATGCCTTCGAGAACCGGTGCGCGCACCGGGGTGCGCTGCTCTGCTTCAAGCGCGGCGGGCATGGGCGCGAGATTAGCTGCGTCTATCACAATTGGACCTACGATCTCCGCGGCAATTTGATCGGGGTTGCGTTTGAGCGCGGGATCGACCGCAAGGGCGGCATGCCGCCGGACTTCAAGCGCGAGGACCACGCCTTGCGCCGGCTCAGGGTCGAGAACTTCGCCGGCCTCGTCTTCGGGACCTTCTCGCCGGACGCGCCGACGCTTGCGGACTATCTTGGCGAGGCGATTGCCGCGCGCATCCGCCGCGTCCTCTGCAAGCCGGTCGCGGTGCTCGGCTACAGCAGTCAGATGCTCCCCAACAACTGGAAGATCTACGTCGAGAACAATCGCGATTCCTATCACGCGAGCCTGCTCCACACCTTCTTCACGACGTTTCGCGTCAACCGGCTCTCGCAGGAGGGGGGCATCATCGTCGACGACAGCGGCGGGCATCACGTCAGCTATTCGAAGCGCGCCACCGACAAGGCAAGCCGGGAATACGATTCGGCGAAGCTCCGCGCCAGCCGCGACGACTATCGCCTCGCCGACCCGAGCCTGCTCGATGGACGGGATGAATTCGGCGACGGCATCACCTTGCAGATACTGACGGTCTTTCCGACGTTCGTGCTGCAGCAGGTTCAGAACAGCCTGGCCGTTCGTCAGGTGGTCCCGCGCGGGGTCGGTCAGACGGAATTGTTCTGGACCCACCTGGGCTTCACCGACGATGACGCGGCGATGCGCGCGATCCGCCTCAAGCAATCGAACCTGGTCGGGCCCGGCGGTTACATCTCTCTCGAGGACGGCGCGGTCGGCGGCTTTATTCAGCGGGCGCTGCCGGCGTCGGGCGACGAGAGCTCGATCGTGACGATGGGCGGCGCCGACGCCCGCTCGCAAGATACGCGCGCCACCGAGACGGCGGTGCGCGGTTTCTGGAAGGCCTATCGGGGGATGATGGGCGTCTGATGGTAACGACCGAAACTCAGCTCGCGGTCGAGCGCCTCCTCGCGCGCTATGTCGCGAGCCTCGACGAGGATCGGCTCGAAGAATGGCCGGATCATTTCACCGAGAAGTGCCGTTACCAGATCATCTCCAGCGAGAACCACCGGCAGGGGCTGCCGATCGGCGTCTTCTTCGCGGACTCTCGCGACATGCTGCGCGACCGCGTCATGGCGCTGCGCCAAGTCAATGTCTATGAGCCGCAGGGCTACCGCCATCTCGTTTCCTCGACGCTGGTCAGCGACGAGGGCGGCGGCATCGTGGCCGCGCAATCGAACTACATGGTGGTTCGCACGATGCACGACGGAACCGCCACTCTCTTCAGTACCGGGCGCTATCTCGACCGAATCACCTTTCAGACCGGTCAGACCGGCGAGCCGCTTTTTCTGGAAAAGCTCGTGCTCTATGACGGGAGCCGGATCGATACGCTGCTGGCGATTCCGCTGTAACGCTTACGCCACCTCGAACAGGCCCGCGGCACCCATGCCGCCGCCGATGCACATGGTGACCACCACGCGCTTGGCGCCAAGGCGCTTGCCGGCGAGCAAAGCATGCCCGACCAGACGCGCGCCGCTCATGCCGTAGGGATGGCCGATGGAGATCGCGCCGCCATCGACGTTGTACTTGGCGGGATCGATGCGCAGCCGGTCGCGGCAATAAAGCGCCTGCACCGCGAAGGCTTCATTGAGTTCCCAGAGGTCGATGTCGTCGATCTTGAGGCCGTGCCGCTGCAGCAGCTTCGGCACCGCGAACACCGGACCGATGCCCATCTCGTCGGGCTCGCAGCCCGTCACCACCATGCCGCGATAGACGCCGAGGGGCTCCAGACCCCGCTTCTCCGCGAGCTTTGCGTCCATCACCACGCAGGCCGATGAGCCGTCCGAAAGCTGGCTCGCATTTCCCGCGGTGATGTGGCCGCCTTCGCGCACCGGCTGCAGCTTTGCAAGGCCCTCGAGCGTGGTCTCGGGACGATTGCCTTCGTCTTTGGTCAGCGTGACCTTCTCGGTCCAGGTCTTGCCTTCCTTGTCGCTCATCTGCTTGACGCTCGGGAGCGGCACGATCTCCGCATCGAAGTGCCCGGCCTTCTGCGCCGCCGCGGTCCGTTGCTGGCTTGAGAGCGCATACTGGTCCTGCTGTTCGCGCGTCACCTGGTAGCGCCGCGCCACCACTTCGGCGGTGTCGATCATCGGCATCCAAATCTCAGGTTTATGCGCGGCGAGCCAATCGTCGTGATGATGGTGCGTATTGGTGTTGTTCTGCACCAGGGTGATCGCCTCGACGCCGCCCGCGACCATGACCGGCACACGGTCCACCATCACGCGCTGAGCCGCGATGCTGATCGCCATCAAGCCGGAGCTGCAAAAGCGGTTGACCGTCTCTCCGGAGACGGTGACCGGGAGCCCCGCCCGCAGCGCCGCCTGGCGCGCGATGTTGTTCCCGGTGGTGCCCTCCGGAAAGCCGCAGCCGATCACCACGTCCTCGACCTCCGCAGGATCGACCTTGGCGCGCTCGACCGCGTGTTGTATCGAATGCGCGGTCAGGCTCGCGCCATAGGTCATGTTGAACGCACCGCGGAATGCCTTGCCGATCGGCGTGCGCGCGGTCGAGACCACAACTGCTTCGTTCATGGGGGATGCCTCTTTCGGTCCGAGTTTCCCAAAGCAAAGCCGCTTCCGCGGTCCCTGGCAAGGGCCATGGCGCTGGACGTTCCACGTTGGCGCAGGCAGCATGCAACGCCGGACGAGGGAGCCTTTCGATGCGCCATTTTCAGAACCTTGCGGAGTTTCGAGCCGCAGCGGGCAGCACGCTTGGGGTCAGCGATTGGATCACGGTGACGCAGGAACAAATCGATCGCTTCGCCGACGCCACCAACGACCATCAATGGATTCACGTCGATCCCGCGCGCGCGGCGCAGTCGCCCTTCGGAACCACCATAGCGCACGGTTACCTGACCTTGTCGCTGATCCCCACGATGGTGCATGGAATATTTTCAGTGGGCGAAGTCGGCGCGCGGCTCAATTACGGCTCGAACCGCGTCCGCTTCCCGGCGCCGGTGCCTTGCGGGAGCCGCTTGCGCACCAAGCTCACGCTACTTGCGACGGAGCAAGACCCCCGCGGCGTGCGGGCCACTCTTCAGGCCGAGGTGGAGCGTGAGGGATCGGACAAGCCGGTTTGCATCGCCGAGATCATCACTTTGATGCTGCCGGAGTGATGCCGTCAGCCCCGCGCCTTCGTCAGCCACTCGGCGTAGCTCATGCGCTTCATGTCGAAGCGGTCGCTGAGATGGACGTAGGAATTTCCGGCGAGGCGGCCCACCAGGCGCAGCGCATCCAGGTTTACGTGTCCGCGCGCGTTCACGGCGTCGTCGCGAATGTGGAAATAGAGAACCTCGCCCAGCACGATCGAGCGCGACCCCTCATCGCCGAAGCGAAGCTCCTCCAACAGCCGGCATTCCATGTTGACCGGTGACTCCTTGATACGCGGCGCCTGAACCGCGACAGAGGGGGCGGAGGTAAGTCCCGACTCCAATAGCTCGTCGGCACCCTCGGGGAAATCGACGGCGCAGATATTCATGCGCTCGGCGATCTCCTCGCTCACCATGTTCACCACGAACTCTCGCGTATCGCGGATGATGCGCACGGTGTCCTTGAGCGGACCCGAATTGCGGCGCTCGATGCCGAGGATGACGACCGCCGGTTCGGCGCTGAACACGTTGAAAAAGCTGAACGGCGCCGCGTTGCTTCGTCCGGCCGAATCGCGCGTGGAGACGAAAGCGATCGGGCGCGGCACAACCGAGCCCACCAGCAACTTGTACCGCTCGGCCGGCGGCAAGGTTCTGAAGTCGAATTCCATTGCTCCCCTCTCATTCGGCCGGCGGCACCGCTCCGGTTCGCGCGGTGATCAGACCGTAGTGCTCGATGCGGCGATGCGCCGCGAAGTTGAACACGGTGTCCTTGTTGAACCGACAGCGATCGAGATCGATATCCGCAATCGCCAGCTCGTCGCCCTCGGTTTGCGCGAGCGCCACGATCTCGCCGTTGGGATCGATGACGCAGCTTCCCGCCAGCATCGGCACTCCCTCCTCGATCCCGCCCTTGGCGGTGCCGATGACATAGGTGCCGTTTTGATAAGCGCCGGCCTGCATGGTCAGGTGGTTGTGAAACATGCGGAGCCGAGCGCCTTCGGGCGCAACGCCGTTCTCGGAGGGCGTGTTGTAGCCGAGCATGACCACCTCGACGCCCTGCAATCCCATGACCCGGAACGTCTCGGGCCAGCGGCGGTCGTTGCAGATGCACATGCCCATGATGCCGCCCATCATGCGCCAGACCGGGAAGCCCAGATTGCCGACCTCGAAATAGCGCTTTTCCAGATGCTGCCAGGGACGGTTTGCCTCGTGCTCGGCATGACCGGGCAAGTGGACCTTGCGGTATTTGCCCACGATCTTTCCGGTCGGATCGACCAGGATCGAGGTGTTGTAACGGTGGACGCCGCCGCGCTCCGTCGTCTTCTCGGAGTAACCCAGGTAGAATCCGATTCCCAGGGTTGCCGCCAGATCGAACAGGCGCCGCGTCTCGGGGCCCGGCATTTCCGATTCAAAGAACGAGTCGATCTCCGCTTGATCGGTCATGTACCAGCGCGGAAAGAACGTGGTCAGCGCCATCTCGGGATAGACCATGAGGCGCACGCCCTTCTGGTGCGCCTCGCGCATCATCGCGATCAACCGGTCGACGACCTGCCGGCGGCTTTCGCCGCGGGCGATTGGACCGAGCTGCGCGGCAGCGACTTTGAGAGGTCGGGACATGGATTCTCACTCCGCAATCTGTGTCGTGACTACTCCACCATTCGCCCGGCGACCGGGTCGAACTTCGTGGTCAATCGCCCGCGCGGCCGGGCCATCGCCGGCAGTTCGCAGCGCAGGAATTCGCCTCGGCCCGGCCTTGCAATGACCTTGCCGTCGCGCCAGACGACATCGCCGCGCGAGATCGTAACGACGGGCCAGCCCACGACTTCGCGCCCCTCATAGGGCGTGTAGTCCATGGCGTCATGAAGGTCTTGCTGACGAATGCGCACGGGCTTCTCGGGATCCCAGATCGCGATGTCGGCGTCCGATCCGACGGCGATGGTGCCTTTGCGGGGATAGAGGCCATAGAGCTTGGCGGCGTTGGTCGCGGTCAGTTCGACGAAACGCGTGAGATCGAGGCGGCCCTTGCGCACTCCTTCCGAAAAGAGCAGCGGCAGGCGCACTTCGAGACCGGGCACGCCGTTGGCGATCACCTTGAAGGGTGCATTCGCTCCATGCTTCAGCTTTCCGCTCGCGTCCATGCGGTAGGGCGCGTGGTCGGACGAGACGACATCGAACACCCCGGTTTCAAGACCACGCCACACAAATTCCTGATTGGCGGCATCGCGCGGCGGCGGGCTGCACATACAGCGCGCGCCTTCGATCCCCGGTTGATCGAGATCGTCTCCGGTCAGGAACAGGTATTGCGGGCAAGTCTCGGCGTAGATCCTGAGGCCGCGCCCGCGCGCCCAGGCGATCTGCTCGATCGCCTCGCGACCCGAGACGTGAACGATCAGCACCGGCACATCGATCAATTCCGCGAGGCTGATCGCGCGATAGGTCGCCTCCCGCTCCGCCAGCGCGGCGTGGGCGATCGTGTGGAATTTGGGTGCGGCGTGTCCGGCCGCCAGCAGCCGCTCGGTCAAGAAAGCGATGACGTCGTGATTTTCCGCGTGGATCATCACCATCGCGCCTTCGCGCCGCGCCAGCGCCAACACTTCCAGCGTCTGACGGTCATCGAGCTTGAGGGCATCATAGGTCAGGTAAATCTTGAACGAGGTATAGCCGTCGCGAATAAGCGCCGGCAGCTCTTGCCCCAACACCTCCGGGCGCGGATCGGAGATGATGAGGTGAAAGGCATAGTCCACCAGCGCCTTTCCCTCGGCTTGGCGGTGATAGTCCTCCACCACCTTGCGCAGCGATTGTCCGCGGTATTGCGCGGCAAAGGGGATGATCGTCGTGGTGCCGCCCGCCGCCGCCGAACGCGACCCTGTCTCGAAATCATCGGCCGTCATCACGCCGGACGACGAAAGCTGCGCGATGTGGCAGTGGCTGTCGATTCCGCCCGGCAATACCAGCTTGCCCTGCGCATCGATTTCTTCGCGACCAGGCGCGAGCTTGGCGCCCAACGCAACCACCTTGCCGCCGGCAATTCCCACATCCGCAACGAACACATCGGCGGCGGTCGCGATTTTGCCGTTTCGGATCACCAAGTCGAAGTCGGCCATGCCCGGGAACTCTTGATAGGGGTTTCAGTGATCGTCGCTTCCGATTATGGGCGATCGGAACCCCGCTGGGTAGCCCGGCCTTCAGCGCGGCAAGGGCCTATTAGTCGTCCGCAGGCAGCACGCTCTCATGCCAATGGGAAAGCAGCAGCCGGGATATCCCATCGAGAACGAAATAGATGGTGATGCCCGAGAGCGAGAGCAGCACCAGGGCAGCCATCTCCCGGGCAATCTCCAGCCGATAGCTGGCCTCGAGAATTCGAGCGGCCAGTCCGGTTTCAGCGCCACCGGTTTCGGCGACAAATTCCGATACCACGACGCCAACCAGCGCCAGCCCGCCGCTGATGCGGGCACCCGCGAGAAAAAACGGCAGCGCGGTCGGAAGCTGGAGATGCCGCAAAATCTGCCAGCGCGAGGCGCCATAGAGCCGGAACAGCGCCGCCAGGTTCCGATCGACGCTTCTGAGGCCCAGCGTGGTGTTGGCGACCACGGGAAAGAACGCGACGATCCAGGCGCAGATGAGCAGCGCCAGAAAATAATCGCCGCGGGTCCAGACGATGATGAGCGGCGCGATCGAGACCACCGGCGTCACCTGCAGCGCGATCGCATAGGGAAAGAGACTGGTTTCAAGCAGGCGAGACTGCGAGAACAGCACCGCTATCAAGACGCCGAGAATAACCGCGCTCGCGAACGCGACGGCGGTAACTCGCAGCGTGATCCAGAGCGAACCCACGAGGCTTCCCCCATCGGTCCAAAGCGTCTCGCCGACCAGCACGGGGCTCGGCAGGATATAGGGCGGTATCTCGTACCAGCGAACGATTCCCTCCCAGCCGCAGAGAAACAGCATGCCAACCGCCGCGGGGGCGAGCACGCGAAACCATCGATTGGAGAACACCTGGCGCAGGGCGCCGTTCATGCCATCGCCTCCCCAAGCCGCGCGGAAACCGTCCGGCAGAGGGCCATGTAGTCCGGCGCGGTGCGCAGCGCGCCCTCCCTCGGATACGGCAATGCAATCGGAAGATCGGCACTGATGCGGCCGGGGCGCTGCGTCATCACCACGACCCGGCTCGCCAGGAAAACCGACTCGAACACGCTGTGCGTTACGAAGATCACGGTCCAGCGCTGCTCCTGCCAGAGCCGCAGCAGGTCTTCGTTGAGGCGGAAGCGGGTGATTTCGTCGAGAGCGGCGAATGGCTCATCCAGCAACAAAAGCCTCGGGCTGGTGACGAGCGCGCGCGCGATCGAGACCCGCATGCGCATTCCGCCGGAGAGCTGACGGGGATAAGCGCGTTCGAATCCCCGAAGGCCCAAACCCTCCAAGGTTCGAGCGATCCGGCCCTCGACCTCGGCCCGCGGCCGTCCCTTGATCCGCAGCGGGAGATAGACGTTCTCGCTCACGGTCGCCCACGGCATCAATGTCGGCTCCTGGAACACGAAACCGATTTGACCCGTGAGCCCCTGCCCGCCCTCGATCGTGCCCGCGCTCGGCTCCGCCAATCCCGCAATGATGCGGAGCAACGTGCTCTTGCCGCAGCCCGAGGGGCCCAGCAGGCTTACGAACGCGCCTTCCGCCACGTCGAGGCTGACGCCGTCGAGCGCGCGCGTTCCGTCGCGGAACACTTTCACAATGCCGGCGAGGGACAGCAGCGGCGCCGGTTCGAGGACCTGCATCTCAGCGGCGCACCGATGCACTCACTTGCGCATCGAAAGGTCGAAGCCCTTGTTGACGAAATTGAGCGTGTAAGCCCGCTTGTAGTCCATGTCCTCGGGATAGAGTTTCTGCTTTGACATCACGTCGAAGAAATCCTTCCAGCGCGCATCGGTCATGGCGCCGATCCCGTTCTTCAGGGTGTCTCCGCTATCGACGATGCCATATTCCTTCATTTTGGCGATCGCGTAGCTCAGGAGATCGTCGGTCTCCTCCGGGTTGTCTTTCTTGATCAGCGCGTTCGCCGGCGTCGGGTCGCCATAGAGATAACTGTACCAACCTTCGATCGTGGCATTGACGAAGCGCTGCACCAGATCGGGGTTGCTGTCGATCAACTTTTGCGAAGTCTCGACGATCGAGGCATAGCTGCTGTAGCCCTCGTTCGCCAGCAGGAAGACCTGGGGCTTCACGCCGGCCTTCTCGATAAGCAGCGGCTCGCTGGTCAGGTATCCCTGCTGTACCGCGTTCTTGTCGGCGAGGAACGGCGCGATATTGAAGTCGTAAGGGCGAATCTGATCGTCGGTGAAGCCGAACCTGGACTTGAGGAAGAGCCATGAGCCCACGCGCGTATCGGCGCCGATCATGATCGGCTTCCCCTTGAGCGCGGCGAGACTAGTGACGCCGGGGTGTGCAATCAGCACCTGCGGATCCTTTTGGAAGAACGCCGCGACCGCCACCATGGGAATGTTCTGTTTCACGAAATTGAACGCGGTAAAGGAGTTCGGCGCCTCATCGAAATCGAGCCGCCCGGCGGCGAGAAGCTGTGCGTGGTTCACCTGCGGCCCACCCATCCGCAACGTCACCTCGATGCCGTACTTCTGATAGATGCCGGTGGCGATCGCCTGGTAGTAGCCGCCGTGTTCGGCTTCGGCCCGCCAGTCCGTCCCCAACGTCACCTGGTCAAGCGCCAACGCCGAGGATGCCAAGCCTAACAGGGCCGCGCCCGCGACGGCCGCGACCGCAGTAATCACGCCCATTCTGCCCATTTTTTGTGCCCTCCCAGGCCGCGAATGAGAGCCCCTTCTATAGCAGTCCGACGCGGTTCGCCGCATCGGGATTCTGCGTCCGGGATTGCGAGGCAAACCCACCCCTGCGTAAAGTGCCGCCCCATGGGGCTTATCTTCATCACCGGCGGCGACCACGAGTTCTTTCCCACTCTATTGGGGCTGCTGCAGACGTTCAGCGAGCGGATCGCCGGAGCGCCGCTGCTGGTTTGCGATTTCGGGCTCCGCCCCCCGGAGCAGGAGTTTTTGCGCCGTCGAGGCCTGCTCCTCGAGCGTCCCGCGCGCTTTGGTGCGGAGTTCCACCCCTACCAACTGAAAACGGCGATGCACATTTACTTGAGCGAACGTCGAATCGGTCTCGGCCCCGACGACACCCTCATCTGGCTCGACGGCGACCTCCTGATGATGTCCGCGACACGGGAGGACTACGAGGGCGTTGCGGCAGAGCTTGCCGCACGCGATTTGGAGATCGCGATCTGCCAGGGTCCCGACCGGCACACCGTCGGCGAGGCGATCGACTTCCTGCTGAAGCTCGGTCTCAAGGCGGAGCCCTTTGCCCGCGTCGCCGAGGACGCGGCGATCGATCTCAACCGACCCTACTGCTCGACTGGGTTCTTTCTCTGCCGCTCCGCCGGCTTCCTGGAGCGCTGGTGCAATCTGAGCCTTGCCACTGAGCACCACAACATCATCGATCAGAACATGTTTAACGTGGTTCTGCATCGCAGCACCAAGCCCGCACTGATGCTGGATTGCGAGATTTGGCAGGCGCAGCACCGCGCCCTCGACGCGGTGCAGCTCGCTCCCGAGGCCGTGGAAAGCCCGCGGGCCGCCTTTATCGGCGAGAAGGAGATAAAAGCGCTGCATGTGACGTCGCCTTTTGCGGAGCACGTGTTCGTCGGGCCGGGGCGGTTCAGTGTCCGCGAGTTCGCGCTCGACGGGATTTACAAGCTCTACCGACGCCGAGACTTGATGATGCTGCAGCTCAACTGCCTAGGCCGCTTTCTCATGCGCTACGGCGGCGAATTGCTGGCGCTCGGCCGGTGCATCCGACTGCCGCAGCCGATCGAGGGCCTGTCGTTTCAGAGCCTGGAAGGGACGTGATCGAATGACAAGGCGCACCTTGCTCATCCTGCTGATGGTCGCTGGACTGGTCCCGGCAAGCGCGCCCGCACAGCAAAGGCAAACGTTCCGCGATCCAGTCAAGGTGGTGGCCGATGCACGCCTCGCCGTCGGCAAGACCGATGGGATTCCGCTCTATCTGTCGGCGGATTGGTCGCATCCCCTTCCGGACGTGACGCGTGCCGTATTGGTCTTCCACGGCCTGCTGCGCGATGCCGATCGTTATTGGACCGACGCTCAAGCGACGCTCGCGGACGCGGGCGACGCAGCGCGCGGCACGCTGCTGATCGTGCCGCAATTCCTGGCCGACCAGGATTTGCCGGCGCACGGACTTCCGCCTTCGATGCTGCACTGGGATGCCGATTCCTGGTCCGGCGGCGCTCCCGCGGATGGTCCGGAGCCGCTCTCCTCGTTCGACGCGATCGACGCCATCCTCGCGCGCTTGGCGGATCGTTCGCTCTTTCCGAACCTCAGGCGCGTGGTCGTCGCGGGCCATTCTGCCGGTGGCCAGGTGGTGCAGCGCTACGCGATCGTCGGCAGCGGCGAGGATGTGCTGATCGCCCGCGGCGTGCAGGTCCGTTATGTGATCGCCAACCCCTCGAGCTACGCTTATTTCACCAGCGAGCGTCCATTCCCCGTCGACAGCGCCGCCTGCCCCGGGTTCAACCACTGGAAGTACGGCCTCGACCAAATCGTGCCCTACGCCGAGGGTGAAAGAGATTTGGAAGCGCGTTACGTCCGGCGGGATGTGGTTTATCTCCTCGGAACCGCGGACACCGATCCGAACCATTCCGCGCTCGACAAGAGTTGCGCCGGCGAGGCCGAGGGACCCTATCGCTTTGCTCGCGGGATGGCCTATTACGCCTACCTGCTGCGGCGCCATCCCGGCGGTCTCAATCACCATGTCGGAATGGTGTTGGGCGTCGGTCACGATGGCGGCCGCATGTTCGGTTCGTCCTGCGGCCGCGCCGCTTTGTTCGATGCGCCGGGTTGTCCGTTCCTCTGAACCCAAATCCGCCGCAATACGGCGAACCGTTTGCACTCTCGCTTCCGCAAGGCAAGGCCTCGCCGGATCGCGCTCTAGATTCGTTGGTTGGTCGTATTTTCTGCGCCGAACCGGTATCGACTTCGGCGGAAAATGCTCTAGAGCGTGATCCGATCGGACAGAACCGGATCACGCTCTAGATTCGTTGATTTTGTCGCGCAATCTGACGGCGAACCGCTCACACTTCGCCGGATTGCGCTCTAGCCCGTGCACGGAACCCTTCCTTCGATCGGATATGCGGGATCGTTGTAACGGGGCGTCGAGGGGTGGCCGGTGACCACCAGTCGGTCCACCAACGCCTCGTCCTCCGCGGTGAAGCGATAGTCGAGGGCCCGTACATAGTCGTCCCATTGCGCCTCGGTCCGCGGACCTCCGATCACGCCGGTCACCAGCGCGTTGTTGAGCACCCAACCGATCGCGAAGGCGGTTGCCGTGGTTCCCCGTGCTTCGGCGTGCCGCTTGAGCTCCTGTGCGATCCGGATCGATTCCGGCCGGAACTCCGTCTGCAGGATGCGCTTGTCTTCGCGACCGGCGCGCGTATCGGCGGGCGGCGGTGTATCCAGCGAATATTTCCCGGTGAGCACGCCGCGTGCCAGCGGGCTATAGGGAACCACGCCCAATCCGTAATAGGCCGACGCCGGTAGCTGCTCGACTTCGGGCATCCGGTTCATGGCGTTGTAATAGGGTTGATTGACCACGGGGCGATCGATTCCCATCCGGTCCGCCAAATTGCAAACCTCGGCGATTCGCCAAGAGCGGTAATTGGAGACTCCGAAATATCGGATTTTTCCTTGCCGCACCAAATCGCCCATCGCGCGCACGGTTTCGGCAAGCGGCGTGGTGTTGTCTTCCTTGTGCAGATAGTAGACGTCGATGTAGTCGGTACCCAGCCGCTGGAGGCTCCCCTCGACCGCCTGCATGACCCATTTGCGCGAAAGCCCGACTTCATTGGGACCGCTCCCCCAGGGATTCGCGAGCTTGGTCGCAAGCACCCAGCGATCGCGATCACGCGCGATGGCACGGCCCACAACTTCCTCGGACCTGCCTTCGTTATACTGGTCGGCTGTATCGATGAAGTTGACGCCCTGCTCACGCGCACCGGCGATGATGCGGACCGATGTCGGCTCGTCGGCGGCACCCCCGAACATCATGGTTCCCAAACAAAGCTTCGAGACCTTGAGGCCGCTTCGGCCAAGCGCGCGGTATTCCATAGGATCGTCCCTCGAGTAACTGCGATGAAAACTAGATCGCCGGCCGGCACTGCCGCCAAGCCGTCGCCTGCTCATAGGCGTGGCCCAGGCGCAGCACGGTTGCATCGTCGAAGGCGCGGCCGACAATTTGCATTGAGTGTGGCAGCCCGTCCGTACCGAAACCGCAGCAAACCGCGAGCGCCGGCTGTCCCGTTAGATTGAAGGGCATGCTGAGATAGGGCTTTCCGAAATAGGGGAAGACGCGGGCATCGCTAAAGCGCTCGGCTGCTCCGTAATTATTGGCGGTCACCAGAAGATCGACCCCCTCCATTGCGCTCAGCGTTCGTTCCGTCAGCACGCGACGGTAGCGCTGTCCCTGATAGTACTCCTCCGCCGTGAGCAGCGCACCCAGCCGCAATCGCTCGCGTGAATATTGTCCATAAAGCTCGGGCGTTTTCGCGAGATGCGCGCGATGGACGGCGTAAGCCTCGCCCAGCACGATGACGCGGCCGGCCGCGTGAAAATCGTAAAGCTCGGGCAGTGTCACATCCCTGATGACGATGCCGAGGTCGCTCACGACTTCGAGCGCGTCTGCGATGAGTCGCTGGGTTTCGGGAGTGGCGCCGTCGCGCCCTTCATAGAAATGCCGAACGACGCCGACTCTGAGCCCGCGCACCGGTTTCATGGCCTCCGCATGATAGTCCGGGAGAGCGACATCGACGCAAGCAGGGTCCCGCGGATCAAAGCCCGCCATCCCCTGCAGCAACAGCGCGCAATCCTCCGATGTCCACGCCATCGGCCCGCAGGTATCGAGGGTGTGTGCCAGCGGAAACACGCCGCGGCGGCTCACCAATCCGTAGGTCGGCTTGATGCCGGCGATGCCGCAATTGCCGGCGGGATTGCGGATCGAACCTCCGGTGTCGGAGCCGGTGGCACCCGCGCAAAGTCCGGCGGCAACGGCAGCCCCCGATCCGCTGGAGGAGCCGCCGGGCACGTGATCGATATTCCAGGGATTGCGCGCGGCGGGAAACGGCAGATCGTGCGATGGTCCGCCAAACGCGAACTCGTGGGTGGCGAGCTTGCCCAGAACGATCGCGCCGGCGGCTTTCAGACGGCGAATCGATTCTGCATCCTCACTCGGCACGTGGTCGACGAGCAGCCGCGAGTGGCAGGTCGTCCGCACGCCGGCGGTGCCGTAGATATCCTTGATGCCGATCGGTATGCCTTGCAGCGGACCACGCGCATTGCCGGCAGCGATCTCGGCTCCGGCCTTGCGTGCCTCATTGAGCGCGGCCTCGCCGGTGACCAGGACGAAGGCATGCAACTGATCGTCAACCGCGGCGATGCGGTCGAGATAGGTCTGGGTGAGTTCGAGCGGCGAGAGGTCGCGCGATGCAATCCGGCGCGACGCCTCCGCGATCGTGACGTGGTGACGGGCGTTCATTCGATGAGCCGCGTTCCGGGATGAGCATAAAGCGTCGCGGGCTCCGGCATGAAGGTCTCATCGCGCGGAATGCGCCGGATCAGAGCCTTGATACCGTTGTAGGCCTCGCGCAGCCGCTCCGCCTCTTCGGGAGAAAGGTTGAGTTCGAGTGCTCGACAGAGCGTCGCGAAATCGTCACGCGATATCTCGACCGGATTTTCCATGGGGACGACCTCCGCCGCCCATAGAACAGGATGCTCGCGCCGCGGGCAAGAGGTGGCGCGGGATCGCCCGCCGTTAAAGCCCGAGATAGGCCCGGCGAATCTCCGGCATGGTGGAAAGCACGGCGGGCGAGCCTTCCGTGAACACTCGGCCCTCCGCGATAACATAGGCGTGGTCGCTGACGGCGAAGGCGAGATGCACGTTCTGCTCCACCAGGAGAATCGTGAGACCGTCATCCTTGAGCGCTTTCAGAGTCGCGAACAATTGATGCACCACCACCGGCGCCAATCCCAGGGACAGCTCGTCGATAATCAGGACCTGCGGGTCGGACATCAGCCCGCGCGAGATCGCGAGCATCTGCTGCTCGCCGCCCGAAAGCGTGCCCGCCTTTTGTCGCCGCCGCTCGGCGAGCCGTGGAAAGAGCGCAAACACGCGTTCCAACCGACCGGAGGATTTGGGCTGCGCCCGCTTGGAGAAAGCGCCCATTTCGAGGTTCTCTTCGACCGTCATCGCGCTGAAGAGCTGCCGCCCTTCGGGCACGAGCACCAGCCCCCGCGCCGCCTTGGCATGCGCCGCGAGCCGCGTCACATCCTCGCCCTCGAACATGACCCGACCGCGCCAGGGAGCGATGCTGCCCAGCACGGCGCGCAAAGTCGTGGTCTTGCCGACGCCATTGGCACCCACCATGGTCGTGAGCCGCCCCCGCGGCACCGAGAGCGAGATGCCCCAAAGCACTTGCACCTCGCCGTAACCCGCTTCCATATCCGTGATCTCGAGAAGCGCGTCGGTCACGAGGCGCTCCCGTGCAATGCCGCGGCGAGCTTGGGATCGCCGAGATAAGCTTCGATCACAGCCGGATTGTTGGCGACTTCGGTGGGCGTGCCTTCGGCGAGTTTGCGACCGCTGTTCAGAACGACGATTCGGTCGGAAAGCGACATGATCGCCTGCATCAGATGCTCGATGATCAGGATCGTCACGCCGCGCTCGCGGATACGGCGCATGACGCCGATCATATGCTCGACCTCGGTCGGGTTCAGTCCGGCCAGCACCTCGTCCAGCAGGAGCATCGTCGGCCGCGCCGAGAGCGCGCGCGCAAGCTCCAGCCGCTTCTTGCCGGCGATCGTAAGCTGCGCCGCAGGGGTGGCGAGGCGGTCGGCCAAGTCGACGAGATCGGCTGCCTCGCGGGCGGCTTCGCGAGCGCGCGCCATCGAGAGGTTCTCGCGCCCGAAGCACGCGCCTACAGTGCAATTTTCCAGTACCGTCATGCCGGCGAGCGGCTGCACGATCTGATGTGTGCGCGCGAGACCGAGGCGCGCGACGTGATAGGGCTTCTCGCCGGTAATGTCTCGGCCGTCGAAGACCACACGCCCGCTGTCCGCTGCAAAGACACCGTTGATCAGGTTGAACAGCGTCGATTTGCCCGCTCCGTTGGGCCCGATCAGTCCCAAGATATCGTGGCTTTCGATCTCGAAGCTGACGCCGTCGACGGCCTGCACGCCGCCAAAGCGCTTGGTCAAGTTCTCGACCGTGAGCAGCGCCGTCATTCGAACACCCGGCGCAAGCGCGGCCAACGTCCGTGCAGCCACCCCATTAGCCCGCCCGGCGTGAACAGTACGATCGCCAGCAGGAGTGTCCCGGCCACCACAAGCTGGAAATTCGCGAATGTTTCCGAGGTCAGAAGCCAGCCGCGCAGCTCTTCGTAGAGATAGGCCCCCAGCGCTGGGCCCGCGATCGAACCCTGCCCTCCCAGCATGATGATCACGATCGCTTCCGTCGACAGCGTGAGGTCGAAGGCGTCCGACGGCTGGATGAACGCGCTCTTGAAGAAATAGAGGCCGCCCACGATCGCGGGCAGGAATGCCGAGACGCTGTAGGCGATCGCCTTGTAGAGCGGCGTCGGCACGCCGAGAACCCCGGCTGCATCCTCATTTTGGCCGATCGCAAGCAACCCCAAACCGAATTTCGAATTCTTGATCGCGTAGCTCAAGTAGAGCGACAGGCCCATCACCGCGACCAGCAAGAAATAAATCACCCAAAGCGCTTGCGCAGGGCCGCCCAGCGGCTGGAACAATTCAGTCGAAAGATATATTCCGGCGGACCCGCCCCACGGCTCGAAATTCTGCGCGAAGGCTTGTACCGCCTCGTTTATACCGATCGTGGACAGCGCGAAGAAGGCACCGCGCAGCCGCAGGATGCCGAGCCCGAACAGCAGCGCGAGCGCGCTCACCGAGAATCCCGCTACGAGCAGCGCCAGAGCCAACGGCCAATGCTGCGCGTTCAGCAGATAGACGGTGATGTACCCGCCGAGCCCGAAGAAGACGATGCTGCCGAAATTTATATAGCCGCAATACCCCAGCATGATGTTCAAATTGCTGGCGAGCGCGATATAGACCGCGGCGAGCAGCAGGCTTTCGCGCAGCTCCACGTTGTTGCCGATCAGCGGCGCGACCACGAAGACCGCGACTACGAGCGCGATGATCCAGAAGAATGGCCGGCCGAGGATCATCGCAGCCTGGACTCGGCATGGGGGAGGAAGGCCTTCAACTCACGCCCGCCTGCGTCTGAATATGCCGCTGGGAAACGCGATCAGCACCGCCACGAAAATCGCGAATTCGATGACCAGGGTCCAACTCACGGGCATGAAGGGCGTTGCTCCTCCCTCGATGAGGCCGAGCAGAATGCCGCCGAGCAGCGCCCCGGTCGGATTGCCGAGTCCGCCCAGAGCTGTGACGACGAAGCTCTTGAGCTGATAGGTGTCACCCGAGAGCAGCGTAAAGGGAAACATCGTGCCGATCAGCATGCCGGAGACACAGGCGAGCGCGCAGCCGAGGCCGAAGGCGAGCGACAGCACTCGGGTCGTGGGAATGCCCACCAGCTCCGCCGCTTCACGGTTGCCGGCGACCGCGCGGATCGCTTTGCCGAGCCGCGTCCGGTAGAGGAAAAGATAGAGCGCGGCCGCGATCAGCGCCGTCAACACCGCCGCCAGGATATGCGTTCCGGGAAAGGTGTAGCGCTGCAGGGTAATGCCTGGCATCGTCACCACGACGTTGAAGAGCCGCGTCCCCCAAATAGCCGTGCCGATCCCGATCAACACGAGATTGACCGAGAAGGTCGAAAGCAGGCTCATCAACGGAGGGCGACCGATCATCCGGTGCACCGCGATCCAATAAAGCAAGAGCCCGACCAGGAAACCGCCGATGAATATCGGCACCATCGTCACATAGACCGGCAGGCCGAGTGCGCTCGTCAAAACGTAGAGGGCGAACATGCCGGCGACGATCAGGGTTCCATGCGTCAGATTGACGACGTCCATCACTCCCCAGATGAGAGTGATGCCCATGGCCGCGAGGCCATAAACGGCCCCTACCAGGATGCCGTCGACGATCGAAGCGATGACGCCAAACATTCGTGGATCAGCGAGCGGATCGGCGGAGCGTCACAAGGTAACGCCCCGCCCTTATCTCCGTTCAGGGCATCGGAAACAGCAAATCGGCGGTCGCGGCCGATTTCGGCCAGACGATCTCGCGCGCGAGCTTGCCGTTCTTCATCTGCCATTGCGCCAGCACCATTTCATGCGCGATCTGGAGTCCGTGGTGCTTGGCGTCGGTCGCGAATTTGATGCGGCCGAAGAAGGTTGTGACGTCCATCTTGTTGAGCGCGTCCGCGACCTTGTCCGGGTCGATCGAGCCTGCCTGCTCGATCGCATGCTGCAGCACTTGGCCTGCTGTGTAGCCCGACGCCGCGTGATAGTCGGAATCGACATTGAACTTGGCCTTGAAGGTTTTGGCGAACTCAGCGCCGGTCATGCCGAAATCCGGCTTGTAAACGGCCTGGGGCTCCCATTGCGAGGGTACCGAAATCCCGAGCGCCGCGGGCCCGAGGCTGGAAAACTCCTCGCTCCCGGGTGCCACCAAGAGCGTCACCCATTTGAGGCCAGCTTTCTGGTCGTAGAGCTGCCGCGCCATCGTGGCGCCATCGGGATAGTGGCCGCCACCCAGCAGCGCGTCGGCCTTGGCAGAAATGATCTTGTTGATGACCGGGCTGAAATCCGTGGTGGAGGGTGCGTAAGACTCGTCCAGCACGATCTTGAAGCCGGCCTCGGTCGCTTGGTCGCGTGCGGCGCCCACGACTGCCTTGGAGAACGGATCATCCGAATAGACGAAGGCGATCTGCGCCTTTGGGTCGAGCGCATGCAACGCGTCTACCGCGCCGGTCAGATAGTGGTCAGCCGAAGTGATTGCTTGAAACAGATCCTTGTTGCCAAGCTCATAGGTCTTGCCTTCGGCGCCACCAGTCACCACCATGATCCTGCTGTACTGCTCGGTGATAACCGCCGCGGTCCCGGTCAGACCCGACGAATAGGGGCTGAACAGGAACTGCGCCTTGTCCTGCACGATGAGACGCGTGTAAAGCTGCTGCACGCGCCCACCCTGAGACTGATCGTCGTAGCTGACGAAGCGTATCTTGTAGTGCTTGTCGCCGGCCTTGATACCGCCAGCGGCGTTCACCTCATCGCGCCACATCTCGTACCCGCGCATTTGCGCGAGAGAGTCGACGTTGAGCGCGCCGGTCTGTGAAACGGTCATGCCGATCACGATTTCGTCGGCATCGGCGGCGAGCGCCGGCGCGGCGAAGCTGCCGGCCATCAGAACGGCGCCGATGGCACCGGCACGAAGCATCCCTGGCAATTTCATGCGTTCACTCCCTGTTTGCGGTGGCGCAACCTTATAGCTGGCGCTGCCCTTGGCCGCGATATTAGCACTCGGACGCGCTGCTTGTACCCTCTTTAAACCGAACCGCACAAGCCGATACGAGCGCCGCAGCCAGTCCGATCGTCGGAGATGAGATGGTGTTGACCCACACCTGATCCCATATGAATATTGCGGCGGGCGAAGCCGATGCTGGGCAGGCATCCCTGGCAAGCCCCTGGCAAATGGATCATCCGTTGGGCATGAACAGGATTCGCGGGGGAGCCAGCGAGCCGGTCGAGCTTCGAGCCGGCGTTGGCGTGCGCGAAGCGGCGCGCGAAGTCGCGATCGAACAGTGGGCGTGGCGCAAGGTGAAGAGCCTGCGGCTCCTCTACATGCACCTCACCGTCTACATATTCGGAAACGTGATCTTGCTGCTGGTGGACGTGTCCACCCCCGGCGAGCCCTGGTTCTACAAGGTGCTGCTGGGTTGGGGCCTGCTCGTGGCATTGCACGCTGCCTACACTTACGAGCTGCTGCCCTGGTCCAGCAGCGATTGGGAGCAGCGCAAGGTGCGCGAGCTGATCGAGCGCCAGCGAAGCCGCATGACGCGGTGAGGCGCCGTCATACCTCGTACCAACCTTGGCGATTGCGCTATCGGGCTCCCGCTATCGTTGGCGCCGCTTTCGACCCCGAACAACCCCCTGGCACCAAACCCGGCACCGAGCGGCAGCTTGCGGCCCGGTTCGGACGAATTAACGTAAATAACATTGTGAACAGAAAGAATGCAAAAGATAGACAAACGCGACCCGCGTTCGCCGCATTTAGTGCCGCAATTGCGGCTTCTTGGGGCGAGCCCCCTGAGATGGGACGGGCGCATCCAAGAGCGTTCGCAGCCAAGTCGCGGTGCAGCGTCCTCGATCGCGGCACGTCTCCCAATCCGCAAACATAGAGGGCGGCGGCCAGCACGCACCGCAGCAATGTGGAAAAGGACGCGAGAGACGTACGTCGGCAGGCCACGAGCGCGTTGGCCCGTGCGCGGTCTGGTCGGCGCCGTCATGCGTTGCGGTGAAGCTTCTGGCCATGGCAACGGGTACGTGCTCGGGTGACGGTCTCCAGTATGCGGAGAACGCGTTAAGCGAAAGTTTGCGTGGGATTCAGCGCATCCGCGTCGCGTCGGTCTCGGGTGTCGGCCGCAGGGGCAGCGTGAGCGCCTCTCCTAACACGTCGGTGCCACAGCCGCAGCGCACGAGAGGCCGATTGGCAGACGCCACGGCGACGCCTTCGTGATGACAGTGAGGACAGGTGTAGCGCGCCAGAACCGTTTGATCGTCAGGCATGATCTCGACCGGGGTGATTTGCTTGCAAGCCGGCCATGATGCTGGAGCAGCGTTAACATTCCCTTGCCGAGGCACTGAGGTGGGAACGCGCAAGCAGATCGCGTCGCAAAGCCGCGATGACGGGATCCCATGTGAAATTTTCTTGGCGATAGAGCCGCATGCTCGGATACCAGGGGCTATCCCGACGCTCGCGCAGCCAACGCCAATCAGCATTGACCGGCAACATTATCCAGGTGGGGAGACCGAGCGCGCCGGCGATATGTGCGACCGCCGTGTCGACCGAAATCACAAGATCGAGCGCGCTCACTGCCGCGGCGGTCTCGGCAAAGTCGACGAGGCCCGGAGCGAGATCGACTACGCGCCGCACGAAGGGACGTTGGTGTAATTCGCCGGCACGCGGACCAACCTGAAGACTGAAAAAGCGCACTCCCGGCACGTCGAGAAGGGGGCTGAGAACAGAAAGCTGGATTGAACGATGTCGGTCGCCGGCATGGTTGGGATTGCCGGCCCAGACAATCCCGGCCTTGAGGCCGTCGCCGGCAAGACGCGCGGCGTAATGTCGGGCGCGCTCAGAATCGATCGCAAGATAAGGTATGTCGGCGGGAACAGTCTCGAGCGTCGTGCCGAGGACGCGCATCAAGCTCATCATGGGAATGAAGGCATCGCTCGATGGCACAGGGTCGGCGTCGGAGAAAACCGCGTCGAAAACCGGCAGCCGCGCCATCAGCCGACAAAGCGACTTCTGGCAACGCAGCACAAGCCGACCCACAAGCGGACGGACTTGATTTGCAAAGCGCGCGAACTGGATCACGTCGCCGAGCCCCTGTTCGGCAAAAAGCAGAAGCGTCCTGCCGTGCATGGGGCTGCCATCCCAGAGCGGCCGATCGATCAGTGGATATTTCCGATTGGTGCCTGTTCCCCACCGCGCTTCATAGGCATTGCTGCCGGCGGGGATGTCGCCTTGCGCCAACAAACCGAGCCCAAGGCTCAGATTGGCGTCTCGGTGATCGGGCGCCAACGCAATGGCGCGGCGGTAACATTCAACCGCCTCGCTGAGGCGCCCGGCCTCGCGCAAGGTCACGCCGAGGTGCCACCACGCATCGGCAAATTCGCCGTTGATCCCGAGCGCGCGTCGGTGCAAAGCCTCGGCTTGCGAAAATTGATCGCGCAGCCGAAGCTTGACGCCGAGGTTGGTCAGCGCTTCGGCATAATTGGCATCGATGTCGAGCGCGCGACGAAAGCAGGTTTCAGCCTCGATATGCCGAGACAAGTTGCTGAAGACGACGCCAAGAACGTTATGGATATCGGCGCGCCGAGGATTTACGGCCAGCGCTCGCACGAAAAACGAAGCGGCCTCCCCGAAGCGATCCTGCCGACGCAACACGTGTCCGAGATTGACGAGCGCATCGATCGCTCGCGGCCTTGCCGCAAGCACGCGACGAAAGCAGATCTCCGCCTCGTCAAGCCGCGACAGATTGCCAAGCGCCGCGCCGAACGCATGATGGACAGCAGGGTCCTGCGGTGCCAAGGCGAGCGCACGCGCGAAGGACGCCGCCGCTTCCTCGAAGCGGCCGGCGCGATAATGCGCGTAACCGGGAGCGAGTTGCGCGTCGAGTTCGACCGCGCCGCGCCGCTCGGCGCTCCCGGCCTGCACCTCCATCATTTCGGGCCGAGCCCCCGTTCGACCAAATGCTCTCGCAAGTCCCTCCGTACGCGCTCGATCACCGGCCCCCACTCGAAGCTCTCGTCTTGGCGATAGAGGCGCAGCGTCGGATACCAGGGGCTGTCATCGCGATTGCGCAGCCAGCGCCAGTCCGCGTTGAACGGCAACAGCACCCAGGCCGGCAGGCCGAGTGCGCCGGCGAGGTGTACGACCGCGGTATCCACCGAGATCAGCAGATCGAGCTGGCTTAGCGCCGCAGCCGTATCGGCAAAATCCGCGAGGTCCGGTGACAGATCGACCACTCCGTCGGCACAGGGGCTTTCTTGCAGATCCACGGCGCGAGGACCCACTTGCAGGCTGACAAAGCGCACGCCCGGCACATCGAGGATCGGCGCGAGGGTTGTGAGAGAAATGGAGCGATGGCGGTCGTTGGTGTGTCCCTCGATGCCGGCCCAGACGATACCGACCTTGAGCCCTGCACCAAGAAGGCGCGTCCCGAATCGATGAATGCGCACGGGATCGGCGCGGAGATAGGGTACCTCGGCGGGTATCGTGTCGAGCGTGGTGCGAAGGACATGCATGAAACTCATGACCGGAAGGAAGGCGTCGCTCGGCGGGATCGGTTCATCCTCCGATACGACGGCATCGATGGCAGGCAGGGTTGCGAGCAGCCCGCGCAACGCGGGTCGGCAGCGCAGCACAAGTCGGCCAACGCGTGGCCGGACCAGTTTGGCAAAACGTGCGAATTGGATGATGTCGCCTCGCCCCTGCTCGCCGACCAGCAAAAGCGTCCTTCCGGGCATGGGTGTACCGTCCCAAAGCGGCCGATCGGTGACGGGGTATTTGTGCTTGCCGCCCAGTCCCCAGCGCGCCTCGTAGGCGCTGCTGCCGGCGACAATGTCGCCTTGCGCTAGCAGCGTTATGCTGAGACAGAGGCGGGCATTGGCGTGATCGGGCGCCAGAGCAATGGCGCGCCGGTAGCACTCGACCCCCTCGCCGAGGCGTCCCGTCTCATGTAGGACCAACCCAAGATTCAACCAGCCATTGGCGAGCTTGCCGTTGATGGCGAGCGCACGGCGATGCAGCGCCTCCGCCTCGGCGAACCGATCACGCGCCGCCAGCGCCACGCCGAGGTTGGTCAGGGCCTCCGGATAATCGGCAGAGATATCGAGAGAGCGGCGAAGCGAAATTTCCGCTTCGCCGTAACGCCGCAAATCGATGAGCACGGCACCTAGGGCGTTGTGCAAATCCGCCCGATTCGGACTTCGCGTTGTCGCGTCCGAAAAACATGAGATCGCCTCTTCCAGGCGATCCTGCGAACGCAAGACATGTCCCAGATGGATCGAGGCCTCGACAAAATCCGGCTTTGCGGCAAGGACGCGTCGGAAACAGGCTTCCGCTTCCTTCAGTCGCAAGAGCTCGCTCAGCTCCACCCCCAGCGCGTAGTGGAAACGCGGCTCATGGGGCGCCAGTGCGATCGCTCGGACGAAGCACGCGATCGCGCCGTCGGCTCGCTTGAGGTTTCGGAGCGCGGAACCGAGTGCATGATGCATATTCGCGTCACGCGGTGCGAGAGCTATGGCTCGCGTGAAATGCTCCGCCGCTTCCTCGAAGCGGCCGGCGCGATAATGCGCGTAACCGGGAGCGAGTTGCGCGTCGAGTTCGACCGCGCCGCGCCGCTCGGCGCTCCCGGCCTGCACCTCCATCATTTCGGGCCGAGCCCCCGTTCGACCAAATGCTCTCGCAAGTCCCTCCGTACGCGCTCGATCACCGGCCCCCACTCGAAGCTCTCGTCTTGGCGATAGAGGCGCAGCGTCGGATACCAGGGGCTGTCATCGCGATTGCGCAGCCAGCGCCAGTCCGCGTTGAACGGCAACAGCACCCAGGCCGGCAGGCCGAGTGCGCCGGCGAGGTGTACGACCGCGGTATCCACCGAGATCAGCAGATCGAGCTGGCTTAGCGCCGCAGCCGTGTCGGCAAAATCGTGCAGCGCAGAAGCGATGTCGGCGACGCCGGAAGCCCAGCGGCTCGCGCGCAGCTCGGCACCGCGCCGATCTGGCTCACCCGTGAAAGCGGCGGTTTGCAGGCTGAAGAACCGGATGCCCGGCATATCGAGGATTGGAGCAAGCGCCGCGAGCGGAAGCGAGCGACGGCGGTCATTGCCATGACGCGGATTGCCGGCCCAAACCAGCCCGAGCTTGAGACCATCTCCCGCGAGCATTGGCGCGAGCGGCGCCGCGCGGTCGCGATTGACGGCGAGATAAGGAACATCATCGGGGATGGTGTCGAGCGTGGTGCCAAAGACCCGCATCAGGCTGCAGACCGGGAGGAAGGCATCGAATTCCGGCAGCGGCGCCCCAATCGGGATCACGGCGTCGAGACCCTGCGCCGTGGCCATGGCCACCGCCAGCGCGGGATGACAGTGCAGCAAAACGCGGCCGACGCGTCGGCGAGCGAGCTTGGCGAAGCGGACGAATTGCACGACATCGCCAAAGCCAAGCTCTCCCCAGAGCAGCAAAGTACCCCCTGGAAGCGCCTCGCCGTTCCACAGCTTTTTGCCCTCTATGGGATACCGGCGATTGTGCCCTTTTCCCCAGCGATACTCGTGCGCGACGCTCCCGGCCGGCAGATCGCCGAGCGTGAGGAGGATATAGGCAAGCTGCAGATGGGCTCCCACGTGGTCGGGATCCAAGGCGAGGACGCGTTGCTGGCATTCCGCCGCTTCGGCGAAGCGACATTGCTCCCGCAAGACGCCGCCGAGGTGCCACCACGCCTCGCTTAGGTGCGGTCGCGCGGCGACGGCACCGCGCAGGACCTCCGCCGCTTCGGTGATCGTCTGGCTCTGCTCGTTGATGTCCACCGTCAGCTGCACCACGCCGCTGTCGCCGTGGCCGTCGGTGACCGCCAACGTGAACGTGTCGATCTGGGTGCCGATCGGCAGGTTTTCAACCGCCGGGGAATTCGCGTTGAGCGTGAATGTCGCGTGGCCGTCCGGCGTCACCACCAATGTGCCGAAGTTATCGACTATCGTGAAGTCGGAGCCGCCGCCGCCCTGGGGTGGCGCCCCACCCGTGCCGCCCGCAAGACCCGTGACGGTAAAGACCTCGGGGTGTCCAATGTCCGTGAGCTGGGAGCTGCCGGTGAGCTGCTGTGGATCGGAGACGGTAATAGGCGCGATCGCCGCGGCCGACGCGATGGTCTGACCCTGCTCGCTGATGCCCACCGTGAACGTCGCGGCGGTCGAGTCGCCATGACCGTCCTGCACGGTGTAGGTGAAACTGTCAGTCGCCGTGGCGCCAACTTGCAAGTTCTCAACTGTCGGGGACGCCTCGTTCAGCGTAAAGGTGTAGGCGCCGGTCTGCTGGCTCACCACCAGCGTCCCGAAATTATCCACAATCGTGAACAAGCCGCCGCTGAGCGACGCGACGCCGCCCCCCACTCCTCCGGACACGCTTGCCACGGAAAACAGCTCGGGGTGCGCATTCGCGGCCGTCGCCGTCATGGTTCCGGATGCGCTCGGCGACGATCCATCCACAACGCTGCCGTTGGACACGGCCGCCGAAATTGGCTGTCCCGCCTCGCTTACCTCGATCGTGAGACCCGATGTTCCGGTATTTCCATGTCCGTCCACCAGCGAGACGGTGAAAACGTCGGCAGTCGTCGAGCCCTTCGCTAGAGACTCGACGGTCGAGGACGCTTCATTGAGCACGAAGGTATAGGCGCCAGTCTGTTGGTTCACCACCAGGGTCCCGAAGTTATCGGTGATGGTGAAGGCGCCTCCGTTCAGCGCGGCCGTTGCGTTGCTTCCCGATACGCCGGACACGGTGAACACCTCGGGTTGGCTCGAGGCGACGGTTATCGCGCCGGCTGCGCTTGGTGCGGGTGCGTCGACCACCGTTCCAGTCGACGGCGTCACCGAAAGCGACTGCGGCGGCTCGTTGATCACAATCGTCAACGGCGCAGTGCCGTGCCCGTGGCGGGGCTCATCGTGCTCTTTGGAATTGCCGACATTTGATCCCCTATCGCGGGCCGATCGAGCTTAACACTAGCGATACTACTGGATTAGACTCTACAATCCATAGTTTGCGTTCAATTTCAAGAGATTTCAGGGAACAGAACCGCATTGTTCGCCATGTGTTCTACAGACTGGAGAAAAGCTTCCCAGCGGTAACCGAAAGATGCCCGCGCCAAAACCGCCGGGCCCACCGCCCCCGGGGCAATAGCATCGCCGAATCGGTTTTCCGCGTTCGCCCGTGGGGCAACATCACGAGGGCAGAGACAAGACTCGAAATTTGGGAGGCAAACAAGAAATTGGGGAAGGATTTACTCGTACGCCTTTCCCCGAACACGACCGCCGCCGGGCGGCCGTGTGACGCGATCGCCGCGCCAGCGGTGGGCGCTATGGATCGTGCTTAGCCTTTGGCGTCGGCGGTCTCACCGGCGAGGGCGAGGGCCGGCTCGACCTCGGCGCGCAACAATACCTGTTGCCGCCGGAGCGCCGTCTGCAATTCCGCGATCGGCACCGCCCGCGGTGCGCAGCGCTTGGCCACCGCAAGCGCTGCCGCGGCGCCGGCGGCTTGGCCGGTGAGCCAGCATTGCGGGATCTCGCGCAGGAATGAGTGGCTCGACGGGTCGCAGGAGATGTGCCGGCCGGCGACCAGCAGCCCGTCGATGTCGCGCGGCACAAGACAGCCATAAGGTACCGAGAGGGGCGGAAACTTCGGTGACAGCGACGGCGAAATGCCAATCTCGTCGGGCCGCGGCGTGGCGCTCGACCAGTCTTCGCGCGTGACCCGGCCGATGCCGACGAGGCGCCGCGCATGGCGCACCCCGAGCTGCGGCGCCGACAGCAGCAGGTAGGCGTTCGCGAAGCCCGGCGCGTGCTTTCGGTAGACCGCGAGATGCTGTGCCATCAGCCGGTGCGAGCGGATCTCGACCTCGGTCAGGTCCTCGACATCGACTGCGGAATAGCCGGCGAGCCGCGGTCCCAGGAACAGCGCGACATCGTTGCGCCACGACACGAAGGGTCGCTCAAAGAGGCCGCCGCAGGCCCCTCGGCCGCGCTCCATGAAAGCCTTGAAGCCTTCGGGATATCCGGTCTTGAACGCGATCCAACGCGGCATGTCGACCCCGCCGAACAGCCAAGCAGTGTTGGTGCAGTGGTGGATGTCGCGCTCGTCAATGTCGCTATCGCTGCCGGCGCCGGCGCGATAAAAAAGATCGCCGTCGCCGGTGCAGTCGATCGTCACCCCGGCGCGGATCGCGAGCCGGCCTTCCTTGCTCTCGAAGACGGCGCCTGTAACCCGGCCTTCCTCGACGATCGGGGTAGCCGCCCAGGCATGGAACACGAGATGAACGCCCGCGCCGAGAACGACCTCCTGACTGAGCAGCTTTAGGTGTTCCGGGTCGATCGTCGGCGACCAGGTGACGATGCCGTGGAAGGCAGCGGTGCGCTCCTTCCAATAGGCGGCAGTCGCTGCATCGGCGCTACCCCAATCGGAGCGCGGCGGGCCGGCGACCGCGTCCCGAGGCAGCCGGTCGAGCAGCTCGGCGGCGATCCCTTCAATGACGCGCCTGCCCGACCAGTCGGTCATGCGGTCGATCCAGATCACGAGCCCGCCGGTCGACAGCCCGCCGAGGTGATTGTACCGCTCGATCAGCACGACGTCCGCGCCCGCCCGTGCCGCAGCGATCGCGGCGGCAGTGCCGGCCGGCCCGCCACCGGCGACGAGCACGTCGCAATCGCGAAACAGCGGCACCCGGCGCGCCGGCTCGGTGATCGCTCCCGCGGGCCGAGCCCGCCTCTCGCTCAGCCGCCCGGCGCGGAACACCTCGGCCTGGAAGAACAGCCGGCCATAGTCGGAGGAATTTGCGGTCACGGAAATTGGCGCTCCTTGGCCACGCTCAAGTAATTCGTCCCTTTTGCGAGGTTACAACCCATCCTTCCCATGTGCGACCCTCGGGCCAAGCCGGGTCGAAGAGATCCCTCCCGCGCTCTTGCATGCCACGGCAGCGATCGTGCCGCCCCAACTGCGGTAGTTTGCGCCGGGGGCACAGGGAACACAATGCGGACACAAATTATCTTCTCGTTCCCTCTGGTATCATAAGTTTTTGAATTTATTGGTGGTGGACGCAGTCTGCCGCGAACCCGTCTCTATCTGTTTTGCCTGATAATTGAGCCCAAACGCCCATTTTAGGGCCGCTTGCTACGCACAATTTCGAACGGAACAAGGGACTTGCTGGCAACCGATTGCTGCGGGGGAGCATAAGAACAGGGCCAAAGCAGGTTCATTATCAGGGCCAGATAAGCCTAGACATCAGGGCGGTAACAGGCGGCGATGAGGGGAACTTGTTCTCACGCGGCAACAGCCTGCGAGGAGGGCTGATCGCCGGCCAATGCAGCAATGCGACCGCGCAATCTGACTCTCATTAGCGGGGCGGTGCCCTGCCGACCTCAATCTGGGAGGATCGTCATATTTTGAAGGCTAAGCGCGTAATCGCGACCCGAATCCGTCTTGGTGAAGCTCGACATTTCCGTCGCCACAACTCCGGGTGCGACAGCGTTCACCCGAATGCCACGTTGGCCGAGCAAGGCGGCAAAATGCTTTACCATCGTGTCGATGGCGCCCTTGGTCGCGGCATAGGCCGGAATAGTGCCAACAACGGCACGCGCCGCAAGCGATGAGACCAGCACGATGCTGCTGCCTTCACGCATGATCGGCAGCAATTGCTGCACCAGGAAAAACGGTGCACGGACATTGACTGCGAACAACCGATCGAAGTCATCGACCGTGGTTTCCTCGATGCTTGCGGCTTTTGAAGCACCGGCATTAGCGACAAGGATGTCAAGCCGATCGCCGACAATGCTGCGAACGTCGCGAGCGAGCTTATGTGAGCCATCTGGCGTGGCGAGATCGGCTGCTATCGCATCAGCGCGACCGCTGGCTTTGCGAATCTCCTCTGTACCTAGCCCAATCCGTTCGATATTGCGGTGGCGCGATTTCTCAGCACTCGAATGATCGGGAATCCTGTCCTCGATACTGAGCCTGCAAAACCATCGATAAGCCAAATTGCCGCGATGACGACCGCGGCGAGTGCCAGATGGGGCAAGCTTGGTTGGGGCTAGCAACTTCTATGAGCGCATAACCGACGGCGTGGATCATTGGCAACGACAGTCCGGGCCCGCTCCTTGACAAACGATCAAGGCCGAAGCAATTCGGCCCGGCAACTGGAGCGGCTCATGCTCGCAAACCCTGATTGAAATGACGTCTCAACAGGCGCACAGAGTGCGCAGGATTTGATGGCCTCGAAGAGGTCGACGGGTCGAGTAGCTTACTTTTGGTGCTTCTTCTTATCACTCTTTTCGGCGCGTTCCGCAGCGTGGTATTTGCGGCGGATCTCCGCCATGTCCACATGCGGCTTTGGCAGCGAGAGCCCCATCTCGCTCATCGTGTCGGCGATGATCCTGGATACGGCGAGGTTGCGGAACCATTTGTGGTTCGCCGGAATTATGTACCAGGGGGCGTGCTTCGTGCTCGTCAATGCCCAGACGTCTTCATAGGCGTCCACGTATTTCGACCACAGTTCGCGCTCGGCATAGTCGCTTTCGCTGATCTTCCAATTGCGCGATGGATCGTCGAGTCGCTGCTTGAAACGCAAAAGCTGTTCTTCCGGGGTGATGTGCAGGAAGAATTTCAATATGGTTGTGCCGTTTAGGGCCAGCATTCTTTCAAAGTTATTTATCAGCTCATAACGCTTTGACCAGACCGGTTGCGGCACGAGCTCGTGCACTCGCACCACGAGGACATCCTCGTAGTAGGAGCGATTGAAGATCATGACCTCGCCCTTGCCGGGCGTGCGAAGATGGGCGCGCCAAAGAAAATCGCGAGCAGACTCCATTTTGCTCGGTTGCTTGAACCCAAAAACATAAGTTCCTTGCGACGCGGATATCGAGCTTTACAGCGTGACACCAACAAATTGATAAAAACACTCAAATATTTGGAGGAAGAGCAGGATATAGCCACCGATATGTTTGGCGCCGCCAGGCTATTGCGCGAACCCAAGCCTCAGACCCCTTTTCCTGACCTCACCGAACACGAACCGCGGTGAACCGTATTTCCGGGAATTGCAACGCCTCTTGCAATTGCTGAAAACCGCCGCCGATATGCAGGTCAAGGGATCACCGCGCGGCAGAAGCAAAAACATGGCCTTGGCAAACCTGGTCATCCACGCCGCTGACTTCTGGGAAATGGATCTGAAGCGTCGCTTCCGCATCGATTACCACAAGGGCGCAGGCCTAACCCCCGGTTTTGAATTCGTGAAAGCACTCTTGAAGCCCATTGACGACGTCACCGACACGCAAATCATCACCGCAATGCGCACCGAAATTAAAGTGCGGCGTGTCCCTGTAGCGGCGGGCGCGCTAGCCCGTCGAGGTCGATTTGCACCCAGCGGCTCAGGTCAGCTTTGAAGCACATTGCGGACTCCACGCGCATCCCATACCAAAGCCCGAAATGTGCCAATGGCGGACTCTGGCGCTGCATCACATTTGGCGAGACATTAACGGGTTTTCTACGGCTGGCCTTGATGCCGGGTGCGCAAGGCGTGAACTGCGATCTCGCGCTCGATGCCCTTTACGCGGATAACCTGTGCGTCGGTCTGCATCGTCGCCAGCAAGTCAGCGGCGCCCGTCAAGTCATACATTTCGTCGCTTAGATAAATCTCGTTCTCCGCGGCCAGCCCCTGCACACGCGCCGCCAGGTTGACCGTCTGCCCGAAATAATCGAGCCGTTCATTTAACGTCACCGCGAGGCATGGCCCAACATGGGCACCGATTTTCAGCATGATCAGTTCCTCGCCCGCGCTATCGTTGAAGCGCCTGATCTGCGCGAGCATATCCAGTGCAGCACGAATGGCGTTAAGCGGCTCGTGAAAGCTCGCCATCACCGCATCGCCAATCGTCTTGACCAGCGCGCCATGGTTCGCCGCAATGACATCGCGCAATATGCCGAAATGCTGGCGGACCAGGTTGAACGCCTTCATGTCTCCGATGCGATCATAAAGCGCGGTGGAGCCCTTGATATCCGTAAACAGCAGCGCCATGCGCTTGACTGCTATGCCACCGGCGCTCATCACCGTTTCCGACGGGAAGAGATCGCGGAATGTCTGGGTTGCCATGAGGCGCGAACCCGACAGAAAACCTGCCAACCTGAAGCCCGGCGGCATTTCTTTGTAGGCTGTATGTTCGGTCTCAGGGATGCTGAACGCGATTGCGATGATCCGAGCCGGGCCGACGTTGCTCAGATTGTACGTCATTGGTCCCGGCGCGACTTTCTGCATGGGTTCGGCAGGCCTGCCGTCACGATGGGTAATATCGATCCGCTCAACGCGACTATCAGACGAGGTAGTTACGAGAAGCTCCGGCCCGTAGTGAAAGATAAAAAATCCAGGCTCCAGGTTGATCTCGAACGTCCTGGTTTCATCAGGTTCGACATAGGTGCAGAACACTTTATGCCGCCAATAAAAGTCGCGCGCGCTCGTGCCGTCCCTCGCCAGCGCACCTGCTGATATGTTGTAATCGATGAAACACTCCTTCGCGCTCAGCGTCTCGGGATCGTGGAAACGCGACTTACGCACGGCTCTCGAGACAGTAAATGCGATCTCGACAAAATCACTCAGATCCGTGTCACGGTTCTTTAGGCAGGTTTTGCAGAATGAGTGCTCATTCGCCGCATTCAACGTGCGAAAACTTTCGATAATCATCCCGCAGCCGCGACACACATAATGCCACTCCATGGTGAGCAAGCCCGCTTTGCGCGCATGCAGAAAAAGGTCAATGACATGGGCCTCATCGCGCCTATGATCGGCCGCGTACTGGATTGGGTTGATCCGAACGATCTGATTGTCCGGCGCCGTCCGCACAAATCTCTCCAGCTCCCAGACCAGATCGTCATGGTTTGCGTAACTCGCGCGGAGTCTGTCGAAACCCGCTTGAACAACTGGTTCGCTTACTGAGGGTGCCTCGTTGCTCGCAGTCATACCCTTCCGCCGCTCGCGATTCAGCCAGAAATACCTTCGAGGTGGTCACCCCTTCCGATTTAGCATCAAGCCACAATGCGGGATTGTTTGGCTAGCTCGCATGTCGGCTTCGGGTCATCAACGGAACTCGGAGCGAGATTACCACCTAAGCCACGGCGTAAGCGGCGATATTCGGGTCGTGGAGCTGCACGGCCGGGTGCCCACCATGCCCGACGATCAGCTCACACCCGAGGACATTTGTGCATGTTGACAACCTCGAGCAGGCAGTCGCGGCAGTAATCGGAGCTGGCACACAGACTGCCGGATTTAGCTGCCCCAGCTTGTCAGCCTGAGTAATCTCATGGTCATGCATCATATGGCGACGCAATCAGTTACGTTGAGGCGCGTCGGCGCCGGCGCGAGCACCCGCGACTTCATGCGCGTGCCACATTTGACGCAAGGGCATGATCCCTATTGGATCGCGCCGGTGTCGCTGTTCGCAGGGCCCCTTTCCTTCGGGGAGGGCCCTCGACTCAGTCCAAGAGTGAACCCGTGGTTTCAGCACGGTGAGGCCGCGCTGTGGGTGGCGGAACGCGACAGGAATCTGGTCGGCCGCATCTCCGCGCAGATCGATCACAACCATCTTAAACTCTACAGAGACGACACCGGCTTCTTCGGTTTCTTCGAGTGCATTGATGATCAAAGCGTCGCGGACGCCTTGTTCAATGCGGCTTTTGCGTGGCTGCGCGATAAGGGAATGCGCCGCTGCGTCGGACCGTTCAGCTTCAACGTCAATGATGAGTCCGGGCTTCTGATTGACGGCTTCAATTGCCCGCCGCGTATGATGATGGGCCACACCCAGCCCTACTACCAACGCTTGGTCGAAACCGCTGGCTTTACCAAGGTCGTAGACATGCGCGCCTATCTTACCCCCATGGACACGGCGCTGCCTCACAAACAGCTCAAATGGCTGAGGCGTGAGTTGAAACGCAATCCACGCCTCGCGGTGCGCACGCTCGACCCATCGCGCTACGATGAGGACATTGCCGCGGTCATGGACATCTTCCGTGCAGGCTGGACTGAGAACTGGGGTTCGATCCCGGTGACCGCGGCCGAGGCGAAGCACATGGCCGCGGAGATAAAGTACATCCTGATCCCCGAACTTGTCTCGATCGCCACTATCGGCGCAAAGCCCGTCGCCATGTGTCTCGCGCTCCCGGATTTCAACGAACTGATCCGCGACCTGAAGGGTCGGCTGTTCCCCTTCGGCTGGGCGAAGTTGCTCTGGCGTGTGTTGACGCGCCGATCGTACGTGTCGGGAACGCGCCTACTCTTGATGGGCGTGCTACCCGAATACAAGAACAAACCAATCGGTTCGCTGTTAGCGCTGCTCACTGTCGGCGCGGTGCGCGAGGCTTCCCTTAAGCTGCGCATGCCGGTGTGCGAAATGAGCTGGGTGTTGGAGACCAATACCCAAACCCGTCACGCGATCGAGGACATCGGCGGCCGGATTTACAAGAATTACCGCATGTACGAACGCGCGCTACCTCGGAAGTCTTTATAGGTTTGTCACATAGAATGTGCCGCTAAGTATTGCAGACCGCTTCCAGGGCGGCAAACGTCAGCCACGTTTTTCGATCCGCTCCTGGAGTGCCTCGTCTGTTCGCGCAGCCCGAGCGCGAGACAGATGGCTTTTTCATCGTGCCGGATACTCTAATCAGTCGGCAGCCTTCTAAACCTCATTCGCCAAATCATCCGCGATACGCTGGAATGTCCGCTAATGGGATGGTCCGGCCGTGCTCCTGCCCGGTCAGCAAGTAAGCTGGCCGGCGACACCCAAACTAGGAGCACGCCATGACCGAGACATTTAAGACTGCGGTTCGC